>Ga0233425_10003977_pt1 | contig 25690 bp, 17 predicted proteins | sample Watercolumn_Towu_2_FD_181712 | JGI IMG/M metagenome (GOLD analysis project Ga0233425, IMG submission 181712) | Freshwater microbial communities from Lake Towuti, South Sulawesi, Indonesia - Watercolumn_Towuti2014_140_MG | ecosystem: Environmental > Aquatic > Freshwater > Lake | place... | reverse complement strand
ACCGCACACCCCACTGTGATCCATCCCCCAGCAGGTCACGAAAGCGCGGGAGATCCGTCGGGGTTGAGATTACGAGAATATCCCGAATGCCCGCGAGCATCAAGACGGACAGCGGATAGTAGATCATCGGCTTGTCGTAAATGGGCAGTAGCTGTTTACAGATTGCCAGCGTGGCTGGATAAAGCCTGGTTCCTGCCCCGCCTGCGAGGATGATGCCTTTCATAGCTCTCCCCTTTGAGTACGCACGGTTCGTCGTGCCAGCCCATTCAAAACCACAACATTTGAGACTGGCACGAAACTTAGTTTACCTTGAATTTCCTGCGATGTCAACCGAATTTTCAACCGGGCAATTTCGCCAAAACGTTATTGCATCAATCGTTCTGCACCTTCTGTGCAGTAATCTCGTCATCCCCAATCCAGCCTTCGGGACTACCGGCAAATGTTCTTGGACACTCATTCTCACCACGGCGATTCCTCGGTCAGATAAGTTCTGTCACCGGCCTTCCGACTCTTTTCGCGAGAGACGATAATGAGAGCGAGGATTTTGACCGGTTGCATTGCCGGTGCGTGAGTTGAAGATTACGCTCGTTGTTGAAATCGACCGCATAGGGATCCTTATGATCCATCTCGATGTGACCCCTTATCAAAACCATCGGTTGGAGGCAAAGCGGACAGATGCCTCCCTGCCGATGGTAGAATCTTGTCACCATCTGCCAAGAAAATTTCTTGCGCCTTTCACGTTGATCCGCGGAAATCAGCAATTTGCGCCTGTTGATGATCTTAAGCGCCTGGATGAATGTGAATCGGCCGAATTCTTCTTGAAGCCGGTCAAGTGCTGTGACGAGTTCTTCAGTTTTTGTCATGTGATAATTCCGCTAGTAGACCAGGTTGATGCCCACTCCAGGCTCGAGATGAATGCGCTGCTCAATCTCACTCCAGACATCCGGCGATTGTGTAATCACAAAAGTGAAGTGCCGCCTGCCGATGCGGAACGATTCGCGTAGCAGCGCAAAGTAGTTCCATCTGTTTTCGGGATCGAGTGCACCGTCTGATTCATCCTGGAAGGTTGTGAGCAAAGCGTTGCCGGAACGATTCGACATATAGATCGCAATAGCCTCAGAGATCGCTCGCTCTATCCAGACCCGCTCTCCTCCGCTGAGGTCTTCAATCCTCTTCTCGCCGTCCTCTCCATAGACAGCGATGTTAAACGTCTCAAGCTGCTTCTTTCTGTCCTTTGAAATCCGTGTGGTCTCAAAGGCAATCTGAAACCTTGCCCCGAAGGTCGACGCGAGGAGTTCATTGGCAACGGAGCTGATTCCAGGTCCGGCGGCGTCGAGCTCTAACGCCGGGATACCATCCTTGGAGCACGCCCTTTGGAGGAGTTGCCAGTGCTCCAGTTCAGTCTTGAGGTTGAGCAGTTCCACCTGTGCCTCCTGTTGCTCGATCAACTTGCGTTTCAACCGCTCGAGCACCGACTCAGCGGCAGCGAGCTGACCGTGCAAATTCAGCTCCCGCTTGCGAAGAGACTCAAGCTTGGAACCGACTTCTTCTCGTTCGGATCTGAGCCGTAGCTCTTCTGTTTCCTCCTGACCCAGCTCGCTCAGGCCCCTGAGTTCATCTCGCTTTGATTTGAGCTGGCGCTCGAGCTTCTCCGCTAAGGATATGTAGCGCGCCTCGGTCGCGCGAAGTCGCTCTGTGACATCTGCCAGAGCGTGTTGTTTCTCGGCGACGACAGACTGAGCCACGGAGAGTTGTTCTCTTAGATGCTCCCATTTTTGACGTTCCAGACCGCTGATGCGCTCTTGGATTTCCTTGTGCTGCTTTTCGTCATAGCTGATTGCCTTCTTCCGAGCGGTGAAATGTTCCTGCGTGAACTCTTGAGGCTTGCTGCCCTCCAGGTCAGATTTCTTCCGTGCGATCTGCTCCAACACCGACCTCAAGACAGCCTGCTCTGGATCCTCCTTGCCATTGGAGTGTTCAAGAACCCGCAGTCGGGAGAGCAATGCGGGAACTTGCTTCTGAGCCTCGACCGCGTTTGTGAGAAGCTTGCAGCGTTCGACGAGCCCATCATAGGGACGGCATGGGGTTTCATCAATCAGACTTGCGGAAGCCTGAGCAGTTTGGAGTTGTTGTCGGACCGTCTCGCGCTCGGTTTGTCGCAGCAGTTCTAGCCTCCGCTCATCAGCCAAGGCGCGATCTTCCTCCTGACGGATGAGTGCTTCACTTCGATAGTACGCAGCCCAAAGGCGTTCATGCTCGAGCCGCGCCTGAGCTTCGGCGTGTTCCAGCGCGCTCAAGGCTCGTTCAGAAGCACAGAGAGTTTGGTCGTTCTCTCGAAGCGAGCGCAACTCAGCCAGATGTGCATCAATCTCACTCTTGCGGCTGAGGATCTTGGTACTGAAGGTGATGGCCTTTGTCAGCTCAGTAGCTTTTGTCTCAAGCAATGATCGCTCTTTGAGATGGTCCGTTTCCGCAACGGCACATTCATGAGCCATGGCTGTGATTTCCTCCTCCAGGGACTCGCGCTGCCGCTTGAGTTGAATTCTGGCGGCGGCTCGCTCTTGGGCTCCGCGAAGCTCAGCCTCTATGTTATCGCGCCTCGATTCTTCCAGCGTGATCTCAGCACGCAGGGCAAGCAGCGCCTGCTCGATGCGATTGATCGTCTCTTCAGTATCGGACTTCTGTACGAGATCCTTTTCAAGTTGTTCAAGTACCGCGAGCTTCGCGGCAATGCTCTTTTCGAGTTCGTCTCCGTGATGTTTGGAGTACTGAACGTAGCGATCATAGACATTGAGACCGAGCAGCTCTATGAAAAGCTCCTTCCGCTTTGCAGCCGAGAGCGCAGTGACGCCTGAGGAACCCTGAGCGACAAAAACAGAGTTAAAGAACACCTGCGGTGAACCGAAGAGGCGTTCGACTTCTTTCTTGTAGGTCGAGACGCGACCGTCATTGAGCGGCGCACTGTTTTCGTAGATGTAGGACTCTATCTTGCCGGTGCGCGCATCAATCAGAATCGACGATCGATACTGTTTCCCGGCGAGTTCAAAGACAAATTCCCGAAATGAATCGCGCAAAAAGAAGTGATCTGCGAGTGATCCCTTCCTGCTCGGAAGCTCAAGATATGGGTGCATATTATCTAACAGGGTTGATTTCCCTGAGCCGTTCTTCCCCACGAGGGTTACAAGTCCAGGGGAGAAACACGAAAACGGAATCTCGATTTCATCCAGACCCAAACCATCCCGAATGCCAATCGCACCTCGAAGCCTTAAGTGTAGGGGTTTCATAGGTTACCTTTTCAAGTTCAATTATGGTTCGATACTGTGAATGACGGCCTCCATCTCGTCTGCCTTGGTGAGCACCGCAGCCGGAAGTATTTTGTCAATTGTGCATGCCCATTCAATCAGTCGGGAGCGCAGTGTCTTTGCCAGACTGATGTTCTCGGAACGCACCCGCTCCTCAGGTGTAACGATTCGTTGAATGTGATAGGTCGCCGCCCCGGGAAAATGCTTGATGATCTCTTCGTCGGAAGTGAGACCCACTTGCTCCTGGCTTAGATGAACCCGTACTCGCAGATCAGCGCCGTGCCAGTCATTTGCTTTGCTCTCGTCGCGGATAATCACGCCGTCTGTGCCGATGGTGATGATATGAAGTGACAGAGGGCGCGTGATGATTCGTTCCCGCCGAACCGAGACTTGTCCTTGTTCAATATCAACGACGTTAAAATACTTCTCTTCTGTTTCTCCGAAATCGTGATGGTAGATACTGCCAGCATACCACATGTTGTTTCGCAATTCTTGATTGAGATGGATATGTCCCAAGGCGTAGTAATCAGCACCTACCAGGTCAAGATCGTGCTTGGAAATCATGACCTCCTGACCAGGCAGCATCTCTCCGCCGGAGATTCTCGCCTCCCTGACGTTGCAGTGTCCGACAAAGATCTTGGGACAGGCGGTCTCAGCCCCCACCGCATGAAAGCCAACGAAGAGCTCCTGTAGTTTTTCGGTGAACTCCCTATTGGCCTCCTCAATGGAACGGCCAGCGCGCGATGCCAGATAGTGGCTTTTGTTCGGATAGGGAAAGAGATGAATAATTGCATCGGCATTTTCGGCCTCTGTCTCAGAATCGGTCGGCAATGGATAGTTTTCGAACCGGTCCGCGTGTCCGTGTTCGCTCAGATACAAGAGTATCGTTTCTGCACGTTCCGTGATGTAGATGGGATAAGGCGTGTAGAGATGTTTGAAGATCTCCAGGCTTCCCGGTACGTCATGGGCATGATTGCCCAGGATAACTACCAGAGGCGAGATTGCTGCCAAGGCCTTGACGGTATCCACGGCCGGAATCACGGCGCTCGTGCTCGCAAGCACCTGGCGACGATCCCAGAAATCGCCAGCGATGACGTGGAGATCCGGTCGGATCGATTTGAGCCGCTCAAGAATGAATTGCGAACTCTGAATCGAACGGTCGAGTTTTGTTTCTGACCAATGCCAGTCTGCTGTGTGAACGATTTTCATCTTGGACCTCCCTCTGGAGTATCGGAGCTCGGCTTCGTTCCATCCGCCGGGGCAGCCTCCTTTTCGCTCAGGCTGACAATGAATTGATCGGGCCGGTATTCATAGGTTTTCTTCGGACCAAAGAGCTGCAAGACAGTACCAAGCCCACCCTTAATAAAGTGCGACCGGAGCTCGATGTCCTTGAGCAGGAAATCGACATTGAGGGCGACTCTCGGCAAGACAAATGGCTTGTCAAGATCCTCTTGTGTGTAGAATGGCTCGAGATTGAGAAGCGATCGGATCACACGATTGTGAGCTCCTGTGTCTGCGTAGGCCACCTTGTTCTTCTTCCAGAAAATCATTGTCCGCTTGATCCTTCGGCGGATTTCCTCCTCCGCTTCAGGGCTCCCATAGACAAGAGCCTTCTCGGCATCCCCCGGCCCAACTTTGACATCCCCGTCGAGGATCGCACCTCGCAGGCGTTGCTCTTCCTCGAACTCTATCTCATCAAGATCGACTTCCTTGGAATGCGTGATGGTATACCATGAACCGTCGGGTTTTTGGATTGAGCCCGAGGCCTGGAATTCAACCCTTCGAGGATTGGATCTGTCGTCAGTGCGGCGCGTATGCGCTGGATCGAAGACGATGCCCGCCGCCTGAGCAATGCGTTGTAGCCCGCGTTTCGAAAGAGAGTACAGCTCCACCCAAAGATTCCCCGGATCCTTGCTGATACCGACTTTCCACACTTCCCCATCCTCCGGATCACCCGACAACCGAACGAGTTCGGCTGACAGTTTGTGTAAGGGAGAGACGTCCAACACCTTTTCGGAGGGGAAAATGACGTTGAACGCGTCTTTTCTCTTCAAATAGAACTCAAAATTGCGTGGTACCGAACTTCGACTTGCCATAGCTAAGTCCTTTCTCCGTCTTGAATTACGCGAGATGCCGGTGCAGTTCGTTCCGCGAAAAATGCCTTTTTTTTCAGAGCCAATATTCGTAGCGACATACACGCCTTCATCGGAGTTTTGGATTTTCCGCTCGATTTTTCCATATTGTGTAGGCACGTGAGCTGCGCACTAGTAATATAGTAAATATACTTGTTGTTGTCAACACATGAAACGAGTATTTATACATGGTTGAGCTTGAACGGGATAAGGCTGCAATCGTCAAGCGTCTGAAGATCATCTGCGACTCGTTGTTCGGAGGTCGCCCGACAGAATTCGCCCATGCACTTGATATGACCTATGAGAACCTCCATCAATACATGACAGGCAGAAACGCCCCAGGCAACAAATTTCAGGCACGGCTCCGGCGTATCGGAGTCGATCCCTCCTGGGTCCTGTATGGGACTGGCAAACCACCGTTCAAGCATCACCCCGACATTGCCTTGATGACCACTACTTCGGAGGAAAGCAAGGAAAAGGCTTTCCGCGTCCACGAAAGCGTACCCACCAGTGCAGCAGCGTTCGGCTCGACGACCGATCGTTACCAGCCTTTCGTCATGGAAGACTATTCGAGCATAGATCATGTGTTTCTTCGCCTCAATCGTTCGATGGTCGAAGGCATGCAGCCCTTGGTCAATCCGGGCGATCTGGCATTGATCGCACGAAGGACTGATCTCAAGGACGGGGATCTGGTCGCCGCCCGCTGGACGGATGACGACGGTGCCGTACGTATCTATCACCGCCTGGACGACAAGATTCATCTCACTACGATTAGTCCGACAGCTCCCCCTCTACTGCTCGGGCCAAAGAACGTTCAGATCTTCAAGATAGTCCTCCTCCGCAAAGCATGACCTTCGCTATCCTAGGTCCATAGCCTAGAGTCTTTTTGCCGTAGGGTCAATCTCGCACAGTTTCTTGATCACGAACTCTGGCCTCTTTTTCGAGCCGCTCTGTCTGCAGCGCAACCAAACGACGATGAAGCTTGTGGATGCGCTTTTGGAGACGCCGACGGAGTTCCAAGATTTTTTCCCCCTCCGGTCCTGAGGGAAGCAGGACCATTTCAAGACTCGTCTTTAACTGCTCAAGGACATTTCGTTTATCCGAGAGATTTTCCTTGAGCAACTGCTCGATGGTAGCTTTGTAATCGGCAAAGACCATTTCGTATACCTCAAGGCATCGTTTCCGGTCTGAAGGATCTGTTCTAATGATCTCATTTTCATACTTCGATCTTGAGCGATATCGAACTGCAGGAGAATGAATCAGGCCTTGCCTGAACCTAATAAAAGCACCATACTTGGAATTGCTGTCTCCGTCACCTGCCCGGCCCCCTTGTTCACACGAGCAGCGTTCCGTCTGGATTTTCCTCAGATCTTTCTGGACATCTCGGCCCCATGCTCGATACCATCGGATTATATCATCGGTCCCATAGATTCCAGCTTCATATCCCTTTGCCACCGCAGCGCATTGACCCTCCGCAATCATGGTTTGCGTACGGAAATTCATCATGAGTTTCCAATACTCCGAAGCCAGCATGTTCACCGTCAGATGTTCCATGTGGCCAACGGGCTCAACACTTGTTCGAAGATCTCTCAACAGGGATTCATAATCCGACTGACGATCCCCGTTCCATCTGTCTTTCAGAACCATCTTACGGGAATAGAATCCATGGCGCTGTGCATTCATACTCGATTTCATTCTCCCGTCCTGAGTCTTTCCATTTGACCTTATCGAAACGCTGCCCGATTCAGGACTTTTCGACAGGGACTCCTCTCGGACTGGGCTCTCCATGACAGTTTGATGAGCCGTCGGCTCAATGCGGCTCGCAGCTAGGGTGTGTGAGAGTTGCTTCATCTCGCGAAGCCGCTGCAAGTGTGCTATCTCTGCGTGAAGCTGCTCCAATCTGGCACTCACAGTATTAGTTAGCCGCTCAGACTCCGCGTCCGAATCAAAAGCTGAGGACTTTAGTGCTTCGAGGGCACACCGGCGATGACTCACATCCCTTTCGACTTCACTTTGCCACATTGTCATTCGGAAACCTATCACCTTAGAAGCTTTCGCATAGAACCAGCTGAGATGCGCAACAAGATCGTACGTCGTAACGTTACTGATGTCGGAGGCGAGTTGCTCAACTTCCTCGCCGTAGTCTACATCGACCGTATCGAACACCAGATAGCTGCCGGCTTTTGCCAAGGGACCATCAAGAACACGACACGGTGTTGAGACTCTCATCGCTCTTAACTCTTCGAGGAGCGTACAACATTCAGCGCGAATTGTATCACCTTCACGTTCAAGTCTATCACCAACCGTGTAGGCATCCAATCGTTGATCTAATTCTTCAGCTTTCTTGATTGCATCATTGAAGCAATTACGAATTCTCATTGACTCGGCATCTTGTTTGGCGAAATCCGCTAGTGATTCACTGGTGCGATGACGTACTTCGGCGCTCTGCATAGTTTCGGCGCTCGTCAGGTCCAGAACGCACATCGCCATTTCTTCAACGATAAGTTGCTCAAGTCGTCCGACGGGTCGATATTCATCTACAAAGTCTCTGAAGAGCCGGACGACGCGACTCTTTCGTCTCGGCTGGAAAGTACTCTTGAGGAGCCCAGCCCTGAGGAGCAAATGCCTTCTTGCACTGACTCGAACCGGCACCGGCAATTCAGGGCCCGCCACCGTAGCGGCGGGCCCTGGTTCGTTTGTCGTTTCATTCAGATTGTGATCCATTATTTGCCTCCTTCCAGACGCTGACACATGGAGTGCAAAGCAGCATTTGGCCGGCAGTATGCCAAGAACGCTTCCCAGGTACCGGGAGGCAGTATTCCTCTCCACGGCAAGAACAACTTCAGTCCCCGTTCCAGGAGCGTTAGCTGCCTCAGCGTGCTCAACTTGAGGCCACTGATGACGAATCCCGCGCCGCTGTCTTCTGTCTGTTTTTCAAACATAGCAAGCGCCGTGAGAATCCTGTGCTTGTTGCGACGGGCGTCAGAGGGTCCACGCGAATCCTCCATCTCATGCCAAGGAAGAAATACTTGCCACGAGGAGTCAAGATCACATCGGATCCTGAAGGCAAGCGTGAAGAGTGTGTCGACCATGAGTCTTTGGCTCCACTTGAGCTCATGGAATATCTCTTTCGAACACTCGAGCATAGCCATAACCTGTCTACTGTTTGTTGTTGTGTGATTTTTCTTCATGCGATTACTCCTATTGGCGTTGATATTATCGTTCGGGACACCAGGCGTATCACGACTGAACCACAGTGATCGCAATCCCGTGATGTGACGATTTCAGAAATGAGCGATGCATACTTGGGTTCCCTGGAAGTGGTTCACACCCCGGATGGCTGCGACCGACGGCACATCCTCCATTCTGTCACATTGCGGATCCAAAGGACTGACGCGGAGGTCTGCGCACCACGATCGCTCCAGAATCCCTCTTGATTTCTTACAAGCAGGGTCTGGTGAGGACAGCTCCGGATCGGCGAGGTTCGCGGGCGCCAAGATCCAGCAGCTATTCACGCTGGTGTGTTTACTTCAGGGAAACGATAGCGGAAAATCTTAGGAGCGGATGTTGCAGAAGGCCAGATACAGCCTGTTGTTGTGGATGGGAATGAAAGAAGGAACCCTCGGACGGTTGTTCACAACGGAATAGCTGTTAGCCCGAGTCCAAAGCCCGGATATCACAGAGACCGGATGGAGGGCTCGCCATATGGCTCGATGAAGCAGTTCATCAAACCACGATTGAGATTCCGGCGGCGGTGGAGCTGAAACAAATATGCCACGGTAGGAGGCAACAGAGCCGTCTCCGTCCTGCCTGTATTCAGGCCGGGTTTCAAGCAACAAGTGGCGAATCGGCCCAAGAGGGTCTAGGCTAGAGACCTCGACTACTTCAGCGCACTCGGCTGGGCGCGGCGAAGGAGGAGGCGGAGACGACTTTTGTATTCGAACAATATTCCAAAGTCCAAACATGGTTTCGATGTTACCGAGCTATTGATTTATCTCCCGGCAAGGCGGAGGCTTCGCCCCGGGTCATACATGAAATAGATACCCCATCAGCGAACAAAATCCTATTGACGACTCATGATCAATGACGGTCGCGGTTCGTACTTTCTGAAAAGATGCGAGAATAAGGGCTCGGGAGAACTATAGACAGGAACAGATAGCACCATTGATCCGCCGAATCCTTGGTACACCTTTATTACTTCCCCCCAATCGAGGAGAAAAAGCTTGTGCTATTTGTTGGTGCAGGAACTTATGTTGCGCGTTTGGGATAAAGACGGGAGTTTGTATCCTCGCAACACACGCCGTTCGATGTTCAGAACGGTGTTCAATATACACTCTGCGCTCGGCCGTGTCAAGGAAAATATTTGGGGAATATCATTTTCTTTTGGCTAGCAGAAAAAGATGCAAGCGGAGTTGAAAAGCTATCGTCACGCGTTCGCGGATACGGCAAGCGATTGCTTCTGAGCATCAGCGATGTCGTGCTGCATTGTGCTCCATTATGTTCCCTTATGCTCCGTTATGCTCCATTATGCTCCGTTATGCTCAATCGTGCCGCATCTTCGCTAAGCCGATGTTGTTTGTGAATCTTAGGTGACTACTGGCCGCTAACCTTCACTCAGAGAGCCGCTCGGCCTCTCAGAACTGAACTGACAGTCCAAGAGTAGGAACGATCCCTCGCGACCGCTGACGCAGTGTTAGGGATTTGTGGTAAGCGGGAGCGGTATTTACACCGTAAAAGGATCTTCTCGATGGGTTTTGGCATTATGCAGACCGTTCAATCCATTGCCATTTGAAGCCCCGTTGGTGTCTGACGGATTCGCGCCGGTGTCGGGAGTTTCTTCTCCGCCGATCTTCATGGCGGACCTCCCGACACCTCGTGAACCTAATGCGTCAGGACTCCCGCCACACCGGGCAGCGGGTAAGAAAGTCCTGACGGCGGATGAAATATCCGAAGTATCTATGGAAACATTCCTGCTAGCGATCAGCCAATACGCGGAAGAACTGTTCCCCGATGACGACGAGCGGGCTCGGCAACTCATCGAGCGAATCGTGGAAGAATTTGACAACGCGTTTAATTTAGTCGGAACTTCAAGTTCCGGGAAGGAGAATTAGACTAGAAGTGGTCTCAAAAATAGGTTCTAAAGAGAATCATAAGGCATCCCAGATGCACGAAGCCTTCAAAGTTGTCGACGCGTCGATCGTGACGTACGAGGATGCGCCGGTAGTTTTGGAGCCACGCAAACAACCGCTCGATCTTCCAGCGTCGGCGGTACCGTCGTAAGGGTCGCCCATCCTGCGAGATTGGTCGCACCCGACCGGATCGGTGTGGTGCAATTAGGGTGATGCGATGTCGTGCGAGCTCTGCATCTAACTTGTCACTGTCATAAGCTCGATCGCCGATCAGAAGCCGGGGTCGCGATCGGAGAAACCGTTCTTTGAGAGTGTCGTGTACCAAGGTGACTTCATGCGGCGAAGCAGCCGCAAGGTGAACGGCGAGAGGAAGACCAGAGCGGTCTGCCATTGCCATGAGCTTCGAACCCTTGCCCCGCTTGGTTTTTCCGATCCTGAAGCCCCCTTTTTCGCGATCATGAAGGTCGCGTCGATGTAACACTCGGACAGGTCAAACCCGCCCCGATCGTGCAAGTCCCGGGCGAGAGCCTCCAGCAGGTGTCGAATCACACCCGAGCGCACCCACTGTTGAAAGCGTCGGTGGCAGGTCTGATACGATGGAAATCTCTCCGGCAAATCCTGCCAACGGGCGCCGGAGCGGAGGATCCAGAGGATCCCATTAAAGATGGAGCGATCATCTTGCCGTGGTCGTCCTCGGCCGCCAGGCTTCAACCGGCCTTTCGGTAACATCGGTGCGATGACCTTCCATTGTTCATCGGAGAGTTCTTCTCGTCGGGCCATAGCACCAACGTACAAAGCTCTCCATCAAAGTACAAGTCCTAAATAACGATTTTTGAGACCGCTTCTAGTGTACTTTTCGACCTCGCTGAAGCTACCAGGGTGTCTGTCTAGATTGTTTCTGTTCTTGCTTACCCACTTGTTTCAAGCTCCGAAGAATTCCACTTCACCTCCCGTAATACACAAACGGTGCCCAATAATAGGGTGCTCGACACACATTCCCGAAATCACCTCTTAAGAATCGCCGTTTTATTTCATTCATTGCTTGAGCATATCCAAAACCTTTATGTTCAACCAACGTGTACAACTCCGACATATATTGTGAAGTTGGTTCATCAGCAACCCGCCATAAGGAGACCGAAAGTCCATTTGCGCCGGCAAGAAGAAAAGACTGAGTAAGGCCAACAACTCCCTCTCCTTTGTAGAGCCTGCCTAATCCCGTTTCGCAAGCTGACAGATTTACAAAATCAGCCTTCAGACGCAACTCTGCGATTTCCCCCATACATAAGTATCCATCTTCGCTTTCTGATTCATTTGTAGATTGAGATAGAACTATCGCTGATAGGTCAGGGATTTCGGGTACTACAATTCCATGACTGGCAATATGAATTGTCCTGTAATTTGCTAACTCTCCGCTCGTTGAAAGAGACTTAACATGTTTCTCATTTACATCTTTGCCGGTAATGATTTTTGAACCGTATACCACCCTCGCTATGCTATTGACTTCACTCAAGGTGCCGGGTAGGTTTTTCCAACTCGAAAGCCCCAAATCAGAGTATGCCTTCTTCAAAGACCCTCGATCTTTCAGTTGTGAATATACCTCCTTTGACAACGCATTCAATTGTCTCTCATTTGTGATCATCTTCTTGGTGTACGTTTGTTCATCGTAGACCGCACCGCCAAGAGCAAGCAGTGGTTTTCTGTTGGACAAATAGTTGCGCTTCCTCAGCAAATCTAGGACACCTAGGGATTGGACATAGCTGACATCGCTAGATTCCACCAAGCAATGTCCCTTCGAATCGATCAGAGTCTCAAACGGGAGCAATGCAAGAATGCCGTCTGGGACAATAAGGAGGCATTTAGCTCCTTGCATTCTACTCACCATGGGTTGTATTAGGAAATCATAAAGTGCTTTGCTGATGTCGGTGAATTGAAGCAGCTTGGAAGTTCCTTCGTGCTTCTTTCTGAGACCTGGCTTGGCTGTGTTGGTAATCTCATCGTCTGCAGATGAAATTGAATTTGTCAATAGGATTCGGTAATAGTTTACCACGTCATCAAGATCGATTTGACTCCCATCCGGCTTTTTCGATTCCCTTTCTTTGTTAGTAACCATGATGCCCCTTTCTTTTCCCAGCAATTCCAGTATCGGGGGCCCTAATTTCTGTCGCACGAATGATAGAAACTTGCTGTCGTCTAGTGCCATTGCATGACTATCCTTTTGGGTTATTAGCATGGCAATAGTATTAGATGGAATGGTCATGTATATGATAATAGCTCCATCCTCAGGTAGTTCTTTTTGAACTTGACGAAGCGACGGAATGTCAATTTTGTCCTCTGAACCTGCCAAGCGTTCTGACAGCAATTTTGCCCGAGAGAGTTCAGCAGTCATATACATATTCGAGAAGTCTCTCTTCGCAAAATACGATAACATAAGCCGTTGATATGTTGATATCTGACGAGCCAGGTATTCTCTTCGAATATCTCCTTTTGCTGTCCTACGTGTTTGTTCTATTATCTTGATGGATGCTTCTAGGTTTTCAATCGCAGCATCATAATTTCTCAATTCACAATAGGATGCGCCGATATTGCTCAGTGTAGCGCCACTATCGTCATCTGTACCCAGCTTCTTTTGAATCGCCAAAGCCTCTTTGTAGTTCTTGATTGCTTTGTCGTACTGCCCCAAAGACCTATATACCAAACCAATGTTAGAAATTGTCTTTGCAGCCTCAGCTTCTCTTCCTAGAGCTCTACTGATCATCAACGACTCTTCAAAATTCTTTATAGCCTTGTCGAATTGACCCCAGTCCCTATACACTCCAGCAATATTGTTTCGTATAGTAGCAACTTCCGCCTTCCTACCGAGCTTCTTTGCAATCGACAATGCCTCTTCGTAATACCTGATTGCCTTGTCGTATTGACCCCAAGAGCTATACACACCACCAATGTTGTTAAGGGTTTTTGCAACCTCGGCCTCGCTATTTAGCTTTTTACTAATCACTAATGACTCTTCATAGTACTTTACTGCCCGATCGTAATGACCCCAGGAAAGGTACACACCACCAATGTTGTTCAGTATGCTCGCAACTTCGGACTCCTTCCCCAATTTCCTATCGATTGACAGTGCTTCTTCATAGTACTTGATTGCCTTATCATATTGACCCCACATCTTATACAACATACCTATGTTATTGAATCTTGTAGCGACCTGAGCCTCTCTCCCTAGTTTCCTGTCGATGGACAAGGCTTCCTCATAGTATTTCATTGCCTTGTCGTATTGACTTGACGATTCGTACACCGAGGCAACGTTGTTGAGTATGACAGCAACATCATCTTCCTTCCCTAGCCTCTTGTCAATTGACAAAGCTTCTTGAAAATAGATGATTGCCTTATCATATTGGCCCCAATTATGGTATATCCTACCTATGTTATTGAATCTTGTAGCAACCTGAGCCTCTCTCCCTAGTTTCCTGTCGATGGACAAGGCCTCCTCATAGTATTTTATTGCCTTATCGTATTGACTGGATGATTCGTACACCGAGGCGATGTTGTCGATCGTTGTCAGTACATCTGCCTGACTTCCTAGCCTCCTACTGATCACTTGTGACTCTTTGTAATACCTGATTGCCTCGTCAAATTGATTCCAAGATCTGTACGCATCACCAATATTGTTCAGCATGGCGGCAACTTGAGAGTCCCTTCCCAACTTCCTACTAATAGCTAAAGCCTGTTCATAGGATCGTATTGCCATATCGTGTTGACCCCAGGAGTTATATACAGCGCCAATGTTGTCGAGTGTCGTGACAACATCGGCCTCGCTGCCAAGTTTCTCACTGATTGCCAATGCCTCTCTGTAGTACTTGATCGCCACCTCGTGTTGACCCCGAGAATAGTACACAGCTCCAATATTGCTGAGGTCTCCGGCCATCATTGCCTCAGATCCTAGATTCTTGTCAATCGACAGGGCTTCTTCAAAGCACTCAATTGCTTTGTCGAATTCTTTCAAGGAGTAATAAGCGCGACCAATGTTGCTGGAAGATGTGGCAATCTGAGGTTTTCTACCTAGCTTTCTGTCAATGGATAGGGCTTTCTCATGAGATTTTATTGCACTATCATATTTACCCCAGGAGTGATACGCCATGCCGATTTTATTGAGTCGTGTGGCAACGTCAGGTTCCCTTCCGCGCTTCCTGTCTAGCAACAACGCAAATTCATAAAACGTGATTGCCTTCTCATATTGACCTATATGGTCAAACATCGCTCCCGCACTACCTGATGCAGCCACTAGAACATTCAATCTGGGATTAGGGCTGCCAATTTCAGCTTCAACAGATTTCAGGTACGACTGAGCCGCGTCTAAGTACTTTTCCTGTTTTCTTAGTTGTTCAGCTTTTTCCCAGCATTGATCAGCAAGCTCACGGCTTTGAGAATGAAGTGACCCAATGGGAATCAGTCCCCAGAAAGAGGTCAGTAGTGCTACTCTCAAACATTTCATAGATACCTCTGGTTTATTTGTTCAGCGAACTGACGTGACGTTCGACCCAAGAACGCAATGATTGGGAAAATCGCTGACTGAGAAAATCGCCAGATGCGGCTACAAAGTTGGAGAACTCGGGAATGATCGACCTGGCAGGATGTTCAGTCATGGTCTATGTAGACTACCCCCCCCGCCACCAAGCTTCGCCAAGATTCGATAGCGTGAGATTGTAGTGCCAACCATGGCATCGGTCTCCATGTGGCTAGTCGGAAGGCGTCGCTGTGGAAATCAAGGCCCCTGGGGAGTAGGGCCTGCAGGTGCACGAAAACAACGGTACAAACGTACTTGTATCCGGAACTAGAATCAACCTCCAAAATGTACAACATCGGAAGAGGCCGCATTATGGGCCGGTCTGAGCTGGATCTCAGTTTCACGGGGGCTTCGGAGTGATTGCTATAAGACACAGGAATCTTTACACGCAAGCTTCGAGTAACCAATCTGTCACCACACTGTATCCCACCCTATACCATCCAGAAATCGTGTAACCAAATCGTAACAATTCTGCGCCGAAAACCGACATCTTGTCTCAGAAACGAAAAAGAAAAATGCCCAATTCATTTCGAACTGGGCACTTCCATCTCGACAACAACGACCGTATGTGATTCAGGAGCTAGTATCGGTGACGATGTGCAGGTTCAAGTCCTGTTCCGGGCACGGGAGGGACCGAATCCGAAAAGATTCGGCCCCTTTTTTTATTACCCGGAGTTGAACCTGCGCACACCCCGTTGGCATGCTGCTTCCGACGATCCTCCCCCTCCCCGCCTTTCCAACTTGCCTTTTGTCCGACCTTCATCAGCAAAAACTGTGACGGCTACCGCTTTTCAGAAAAGGTGGCAATTACGCCGAAACGAAAGAGCGGAGTGGAACGAAGCTACTGAGGCCGGGCGTCATTGTGACGGTGTCGTTTCGTGAGGCGGCGGAGCCTTCTTGCAACCGTCGCCTGGGCATGAGGCAAGGGTGACGAAGCCGCAACTGAGAGACGTGGGTATAGGAACTACTGCAGCAGGGTGAAGAATGTTGGGGACATAATGTGCTCGTGAATCTCACAGAGCTATGAGCTGGAATCTCGCAACTCGGTGATGTGATACCCTGGAAAAACGAGATTGTGCTAACGTGAAACCCGCTGATGTTTATGCAATACAAATCTTCCTATCCAAATCTTGGATTGCTTTTCGGGCAGCAGGTCTGATCGATCTAAGCCAACTGTGGAGCGAAGCGAATTCGCACAGCATTAGTAATCATTCCTACTTCATGTCTATCGCGTGAGCATTGAGTGAAAACCGCTCCTCTCGGGTGTTGACTATGCATAAGGGATTAAGTACACTTGTACGTCTCCCCCAGACACCGACTGACTCGAGGCGAGTGGATAATCCTCCTCCCCGGAGATTCTATGCTTCGAAGGGCCGCCCGAAGGCGCGCCGCCGTGTCAACCCCGCGACGCAAGGATAAACATTGTCCGGAAGCGCAATCCCTTGAGAAATTCTGCAGGAGCGCAACAAGCGTCCACACAGCTTGTTGCGTCGAGTTCACGAGCCCACTCAGACCGAGACTCCTCGCAACAATCGCGATATTTGCCGTTTTCTTAGTTCCCCCGGCCGATGCTCAAATCCGGCAAATCGACCTTTCGTTAGTTGCCTCAACTCGATATTCTGAGACGGCATTCGACGAGCGTAAGATAGTCTGGATGCGTCCAGCGAAAGGGAGTCTTTTATGGGAATACAACCCACTGTCCTTGGCATTCGCAACGCTCTTGTTCCTCTACCAGGCCGAGGTTTCGCCGCAACTCGCTTTGAACTGTCCTCATTCACCTACATGCTCTGAGTTTGCCCGCCAGGCGATTGAGCAATGCGGACTACCTCAAGGGCTACTCCTTGCAGCCGACCGGCTGCTTCGCTGCAACCAGTGTGGGATAAGTGAAATCTCAGACAATCATCGGGACAGCCAATCCGGCAGGGTTCTCGATCCGATCAAAGACTACGAATGAACTATCGCATCGGGATTCTAAGCGCACTTCTCATCTCAGCTTCACCTCAGCTTCCAGGGCAAACGCGAGATCCTTCCAATGAGTTGTCATTCGTTCGCTATCTGCTGAAGGCAGAGTTGTTCAACGACGCATCAAGTGTTCTTGGAGATATCCACTTATGCGACAGTAGCGGACTGAGTGACTCTATTAGCTTCTATAGAGCTTGCGTATACGATGCCCTTGATTCAGCAGAACAAGCCGCGGAGCAGTTCGCGCGTATTCCAAAATCGTCTTCGCTACAGCCAAAGGGACTATTCGGGTATGCACAATGCCAAGCACAAAACGCGGTCGCGGGGAGAAACGGTCAGAGGATGAGGCAGCTTTTAGAGGTGACGAGCAAGTTGCGGCAGTACACTCCGAGGGATTCGCTTTCGGGAGAATTCTTGCTGTTGCAGCAGTCTGTGATTGCATTGCTGCAACGCGACTGGAAATCTTTTGATTCCCTCAAATCGGGTTTTGGCACACGGACCGGAATGCTCAGGAAACAACAAGACCGGATTGTCTCGCTGGGCGAGGAGTTGAGGGATGATGGCAATCGACATCCGCTTCTTGCGGGCGTCCTTTCGGCGATGATGCCGGGTCTCGGCAGAGTCTATGGGGGGAGACCTCTTCAGGGAATTGGCAGTTTCCTCACTGTCGGCTTCTTCTCACTTATTGCCTATGAGGGATACACGCGCGACGGAGGACGTGGCTGGCAGCTGTACACTTCTGGATCGATCGCGGCACTTCTCTATGCAGGAGAAATTTATGGTAGTGCGGTCTCTGTCGCTCTTGACCGATTGGACAGGAATGCGAATCTTGATCGGACGATCTTGCTGGAGCTTCGTGTTCCTCTTGGGGTGTTCTATAGGTAACGCGCAGCCGACCCGCGCGCTCGCCGAAGCTGATAGTCTTGCCGTAGTCGGGTTGTTTCAGAAAGCGTCCGTTGAGTATGAACGCGTTCTGTTTCTCGATGGCGCCCTTGAGAGCGAGGTGCTTCTGAAGAAGGCGCAATGCCAGAAGCGTCTGGGCTATTTTCGCGATGCAATCTACACGCTGAAGCGAATTCCTACGCTGGATATCTCGGATACACTCAGGTGCAGGATTCTATACGAAACTTCGCTCTGCATGTATTTGGCAGGCCAAGGTGAGAAAGCGTGGCGCACACTGATGCAGGCGCGAGGGAGTGTAGCTGATTCCAGTCTGTGCCAAGATCAAGAGTACCTAGAAGTGGTGATAGCAGCCGAGACGGAACAGTGGACAAATGCCCGTCTCGCTGCGCAGCGATATGCGCAGCGGCGTGGCTTACAGATCGAGATTGACACTCTCGAGATGTTCAAAGATCCAACTGGAATATGTGATGTCGAGGCAGCGGAACGCCTGTCGGCCCTGCTGCCGGGTCTGGGAATGATATACGTCGGTGAAGTGAAAGACGGTCTGGTGAGCCTTCTCTTTCAAAGTGCCTTCGTGGTCGTTGCCGTTGAAAGGTATGTGACTCATCACATCATCGCGGCTGTCGGCATTGGTGCCAATCTGACGCTTGCATTTCATCAAGGTGGAGTACGGCACACAAGATATCTCGCAGAGCGTGCTAATGCCAGAGTACTAAGGCAGAAGAAAGAAGCCATAAAGGAGTGGGTATTGAGTTATGAGCGAAATTGAAGGGACGGGGAGTGCTCGGTCATATGATCTCGTGAGCACTTGAATGCGATAGAGTAATCGTTGAACGGTATCGGTCTGCGCCACCGAGAGATCCAGCTACGACTGCGTCGAAAAGGCGAGGCCGGTCCGCGGAAATAGTCACGACACATGCGGAGGTTGCTATGCACAAATTCAAAGGGATTCGCAGCTGCCGACGGAACGGGCTTGCAATGAGCGTCTTGTTTATGATCTCGATGACGGTCTTTGCATCGCTCATTGGATGCGCTCCAACTGCCGGCACATTCAATGTCGAATCTGGCAGCGCACCAATTGAGGTCTCTCGTGCAGATCATAAAGCTCCGAATGGTACCCTCGTGAACGAGGACGTGGTTACGTTGCCCGCATTCTCAAGTGTTGATATGGTCGACTATGACGATTCACTTAAGTCCTTGTTGATCAAGTATCATAGCGCGAACGACCAGACAAGCAACTTCTTAGTTTGTGACCTCAAGTCAGGTCGGAGTCTGTGGAGCGCTAAGAGTTCTATGACGTTCGCTGTAAGGAGGGCAAGCGACCTGGTGCTGAGTGATCCGACTGGTTCGAAACTGTATGATGCTGAAACAGGCATATTCATACGTGTCATTGAGCCGTATCTCTTTCTGCTGGAAGATGGTCGCACGCTGCAACTAAGTCGTGAGAAATTTGCCATGCTCGACATTCGTACGGGGAAAAAGCAGTGGGAACTACCGGGTCACGAATGGACAGGGAGGAGGGAAGAATATTCACATGGCGATTGGTTCTATGTCGTTGCGGACGGACTGCATGCGCTGAATCTGCCCAATGGTACGAAATGGGAGTATATTACTCCTACAAGTTTTAAGAATGTAGGGAAAGAGGTGGCGAAACAAGCGGCGCTGGCCTGTCTGGCCGCATTTGCCGGCGGGTACAATACGGCGCAGTACAATCCCGATATCACGATGAATATGAATTCTGTGCCTGTTGTTGGCGACAGCACGGTGTTTTTTGCAGCGCGGGACAAGGTTATGAGTCTAAACAAGGAGACAGGGCGAGCAAACTGGGTCACCGAAGTCGATCCAGAATTGGAGTCCATGCTGTTGTTGCCTATCTCCGACGGTGAGCTTGCTTTAGTAGGGACAGGATCGAGAATTGTCAACTCACGCCTCGACAAGTCCGATCCGCCCACGATAAGGATCATCCGGAAGAGGGATGGCAAGGTCACAGGGCTGTACAAGATGGATCGATGGACTCTGGCCCAGGGATTTGGCTGGACAGCTGACCGGCTGTTCTTGCTCACACCTACCGAGCTACTCGTCTTCCAGAAGGACCTCAAACTTATTGGAATTGCCGGATCAAAAGGCGAGTATGGCACTTTTACGCACCTCCTTGCACTCGGAGATACGATTGTGCTTCGGGCCTCGAAGGGACTCGTCGGGCTGTCGAAAGAGTCGCTCGCCGAAGTGTGGTTCAGCTATTGCGAGACGGCTCCGGTCGAAGTTACCTCAGAATGGATGAAACCGTATCAAGAGCGTTTGCAGGTGGGTTGGCAATCTCTGCTGAAGGGTGGGAACTATTGGACACTGAACGAACAAAGGGAGCTGGTTCTGTACGAGCTGCGATCCGGAAAATCAGTACTGAAACTCGGGATGTATGGCAAGAATATGAAGAAGGTCACTGGAATGAACTTCGTCGACTTCGAAAACAACAAAGTGAAACTGGTGTCGGTTGAAACTCGATAGTAACCAGAGAGCTGCAAGTCTGGAGGAGGTCACATGTTCTTCAGAATCATAATGGTTGTTTGCATTTGCTTCTTGTCGATGATCACAATGGCGCAGGAGCAGCGTGTCAAAGTACATATGAAGGATGGAAGCATAACCGAAGGAAGAGTATTGAAGGTTTCCGCGGAAGGAGTTGAGATTGACCCCGGTGGAACGGTGAAATTCAGGTTTATTGACGGGGAGAGGATCAGCAAAGTGGAGTTTATCGGAACTGGGAAAACGGTCGAATATCCACTAAAAGCCGCGGAGCTTCCACCGGAGATCGCTCTCCTCGATCGCGGGAGCACTGGTGGCACCGAAAGGGGATTTCCGAAGTTCGTAGGTATCGCCTCTTTCGGATATGCCTCTGCTGGAAACTCCGGGTACTATGAGGGATTCCATGCTGGGAGCACTGTACATGTTGGCCTGCAGTATTTGTTTCGCAATCCAGATCCCCAGGGCAGCAGAATGCTCATGGGTCTCTCTTACAATCGCATCTCAGTTGCAGGCGATAAGATATTCGGTGCTGAGCCTCAACTCGTTATGAATGTATATGGTTTTGAGTTTGGCCTCACCACGGCAATGATGTCGGTTGGTCAGTATCTGTATTTGATTATGGGGGGTGCGATCGTAACCAACACTATCACGATGCCTATGGGGGTTTCTCAAGCATCGATCACGGTCGAAGCTGATAATAAGGCAGCGCTCCGGATCGAAGGCGGAATGCATCATCCCATTGTTTCAAACTTGTCGGTTCGGGGAGCTATTGGTGCGGACTTCATCATCGAAGGAACAGGCAACGCGAATGCGTATGGGTCGACGTACTCAAATAGAACACTGAACGGCTGGTTGCCCAAGATTACCATTGGGATGAGCTATGGTTTTCGATAGTCGCAGGGCGCGGGCTTAGCGTGTGCAGTCCTGAATCATCCACGGCGGAAGAACCTAGAGCAACATTGGCCCGCAACGGGGGTGGTCAAGTGGAATCACCTATACAAGTGAAACAAGCATCGGTGCGAGGGGGGCAATGAGAAGACGCTTGCTGTAGACGGTAGCTTTCCGGGTGGTTGACGCAAGAGAAGGATATCGATGAGAGCCGCGTTGTCACCGTTCTGGCCACGAATCAGAAGTTCACGATCTCTGACAGGTGAGAAGTAGACCTGCCACACCGGGGCAGTGGTTCCCGTATGAGCAGATGGCCTGATTGGGTCGGCCAGATAGAGAGCGACAGCCGCCAGAATCAGGATGAAATGCCAAGATGTTATCTTCGTTGCTTTCACAGATATCGCCAATGCAAATAGAAGAATCCACTATTCCTTCGAATTCAACGCCATTTCGAACACCCGGCACAACTGTGTGAGTTGAGTAAAGTTCCTGTTCCGGGCACACAAAAAACCCCCGAGTGATCGGGGGTTTTTCATTTTTTGATTCTCGAAGCTTGCGGCCATCACGCGTGAGATCACCGCGAGTAACCAAATTGTAACCACATTGTCCGTGAAAAAGGTTGTAATGCGCAAGAGACGAAAAAGGAAAACGCTCAATTCAATCTAAATCCGCCGTCTTCATCATCACAAGGAAAGTGATTCTCTACACAGGGTCTAGTGTACGCGAGAAGCTATCTTTTGAATAGAAGATTTTCTTTCTCATAGATGTTTCGAATGTCATTTCAATTTCACTGGGCCGAAGTAGCGGTCAAGCCACTCAAGACTGCGTTTGGCAACCAATATGTTTGGAACCATGTGGGATGACTCATAGATAAACTGTTTCTTATGCTCCGTTGGAGTTCCAAGAAGTTCAAACATCGGTTTTTGCGAGGTCTCAACCGGGAAGAATTGGTCATATTTCGCGTTAATCATCAGGACAGGAACCCTAACGCGAGTAACAAAGTTTATCGGGTCAACTTCTGGCTGCGGTTTTTGAAACGTCAAACCACCCACGTGGAGGATCACCGTCTTTATGCGTGGCTCGACGGCGGGGATCAAGCCTCCCAAGTACCCGCCCCAGCTTAATCCAAAGTAAGCTATCTTTGCCGTGTCTATGTCTCGACGAGTTTCAAGATAATCTATAGCTCTCGAGAAGTCTTTGACCCATTGTATAACACGCTCCCTGTAGTAATTTGTCAGGTCTGGCGCGTCAGACCTCAAGCCGTCACCTCGCTCATAAGTCCCCTTGTAGATTGGTAAAACAGCAGCGTGTCCACTTTTCGCGAAAAAGCCGGCACCGTACCTCTCAGAAATCCGCTTGCTTGATCGTGTGTAAATCGCATTCGAGCCCGGGAAGAGCATTACCGTCTGATACGGCGGAGACGCTATTCTTGGGAGAAATATGTAGGCCATCATTCGTTCGTTGCCGTACGCCGCATCTAGTGTAACAAGCTGCTTAATCCAATCGTCTGTGCTATCGATAGCCTCAATCTTTTCATGCAAGGGCGTCTTATCATAGGCATAAAGACGCAAGTAAGACCGGAAGACTGGATCAGACACTGGCTTTTCCTTATAGTAGTCACGCCAGGTGATCTGAACAGGGCTCAGTACGGAAGAAGTGTCCTCGATTGGTTCCAAGTATTTAACACATCGAAAACCGTTGGTGGGAGAACGATCGAAAGGATCCTGACTAAAAGAGTTTACGAAAGAATAGGAGATATCATTCCAGCCGCCCCCTAAAGTGAGCCTCCGCTGCTCGCGCTGATTCCAACACCATTCGCGCACGTTGCCTGCCATATCGTAGGTGCCGTAGGCAGAGATCCCTTGCTTGCTGCCGACCGGCACTGGGCCCTCGTCAGAGAAGTTGCTTTGGGGGATGATGCTAGCAGCATGCCAGGTGTTGGCCGCTCGGTACCAATGGAAAATTGACGGTAGGCTCTTTCCCACAAATTCAGCATACGCAGCAGCCTCGTACCAACTGACGCCTCCGACAGGATCATTGTCTCTTCCTTGGGGATAAGTACCCAGCTCCCAGGTCGCCGGGCCTTGTCTCCCAGTCGCATCCACGAAGTGAGCCATCGCCTTTTCCCAAGAGAGTTTTTTCCCTTGCCAGATGAAATCTTGTTTCCAGTACGCGCGGTTCCGGTAGCCACCGCTGTCCATGAACTGTCTGAACTGCTTGTTCGTCACTTCGTATTTGTCAATGAAGTAACCTCCAGTCGTGACGCGTCTGAGATTGTCCATTCCCGGAGCATCCGGCCGGAAACTCCCACCTGGTACACGGACCATATCTCTTGGTACAATTCCAACTGAGTCCAGTTCAATAGGCGGCCACTTAAGAGTATCATGCGGAAATGATCTTTCACTTAGATCTGCTACGCGCTCAAGTGCCGTATACCCTTCCTTCACTATCTTGAATCGAAGAACTCCGCGGGGTACTCTTGGCCCTTCAATTGGAGTCATGCCAAGCCGAACCCATTTCCCTGAAGTGTCAGAGTAGAGTCTATATGAGCATTCCGCTCCTGAAGGCACGGACTTCCAAGAGACAATCCAAGACGCCTCATCGATGTATTTTTGTAACACGGAGTCGTATGAAATATATGCACTCGCTTTCTGGGCAATATCGTAAGCAGAGGCCCATTCACCGGCATCGACCAGACGGATGATCTCGGGAAGGGCAACATTGCGGGCCCAAGAGATATTGCTGTTTCTGTCAATCCAGTGGTAGACCAGATAACAAAGTCCAAGTAGGATCACTGCAAGCGGTATCGCAAAGGCTGGTCGCCTAATTCTTCCTAGGGTCGGAAGAGCCACCGCTGCCTTTTCATCAGTTGACCGCAGCCTTGACAACTCCTGTAGAACTTCGATAATCGACGCGTAGCGTGACCACCGGTCTTTCTGAAGCATCTTGCCAACCATCCTCGCCAGGCCAAGTGGCAGTCCAGATCTCGCTTCGGAGATCGACGCAGTCTCCTCGTTTACGATCGAGTATAGCATGGCGGCTTCGTGCTCTCCACGAAACGGCTTGTGTCCTGCCAACATCTCATACAGCACAACTCCCAGTGACCAGATGTCAGTGCGATGGTCAACCTTCTCTCCCCGCGCCTGCTCAGGGGACATATATGCCACAGTGCCCACCATGCTGCCGGTCTTTGTAAGCACCGTCTGCGCAGAGAGCTTCGCAAGGCCGAAGTCCACAATCCTCACTATGCCGTCGTTGCCCAAGATGATGTTGTCAGGCTTAATATCACGGTGGATGATACTGCTCTTGTGTGCTTTCGCGAGCCCCTGAGCAACCTGTGTGGCAATGTCAATTGCTTCTTCGATGGACAGCGGCCCCCGCTCGATCTTCTGCTTCAACGTCTCGCCCGCATAGCAGTCCATGACGATGAACAGCTGATTGTCAGGCGTTGTATCAATATCATGGATCGTGCAGATGTTGGGGTGCTGGAGGGCTGAGGCAGCTTTTGCCTCATGGATGAAGCGCTCGCGGGCACCTGAATCGCGTGTCAGGTCAGGAGGAAGAAACTTAAGGGCAACCGGTCGGTCTAGGCGCGTGTCGTGGGCCTTGTAAACCACACCCATTCCGCCGCTACCAAGCTTCTCAAGGATTCTGTAATGCAAGATGGTCGTCCCGATCATGACGACCTCCTGTCCGGAAGAAGAACTGCAGCTACAGCGGGTGCTTCAGCGGTGCTTAAGAAGGAGCAGACATCACTACAAAACTACTGCGGTTCAGAGTCAAAAGCAATTGACGCTTGAAACGAAGGAATAACAGGGGATTTGATCCCTCCTTTCGCAAACCGGCGAACCGACCAAATCCTTGTTGAAGTAGCTTGGTTTCACTGCTACGCTTGATCGATTGTACTCATTCCTCTTGGTACTGCATGCAGAAGCATACGTGGTCAGCGAAGTGTAACCGTTACAACAACCAAGTGCCTGGCAGTTGAGTCACCAATTCGTCACCACACTCTATCCCACCCTATACCATCCAGAAATCGTGTAACCAAAATGTAACCATCTCCCGCCGAAAACCGACATCTCGTCTCGGAAACGAAAAAGAAAAATGCCCAATTCAAATCGAACCGGGCACTTTCATCTCGCCAACAACGACCGTATGTGATTCAAGAGCTAGTGTTTTGCTGATTGCACCAACGCAATTCCAATGTCATTATTCATTTCCCTAGTCAGGATCAAGCTCGTAGCTACGGCAGCTTATCACCCAACACTCTCATAATAATTGGCCAGAGCTTAT
>Ga0233425_10003976_pt1 | contig 25708 bp, 28 predicted proteins | sample Watercolumn_Towu_2_FD_181712 | JGI IMG/M metagenome (GOLD analysis project Ga0233425, IMG submission 181712) | Freshwater microbial communities from Lake Towuti, South Sulawesi, Indonesia - Watercolumn_Towuti2014_140_MG | ecosystem: Environmental > Aquatic > Freshwater > Lake | place... | reverse complement strand
GATGGCGGGCTTCACATTACCACGGGGAGGCCGAGCGTCAACGCCTCGCCTCGTCACCCGGCAACAGGGGCCTCACGCGCTTGACAATCCATGGCAGGAGTCATACGTTGCCTCGACAGGTGGCTGGCGAGGCCGAGTCCGAGCGCGTGCAGGCGCCGTGTCCGTGTGACGTTCAGCCGCTGTCCGCCGCGCAGGTATGAGCATGGAGCACTCTCCCGAGGGCACGGGCCCTCCGCCCCGCCGAGGCCCCTCCGTCGACCTCGATCCCACCGGGATCGTCACGGGCAAGAGCCCGGACAAGCAACGCCCGCAGTTTCTGAACTATTCGTTCTACCGGCTCGACCCGGTGTTCCGGCGGCTCCCAGCCGACGAGCGACGAGTGGCGGCGGCCGGGTTCATCGAGCTGGTGAGGCAGTGGGAGTCGTCCGACGATCTGATCCTCCGCACGTACTCACTCGTGGGCCTGCGCGCGGACGTCGACTTCATGCTCTGGCGGATCGCGTTCGACCCGCTGTGCTTCCAGTCGATGGAGGCGACGATCAGGCGGTCGCGGCTGGGCGCCTACCTGTCGCAGGTGTACAGCTTCCTCTCGCTGCAGCGCCGGTCGCCGTACGTCAACAAGATGAAGGGCGCTGGGGAAGGCGTGGAGCTGATGCCGGGGGAAGGCAAATACCTGTTCGTGTACCCCTTCACGAAAACGCGGTCGTGGTACCGCCTTTCGCCCCACGCGCGGCAAGGGATGATGGACGAGCACATCGCCGCCTCGGCCCCGTTCAAGGGCGTCCGCCTGAACACGAGCAACAGCTACGGCATCGACGACCAGGACTTCATGGTGGCGTTCGACTCGGACTACCCGCAGGAGTTCGTCGATCTGGTGGGGCGGCTGCGATATACGGAGGCGAGCCTCTATACGCAGCGGGACACGCCGATGTTCCCATGCGCGAAGGCGCCTATTGACGCGATCCTCGCGCAGCTGGCGAACATGGATTAGCGACGCCGCGTCCGTCTGCGGCCGACGCTCTCCGAAGCAATTCGCCGGATCGGTTCGCGAGAATCCGGCCTGTATGGCTCTTGCGCAGTGCGCGAAGGAGGAAGCTCGATGTTCAGTCACCCCGATCCTGAGGTCCTCGTCGTTGGCGCCGGTCCGGTCGGTCTCGTTGCGGCCCTGTTCCTGCAACGGCGCGGGGTCCGCGTCGAGATCGTCGACATGCACCAGCGGACGCATCAGCACAGCTACGCGCTCGCCATCCATCCGCGCACGCTCCGGATGCTCGACGAGGCAGGACTCTCCGAAGGGCTGATCGGCGCCGGGCGGAAGCTGACGAAGGTCGCCTACTACGAGGGCCGGGAGAGGCGCGCCGAGATCGACTATTCGGCCCTCGCGACCACGCATCCATATCTCCTCGTTGTCCGTCAGAGCCTGCTGGAGAGGGCGACGGAGGAGGCGCTCCGCCGGGAGAAGCTCAAGGTGCTCTGGGGACACCGGCTCCAGGCCCTCACCGTGGACGGCGGGACCATCCAGGCGGAGGTCGCGGAGCTCGACCAGGTGGCGACCGGCTACCCCGCCGCGCGAACCGAGTGGGTCGTCGTGCGGAGCGAGACGATCCGGCCGGCGTATGTGATCGGCGCCGACGGCTACGACTCGGCCGTGCGGCGGATGTCGGGCATCGAGATGGAGGAGCATGGCGCGGGCCAGATGTTCTCTGTCTACGAGATCGAGGCGAAAGGGGAGCTTCCCGGCGAGGTACGCGTGATTCTCGATCCAGACCTGACGAGCGTCTACTGGCCCCTCGAGGCGGGGCGATGCCGCTGGGGATTCCAGATCCGGGACGCCTCGGAGCACGCGGCAACGATGGCGCGGCTCGAGCAGCTGATCGCCGCCCGGGCCCCCTGGAGCCCGGCGCGGCCGACCCAGATCTACTGGTCGACGCTCGTTCTGTTCGAGCCCCGCCTGACGCGGAGCTTCGGCAGCGGGGGCACCTGGCTCGCCGGGGACGCCGCGCACCAGGCGGCCCCGGTCGGCGTGCACAGCATGAACTCTGGGCTGATTGAGGCCCACGAGCTGGCAGCGAGAATCTGGCGAATCCAGCGGGCGGGGGGGCCGTCGTCGCTTCTCCAGGAATTCGCGACCGAAACGCGCGAGGCGTGGCTCCGGCTCCTCGGCGCCGGGCGGACGGTCCGCGCGCTTCCGGGCGCGGACGCGTGGGTCCGGCAGACCGCGGCGAGGATCCTCGCCTGCATTCCTGCGTCTGGAGACGACCTCGAACCGTTGCTCAATCAGATCGGCCTCACTGCCGCGCCGTGAGGGTCTCGCCGGAGCGCGCCCGACGAGCGTGTGCGTTGAGGCGGACGCTTGACTCCCGCGATCCGCGATGATACGTACAAAGGGCCACTCTTCAACCCCAAAGCTCAAACCGGAGAACAGATAGGCTTGGCCCAGACGGAAGCAGAACTGCTCGACAACCCTGTCGCGGGCCGTCCCACGCTCATCCTGCGGTCGCCGGATTTCCACTCAATCACCGAGGCCGTCGCGGAGCCGGTCGAGCGGCCGACACCGAGCGGCTGGTGGTTCTTCTTCATCCCGTCCCTCGCGCTCCTCGGCCTTCTGGGCGTTGCGGTCTCGTGGCTCTTCTGGGAGGGGATCGGCGTCTGGGGACTCAACGTCCCGGTCGGCTGGTCGTGGGACATCACGAACTTCGTGTTCTGGATCGGGATCGGCCACGCCGGGACGCTCATTTCAGCGATTCTCTTCCTCTTCCGGCAGACATGGCGCACCTCGATCAACCGCGCGGCGGAGGCGATGACCATTTTCGCGGTCATGTGCGCCCTGCTGTTCCCGGGGATCCACGTGGGACGCGTCTGGGTCGCCTACTGGATGTTCCCCCTCCCGAACCAGATGGGCGTGTGGCCCAATTTCAGGAGCCCCCTGCTCTGGGACGTCTTTGCGGTCAGCGTGTACGGAACGGTCTCGGTCCTGTTCTGGTACGTCGGCTTGATCCCGGACCTGGCGATGATGCGCGATCGGGCGAAGACCCGCGCCCGGAAGCTCGTCTACGGCTTCTTCGCCCTGGGATGGCGGGGCTCCGTGCGGCAGTGGCACCACTACGAAAGCGCCTATCTGGTGCTTGCCGCCCTCGCGACGCCCCTGGTGCTCTCGGTACATTCGATCGTCTCGATGGATTTCGCGGTCTCGCTCCTCCCCGGATGGCACACGACGATCTTCCCGCCCTACTTCGTCGCGGGCGCCATCTTCTCCGGGTTCGCCATGGTGCTGACGCTCATGGTGATCTGCCGCAAGGTGTTCCGGCTCGAGCACATCGTCACGCTCCGGCACTTCGACTACATGGCGAAGATCACGCTCGTGACCGGGACGATGGTCGGCTTCGCCTATGGCACGGAGTTCTTCACCGCCTGGTACAGCGGAAACCCCTACGAATTCTTCACGTTCCTGAACCGCGCGGGTGGACCGTACGCCTGGGCCTACTGGATCATGGTCTCCTGCAACGTGATCAGCCCGCAGGTTTTCTGGTTCAAGAAGGCGCGCACCAGCATCCCGATCCTGTTCGTCATGTCGATCGTGATCAACATCGGCATGTGGTTCGAGCGGTTCGTGATCATCACGACGTCGCTGCACCGCGACTTCCTGCCCTCGGCCTGGGGCTACTTCACGCCCACCATGTGGGACGTGGCGTGCCTGCTCGGGAGCTTCGGGCTTTTCTTCACGATGTTCTGCCTGTTCGTGCGCTTCATTCCGATGGTGGCGACCGCGGAGGTCAAGACCGTTCTGCCGCAGGCGAATCCGCATGGCGGGTCCGTCCCCGAACGCGAGAGCGAGGCCCACCGACGCGACCTGTCGGGCCCTGGGGAGCTCGCTCCGGAGGGAGCCTCCTGATGCCGCTCCTCGGCGCTCCCCGGCTTCCGCAGGGGCCCAACTACGGGATCCTCGCCGAATTCGCGACGCCGGCGGACCTCTATCACGCGTGCCAACGGGTGCGGGATGCGGGCTTCACGCGGTGGGACGCCCACACGCCGTTCCCCGTCCACGGCCTCGAAGGAGCCATGGGAATCCGGCGCTCCCCGCTTCCCTGGATCGTGCTCGGCATGGGACTGACGGGGGCCGCGCTCGGGTTCGGCCTCCAGTATTGGGTCCACACGACCGCCTACCCTCTCGTGATCAGCGGCAAGCCGTACTTCGCCTGGCCCGCCATGATTCCGATCACGTTCGAGCTGGGAGTCCTTTTCGCCGCCCTCGGCGCCGTCTTCGGCATGCTCGGGCTGAACCGGCTCCCGATGCACCACCATCCGCTCTTCACATCCAAGGTCTTCGAGCGGGTGACCGACGACGCCTTCTTCATTTCGATCGAATCGTGGGATCCCCGGTTCGATCCGTCGGCGACCGGGAAGCTGCTGGAGTCTCTGGGCGCACGACGCGTCGAGCTCCTGGAGTCTGAATGATCCCCGAACGCGATCGCGTGGCGCTGCGGCCCGAGCAGGCCACCATCCCGCCGGGGCACCCGTGGAACCGCATTCCGGTCATTGGCGCGTCCTGCGCCCTGCTGGGGATCGTGGCCTGCGCGATTCTGGGAGCGGCGAATCCGAGGCAGTTCTTCTTCTCGTGGCTCGTGTCGTTCCTGTTCTTTCTGAGCCTGACCCTCGGCGCGCTCTTCTTCGTGCTGATCCAGTACGCGGCCCAGGGAGGGTGGGGCATCGTGCTGCGGCGGATCGGGGAGACCGTTTTCGCGACGATCCCGGCGATGGCCGCCCTCTTCCTTCCGGTGCTGCTCGGTCTGCACGATCTCTACGAGTGGTCGCACGCCGAGGCCGTCGCCGCCGATCCGCTGCTTCGCTGGAAGGCGCCCTACCTCAATGTGCCGTTCTTTCTGATCCGAGCGGCGCTGTATTTCGGAATCTGGTCCTTCATCGCCCTTCTGTACTACCGCGGCTCGCGCGGTCAGGACGTCACAGGGGATCTTGGTGTGTCGTTCCGCCTGCGCCGTCTCGCCGGGCCCGCCATCATCGTCCTTGCGCTGACCCAGACCTTCGCCTCGGTAGACTGGATCATGTCGCTCACGCCGCACTGGTACTCGACCATGTTCGGCGTCTATTTCTTCGCGGGGTCCTTTGTCGGGTTCATCGCCCTGCTCTCGGTCGTCGCGACCGCGATGCGCCGTTCGGGGCTGTTGGACACCGTGATCAGCACCGAGCACCTGCACGATATCGGGAAGCTCCTCTTCGCGTTCACGGTGTTCTGGGCCTATATCGCCTTCTCGCAGTTCTTCCTCGTTTGGTACGCGAACCTCCCCGAAGAGACGACCTGGTTCAGGGCGCGGATGGAAGGGTCGTGGATGACGGTCTCGTTCTTCCTCATGGCCGGACACTTCGTGGCGCCCTTCTTTTACCTGATGGGGCACGCCGTCAAGCGGAGGGATTCGACGCTGGCCGTGGGGGGAGCGTGGCTCCTCGTCATGCACTTCGTGGACCTCTACTGGCAGGTCATGCCGACGCTCCATCCCGAAGGTGTCCGTCCGTCGGCTCTGGACCTGGCTGCGCTCGTTGCCGTCGGCGGGTGCGTCGTGGCGGCGGCGAGCTGGCTGATGCGACGGCAGGCGCTGGTACCGCTGCGCGATCCGAGGCTCGCCGAATCGCTTGCGTTCGAGAACGTCTGAGGGCGGGACCATAGTCGGGTTGCCCGCATGGCGGGCCTGGTATAGAGTTCGAATGAGAACAGGACGGACGATGATGAAGGAGATCAGTATGCGCGGGAGAGGGAATGGATTGTGCTTGGCAGTAGGGCTGTTGGTGGCGACGGTGTGGCCGGGAGCGGCCCTTGCCGCCAACGTCACCGGAACCGTCACCTTCGACGGGAAGGCCCCCGCGCTCAAGCCGCTCGCCATGGACGCCGAACCCGTGTGTCACAAGGTACACGGGGGGAAACCCGTGGCGAACGAGATGCTGGTCCTCGGTAGCGGCAACACCATGGCGCACATCATGGTCTGGGTCTCGAAGGGGCTGCCGGCTGGCAAGACCTATCCCGCTCCCAAGACTCCGGTGACTCTCGATCAGAAAGGCTGTCAGTACATCCCGCACGTGACGGGGATCATGGTCGGGCAGCCCTACAGAATCCTCAACTCCGACGGCATCCTCCACAACATCCACACGCTTCCCAAGGTCAACCCGCAGTTCAACCGGGGGCAGCCGGCGACGGTCAAGGAGATGACCACGACGTTCCCCAAGCCGGAGGCGATGCTCCAGGTGAAGTGCGACGTCCACCCGTGGATGAGCGCCTACATCGGCGTCTTCACGCATCCCTTCTTCTCGGCGACGAGCACGGACGGGAAGTTCACGATTTCGGGCCTCGACGCGGGGACCTACGAGATCACCGCCTGGCACGAGAGGCTGGGGACACAGACGGCCTCGGTGACGGTCGGCGCCACCGACGTGACCCAGAACTTCAAGTTCGCCGTGAAGTAGCAGGCCGGAGAACAGCCGCATGAGTTCACCAACAGGCGTCGCGCCACCCAAGCCGCACGGCGCGCACGAAGCCCATCACGAGGAACTCGGCTTCTGGCGCAAGTACGTTTTCTCCACCGACCACAAGGTGATCGGTATCCAGTACGCGGTCACCGGCCTCCTGTTCCTGCTCTTCGGCTTTTCGCTGATGATGCTCATGCGCTGGAACCTCGCCTACCCGGGCGCCGCGCTGCCGATCATCGGCCAGCTCTTCGGCGAGGCGCGCATGCCGGGCGGGACGATGCTCCCCGAGTTCTACAACGAGCTCGGAGCGATGCACGGCACCATCATGGTCTTTCTCGGGGTGGTTCCGCTCGCCGTCGGAGGATTCGGGAACTTCGTGCTCCCGCTCCAAATTGGAGCTCCCGACATGGCGTTCCCGAAGATCAACATGGTGAGCTACTGGTGCCTCTTCCTCGGCGGCATCACGATGCTCGGCAGCTTTCTCGTTCCCGGGGGGGCTGCGCAGTCCGGGTGGACGTCCTACACGCCTCTGTCCGTCATCGCAGGCTCGGGTCAGACGTGGTGGCTCATCGGGATGATCTTCCTGATCACGTCGTCGCTGCTCGGCGCGCTCAACTTCATCACGACCACGATCCAGCTCCGCGCGAAGGGGCTCACCTTCATGCGGTTCCCCTTTTTCGTGTGGGCGCAGTTCGTCACGGCGTTCCTCCTGCTCCTGGCCTTCCCGCCGCTCGAGGCTGCCGGGGTCATGCAGTTGATGGATCGTGTGGCCGGCACGAACTTCTTTATGCCGAGCGGCCTCGTGGTCAGCGGCCAGGCCCTCACCAACGTCGGCGGCGGCAACACCCTCCTGTGGCAGCACCTGTTCTGGTTCCTGGCGCACCCGGAGGTCTACGTCCTGATCCTTCCCGGCATGGGAATCGTGGCCGAGATCATCGCGAACAACACGCGGAAGCCGCTGTGGGGCTACCGTTCGATGGTCTACTCCATCATCTTCCTCGGCTTCATGTCGTTCATCGTCTGGGCGCACCACATGTTCATGACCGGCATGGGGACGGCGATGGCGGCGTTCTTCCAGACGACGACGATGATCATCTCGATTCCGTCGGTCGTGATCCTCACGGCCCTGGTCATCTCGCTCTGGGGCGGATCGATCCGCTTCAACACGCCGATGCTTTTCGCGCTCGCGTTTCTCCCGATGTTCGGCATCGGTGGGCTCACGGGGCTTCCGCTCGGCTTGAACATCTCGGACATCCCGCTGCACGACACCTACTACGTCATCGCCCACTTCCACTACGTCGTCGCTCCGGGGACGATCTTCGCCCTCATGGCGGGGATCTACTACTGGTTCCCGAAGGCGACCGGACGGAGGATGAACGAGACGCTCGGCAAGGTCCACTTCTGGGGCTCGCTCGTCTGCATGAACGTCGTCTTCATGCCGATGTTCATCACGGGCTTGGCTGGCGTCTCGCGGCGCCTGTTCGACGCCGGGTCGGCCTACGACTTTGCGCAGCCGACGATGCACTGGAACGTCGTCTCGTCGTGGGGCGCATGGCTGCTCGCGGTCTTCCAGCTTCCTTTCATCTTCAATTTCTTCTCGAGCATCCGGAACGGGGAGAAGGTCGGGGAGAACCCGTGGCAGGCGACGACGATCGAGTGGTCGGCCCCCTCGCCTCCCCCGCACGGCAATTTCGTCGGCGCCCCGCAGGCGTACCGCGGGCCCTACGAGTACAGCGTTCCCGGTGCGGGCAAGGACTTCGTGCCGCAGTACGAGGCCTCGTAGACGATGGACATTCCCTACACCGTAGAGCTGCGCCGCGACACCGGTCTCAACAACGGCAAGATCGGCATCTGGCTGTTCCTCGCCTCGGAGGTGATGCTGTTCGGGGCGCTGTTCGCGAGCTACATCCTCATCAGGGTCGGGGCGCCGAGCTGGCCGCGCGGCGATACGGTCCTGGACGTCCCGCTCGCCACGTTCAACACGATCGTCCTGATTTCGTCTTCCGTGACGATGGTGATGGCGTGGGCGTCGCTGATGCGCCGCCGCTTCGAGACCTTTCGGATGTACATGGGCGGGACGATCCTGCTCGGGTTGACCTTCCTCGTGGTCAAGTACTTCGAATACGGCCATCATCTGGAGCTGGGCGAATTCCCCAGCACCAACAACTTCCTCGCCGTGTACTACACCCTGACCGGACTGCACATGCTTCACGTGTTCGGCGGGATGGTGGTGAATGCCTATTTCTGGGGCCCGGGCGCGAAGCTCTGGAAGACGAATCCGGTGTGGTTCACCAATCGGGTCGAGCACTCGGGCCTCTTCTGGCATTTCGTGGACCTGGTCTGGATCTTCCTCTTTCCGACTCTGTATCTTCTGTAGGCGGCATTCATGACGAGCGACCACGCAGCCGAGATGAGCGACCACGCAGTCGACATCGACAAACACGTCCGGGTCTACATCACCGTCTTCGTCGCGCTCATGGTCTTGACAGTCATCACGGTGGCGATCTCGTACCTCCACCTTTCCGTTCCGTTGGCCGTGACGGTGGCGCTGCTCATCGCGATCGTCAAGGGATCGCTCGTGGCGGGCTACTTCATGCACCTGGTCTCCGAGAAGAAGCTGATCTACGCGGTCCTCGTGCTGACGGTGGCGTTTTTCGTCGCACTGCTGGCGCTTCCCGTCTTCACCCACAGCAACGGCTTCTGGATTCCCGAATGAACCTCAGGTGGTTCCACGCGTTGCTGATCGCCCTCTCCGCGGCCCTCGCGGTGCTGTTTGGTTTCTGGTGCCTGGCTCTGTACGGACGGGAGGACGGGTTTGGCAGCCTGCTCGCGGGCATCGCGGCGTTCGCGGTCTCGTTGGGCCTGGTGGCGTACGACTCCTGGTTCCTGCGTAAGACAAGGACGCTGTGATGAACACGACGTCGATCCGTCCCCGAATCACGCGGATTGTCGCGACGGCGGCTGCCATCGTGATCGGCAGCAGCTCGAGCGTCCTTGCCTGCCCGGTGTGCTTCGGGCTGCTCGACGCAGAGGACAGCTCGATGATCGATGGGACCAGGCTTGGCATCATGGTGCTGCTGGCCATTACCCTTGCGGTGCAGGGCGCGTTCGCGGGCTTCTTCCTCTATCTCCGCAGGCGCGCGAAGCGCATCGCTGACATCGACCTCGACCTCGAATGGTCGGAGCTCCAGGGAGGGGCGTCGAGAACATGACTGAGTGGTTGGGGATGCCGCCGCTCGCCACGGCTCACGGCGGGCAGATCGACAACCTGATCGGCTGGATTCACATCTTCATGCTGATCTTGTTCGTGGGCTGGGGAGGGTTCTTCATCTACGCCCTCGCTCGCTTCCGGCAATCGCGGAATCCGGTGGCGGACTACAAGGGCGTGACGTCGCACCGGTCCACGTATCTCGAGATCGGAGTGGCCGTGGTCGAGGCCGTCCTCCTGATCGGATTCGCCATACCGCTGTGGGCCGCGAGGGTCGATGACATGCCTTCGGAGAGCGAGGCGCTGGTCGTTCAGGTGACCGGCGAGCAGTTCGCCTGGAACGTTCACTATCCCGGCCCGGACCGGGTATTCGGCCGCACGGACATCAAGCTGCTCGACCTCCAGTCGAACCCGCTGGGGCTCGATCGCTCCGATCCCGCCGCGAAAGACGACGTCACGACGGTCAACCAGCTCTATCTGCCCGTGAACCGGCCGGCCATCGTGAGGCTCAGGAGCAAGGACGTCATCCACAGCTTCGGAGTGCCGGAATTCCGCGTGAAGCAGGACGCCGTGCCCGGCCTGACGATCCCCATCTGGTTCGTCCCGACGGTCACGACCGCGGACATGCGGACGCGGACGGAGAATCCCGAATTCCAGTACGAAATTGCCTGCGCGCAGCTCTGCGGCCTGGGCCATGCCAGAATGCGGGGGTTCGTCACCGTCCAGACGGCCGAAGAGTTCCAGAAGTGGATGGACGACGCGATACAGGAGGCGGCCGAGGCGGGCGCTGACCCCTTCCGGTAACAGGTTTCATACCGATCGTAGGGGCCGCCTTCAGGCGGCCCAGGGCTTCATACCGATCGTAGGGGCCGCCTTCAGGCGGCCCAGGGCCGGCTGAAGCCGGCCCCTACGAGCAACCTACCCAAACATCTTCGGCGTCGGCATCCGCGCGCGGATTCGCTCGAGCTCTTCAACCGTCACTCGGTCGAGGCCGCTCTTGCGGCAGGACTCCTCGACGGCCCTGACGACCATCCCCCGGACGAACGCCGGGATCTTCTTCATGCGCGCAGCGGCGTCATCGTCCCACGCGATCGTCGACGGCGATTCGGCGCCGTACTCGATGGCGCGAGCCCCGGAGGGCCCTGACGCGGCAGCGCCGTGGAGGGCGAGTAAAGGAGACCCCACGAATTTCCCGGGCGTGTGAATGCAGAGCGGATCTTCGGCCATCAGATCGCCGGTCATCCCGTAGGCCCTGGCCCGGCAGCCGCCGCAGTGCGCGTTCATCTCGCAGGCCCCACACCGCCCCCCGAGCGCGGTGCGGCGGCGAATGTCGGCGAACGGCGCCGACGACGTCCAGAGGTCCGCGAGAGGCGCGCTGCGAAGGTTCCCCGCGAAGACCGGGAGGTAGGGGCAGGGGGTGACATCCCCGTTCGGTCGTATCCCCATGTAATGCGTGCCCGCCGGGCACCCGCCGGCCCCTCCGGAGTAGGTCCTGATCGGAGACGCACCGGGCCACGGCGTCCTGCCCTGAGCCTGTTCGAAGGGCGCCCTCGTCGGCTCGGCATCCGTCGGGATCGGATCGGTGTGGGCGCCGGCCTGCCCTGAGCGTGGTTGAAAGGCATTCTCCAGAACGGTCTTGATGTAGTGCGGTGCGCACTTCGCATTCACCAGCATCCGGCGGTCGTACTTCCGCTGGATTCGGTAGAGCGACCCCAGCACGTCGTCGTACTGCGCGGGGGTCATGTCCGAGACGAACTGCCCGCGCCCCGTCGGCACCAGGAAGTACAGGTTCCAGACTTTGGCGGCGAGGCGATCGTGCGCGAAATCGGCGATCGCGTCGAGCTCGCCGAGATTGTGCGAGCCCGCGGTGGTCTGCACGATGAATGGGAGACCGGTTCCGTGGAGGATCTCCGCTCCCTCCACCGTGTTCCGCCAGGCGCCACGAACCATCCTGAAGCGATCGTGACGATCGGGATCGAGCGCATCGAGAGAAAGGGACAGTCCCCGCGCGCCGGCCTCCGCCAGCCGCCGCGCCACGTTCTCCGTGATGCGCACGCCGTTGGTGCCCACGACGACCCAGAGGTCACGCTCCGCCGCGCGCCGGACGATCTCGAGGATGTCACGCCGCAAGAGCGGCTCGCCGCCCGTCAGGATCGTGAGGCATTCAGGCGCGAACGCGGCGATGTCGTCGATAACCCTGAAGCAGTCCTCGGTGCCGAGCTCGCTCCGATCGGCGAAGTTCTCCGTGCCGACCAGCGGTGTGCCGCCGGCGTCGAGATAACAGTGCTCGCAGGCGAGGTTGCAGCGGTAGGTGAGGTTCCAGGAGATGACGTAGGGTCGGGCGAACGTCTCCATGCCTTACATGCCGAAGAAGTCGCGGGCCGCGTCGAGGATCTGCTCGTCCACTTCGAGGGCCCCTCTCTCTGGGGCGGACGAACGCGGGGATGTTCGCGAGCCGGGCCTCCGCCGCGGCAGTCCACCGGATGGGAATCGCCTCCGCAACGGGGCCGGGCTGCGCCGCTTCGGTCCCCGGAATCATTGCCGTGAACGGGCACCCGGTGCCGGCCGTGCTCGACGCCTGACTGCCGCTCTCGGGACCGATTCGCACGCCGAGAGACTGGACGACCTGTGTCTCATACGCGTTGGTGAGCATCGCCATCTCGTAGCCGCACGCAGGACACGAGTAGACAATCGACAACGAGCCGCGCTCTGGCGGCCCCACGGTCTGCAGTTTCATCGGGCTATCGCATGGGACGCAGAGGAACTTCATCGGGGACGCTCCGTGGTCGAGTCGAGGCTGTCCAAAAGTTGTTGCGCCACATGCTCCAGGGCGCGGCCGACGGGCGTGTCGGGCAGTTCCGCGAGCGGGATCCCCCGATCGCAGTGCCGTGCAAGCTCGGGATCGAAGGGGACGGTCCCGAGGCAGGGGATCTCCAGGCCCACGGGCCCGCCCCGAGGCGTGTCCAGGGGTTCGGGTGAGGCGAAGAGCGGCTTGAGGGCGTTGCAGTCGCGGCAGTAATAACCGCTCATGTTCTCGACGTAGCCGAGGAGGCGATTGGGCCCTTTCGACAGCGCGGCCACCGAGCGCGCGACCACGCCCCGTGCCACCTCGGAGGGGATCGTGACGAGCAGGAACGAGGTCCGCGGCCCGAGAAACTCGGCGTACTGGACGGTCCGTTCGGCGCCCGGCGGCAAATCGAACATCAGCAGATCGAGCGCGCCCCACTCGAAGGCCCCGAGGATCTCACCGAGAAGCGCGAACTCCCTCGTGGCGCGCCACGTGTGGGACTCTCCGTGCGCCTCGCTCTCGAACTCGAGCGCCTCCGACTCCGGGACGAGCGACCCCATCGAGAAGACCGCGATCCCGTTCCTGGTCCGCGGGAGCGCGACCTTGTGGCTGCCGGGAATGAACAGCGCCGTCTGGACACCCGCCATGCGCGCCTGGGAGGGGCCGTTGAAGTCGGCGTCCAGGATCGCGATGCGAAGGCCCCGGGCGCGCAGCGCGCCCGCCAGATGCAGCGTCAGGGTGCTCTTGCCGACCCCACCCTTGCCGGAGCCCACGGCGACGAGATGACGTACCCCGGCCAGCCCGTCGGAGATGCGGGTGCGCTGCTCGGCAACCTGCTCGAGGATTCCTGACCCGCCGTCGCCGACGATGTCGTTATAGCTCTTCATTTTGCGGATGTTCCGTGGATCGACAGCTTACACCATCGAGCCGCCCAAGACGAGTTCGCGGGCAGGTCCGCACGCTATGCCAGGCCCCTACTGAGGAGGCGCCTGCTGGCCGAGATGCGCGATCAGCTCGCCGGTCAGCACACGCCATCCCGCAGGCCCGACCGCCGACTCCGAGAGCAGGAGATGCCGCGGCGTCGTGCTCGCCGGGTCCCTGTCGATCACCCTCGTGGCCCACGGCAGCTCGTGCCGCCGGATCCACTCACAGACGCCGCGCGTGTCGACGAACTCGTCATTCGCGCCCATCACCACCAGCGTCTTTGCGCGACCGATGTTGGGTGGCAACGGCCCGCGGTCCAGTCCGTCGATCAGCGTCAGCATGGCGTGGTAGTCGGCTAGGCTGGTGACCGATCGCGCACGTACGTCGCGTGGCGCGAGACTTGGCAGCGCCGCGCCGACCGCGCGCAGCGGCGTCACGTAGCGAAGCAGCCGCGCAGGGCGCGTCAGCGCCAGCGGAGGCGCGATCAGGAACAACCGGTTGAGGTACTCGGCCTCGTGGCGTTGAAGAAACGTCAGGGTCACGAGCGCGCCGAGCGAATAGACGGCCGCGTGGATGTGTTCGGACGCGTACTGCTGCCGGGAGCTGGCGTAGGCCTCCGAGAGCGCGGAGACCCAGTCATGCACGATGGCGTCGGACGGGCGATGCTGACCGAAGCGGAACGCGACGCGGACGCAGTCGTAGCCGCGACGATTCAACGTTTCGATGATTGGGTGCATCGCCTCTGGGCGGTTGTTCAGCCCCGCCGCGACGATGACCGCCTGACGGGAGGGGCGTCCGGGCGCGCGAAAGACGGTCGCGGATGTCGAGGTCACGAGGCCCGGACAAGTGTAGGTGATGCTCTAGCCGGCGTCGCCGGCGCCTCAGTGCAGGGACGACGGGCGCTCGGGGAGCGGGCCGGTGCGGCGGTGCGCCGGTGTGGCGCGTCGGCAGAACCGCTGGCGCTGGCGCCGTCGGGGCGCGGCCTCTGTCACGCCAGGGGGAACGGCTTCGGCGGGGCCCCCGGCGCGCCTGCGCGCTGGCGTGCAGGTCCATGCCGCCGTCGTCGTGCCGCCGCGGGATCGGGCCCGGCTCGAACGGCTGGCGGCGCTCACACCGCGCCCGCGGATCCCCCGGGGCCCCCGACGCGCGTTTCCCAGCGCGTTGGGGTGGGAGTCTCTTGCTGTATTACGGCGTGCTGGGCGCGCGATCGGCGTGGCGGTCACGCCTGCAGGCGCGCGAGCCCGAAACAGCGATCGCCGTGGACCGGGGCGCGCGGCGGCGCGATGATCTGCGCCGTGCGTGGGCAATCCGCGCTGTGCCGGGGGGCGGGGGTGGGTCGCATAGCGGCCTTCCGTCAACCACGGCCGCGAAAACCCCTTTAGAGTCCATCATCCCTGCCAGTTCGCCCGCCCGAGTGGTCAGCGGCACCCGACACCGACCCGGATCGGAGCCGCAGGACGCGCCACGACCCCTAGATTCCCGTCGCCCAGTCGGCCCGGCGTATACTCGGTGGCTGATTCGATGGTCATGGCCGATACGCTGCAGCTCTCGATACCCGCTTCGGCCCGCACGCTCCTGGGCTTCGTCGGCTGGTGTCACTCGCCGAGTTTTCCCGAACAAGGACGCATCGGTTACCTGGCGGGAGATCTGGAGGTCGACATGAGCCCCGAGGACCGCTACACCCACGGAGCCGTGAAGGCTGCTATCGCGGCGCGGCTGCAGCTACTGATTGCCGACAGCGACCTCGACACCCGATTGGGGTCCACAGATTCTGCGGAAGAGCCTAGAATCGTAGTAGCGCGTGCCATAGGAGGCAGCAATGACGAAAAGCCAATTCCGTGAGTTGTTGTTCGGAGCGAAACACCTTACCGGACTGCTGGTCGCAGCAGCTACGGTCGCCGTACTCCTTTTTATGGAAGTTGGTGCCGTTGGACAACAAGTTGGTGCCGCTGAACACAGTGTGTCGGCGCTGCCGTTGACTCTGCAGGCGCCGGGGAATAACCCGACGACCCCAGCAAAAGTTGCGCTGGGAAAGCTGCTGTTCTGGGACCCGCTTTTGTCGGGACCCCAAGACGTAGCCTGCGCGACGTGCCATCATCCCCAAAACGCCTATGCGGAGGACCGCGACCTGTCGCTCGGCGTGACGGGCATCGGCCTGGGCCGCTTCCGGCGGCAGGCGCCCGGCAGTTCGATTCCTATCGTCAAACGCAATAGTCCGACGGTTCTGAACGCGGCTTTCAACGGCATCGATGAATCGGGCCGCTACGACCCGGCGACTGCGCCGATGTTCTGGGACAGTCGCATCAAGAGCCTCGAATCGCAGGCGCTCGAACCGCTCAAGTCGCTTGAGGAAATGCGAGGGAACACCTACCCGGAAGATGAGGCTCTCGAGAGAGTGGTGGCGAAGCTCCAGGCCAACGCCGAGTACCAGAGCCTGTTCGCCGGGGCCTTCGGCAGTCAACAGCCGGTCAACGCGGAAAACCTAGGCAGGGCGATAGCGGCGTTCATGCGGTCGCTGCTGGCCAACAACTCGCCGTTCGACCGCTACATGCGCGGCGACCGCAGCGCCATGACGGAGCAACAGGTCAGGGGAATGCAGCGCTTCGAGGAGATCGGGTGCATCAGGTGCCACAACGGGCCCATGTTCTCCGATTACAAACTGCATGTCATGGGCGTGCCCGACAACCCCGCGCTCCCGGTTTCGGACGTCGGGGCGGCTGATAAGGGGACGGGCGACCGCTACGCGTTCCGCACGGCGTCGCTGCGAAACCTCGAATTTACCTTCCCATACGGGCACAATGGCACGTTCCGGACGCTGAGCGCCGTCGTGGGGTTCTATGAATCCACCATCGCCGGGAAATCCCGGAACCCGAACGTCAGCTACGAGCAGCTCGATCCGCGGCTTCGCGAGTTGAAGAACGTGGACGAAGAAGACGTGGATCTGATCGGGTTTTTATATGCTCTGAGCGATGGCTCGTTCGACCGGACGATTCCCGAGCGCGTCCCGAGCGGCCTGCCCGTCGGCGGAAGAATTCGATAGAGCAGAGTACGCGTCGTAGTGGTATGCTACGCCCAAATTCTGAGGCATAGCGATTGGAGGATTCGCATGAAACCGATTTCTATGTTTGTACTCGGCGTGATGGCGGTTGCGATGAGCGCGCCGGCGCAGGCGCAGGTCATAGAGGCGCGCCGGACCGATACGACAGACCCCATCCAAAAGCCGTTGCTCGCCGCTCCGAACGACGCTATGGCCAAGGACGCCACGGTCATTAAGTGGATTCGGAATCCGCAAGCGGGCGAAAGTGTCACGGCTGCCGACTTTACGTTTGAAGTTTTGAGGAGCGGCCCCGGCCGTCTGATCTGCTACGACCTGAGCGGCTGGCCCGGAGAGGAGCCGTGGTCGGTGGAGTGCACCAGCAGCGAGGCCAACCTGCCGCGCGTCGCGCAGAATCGAGCGTTCGCGGAGATGGGGGCCAAGGCCACGCCAACGCTGGCAGGTGGCAGGCCTATCTTGTCGAGCAGCGGCACCGGAGGGATTAGGGATCTGGTTGTGGCCGCCGGGAGAGGCGGAACGCGTGTGCTGTCCGAAGTCGGGACCATGTGGTATAACCTCCGGGGCGCCAGCCAGCAGACCGCCATCTGGCACACGTTTATCGGCATGCCGAACTTGACGGGAAAGCAAGTCGGACTGCCGGAGGTTGGCGACGCGGGCGGCGCCTGGCTGATGTTTGCGGGCACGCCGGAAGCCCACATCATGTTGCCGGGCCGATAACCGGCAGAGAGTTTCCCGGCCTCGGGGTTTTCGACAACGAATCAGGGGGAGGTGTGTGACACCTTCCCCCGATTTCCCGCCAGGTTGCGAATGACTTCGCTGTGCGTGAGCTTTATGAAATATCTACTGACATGTCTTCTTGCCTCCGCTCTTCTTGTCTCCGCCATGATGTTTGCAGCCCAGAGCAGACAGACTTTCTCAGGCACGATCACCGATGAACATTGCCCCGGAGCCGATCATTCCGGAATGCGGATGGGGTCGACCGACGCTGCCTGCGCCATCGCTTGCATCGCCGTCCACGGCGGCCAGTTCGTTTTGTTTGAGGGCAAAGAAGTCTATCGGTTGAGCGACCAGGACAAATCAAGAGAGTTTGCCGGAAAGAAAGTATCAGTCGTCGGCACGCTGGACTCCAAGACCAAGACGATCCAGGTCGATTCAATGGCCGCGGCCAAGTGACCCATCGATCCTCCCGGCTGTGCCGGGGGGCGGGGGGGTCGCATAGCGGCCCTTCCGTTAACGCAACGGGCTTTCATGCGTCCTTGTATCGTCCTACTCGGACGTGGCCCGCGCTGCGTAGAGTCGATGCCCGCCGGCGGGGCTGAAGCCGAGCGTCTCCAGCCTCTCCTTCGAAATCTCGGACGGGTGGACCTTCGCGAACCGGAAGGTCTCCATGCCTCGCGCGCGAAGTTGAGAGAGCAGCTGTTTCAGATGGGCTCCACCCGTGACAGGGATGACAAAGCCGCCGGCGTCGTGAAGACGAGGAGCCCGATGTCATCGCTGCGGCAGAAGCGGTACGCGCTCATCCCTCGGACGCACTGCGTGCCGTGAGCGGGCTCACCTCATTGAGCATCGGCTTCGCGTCTGTCGATGGCGGACCCGGGTAGGTCCTGATCATCTCCGCCATCATCCGCTTGCCGATCTCGATCCCCTCTTCGACGAGCGCAAGATCGATCCTGGCCGCGGCGCGCTGCCGGGCCAGCTCCTCGATTCGCTCCTGCGTCTGGCTCCGCATGAACCCGGCCGGAACCCGGAGGATCCGTTGCGCGGCGTCGGCGGTCCAGGGTCGACGAGATGAAGATCCGCCGGGTGCGGGGTGCGCTCATCGGGCGCACTCACTCCGCACGTGCGGGAGATGCGTGGCCAAGAACCCGGAGGAACGTAGACACCCTCACGATTCCGGCGCGGTCGAACCGACGGAGCCTGAGCAAATGCGGGTCACCGGTCACGATGAGATCCGCGTCGACCTTCTCCGCGCATTCGAGGATGCGGTTGTCCGTAGCATCGCGAACAATTGAGAGATGTGGCGTCGTCTTCACCACGTCGGCCGTCCGGCCGATCGATTTGAGCGCCGCCCGGATGCGGTCTTCGTTCCAGTCGAACTTCCCCCGGAGCTTCGACGCCAGCTCGGTCAGGATCGCGACGGAAGTGAACAGCTCGACGTCGCCAATTCGGGCGTGGCGGTACGCGTCGTCGCTGAAACTTCCCGGAATCACAAAGGCAGAGATGTAGACGTTTGTGTCGAAGACGACACGCACTCATCGGTCCTCGAACACCAGGCGCTCCACATCGCGTTCGGTCCGCACGCCACGCTCACGCGCTTTCCGGGCCCCATACCGTTGGAGCTCGTTGAACACTTCCTCGCCGCGCGTGCGGCGGTAGGTGTCGAACATCTCCCGAAAAAGCTCGCTTCGATTCTTTGCCGCTGCTCGAGCGAGTCGATCGTACTCTTTGGCTACCGCGGGCGGAATTGAGATCGTCACTGCGACACGGCCGCGCCTCGCGCCCATCCAAGCACTCCTGTCTGAAAAACACTCCTGTATGACAATATCATACCCGCGAGAGCCTCGACATTGCCATCGGCTTACCGCGCCCTCGCTGCGTACCGTCGATGCGCGGCGGCCGGGCGGAACCCCAGCGTCTCCAGACACGCCTCTGCAATCTCCGCCGCGTGGACCTTTGGGAACCGGAACGTCGTCACGCCTCGCGCGCGGAGGTGAGCGAGCAGCTGCTGCAAACGGGTTCCCCCATCCTCGATGAGCGAGCGGAGCGACACGATTTCCGCGTCCTCCAGTCCGCGCGTCAGGTACAGGACGTAGGCCTCGATTCGCTCGTCGGAGGCGACGGCGAGTCCCGCGATCTCGTCCTTTCTCGCCGTGAGCGTCTCGACCGAGCGCTCCCAACACGCCTGCGGATGAGCGTCACCAAGGAGACCATTGGCGGCGAGATCGTCAACCGTGACAGGGATGACAAAGCCGCCGGCGTCGTGAGACGCCTGCCCGCCTCGGGCGAGCCCGGTGGAGCCGCGCGCGTCGACGGGCAGGACGTAGTCCGTCAGGCCCGCTTCCTGGGCATACCCGCATGCGCTGAACAGCGCGCACGCCGGCGCGAGCGTCTCGGGGACCTCGGCGACGAGTCGCGGGGGGCCCAGAATCGCGAGCTTCGAGCCGAGCGAGGCGAGCAGGTGGCGGCCATGGCCCTGTCGCCGATGATCGGGATGGACGGCGATCCGGTGGACGAGGGTCCCGGACGGCCGCTTGGCCCCGATCAGGACGCCGATCGGGTCGGAGCCCGAGAACGCCACCATGCAGCTGCTGCACCAGACCTGCAGGTCGCGGATCGACCGCTTGAACGCGGCCGGCGTCATGGGAGGCTCGTCGGGAACGTACGGAGCCCAGCAGCGATTCAGCGCGTCGACGAGGAGCCCGATGTCATCGCTGCGGCAGAAGCGGTACGCGCTCACCCCTCGGACGCACTGCGTGCCGTGAGCGGGCTCACCTCATTGAGCATCGGCTTCGCGTCCGTCGATGGCGGACCCTGGTAGGTCCTGATCATCTCCGCCATCATCTTCTTGCCGATCTCGATCCCCTCTTCGACGAGCGCAAGATCGATCCTGGCCGCGGCGCGCTGCCGGGCCAGCTCCTCGATTCGCTCCTGCGTCTGGCTCCGCATGAACCCGGCCGGAACCCGGAGGATCCGTTGCGCGGCGTCGGCGGTCCAGTCGAAGGTCGAGATCAGCGGGTTCTTCTTGTCGTCGCGGGCCACGAGCCGGGCCTCGCCCGCCGCGGCGGCGGCACTCTCAGGGACGTGCGCGGCTCGACTCTGGATCTCGAGCGGCGCCCCCGTCTCCTCCTCGATCACCTGCCTGGCGAATTCGAGCGTGATCGTGTCGAGCTTCATCATGCGCGCGCGCTTTTCCACGCGCGCCTTCACCCGACGGCGCTGATAGGCGTTCTTCATGGTCCAGAGGCCCTTCCTGGCGTCCTCCGACCACCGGAGCTTGCGGCCGTCGTAGGTGGTCTCCTCCTGAAGGCCGCCCTCCACCTCCGCGATCTTCTCGATCATCTCCCGGGAGATGACGTCGAAATCCGCGGCGCCGCAGACGGTGCATTTCACGGGGTCGCTCTGCGTGGCCGCGACGCCACACGCCCGGCACATCGAGACGGGACCCGACTTCGCCCGCTCGAGCGCCACGGCCTCGGCCAGCGCCGTGGTCGCGGCCGACGCGCTCTTCGGCATGAACCGGTCCATCGCCTCGTCAATCACCGCGCTCGTGATGACCGAATGCCCCTTCTCGAGCGCCAGGCGAAGGACTCCCGTGCGGGCGATCCCCTTGACCTGCTCGGGCACGTGCGTCATGCGCGCCTCGGCTTCGGGTGTCCATCGGACGGTCTCTTCGGCGCGCACGTCGAGGCGCGGCACCTCCAGGCGCGTGGAAAGGAGGACGTCGCAGGGCGCCGCGCGGAGCACGTTTTCGGCGTTGCTCCCCAGCCCCGTCTCGTCCTTCGGGCTGTGCACGCCGATCCGCCCCATGACGATGAGCCACGGATTCGTCTTGCGCGCGTGGTCGAGGATCTTCTGAAAGGGCTTGCCGTCGAGGAGCGTCTTCTTGATCTCGACGCCCGCCTCGCTTCCCATGCGCTCGCCGACCTCGAGATGGGACTGGTAGATCTGCGCGAGGCCGGTGTCGATGATCTCCTCGTGAAGCTGATTCTGCTCCTCGAAGCGGAAGACCTTCGCCGCCTGCTCGGTGAGGACGTTGACGATGCCGTTGAAGACCGAGTAGTGCAGATAGGGATCGTACACGGCGATCGCTTCGACTTTCTTGCCGAACGTGCGCGCCAGGTCGATCGCGGTCATGAGCGCGCCGAACGACTGCGGACTGCCGTCGACGCCGACGAGGATGGTATCCCGCTCCGCCTCTCCCGGCTCGGGGACGTGCTTGACCACCCAGACATCGCGGTCGGACTGGCGCGCCACGCGTTCGCACACGGAGCCGATGACGCTGTCCCGGGCGCGCCCGATCCCCAGGGCGCCGATGACGACCAGGTCGTGCTGGGAGCCGGCGAGATCCTTGAGGATCTCCGTGTGATGCTTCCCGTCCATCATCCGCGGCTCGAACGCCAAGCCGGACTCACCACACTGCCGCGACATGCCGTCGAGATAGCTGTCGGAGATGAGCTTGAGGCCCATCGTGATGAGGCTGTCGTGGATCTTGCGCTGGCGCTCCAGTTCCACTTCGTCGATGTACTCCTCGGGCAGGGTGTACTCCATCTGCCGGAAACGATAGTCGTGCAGCTTTGCCGCGTAGACGTGGCAGCCGACCAGTTTCGCGGAGAACGCCTTGCCCAGCGCGATGCTGCAGGCGACGGCGCGGTTGGAGTGGTCTGAGTTGTCGACGGGAACGTAGATGCTCTTGTACATCGGATCCTCTCAATTGCCCCGGAACTCACGCATTGCTGGCTGCCGGCCGCCCCGGCTCACCGCCGAGGTCCTCGCGGGCGGCGGCATCGCGGCGCCGCCGCACCCACAGGATCACGACCAGCTCAACGGCGAGGATAAGCAGCGCCGTGTTCATCATCGGGCCGACGGCCGACGGAACCACTTCCGGCTCGACGTAGAGGGAGTACCAGACCGTGAGGCCGCGCCTGTTGCCGCGCTCGCGCGAGAACCCGTCCCAGACCGAGAAGGCCATCGGCATGAACTGTCCGGGCGAGAACGGGGCGCCCGTGCTTGCCTCGAGCGGCCGCTTGAAGATGACGGACCATTCCCCCTGGTCGTAACTCGCGACGCCGGTGAGATCCCCCGTGTTGTTCAGCGCGACGTCCGCGCTTCCCCGACCCGTGAACTGAAGGGGATCGGGACGGCCCAGGTCGAAGAACCAGAGATCCACCGGGTTCTGAGCGTCGCCAAAAATGAAGTAGGGCTTGCGGGCGCCGGCCACCGCCTGCGAAGGAATCTGGATCGCGACCGCGTCGGAGAACTCGGATGCCTGCGCGGCGGGCGCGGTTGCCTCCGCGAACGGGTCCGCCGCGGCCTGCGGGGCAGCCACCGTGGCGTCGCCGAACGGATTATCTGCGTCGGCGGGCTTGGCACCTCCTGGCGCCGACTCTTCCTCCTCCAGAGGCACGGGCAGCGACGGCCCGTTCTTCCCCATATTGTCCGCACCCATGTCGTGCCATCGGACGAGAAGCGCGATGGCCTCGGTGTCGTAGATCGCCTGAACCGTCACGGAGGTGGCGGGAGGATAGAACGAGCGTCCGGGCTCCGTGATCTGGCCGACGATCGGAAAGCGGGCGACGGGAGCGGACTGGAAGCTCGCCGCCCCGTTCGCCAGGTCGATTGGATCCTGGACGGGCTTGGCGACGACGAGATTGGTATAGCCAGGCCCGCCGCTGTCCGACAGCGAGGCGACGAAGTCCGTGATCGCCCATCGTTGTTCGGTCGGCAGGCTGTCGGCGAACGACGGCATCGGCGTGCCGTTGAACCCCGTCGTCATCGTCCGGAAGATATCCTCGCGGGACGACCCTCCCCGGAAGGTCCAGCTCTGCGTGAGGTTTGCCGCCCGGATCGGCTGCCCCAGGTCGTCCATCAACGTTGGAGCCGAAGGTCCGTCGCCCCGACCGAGGTTGCCGTGGCACTTCACACAGCCGATCTCCACGTAGAGCTTCTTGCCGAGCTCAATCGTTTCTGGCGTGGCAGCCGGCGCGCCCGGGAGCTCCACGGGCTGAGGGACGTTCTCGGCGTTCGAGAAGTCGGGCGAGAACGTCGTCAGGTAGTACGCGAGATCCGACACATCCTGATCGGACAGGCCGGGCCAGGCGGGCATCGAGGTGTAGGGCATGCCGCGCCTGATGATGGTGACGAGGTCCTGATGGCTCGGGACCGATCCACTGGGAGTCGTCCGAACCTTGAACCTGCCGGTCGTGAAGTCTCGGGGCCTGGGGTACAGATGCGGGGTGGCATAGCCCTCGCCGTCACCCTTCTCGCCGTGGCACTGCGCACAGTTCTTCTGGTAGACGGCCCTGCCCGACTCCCGCTGCGCCTCGGTCCCGAGGTCGGGACCCTGAGTCCGCGCCGGTCCCAGCGTCTCGGCGCACAACGCGGCGAACAGGACGGCCGCACACCCGCGCAGAGCTGCAGTGGAGGTCATTGGGCCTCGACCTGTTCCAGGGCGCGCACAGCCGGCCTCTGGCCCGTGAAATCGTAGAGAAAGAGGATCACGTCCCAGATCTCGTCTTCCTTCAGGAACTTCTCCCAGGCGGGCATGGCCGTGTCCCACGGCGCCCCTTCTTCGGGCATCCCGGGGCCTCCCTTGGCGATTCGCCAGAACAGAAACGTCTCGCTGAGATTCGGGAGCGTCTGCCCGTCGGCGAAGTTGGTCGGGATCGGGTTCAGCCCGTGCGCGAACATGCCGTTGCCGCCCAGGTTGTCGCCGTGGCAGAAGACGCAGTTCCGATAGTAGACCTGGCGCCCGTTCTCGACATGTTTGCGGAACTCGTCGGGATTCGACGTTTCGAGCTGTCGGAAGGGGTTGTCTCCCGTATCGATCTCGATCCTGTTGTCGTGGACCGTAATCTCGGACGGTGAGGCCGGATGGATCGTGCGCGGGAAGAAGGGAGGCTCGAGGGGCACGTTCATCTGGACGTAGACGTTGGCTGCTGCAAGCGCCGGGATGGCGACGGCCGTCGCCCCGAGGAGCACGGTGTACCGCTTCTCGGTCATGAACCGGACAAGCGGGCCCGAGACTTCGTCACGCCGCTGCTGGCTGGAAGACAAGTACGCCAGGATCGCGATCGAGACGATCCCCATGTAGATCGAGATGACGGAGGCGGGAATCGGGATCGTGAATCCGAATCGGAGCACGACGTAGATTCCCGCCCACCAGGCGCCGGCCCACAACAGCAGACCGGCCCCACGGAGGCGGAGCAGCCCGAACGTGGCAGCCACGGCGAGGACGACCAGGATGTTCATCGCGTCACCTCTGGGCGGGAGACGCCGGAGGCGCCGGTGCGGCGCCTTGAGCCGCCGGCGGAGCACCTGGCGCCGGTTTCTGGGCCGGCGGCGCGCCACCCGCGGGCGCCGCGCCCGGCGCGGCCCCTTGCGCTGGAGGCGCGCCTGGTGCAGCTCCCTGCGCGGACGAATCGGCTGCCGCAGGCGCCGCGTCCGGTGCGCCCGGCGGCGTGTAGTAGGCGTGCGCTGTCTGGAGCGTGACCGTCGGCGTGCCGCCAAGAGACTGGAGGTACGCGATGACGGTCAGGATCTCCTGATCGGTGAGGCCGATCGGGGGCCTGTTGATGGCCGGCATTCCGGGGTTGAATCCCTGGACGACAAAGCGATCGGGCTCGTACATCGATTGAGCGAAGTACTCGATATCGTTCAGGCCAGGGACGCGCTCGGCCGCCCGACCCGCGACGCCCGCGAGGTCGGGGAACCGAAGCGCCCCGGTCCGGCCGATCGTGTGGCAGGTAAAGCAGAGACCTTTGGTGTCCATGATCTGGCGGCCGACCGTGACCATCTGGTCCGTGGTCAGGTCCGCCGGAATCACGATCGACGCGGGAGGAGGCTGCACTTCGCTCTGCGGCACCATCTGACCGACGTAGCCGTAGAACGCGGTTGACGCGAGGACGAGAGCCCCGATCCGGGCGGTGACTGGAATCGTCATTTTTCAGCCGCGGCACTCGCCTGATGGCGCACCGCGCCTCCGAGAATCATCCGTCCGCCTGTGTGCGGCACTTTCTCCGGCGCTGGCGCATACTCGGGCCGGTCGTGCAGGCTCGTGATCCAGAACACGAAGCCGATCAGCAGGAAAAACCCGAGCACGGTCACCGACACGACCTGCGTCGCAAAGCCCAGCGTGGGCGTGAACGCGTCGGGCGAGGTGTCGCGAATGACGCCGTAGACATGCCAGTGCTGGCGGAGCCCCGACCGAACGTAGCCCATGAGCCCCATGAGCCAGGTGAAGGTGACCGCGATGAAAATCAGCACGTATTGCGAGACCGCGGGAATCCTGCCCCAGCGTACCTCGCCGGTCCTGTTCGCCCCGCGGAAGAGGAAGGCATCGATGACGGTGATCGACACCATCGCGAACAGCACGGAGGTCACCTGGGGCACCGAGAGCCCGATCCGGACCGATGCCTCCACGAAGTACCCGTAGATGCCGAGGAAGATGACGAAGATCGCGACGCCCGCGAAGATCAGGAGCTGCGCCGCATGGCCCGTCTTCGCCCACGCCACCGTCGCGATCTTCCCCGTCCGGCGGTAG
>Ga0233425_10003975_pt1 | contig 25711 bp, 26 predicted proteins | sample Watercolumn_Towu_2_FD_181712 | JGI IMG/M metagenome (GOLD analysis project Ga0233425, IMG submission 181712) | Freshwater microbial communities from Lake Towuti, South Sulawesi, Indonesia - Watercolumn_Towuti2014_140_MG | ecosystem: Environmental > Aquatic > Freshwater > Lake | place... | reverse complement strand
ACTCCACGCAGAGTCGCAAGACGGTCGTACACAGTTCAAGTCGGTGACAGATGAAAAACGCATTTCTCAACGATGTATCAATGAGTTAGAGCAACATCACTTAAGAACGTTGGGACAGTACTGATCGCGCATATCAACCCCGTTGGGTTTCTTGAACTTCGCTATGCGCTAAGCCGATGGGGCTTCCGTGTTGATCTCGTCCAAGCGAATCGGTATCAAAAGAGAGGCTCGCTTTTCTACCAGATTCTTCGGTTGCTGCTCCTCACTAAGGGCAGACGCGCGGCGGCGGTACACCCGCATATCGCCGGGGTCAGAAAGATCTTAGATTCCGACGCGGTGCTGTTCGGCGAGGGGTTGATCGTGGCTGCGACCAAAGTGGTCAGCCTGGGTGGATAGGACAGTCCTGCTCGCAGTCCAATCGAAACCTGAGGACCGATGGAAGCGCTCCTGACTGACCTCAACGTTCACCTGCTCGGACTCAAGCCCTTCCACTTCAATCTGTTTAAAGTGACCGTGATCGGGTTGTGCATAACCCTGGTCTGGCTAATGCTCGTCTCGGCGACTGTGTGGCGTTGTGTGCTCAGGGGCCGCGATGGTCTTGATGGCTGGTCAATGGACCGGCATCGGCTTTTGGCCTGGAGTCTGGGTGGGCTATTTTCAGCCTTTCTCATTTACCTTCGAGCCAGGCAGTACGTTGAGCTGCAGACGTGGTGGGATATGACCACGGAGGCCAATGTCGCCTGGCACATGGTCCACGGGCCGTGGTTCTTCAACTCACTCGACAACCGCTCGCTGCTGGGGCAGCACTTTTCTCCAGTCATGCTGTTGATCGGGCTGGTCTATCGCCTGGCTGAACATCCACTGACCTTGCTCGTGATCCAGAGCCTTGCCCTTGGGCTCGGCGTCGTGGCGGTTTATGAGATCGTTCTTGCACGATGCGATCGCAAGTCCATGGCCCTGCTGGCTGTCTTGCTCTATCTCTTTAATCCGTATCTCCATCATGTCACTGCGCATGACTTTCATCGGTCTCCGATCGCCATTCCCACAGTGCTGTGGCTTCTGGTCTTCATCGAGTCCGGCCGACTCGTTCCAGCTGCAGCGCTCTCCTTGTTGGCGTTGTCTATTGAAGAAAGTATTCCTCTGCCACTGGCCGGGTTCGGGCTCTACTTGGCCGTTTTTCGACCAACGTGGCGTGTGTTTGGCCTCAGTTTGGCTGTGCTTTCGATCGGGTATTTCTTCCTGGTAGCGAAGGTTTTTCTTCCCATGTTCACACCTGAGCAAGGGCTCTTTTTCTGGGATCGATATGCCCATCTGGGCAGAGACTTTAATGAAGCTTTTCTTAACATCATGCTCAACCCCTTCTGGGCTTTGACGGAAGCACTGGTCCGGCATAATCAGTATATCTATCTGGCCTATTTTCTGATTCCGGTTGCGTTGCTGCCTTTGTTCGCCTGGAGGGAAGCCTGTTTGTTGGTAGTTCCACTGGCAACCATGCTCCTGAGTCAGAATGACGGCCAGTACAAGCTCGGGTTTCACTACAGTGCACCGGCGCTCCCTTTTTTGTTCTACAGTGCGGTCTGTGGGCTGGCGTTGGTTTCAGTCTGGATTCAGCGAGACTCAGCCAAGGCCATGATGCGGTGGAAGGGGTTACTCGTCGGCATCGTGATCCTGACGGGACTCAATGTCTATCGGTGTCCTGGCTATGATCTCGGGAAGACGGACCCGGTCTTTGTCGCAGCCGCGTTTGAAGCGGCGGCCCTGATTCCCTCCGACGCTGCGGTTGCCGCTGATGTGCGCTTAGCCCCGTTGGTGGTGAATCGACACCGAATCTGTAAAATTGGCCTCGATACCGGCACCGTCTGTGATTGGACACCGGTTGGCGCACAAGTTCTTCCTCGTCACGGCCTGCCTGATCCAGGCTGGTCAGAGAAGCAGTCCTGGGTGCCGGAGTATGTGATAGTGGGGAGTGAGCCGACTTCGGCGAATGGAGACCAAATAAAACGACGGCGCGCCTATGTGGTGTGGCTTGTGGCGACGCAAGGCTATGCGGTAATCTACAACCAGCGCGAGGTTACCGTCCTCCGTGGGAGTGGCGGTGCTTCCGTTCCTGTTGTGAAATGACCGGAGAGGGGTGTGTTCTCGGCAGCAAGCCAGAAATTGAGCTGACTCACTTCTCCCGGTACGCTGCACAAGGGGGTGTTCTAGGTAATGGTTTGGCTATGGTTGTCTTAAGTCCGCAACCCCAAGCTCATGAGATGGCATGGGAATCAACGGGAAGCGAAGATGATCTGTGCCGAACCCAGCACAGAGGCGGGGCATCGTGAAGATTGCGATTGCTGCCTGGCATCTCAGAGACTTCAACGTGGGGCTGGGGCGGTACAGCCGCGCGCTGATCGAAGCTCTCGGGCGCGTTGACGCGGAGAATCGATACGAGATCCTCATGCCTGACGGCTCCTATACGTTTCCCGACCGACCGAATATGCGGTACCGCCTGATCCGGTTCCCGATCTTCAAGCGGCGATTTTGGGAGCAGGTTGCACCGTTACTCGTGGGCCGGTACGATCTGCTCCATTTTCCGTATGACTCCTGTGTGGCGTGGAAGCGCGGGGCGTTTGTGGTTACGGTCCATGACGTCAAACCGCTGATCTTCGAAGCCAAGCAGGGCCGCTCGTCGCTCAATCTCAACAGGCTGATGGAGGGTCTGTTGGTTCGCGACAAGTGGGCTATGATCGACCATGTGCTGACCGATTCACACTGCTCGCGTCAGGACATCGTCGAGCGGCTGGGAGTGCCAGCGGAACGTATCACGGTGGTCTATCCCGGCGTGGAACGGGAACGGTTCAGGCCGGCTGCGGCTTCGACAGACGAGGGAGAAAGCAGCCGTTCCTACGTGCTGTGTGTGGCGGGGGCGGATCCGACCAAGAATGTCGAAGCGTTGGTGGATGCGTTCGCACGACTGCCGCAACACCTTCGAGATACCCATGACCTTGTACTCGTGGGCGATTTTCGACGACGGCTCGACCTTCGGGAGCGGATCGAGCGAAGCGGGATCGAAAAGCAGACCGTGTTCACCGGGGTGGTCAGCGACGATCGGCTGGTCCGTCTCTATCAGCGTGCCGCCCTCTTTGTATTCCCGTCTCTGTATGAGGGGTTCGGGTTTCCGGTCCTGGAAGCCATGGCTTGCGGCTGCCCGGTCATTAGTTCGAATGCGTCCTCGTTGCCTGAGGTGGCGGGGGATGCCGCGGTTCTTGTGGACCCGTTGGATCGTGAAGGGCTCGCCCGTCAGATGGAGTTGGTACTGACAAATACGGCTCTGCGCCAGGGCCTGCACGAGCGAGGCCTGAAGCGGGCCGCGCAGTTTTCCTGGGACCGGACCGCACGGGAGACCATCGCGGTGTACCGAAAAGTAGTCCAAGGTTGAGGTTAAGGCTGCGCAGAAACGGAAATCCCGTTTGTGATTTGACCTGCCCCAGTGTTATAAAGCTTCAACCTCGACCTGAACCTTAGCCTAGTTTTTTGACGATGCGCATTCTCATCACCGGAGGAGCTGGATTTTTGGGGAGTCACCTGTGTGACCTGTTGGTCAGTCAGGGTCATCAGGTGCTCTGCATGGATAATTTTATTACCGGACGTCCCGAAAACATCGCCCACCTGATGGGCAGCGAGCGGTTCCACTTCATCAAGTACAACGTGTGCGACTATCTGCATATCGATGGGCCAGTCGACGCCGTGATGCACTTTGCCTCTCCCGCCAGCCCGCAAGACTATCTGGAGTTTCCCATTGCCACGTTGAAGGTCGGCGCACTGGGCACCCACAAGGCGCTGGGACTGGCCAAGGCGAAGGGGGCGCGGTTTCTGCTGGCCAGCACCTCGGAGGTCTACGGCGATCCGCTCGTCAATCCTCAGCCAGAGACCTACTGGGGCAACGTCAATCCGTTGAGTCCGCGCGGAGTCTATGATGAGGCCAAGCGGTTTGCCGAAGCCATGACCATGGCCTACCATAGGTACCATGGCCTGGATACCAGGATCGTCCGGATCTTCAATACGTTCGGCCCTCGTATGAGGCCCCATGACGGGCGAGTCGTCTCCAATTTTATTGTGCAGGCGCTCCAGGGAAAGCCGCTGACTGTTTTTGGGGATGGCTCTCAGACGCGCAGCTTTTGCTATGTGGACGATCTCATCCTCGGCATTACGGCATTGCTGATGGTCGATTCGGATAAGAGCGTGGGCGAGCGAACCGATCGAACGGGGTTTCTCTCCCAGCGGACCACTCCCGTTCCGGTGAGCGTGCACGACCCCGTGAATATCGGCAATCCCCGTGAGTTGACCGTTATCGAGATTGCCCGATTCGTCTTAAAGCTCACCGGATCGAACAGTCCCCTCCAGCACAAGCCGCTCCCTGTTGACGATCCCAAGGTGCGACGCCCCGACATCAGCCGGGCAATGAAACTGCTTGGCTGGGAGCCGAAGGTCGAGCTGGAGGATGGCTTGAGAAAAACCATCGAGTACTTTCGGACCGTTCTCTGAGCCTATTCAACAGGAGCGCTCATGAAGGGGATAGTTCTGGCAGGGGGGTTGGGAACGCGGCTGCATCCGCTGACGAAAGTGACGAACAAGCATTTGTTGCCGGTCTACAACCGCCCCATGATCTATTACCCGATCCAGACCTTGGTGAACGTCGGAATTCGCGACATTCTTTTGGTCACGGGCGGGAACAACGCAGGCGACTTTCTCAAGCTGCTGGGAAACGGTCGGGAGTTCGGGCTCAAGCATCTGGATTACACCTACCAGGAAGGTGAGGGGGGGATTGCCGATGCGCTCCGGTTGGCCGAGCATTTTGCGGATCGAGAGCCAGTCTGTGTGGTGCTGGGCGATAACATCATCGAGCGCAACATCGTGCGGGCGGCACGGGCGTTTCACGAACAGAAAGTCGGCGCCAAGATCTTATTGAAGGAGGTCAAGGATCCCCAGCGCTTCGGCGTGCCGGTTTTGGACGGCAACAAGGTGGTCAGGATCGAAGAGAAGCCAGCACAACCCCGCTCGCCCTATGCCGTAACGGGGATCTATTTCTATGACGCTCGCGTCTTCGAGATCATTCACACGCTCACCCCCTCGGGCCGGGGCGAGTTGGAGATCACGGATGTGAACAATGCTTACATTGAAGCGGGACAACTGACCTGGGATGTGCTGGACGGCTGGTGGACCGATGCAGGCACCATCGAATCCCTGCTGTTGGCGAATCAGCTCGTAGCCCAGACCGGCGCAAATAAAATAGATCGTGAAGCGTGAAACGTGAAGCGTGAAATGTGAAGAGGAACGATTAACGGTCTTTATGCGAATCCTCGTGACAGGTGGAGCGGGTTTCATCGGGTCGCATCTCGTGCGACGTCTGCTGGCCAACGAGCAGGATTCGGTCGTCAACCTGGATGCCCTCCGCTATTCGGGTAATCTCGAGAACCTTGCCGACGTGACGGGACATTCCCGCTATGTCTTCGTGCAAGGGGATATCTGTGACGCAACAACAGTCGAAAGGATTGTGAGGGAGCACAGGATCGAGGCGGTGATCAATTGCGCCGCGGAAACGCACGTGGATCGATCCATTGTGGAGCCAGGGGGGTTCGCCAGGACCGACGTGATCGGGACGGGTGTTCTCTTGGAAGAAGCTCGCAAGGCCGGCGTGAGCCGATTTCTACAAGTGAGCACCGATGAAGTCTATGGAAGCGTCGAGACGGGATCGTCGAGAGAAGACGATCGGCTCGATCCCCGAAGCCCCTATTCAGCGAGCAAAGCGGGAGGGGATTTGCTGGTCCGAAGCTACTGGACAACGTACGGCTTTCCCGTGTTGATCACCAGAGGGAGCAATACCTACGGCCCCAACCAATACCCGGAGAAGTTTATTCCCCTCTTTGTTACTAACGCGATCGATGACCAGCCGCTCCCGCTGTATGGAGACGGACGCTACCGTCGGGACTGGTTGTCGGTCTATGACCACTGCGGTGCGATCGAACATGTGTTGCGGCACGGCGAGCCCGGCGGCATTTACAACATCGGCGGAGGGAACGAACGAGAAAATATCGCGGTCGCTAAGGCGATTCTGAACCACCTCGGTAAGCCGCCCGAACTCCTCCGATTCGTGGAAGACCGGCCCGGCCACGATCGGCGCTACGCGGTCGATTGCAGCCGTCTGCGTTCCCTGGGATGGAGCCCGACGGTGCCGTTCGAAGCCGGATTGCAGGCGACCGTGGATTGGTACCGGGATCACCAAGGATGGTGGCGCAAGATCAAATCCGGGGAGTTTCGGGCCTATTATGAGCAGATGTACGGGAAACGACTGAAGGACGGGGTCCCATGCGTATCCTGATCACGGGCGCCGATGGGCAACTTGGCCGTGAGCTCCGGCTGGTGCTCAACAAGCATAGGCTTGTGCTCGGCGTCTGGCCTGAGTTTGATCTGCTCAAGGACGATGTGGAGCGATACGTGCGTGAGGCAAACCCTGAGGTCGTTATCCATGCCGCAGCCTATACGAATGTAGAACGAGCCGAGCAGGAACCGGACATGGCCATGGCCGTCAATGCGGAGGGGACCGAAAGAGTCGCGCGTGCTGCTTCCAAAGCCGGGGCTCGCCTGATTTGTCTCTCCACCGATTACGTGTTCGATGGACGGAAGGGGACGCCCTACCAAGAAACAGACGAACCCAATCCGCTCAACGCCTATGGACGGTCGAAGCTCGAGGGAGAACGTCGTGCGTTGGCCTCTTGTCCCGGCACGCTCATCGTCAGGACCGCGTGGTTGTACGGGAGGTATGGGCATAACTTCGTCAAAACGATTATGCACCGCGCGGTCGAACGGTCTGAGCTCCGGGTTGTCGCCGACCAGCGCGGGTGTCCCACTCATGCCGGCGATTTGGCTGCGGTGCTCGCCCGAGTGGTAGAAGAAACGGATGTGCGAGGCGTGGCCCATGCCGCCGGGGCAGGTGACTGTAGCTGGTACGAATTCGCCTGCGCCATCGTGTCGCTCACGGGCGCGTCGGTTGCGGTCAGTCCCATTACGACTGGAGAATCGGGAAGCGTCGTGTGTCGCCCTCCGTACTCGGTCCTGGCGAATCGGGTTTTAGCTCGTGCCGGGATTACGATGCCTCATTGGAAAGAAGCCCTGACACGGTTCGTGCACGAGGTTCGTTCCACGGTTCCTGTCGAGAGGTCATGACCCCGGGGGAAGGATCATGAAGCGCGCCTTGATCACCGGCATTACCGGCCAGGATGGGTCTTACCTCGCCGAGTTGTTGCTTGAAAAGGGGTATGAAGTGCATGGGATCGTCCGACGCGTGGCAATCGAAGATCCCGAGCACCGGCTCTGGCGTATCCTGGATATGAGGGACCGACTGCACCTTCATGCGGCGTCGCTGGAGAGTCTACCGAGCATCTATCGGGTCTTTCGGGCCGTGAAGCCGGATGAGTGTTACCACCTGGCTGCGCAGAGCTTTGTGACCTACTCCTTCGAAGACGAATTCTCCACGCTCAATGTCAACATCAACGGGACGCACCATGTCCTGGCCGCGCTTCACGATTGTGCGCCTGGCTGCCGGTTCTATTTTGCTGCCTCGAGCGAGATGTTCGGGAAAGTGACGGAGGCGCCTCAGACGGAGCGGACCCCCTTTCATCCCCGTTCTGCCTACGGCATCTCCAAGGTGGCAGGGTTTCATCTGACAAGGAACTACCGGGAGGCCTACGGAATCAAAGCCTCTTGCGGGATTCTTTACAACCACGAATCTCCCAGGCGGGGATACGAATTTGTCACCAGGAAGATTTCCTCTCATGCGGCGAAGATCAAGCTTGGTCTGGCCAAGGAGGTCAGGCTCGGCAATCTCGATGCGCGACGTGACTGGGGCCATGCCCGCGAATACGTCAGGGCCATGTGGATGATGCTTCAGCAGGATGAGCCTGAGGATTATGTCATCGCGACCGGAGAAGAGCACTCGGTGCGCGATTTTGCCGAAGCGGCCTTCTCGCATCTGGGACTCGACTATCGGAATCACGTTGTGCTCGATCCTCAATTGCGCCGGCCTGCGGATGTGGAGTTGTTGCTGGGGGATGCCTCAAGGGCCAAGCAAAAACTGGGCTGGTCCTGTCAGGTGAAATTCAAGGAGTTGGTGCAAGAGATGGTCGAGGCGGATCTTCGGTTCCTGACAGATTCGCGGTCGAAGAGTAGGTGAGCGGACAAGCGGGGCGGGCTGGACTGTTTGCCGGATAAACCCTGTACGCTGCCCGCTCGTTGAGCGAGGGGGGTCGTATGCCGACGAAGCAACCAAAGGGACGCCGCCGGATGCCCGCACGGTCGTTCCTCACAGCCGCCCTAAAGCAGATCCGCCTCTTTGCCTCGGATGTCGATGGAGTCTTGACCGATGCCGGCATGTACTATTCGGAATCGGGCGATGAGTGGAAGAAATTCAATACACACGATGGCATGGGTATCAAGCTGCTCCAGCACGCCGGGCTCATTACAGCGCTGATTACGATGGAGCACGCAAAGCTGGTCCTCCGCCGGGCGGAAAAACTGGCGGTCCCCGAGGTTCACCTGGGAGTGCAAGACAAGCTGGCCGTCTTGCGCGCACTCGCGGCCAAGTACCATCTTACTCTCCGGCAAGTCGCCTACATCGGCGATGACGTCAATGACCTGGAGGCGCTCAGGTCTGTGGGTTTTTCGGCCGCTCCCGCCGATGGCCTGCCGCCCATACTCAAAGTCGTCCATTACGTATGCCGTAAAAAGGGGGGGGCGGGCGCCGTCCGTGAGGTGGCGGACCTGATCCTCGCGGCGCAGGCGCATAGACCCGTGAAGCGTGAAGCGTGAAGCGTGAAGCGTGAAGCGTGAAGCGTGAAGCGTGAAGCGTGAAGCGTGAAGCGTGAAGCGTGAAGCGTGAAGCGTGAAGCGTGAAGAAAGAAACCCTCCTACGAACAACGCTTCACGAGATACGAGATACGTGTTAGGAATGATGCTTCACAAACGACGAAATACACGATGAATCCTCATCTCTATGCCGTGATTCTGGCCGGCGGGAGCGGTACCCGGTTCTGGCCGTTGAGCCGGTCGCTCTATCCCAAGCAACTGCTCCGCATCATCGGCGAGGAGACTCTGATCCAGCAAACCATGCGGCGGGTTCTCCGATGCGTGCCTCCGACGAGGGTGCTCATCTCGACGACCCCGCTGCAAGCCGACTCGATCCGCTATCAACTGGGCGAGTGGAAGGACGAGTTGCGGGACAATTTCATCGTTGAGCCGGAAGGGCGGAATACCGCTCCGGCCATCGCCCTTGCAGCGACCGAGTTGGTCCGCCGCGATCCGGAGGCCGTCATGCTGGTACTGCCGGCGGACCATGTCATCAAGGGGAACCGGCGGTTTCAAACGTCGGTCTCCTTGTCGGTGGACCTCGCGAAACAGGGGCGTCTGGTGACGTTCGGAGTTCCTCCGGTAAGACCGGAAACCGGCTACGGCTATATCCAGCCAAACCGACGGATCAGGCTGGGAACGTACAGCGGGCTTGTCGGCTACCCGGTGGCCCGCTTCGTGGAAAAACCCGATGTCCGGACAGCCAGCCGCTACCTCAAGTCCGGTCACTATTATTGGAACAGCGGGATCTTCGTCTGGCGTGCCGCCACAATTCTGGACGAAATTGAACGGTATCAGCCGGTCCTCGCCCGAGCGATGCGAAAAATCGGCCGGCTGAGAGGGAGCATGGCGGTCTCCGGGACCTTCGCTCGATCGTATCGGCGGGTGCCGTCGGTCTCGATCGACAACGGGGTGATGGAACGTTCTGCTCGTGCGGCGGTGATCCCGGTCGACTTTCTCTGGTCCGATGTCGGGAACTGGAGCAGCCTGGAGGAGGTAGCCCGGCGCAACGAGGCGGGCAACGTCATCAGCGGGAACGTGGTGGATCTGGACAGTCATGACTCGATCCTCTATGCGGACCGCAGGCTGGTGGCCACGATCGGGTTGTCCGACATGGTTGTGGTGGATACCCAGGATGCAACCCTGGTCTGCCCGAAATCCCGCGCCCAGGATGTGAAGAAAATCGTTGAGGTCTTAAAGAGACGCGAGGCGCCCGAGCAGCTTGAACATCGCACTGTCTTCCGGCCGTGGGGCTCCTACACGGTGTTGGACGAAGGACCGGGTTACAAGGTGAAGCGGGTGACGGTGAATCCCAAGGGGCGACTCTCGCTGCAACTCCACCATCAGCGCAGCGAGCACTGGGTGGTCATTGCAGGAACGGCCCGGATCACCCGTGGCCGCCGCCGCTTTGACCTGCAGGTCGGGCAGAGTACCGGCATTCCCCGGAATACGCCGCACCGACTCGAAAATCCCGGTTCCGCCCCCCTGCACATCATCGAGGTGCAGGATGGGCCTTACCTGGGCGAAGACGATATCGTGCGCTTGCAAGACGACTACGGCCGCCAGTCGGAAGTCGCAAAGTCGAAAAGTCATAAAGTCGGCAAGTCGTGACCCTCATTCAACGGTATCCAGATGTCCGACTCCGCGGCTTGATGACTTTTAGACTTTCACACTTTCAGACTCTCAGCCAGAGTTAGGTGAGTATGGCGCTTTTTCGCGAGTATGACATCCGAGGCATCGTCGGGCAGGAATTAACGGAGGAGGTGGCCGAGCGGATCGGACGGGCCTTCGCGACCTTGGCCGGCCAGAAGGGGATGAAGGCGGTCAGCGTGGGGCGGGATGGGCGGGCCAGTTCGCCGGCCTTGCGGGACCGTCTCGTGCGCGGCCTTACTGCGGGGGGGCTCAGTGTTCTGGACATCGGAGTCTGCCCGACGCCGGTCCTGTATTTTTCCCTCTTTAATCTGTCTGTAGACGGCGGTGTGATGATCACAGGCAGCCACAATGCTTCGGAATACAACGGCTTCAAACTCTGTGTGGGCAAGGAAGCGCTCCACGGAGAAGAAATCCAGCACCTGCGGAGAATAGTGGAAGCGGGGCAATTCTCCAGCGGGGCCGGCACAGTCTCCATTCGCCCGCTCATCCCGGAATACCTGGGCTATCTCAAGAAGAGTTTCGCTTCCGTGAAGGCCGACCGCCTCCATGTCGTGATCGATTGCGGGAATGGAGCCGCCGCACTCCTGGCCAGAGAAGCGCTGGAGCAATTGGGATGCCGGGTGACAGGCCTCTACTGTGAATTGGACGGGCGGTTCCCCAATCATCATCCGGACCCTACGGTTGTGGACAACCTCCGGGATCTGATCGCGACCGTGAAGAGGAGCGGGGCGGATGTGGGGATCGGCTATGACGGGGATGCGGACCGGATCGGCGCGGTGGATGAGCAAGGCAATATTCTCTGGGGGGACCGCCTGATGGTGCTCTACGCCAGAGACATTCTCGCCGCCCGTCCCGGGAGCACGATTATCTCGGAGGTCAAGGCCTCGCAAGCCCTGTACGATGACGTCGCCAAGCATGGGGGACAGCCGATCATGTGGAAGACCGGCCATTCGCTGATCAAGGCCAAAATGAAGGCCGAGAAGGCGGTGCTTGCGGGTGAGATGTCCGGCCATATGTTTTTTGCGGATCGTTACTTCGGCTATGATGACGCGATCTATGCTTCCTGCCGCCTGGTTGAAATCCTGGCCAAGAGTGACAAGCCGCTCTCATCCTTGATCGCCGACCTGCCGGCCACCGCCGTGACGCCTGAAATCCGGGTCGATTGCCCGGACAACGTGAAGTTCGATCTGGTCAGGGAGGTGCAGGGCCGCCTGCTGACGACAGCGGCGTCCAAAACCGCGCAGGACGCCGGCCTGAGGATCCGCGATGTCATCACGATCGACGGGATTCGCGTGATCTTCGAGGACGGGTGGGGTCTGATCAGGGCATCCAATACCCAGCCGGCCCTTGTGCTCCGGTTCGAGGCGTCATCCCCCGCACGCCTGACGGCCATCCGTCGCCTGATCGAGTCCGAGCTCGATCGGGCCAAACACACCCTGGCGACTTGACGGTGTCGGAGGACCCTCTGCGCAGGCCTGTCGGCTTCTCTCTCGCCATAAGCCTTCTACTGACCTGGTTCCTGCTCTCCGATGCGACGGCCCAATCCTCTCTCCCCACCATGACGGCCGATCGCCCCTTCGCCCCCGGCGAACGGCTCACCTACGCCATCTCCTGGCTGAGCATCACGGCGGGCAAAGCCGTGATGGAGGTGGCTGACGCGCCGCCGATTCAGGGCCGTGCGGCGTTCCGATTTCTGACCGCGGCGACCTCCACGCCGTTCGTGTCCAGGTTCTATCCGGTGGATAACCGGGTGGAGTCTCTCGTCGATGCTGCGACGCTGCTTCCCCAACGTATGGTCTTCCGGAGACGGGAAGGGAAGAGAAAAAACGACTTTGACGTGCTCTTTCACCAGTCCGAGGGAACGATCACTGCCACCAAGGACGGCGTGACCGACAAGCTGGCCGCTCCGCCCGGCATCCATGACTCGATCTCCAGCCTTTACTACTTCCGGAGTCTCCCCTCCCTGGTGCCCGGCTCTTCTCAGATGATCGCCGTGCACCACGATAAAAAGAATTACAGGGTGGAAGTGCAGGTCGAGGGGCTGGAGCGGTTGAAGGGGCCGTGGGGTGAAGTGGAGACCGTCCGGGTGCTTGCGATCATGCCCTTTCAAGGGATCTTCCTCAACGAGGGGAATATCCGGATCTGGCTGACGAACGACGCCCGCCATGTGCCGGTGATGATGAAGGCCAAGGTCGTGATCGGGTCTGTCGTGGCCCGTCTGACAGAGGGGTTTCGAGTGCCGACCGCTCCGTGAACAGCTTCCATGAGTCAACCCGCTTGCGATTGCTCGCCAAGATCAAAACCGATATAATTACGCCCTACCTTCGCGCCGACATCACCGGTGCTGAGAAAGAGGTTCCGTGGAGCCGTTTCCTACTACTCTGACGCGGTACATTATCCGGAAACAGGCTGCCTATCCGGGCGCGACAGGGGAATTCTCCTCCCTCATGGCTCAAATCGGCCTGGCGGGGAAAATGATCGCCCAGGATCTGCGTCGTGCCGGTTTGATCAACATCCTTGGCGCGACCGGCGCGACCAATGTCCAGGGGGAAACGGTCAAGAAGCTGGACGAGATCGCCAACGAAACGTTTATCAAAGTCTTCCAGTACAGCGGGCTTGTGTGTGCGCTGGCTTCCGAAGAGATGGAAAAGCCGGTCAACCTGCCGGAGAACTGGCCGCATGGCAAGTACATGTTGCTGTTCGACCCGCTGGATGGCTCGTCCAACACCGATGTGAACATGCCGCTGGGGGCCATCTTTTCGGTCCATCGCCAAGAAGGCGCGGGCGGGCTGCCGTCCGAATCGGAGCTCATCCGGAAGGGGAGCGAGCAAGTCGCCGCTGGCTATCTGATGTACGGTTCCAGCACGATGCTGGTGTTCACCGCCGGCCAGGGGGTCCATGGGTTCACGCTGGATCCCGGCGTCGGCGAATATCTGCTGTCGCACGAAAACATCCGTATCCCGGCCAAGGGGAAAGTCTACGCGGCGAACGAAGGCAATTACCAGAAGTGGCCGGCCGGCACGCGCCGCTATTTTGATTATCTCAAGGCCTGGGACAAGGCAACGGGACGGCCGTACAGCGCTCGGTATTCCGGCTGCCTCGTGGCGGATGTCCATCGGGTTCTTCTGGATGGGGGGATCTACCTGTATCCTGGCGAAATGGATATGCCGGAGGGGAAGCTCCGCTTGCTGTATGAGGCCAACCCCCTGGCAATGGTGGTGGAGCAGGCGGGCGGTCGCGCGAGCACGGGGACGCAGGATATTCTGAGCATCAAGCCGACGGCGTTGCACCAGCGGGTGCCCTTGCTCATCGGGAGCCGGGACGATGTCACGTTGGCGGAGGAGTTCATTCAGGAGCGGCGATAATTCAATACGACAAGCCCGCAAGTAGCAAGTGCCCAAGTTGCAAGCTGAGCAAAGGGTCTGGCACTTGTCATTTGCTACCTGGTCACTTGCAACTTGTCAGCTCTCTTGAGGGAGGTTGATGATGAGTGAACGTATCAAAGAAATCCTGAGCTGGTACGGCAGTGACAACCCCGGGACGAGGACGAACCTGGCGCGGCTGCTCGCCCACGGTAAGCTGGGGGGAACCGGTCGTCTGGTGATCCTGCCGGTCGATCAGGGGTTCGAGCATGGTCCGGCCCGTAGCTTCGCCCCCAATCCCCCCGGCTACGACCCCCACTACCATTTCGAGCTGGCCATCGAGGCGGGTTGCAATGCCTACGCCGCGCCGCTCGGATTCTTGGAAGCGGGGGTGGATCGCTACGCCGGCCAGATTCCCCTGATTCTCAAATTGAATAATCACGACGTCCTTCATGAGGACAAAGATCCCCTGCCGGCCGTGACCGGCAGCGTCCGGGATGCGCTGCGGCTGGGCTGCTCCGCCATTGGCTATACGATCTATCCTGGGTCCGCCCACTGCGTTCAGATGTACGAGCAGCTCCGCGCGATCGCCGAGGAGGCCAAGGCCAGCGGGCTGGCCGTCGTGGTCTGGTCCTACCCCCGCGGGTCTGTCTTGAGCAAGGAAGGGGAGACGGCGATTGACGTGGTCGCCTATGCGGCGCAGATCGCGGCGCAGCTCGGGGCGCATGTCATCAAGGTGAAGTTACCGACGGCGCATCTGGAGCAGGCCGCGGCCAAGAAGGTCTACGAGTCCGAGCAGATCCCGATCAAGACCCTGCCAGAACGAGTGCGCCACGTCGTGCAGAGCGCGTTTAACGGACGCCGAATCGTGATCTTCTCCGGCGGCGCCAAGAGCGACGATAAGAACGTCTTTGAGGAGGCCCGCGCCATCCGTGACGGAGGCGGCTTCGGGTCCATTATCGGGCGCAACTCCTTCCAGCGCCCCAAGCCGGAGGCCATCAAGTTCCTGCGCACGGTCATGAGCATCTACGCGGGGGAGATTCCGTAGAAGATTGAAAAGAGCTGATAAGTTCCCAAGCGTGCAAAAGGAGCAAGCCGACAAGTTGCAAGTGACCAAGGAACAAGTTTCGGACCCTTGCCACTTAGTCACTTGCGCCCTTGCTACTTGGTCACTTGCCACTTGAATGTGGTCACTTGTGACCTTGCAACCGTGCTGTTGAGAGCTTTGTGATGGGCGGATACGAGTTGTTCAAACCAGAAAATCGTCGCCGGTCTTCCTTGCTCGCCGGCCTCCTGCTGGTGGGCGTGGGGATCGTGATCGGGATCGTGGCGGCGTCGGACCTGGGCTGGCTGCCGTTCGGTCACGCCGTCCCTGAGCCGCCGCCCAAGCTGGTGCCTGCGGCAACGCCCCCTCCCGCGGTTAACGCGGGCGGGGATCGCAACTTCGTCCAGGTGGCGAAGGCGGTCACGCCGGCGGTGGTCAATATCTTCACCACCAGGACCGGCAGGGGAGGGGAAGGGCCGCATGCGATGCCCTTCGACGATCCGCTGTTTCGGCGGTTCTTCGGAGAGGAGTTTTTCCGACGCTTCGAAGCCCCGCGGGAGCGCAAGGAGCGAAGCCTGGGGTCCGGCGTGATCGTCGAACCGACCGGGTTGATCGTCACCAACAACCACGTCGTCAGCAAGGCCGACGAGATCAAGGTGTTCTTGTCCGATAAGCGTGAGTTCAAGGCCAGGCTGATCGGAACCGATTCCAAGACCGATTTGGCGGTGCTCAAGGTCGAGGCCGAGGGCCTCCATACGATTCCCTGGTCCGACTCGGATAAGCTGGAAGTCGGAGAATTCGTCCTGGCCGTCGGGAATCCCTTTGGCCTGACCCAGACCGTGACCCTGGGGATCGTCAGCGCGGTGGGACGGGCCAGCATGGGGATTGCGGAGTACGAAGACTTCATCCAGACGGATGCCGCCATCAACCCCGGTAATTCGGGCGGCGCGTTGGTGAACGCGCGCGGCGAGTTGGTCGGGATCAACACCGCGATCTTCAGCCAGAGCGGGGGCAACATGGGAATCGGGTTCGCCGTCCCCAGCAACATGGTCCGCTCGATCCTGGAGCAACTGGTCCGGACCGGCAAGGTGGTCCGTGGTTGGCTGGGGGTGTCGATCCAGGAGTTGTCGTCCGAATTGGCTTCGCAGTTCGGCCTGGAGGAGTCCAAAGGGGTGCTGGTCAGCGATGTGCTGGACAACAGTCCGGCCAAGAAGGCGGGGCTCGAGCGGGGGGACGTCATCGTCGAGTATGACGGCAAGCCGGTGGAGAATCCCACCCAACTCCGCAACCATGTCGCGCAGACTTCGGTGGGCAAAAAAGCGGTGGTGAAATTCATCCGGGAGAAGACTTCGCGCACGGTCGAAGTGACTATTGCGGAGCAGCCTAAGACGGTGGCCCAAGCCGGCGGCGAGGAGGGGGGAGAGTCGGTCAGGCCCTCCGGCCTTCTCTCCGACCTGGATGTCCGCGAGTTGAACGCCGAGCTGGCCAGCCGTCTGGGGTTGGCGGCGGGAGAGCGGGGGATCGCCATCGTCCGAGTGCGACCCGGAAGCGTGGCCGAGGAGGCGGGCCTCAAAGAGGGCGACCTGATCCTGGAAGTGAACCGAAAGCCTGTGCCGAACCTCAAAGCCTATGAGAAAGCTGCCTCGAAGGTCGGAAAGAGCGAAGCGGTGCTGCTGTTGATCAAGCGCCAAGGGCACACGACCTTTGTGACGTTGAAGTCATAGCCTGGATTTTACGCAGTCGAATGCTATAATGGCTCACCGAAAGGGGGGTGATAATATGGTACGAAGAATTGTCTTCGTACTCCTGAGCGCTTCGGCCGGCATAGCCCTGTTCCTGCGCACCGAGGAGCCGACCGGCTTGGTGCTGGCGGCGGGCTTTGTGATCGGGGCCGCGACCGGGGGGCTCATTCTGGGCGCCGAGTATGCGCTGCAGCGGGCGTCCTTTGGTCTCGTGGTGGGGGGGACCGCTGGCATGGCCATCGGACTCGTGCTGACCGGCCTCATCGAGTGGGTCGGCAGCATCGTTTTCGACGTGGAGACAGTCCTGTTTCACATCGGCGGGCTTCTGTTTCTACTCGGGTTGCCTTACCTCGGCCTCATGCTTGGCTCGAAATTCGGGTCGGAAAGGTTCTCGGGGCAGGCGAGGCACGCCGAGCACGCTGTGGTCGCCAGCAATAATAAGATTCTTGATACCAGCGTGATCATCGACGGGCGTGTGGCGGACCTGTGCGAGACCGGATTTCTGGAGGGCACCTTCCTGGTCCCCCAGTTCATCCTGCACGAGCTCCAGCACATCGCCGACTCCTCCGACGGCCTCAAGCGGGCGCGCGGCCGCCGGGGTCTCGACATTCTCAACAAGATTCAGAAGATGGTGGACATCGATGTCCGGATCGTGGATGACGACTTTCCCAACGTGAAGGAAGTGGACTCCAAGATCGTGGTGCTGGCCAAGAAGGTCGGGGCCAAGGTGATCACGAACGACCTGAACCTGAACAAGGTTGCGGAGCTGCAAGGGGTCCGGGTGCTGAACATCAACGAGCTCTGCAACGCCCTGCGCCCGGTCGTTCTGCCCGGGGAGGCCATCCGGGTCTTCGTGCTGAAAGAAGGGAAGGAAGCTGGCCAGGGGGTCGCCTACCTCGACGACGGGACCATGATCGTCGTGGACAACGCCAAGCGCTGCATCGGGCGGAACGTCGACGTCGTCGTGACCAGCGTGCTGCAGACGACCGCCGGGCGGATGATCTTCACGCGACTCAAAGAGGAGACCGAAAAGGAGGAGTTCCAAGTCGCGCGTGGTTAATCGTACCGTCGCTCTCGTGCCGGCCGCCGGGCGGGGGCTCCGCATGGGAGGAAGCCTCCCCAAGCAGTTTCTCACGTTGGGTGGCGTGCCGATCCTCGTCCACTCCCTCCGGGCGCTGGAGGCTGCCGATACCGTTTCGGAAATCATTCTCGCCGTCCCAGAGGCAGATCGGGAGTTCTGCCTGAGCGAGATCATCACGCCTTACGGCTTCAAAAAAGTCACCAGAATCGTTGCAGGGGGAGCGCAGCGGCAGGACTCCGTCCGCCACGGGCTCGAAGCGGTGGGCAAGGGTGTGAACATCGTGCTGGTCCACGATGCAGTCCGGCCCTTCCTGACGGTGGAGATGATCGGTCGGGTCATCGCGGCGGCGGTGAAGCATGGGGCGGCGGTGGCGGCGATACCCATGCGGGATACGGTCAAACTTGTGGGCGACGACGGGTTGATTGAAAAGACGGTGGACCGAGGGCAGCTCTGGCTTGCGCAGACGCCCCAGGCGTTTCGCCGGACGCTGTTTCAGGAGGCCCATCGGGAGGCCCAATTGGATGGGTTTCATGGGACCGACGACGTGCAACTGGTGGAGCGGCTCGGCTACCCGGTCGCCGTCGTGGAAGGCAGCGGGGAGAACATCAAGATCACCAAGCCAGAGGACCTCGCCATCGGCGAGGCGATCCTGGCAGCGCGGAGTAGAAAATAACGTCATTGGTCATTCGTCATACGTCAATCGTGAGGCAGAGGTCCGAGAGTCCAGAGTTCGAACACGAATGACGAGTGACGGATAACGAAGGGACCGGACTTATGCGGGTTGGACTAGGATATGATATTCATCCATTGGGGAGCGGGCGCAAGCTGATCCTGGGCGGTATCGAGATTCCCCACAGCCAGGGGCTGGTGGGACATTCGGATGCGGATGCGCTGGTCCATGCGGTTTGTGACGCCATGCTGGGGGCGATGGGGGAGGGGGATCTAGGCAGACACTATCCCAGTTCGGACCCTCGCTACAAGAATATCTCCAGCCTGCTGCTGCTGGAGGAGGTTTCGGGATTGCTCGGGAAGAAGGGCTATCGTCTGGTGAACCTGGACACGGTCATCATCGCGCAGGCGCCCAGGCTGGGTCCCCATCTCGCCGCCATGCAGGCGCGGATCGCCGAAGTTCTGAAGGTCGAGCGGGAGCTGGTGAACGTGAAGGTGAAGAGCGGCGAAGGGCTGGACGACGCCATCGGAAGAGAAGAAGCCATCGCGGCCCAGGCAGTCTGTTTGATTGAAGCTGTCCCAAAGTCATAAAGTCAGAAAGTCATCAAGTCGGCGGAGGGAACCCTTTGCCGAAGATAGAGCGATTCGAGGAGATCAAGGCATGGCAATTATCCAGGGACCTGGTTCTCTCGGTGTACCAAGCCAGTGGGAAAGGGCGGTTTGCTGCCGATTACGCGCTTCGTGATCAAATCAGGAGAGCATCTGTCTCGGTCATGTCCAACATTGCTGAGGGCTTTGAGAGGGAGTCGGACAAGGAGTTGAAGCGGTTTCTCTATATGGCCAAGGGTTCAGCAGGAGAGGTCCGCAGCCATCTGTTCGTCGCGCTGGACTTGGGTTACCTCACCGCAGATCAGTTTGCTGATCTTAGAGTCAAAGCTGAAGAAGCATCTAAGGCCCTGTCCGGTTTCATAAGCTACCTATCATCTGAATCATAGGTTAGATCTATACTCATGAAGGACTTGAAGACTTTATGACTTTACAGACTTTTGACGATCATGTTTAAGGCCATTAAACAAGACTTACAGGCGGTCTTCGACCGTGACCCGGCGGCCACCAGCACATTGGAGGTCGTCCTCACCTACGCCGGGTTCCACGCGCTGCTGGCGTACCGTATTGCCCATCGCCTGAGAAAGCTGGGCGTGCCGGTCCTGCCGCGGGTGATCTCCCATGCCGCGCGGTGGCTGACGGGCATCGAGATCCACCCGGCCGCCAAGATCGGGACCGGCTTCTTCATCGACCATGGGATGGGCGTGGTGATCGGGGAGACGTCCGAGATCGGCGATTATGTGACGCTGTTCCAGGGGGTGACGCTCGGTGGAACCGGCAAGGAACACGGGAAGCGCCATCCGACCCTGGGCAATCACGTGGTGGTGGGGGCGGGGGCGAAAATTCTCGGCGGGATCAAAATTGGCGACAACGTCAAGATCGGCGCCAACTCCGTCGTGCTCAAGTCAGTGCCGGCCAATTCCACGGTGATCGGCGTGCCGGCACGTATCATTAAGGCCGAAGGGGAGCGGCTGCCCGAAGCCACCATGGACCATATCAACATCCCCGATCCTATCGCCGATCGCTTCGAAGCCCTCGAACGCGAAATCATCGAGCTCCGCAAGAAACTCGACAACCAGAATCCCAGGTAGGCGTAGCAAGACCCGGCTGATGAAGGGCGGGAGTCGGTGTGGCATGCCCTGTCGCTTACGCGCCTCTAGCGGCACCCCTTCCACGGCAGTCCGGAGCGGAAATCCTTCTGGAATTCCCGCGGCCACGGTCTTTGACCGTGGTGCCTTGGTCAGTTCCAGCTTTCCATCTCCGGCTGCCGGGCGGGGTCCCCACCGCTCCGGCGGACGTTCGCTCTGAGCACGCCACACCTCCGCAATTGGGCCTCGTACAAGAAATAAAAAGTGGAACGGGGATCGGTCGCTCACAAACCGATCCCCGTTAATGTCGCGGTGGAACACTTCTCCAACGAAGTCGGCTCTGAGCCTCTCCGCATTCATTAATGTGACAAACGGTCTGACTTCATGCAAAAGTTGACGGGACGATTAGGAAGTCTTTCTTCCCCGCTTCCTTGCCAGGCGAATTAGATGGGCATATACTGCCATATACTGCAGTGACACCAGACATGAGTTCCTATACGTGCTCAGTAGTCAATAGCTAGGTGCCTCGCGCCATGACTGATACACAAACGGCCAAACTCCAGTTCTTTGTTTACGTTGTCGAGTCACCCTCAGCGCCCGATCTGTATCATCAGAGATCCGAAAGTGATTTGCTTCGGCGTGCTTTGAATCTGAATAATATTCAGTGCGTTTCTCGCTGCGCTATTTCGCGCACAGCGTTCTCAGCTGCACTCAAGATTGGCATGACTGAGGAGATGGAACGCTTTAAAGGGCTCTTCCCACTCCTTCACATCAGCACACACGGACATTCGGAGGGACTGCAACTATCGAATGATGAGGTAATTCTGTGGCGCGAGCTTGCTGATCTACTTGTTCCGATCAATCGCGCGTTGCAATCCCGTTTAGTGGTTGCTATGTCTTGTTGTGAAGGTTATTCCGGAGTTCGCATGGCAATGCGGGCTGATCGACCGGATTTACCGTTCTACGCTCTCGTGGGAAGCCCGGAAAAGCCGACATGGGCGGAGACGGCCGTTGCGTTTACCACTTTTTATCATCAGTTGGCTCGTGGTGTGCATATAACCGATGCTGTGAATGCAATGCGTATTGCCTCAGGACGGAACTCTTTTTTTGTTCAATGGGGCGAGAATACTCGTCAGGGCTACCTTGATTACCTTAAGGACTTAAAGGACATAGATGTTCAGAAAGTACAAAACGATCTTAGAGATCAAGTCGAAACGCAATTGCCAGAAGATACCGCAAAGATGACTCTCTTGGAGAAAGGAAATGCCTGATTTGTCCTTGAGCTAACAGTCGTTCGCCAGACCTTCTTTGCACCTAGTACTCCACTCTCACCAGATAGAGCCCGTGGGCGGGGGCGGTGAGGCCGGCGGAGCGGCGGTCTTTCGCTGCTAGGATGTCCTTCATGGCCTGGGGTTGCCGTTTTCCTTGCCCCACTTCCACGAGCGTCCCTACCATCGCCCGTGCCATCTGCTTGAGGAATCGGTCCGCCTGGACTTCGATCCGGATCAATGGCGGCTCATGGAGAGGGTCCAATCGCTGGAGATCGCAGACCGGGCTCTCCGTGTCGGTGGGATGCCCTTGGAAGGAGGAGAAGTCGTGACGGCCCACCAGTAGCCCCGCTGCCTCGCGCATCGCGGCGAGGTTCAGCGGTCCAAAGAGGTGCCAGGCCCGGTTCCGATTCAGGGCCGACGGTTCCGGTTGATTCAGGATACGGTATTCGTAGAGCTTGGCACGGGCTGAGTAGCGTGCGTGGAAGTTGTCGGCTGTCAGCTCCACCGACTTCACGCTGATATCGGGCGGTAAAAGGCCGTTCAATGCCCGCAGCAGCTTCCTTGGTTCCAACTCCTTGCCGGTTCGAAAGCTCGCCACCTGGCCCAGGGCATGGACGCCCGCGTCGGTCCTTCCGGCTCCGATCACTGGAATGGGCTGTTGCGCGACCTGCTGGATGACGGTTTCAATGGCCGCCTGCACCGTCGGTTGGTCCGGCTGGCGCTGCCAGCCGGCGTAGCCGGTGCCGTCGTATTCGATCGTCAGCTTGAATGTGGGCACCCGTCATCTCTTGACAGTATGGATGGGATTCATGTAGGCCCTGACCCCGTCGAAGATGGCCTCGGCCATGCGGGTCAGGAAGGCTTCGGTCTGCATCAGCCGTTCTTCCGTCTGGTTGGAGATGAAGGCAATCTCGGTCAGGATGCTGGGCATGGCCGTGTAGCGGAGGACGTAGAATGGGGCGGTCTTCACTCCGTGGTCCACCACGTCGTAGCGCTCATCCAGGCGGGCGACCATGGCCTGCTTCGTGGACCAGGCCAATTCCAGCGAGTCCTGGATTTTCTTGTCCGTCAAGACATCGGCCAGGATGAATTGCACCCCCGCGGCCAGGTCCTTGACCGGCACGTCGTTTTCCCGCGCAGCCACCTCCAGCGCCCGCCGGTCGCTGGCGATTCCGAAATGATAGACTTCCAGGCCCTTGGTCGAACGTTGCGGGTGAGAGTTGACATGGACGGAGAGGAAGAGGTCGGCGTCTTTGCTGTTGGCGAACTTGGCCCGATCGTCCAGCTCGATGAACACGTCCCGGTCTCGCGTCATCAGCACCTGTTTTCCCAGTCGTTGCACGATCAAGTCGCGGAGCTTGAGACCGACCTGTAACGTGATGTCTTTCTCAGCGGTGCCGTTGTGTCCGATCGCGCCAGGGTCCTTGCCTCCATGTCCAGGGTCCACCACGATGCGCTTGATGTCTCGGGGCGGTCGTTGGGCCGACCGGATCGTCGGGGCGACAGGAGGCGGAGGCTGGGGAGGGGCCTGGGGTGTCTGTGCAACGTTGGCTTCTTCGGCCGCGCGGCTGTACACGTCCAACACCAGACGGTCCGGACTGCTGAGCGGGAGCAGTTTGTAGTCGCTGATGGCGTCGAGGTTCAAGGACACGGTGACGGATTGGGGATGGGGCTGTTGAATCGTGATGTCGCCCGGAAAGGTCGCGCGCCTGGCCTTGTCGAGGGCGGTCTCGCTCAGCCTGGAATTTTGCAGTTCGATGATGACCCGGTCCGGGTTGTTTTGTCGGCTCTGGGTGAAGGAGACGCTTCGCTGCAGGTCGAGCACGACCCGCGTATAGTCCTGGTGGACTTTGAAACGCAAATCGCGCACGAGAGTTGGAGGGACAGCCGGCACGACGGAGGCCGGCTGAACTTTGTTTCGAGATTTCCTGGCTTTCCGTTGAGCGGTGCGGGACGCGGTCGGTGTCTCGGCGCGTGGTGCGGTCAGGGAGGTGGCTGGAAGGGTAGGGGTAAGGGCGAAGACGAAGGATGGAAGCGCGACCGTGCTCCCGGTCAACAAGAGCGAGGCCAGGCCGATTCCAGCGATCAGACGGGAAAAGGTCATCGTGTCGGTGATCCGCAATACATCTAGTTAAAATGTTGTCTTAACAGATGGTGATTGTCAAGCAAGGGATGGAGCTTTTGGTTGGGAGACTGCCGATTGACAGAGATTATGGTCTGTTCTAGGTTATTAACCCGCATTATTCATGAACGCTTCTGCTGCAATCGTGGTTCCGCTGCTGGGCACCCATTGCTCCAAGATTGCAATGGGTCCCGGCTTGGCCGTGGGTTTCCAGCGGCCAAGCGGGCGGGCTCGCCGCTTGGTCGGTCAACATACTGTTCAAGTATGTCTCCCTCCCTCGCGGCTCCACGCGCCCGTCTCGCGACGCGGCCCCTCAATTTCGCGACGAACCGTCATGAATAATGCGGGTGAGGCATGACCATGCACCTGATCATCGACGGGTACAATCTCCTGGGGGCCAGAGGCCAGGTCGGGCGTGAGGCCGGTGCCGCGTCCGAATCTGCGAGGGAGCAACTGTTGCGAGACTTGTCAGGCTATCGCCAGCGGAAGGGCCACCCGATCACGGTGGTGTTCGATGGCTGGCAGCAGGGGATCGGGACGGAGCGTCGCGAGCATCGGGCTGGTGTCGAGGTGGTCTACTCGCGCCGCGGGGAGCGGGCCGATCAGGTCATCCAGCGGATGGCTGAAGAGTTCGGACGTGACTGTGCGGTGGTCTCTTCAGACCGGGAGGTGACGGATTTCGCGAGGGCTCAGGGAGCCTTCGTCATCAGTTCGCCGGAGTTCGAGTCTAGGCTGCGCGTCGTGCCGCCTGCGCCGTCTCGGGCCGGCTTCAAACCCGTGGATCGTGATGAAGAAGTGCCGAGACGAGTCGAAAAGAAAGGCAACGCTCGGAAGCTGCCGAAGGCGCTCCGCAAGCGGAACCGGCAGCTCAGGGGATTTTGAACAAGCGGCGCGCATTCTGTGAGGTGATCAAGCCGATCTCTTCCACCGTGACCGAGTCCGGTCCTGTTTTGACCTCCGCGATCTTCTCCGCCACGTGACGCACATAAGCCGGCTCGTTGCGCTTGCCCCGATGCGGGACCGGAGTCAGGTAGGGACAGTCGGTCTCGATGAGAAGACGATCCATCGGCACTGTCTTCACGATGTCGCGGAGCATGGTCGCGTTCTGGAAGGTGATCACACCGGAGAAGGAGAGGAAAAATCCCAGATCGAGCGCATCCTTGGCCAGCCAGGTGTCGCCCGAGAAGCAGTGAAAGACCCCGCCGACCTTCTGAGCCTGTTCTTCCTTCAAGATGGCGATCGTGTCTTCCTGGGCCTCCCTCGTGTGGACGACGATCGGAAGGGTCAGTTCGCGGGCCATCCCGATCTGCTCGCGGAAGCGATCCCGCTGCAGCTTGGGCGGGGAATAGTTGTAGTGATAGTCCAGCCCGATCTCGCCGTAGGCGACCACCTTGGGATGCTTCGCCAGCCGCCGCAGCTCGTCGTACCAGTCGTCCCCGATCTGTTTGACCTCGTGGGGATGGACCCCGATCGTGGCATAGACGAACGGATACCGGCTCGCCAGATCGATGGCGGCCTTGCTGGTGGCAAGGTCGCAGCCGATCGTGACAAAGGTCTCCACCCCGGCCTGCTGCGCTCGCGCGATGACCGCCTCCCGGTCGTTGTCGTACCGGGCATCATCCAAATGGGTGTGGCTGTCGATCAACATGCACGATCTCTCAATACGTTCGTCCGGTCGGGACAGACTCCCGAACGGTCGTCATCCTAGCATAGCGGCGTTCGGCCTGAGAAGAACGCTCGCGGGCTTGCTCCGTCGTTGAAAGTTGACGCTTCGACGGCGGCCATGCCCTGCTCAGCGTCAATCCTGAGCAAACCACGCTCGTTCGACCCCGAGGTTCTCGACCCCTCGATCTCACTCGGGGTCGAGCCTGAACGGGGTCGAAGGCTCGACGGGCCGGAAAGGCGGGGTGGTCGAAGGATTGACATGGCTTGGAAGATTCTGGTACAATCCAGCCGCAATGACCCGCTTGCCATTACGTATCTCCACTCCACGGGCGGCCGGTGCTGCGGTTTCCATCGCCGTGGTCATGGTCCTCCTGGCGCTGGCGCCCTTCGCTGCCGTGCTGGAAGTTCATCACCAACTGGCGGCGGCGGACCAGGACGGCCATCAGCACTCCGACACCGACCTCTGCCAGTGGGTCCAGCACCACGCCGGCCAGTCGCTGGACATCGCGGTGCCGGCAGTCGAG
>Ga0233425_10003974_pt1 | contig 25713 bp, 17 predicted proteins | sample Watercolumn_Towu_2_FD_181712 | JGI IMG/M metagenome (GOLD analysis project Ga0233425, IMG submission 181712) | Freshwater microbial communities from Lake Towuti, South Sulawesi, Indonesia - Watercolumn_Towuti2014_140_MG | ecosystem: Environmental > Aquatic > Freshwater > Lake | place... | reverse complement strand
GAAGACCGCTACGCATCCTTCGACTTCGGGGCAGCACACGACGCTGCCCCTCCGCTCAGCGTCAGCATCCTGAGCGGAGCACGGCGTCTTTGGCCGTGCGCAGTCGAAGGAGGCGGCCATCCCGAAGACCGCTACGCATCCTTCGACTTCGGGGCAGCACACGATGCTGCCCCTCCGCTCAGGATGCTTCGCTACGGCTGAACAGCTAGCTGCCCATGGTCAGAGTGATTCCATCAATACTGAGGTATTCTCCATGCAAACAAATCTGATCCTTTACAACGGCGACATCCACACCATGAACCCCGCTGCGCCGCGCGGCCGGGCGCTGGCGATCGCCGGCGCCCGCATCGTGGCAATCGGCGACGACGACGAAATCCGGGCGCTCGGCGCGCCGGCGGGCAAGGCCGTAGACCTGCACGACCGGACGGTCACGCCTGGCTTCACCGACGCGCACCTGCACTTCCTCTCCTACGGCATCGGCCTGCAGGAGATCGAACTGGCGGGCGTGCCCACGCTGGAAGAGGCGCTGGCGCTCGTGGCCGCGCGTGCGGCGCAGACACTCCCCGGCCAATGGCTGACCGGCCGCGGCTGGGATCATACGCTGTGGGGCAGCGGCGAATTCCCCACCCGTCACGATTTGGATCGCGCCGCGCCGGAGCATCCGGTCTTTCTGCGGCGCAAGTGCGGTCACGCGGGCTGGGCCAACACGGCCGCGCTGGAACTCGCCGGCATCACCGCGGCGACCCCCGCGCCGTTTGGCGGCGCGATTGACCACGACCCCGCCACCGGCCAACCGACCGGCATCCTGAAAGATGCGGCGATGGAGCTGATGTTCCGGCTGTTCCGAGAGCCTTCGCTCGATGAAGCGACAGCCGCAATCCAGGCCGCCATGCCCCACGCGCATCGGGCCGGGCTGGTGGGGGTGCACACGATGGAAGGCGCAGGCGCATTCCGGGCATTCCAGGCGTTGCAGGCGGCCGGCAAGCTCAAGCTGCGCATCACCATGCAGATCCCCGAAGAAAACCTCGACGCGGCGATCCAGGCGGGACTGCGCTCCGGCTTTGGCAACGCGTGGCTGCGCATCGGCGGGGTGAAGATCTTCTCCGACGGCGCGCTCGGCGCACGCACCGCCTACATGCTGGAGCCGTTCGAGGGCTATCCCGACAGCTACGGCCTCCCGATGGGAACCGTCGAGCACTTGCGAGAAGTCATCGCCAAAGCCAGCCGGGCCGGCATCGCCTCCTTCGTCCACGCCATCGGCGACCGCGCCAACCGCGAAGTGCTGGATGCGATTGCCGCCGCGCGTGCAGAAGAGGGCGTCGTCGGCAGATTGCAAATAGCAAATAGCAAACGGCAAGCAGCCAATGACGATTTGCAATCTGCAATTTGCAATTCGCCCCTCCGCCACCGCATCGAGCACGCCCAAATCGTCCATCCCGACGACCAGCCGCGCTTCGCCGCGCTTGGCGTTATCGCCTCCATGCAGCCGATCCACGCGACGCAGGATATGTTGATCGCGGATGCGCTGTGGGGGCAGCGCAGCGCCTATGCCTACCCCTGGCGCAGCCTGTTGGATTCCGGCGCGGCGCTGGCCTTCGGCTCGGATGCGCCCGTGGAAACGCTGAGCGTGATGGCTGGCATCCACGCGGCCGCCACCCGCCGCCGGCCCGATGGCGCGCCCGGCCCGGCCGGTTGGTATGGCGAGCAGCGGCTCAGCGTGGAAGAAGCCGTCTACGCCTATACCGTGGGCGCAGCCTTTGCCAGCGGCGAGGAAGCGCTCAAAGGCAGCCTGGCCCCCGGCAAGGTGGCCGACTTGGCCGTGCTATCGCAGGACATCTTCTCGATTGACCCGATGGCGATCCTGGAAACTGAGGTGGTCGGCACGATGGTGGGCGGGGAGTGGGTGCACGGGCTAGAATGAGTTGAGGTGTTGGGAGCGCGAAGGCGCTTCCCACACCACCTGCCCCCCCCCACCACCGTCATATCCACCTGCACATCCTTGATCTGGTCTTTTGGGATCCTGAAGAAATCCCGATCCAGCACGGCCAGGTCGGCGAGCTTGCCGGCTTCGATGGTCCCCTTCAGGGCTTCCTCGCGCGTCAGGCGCGTGCCGGCGACGGTGTAGGCGCGGAGGGCCTCTAGCCGGCTGACCGCCTCCTGCGGTGCGATGAGCTGACCGAGCTTGTTTTTGCGCGTGACGAGCGCGTAGAGCGCGACGAACGGGTTGACCGAGACGGTGCTCGGCTCGTCGGAGGAAGCGGCCAGGGGACGCCGCAAGCCAGGTATTTGCGCGCCGGCTTGTAGTTGGCCGCTCGCCGCGGGCCAACATCCCGGAAGAGCAGATCTCCCCCCCAATAGATGAAGGTCGGCTGGATCACCGCGGCGATATTGCGCCGCGCCATCTGGGCGTAAGTCCTCTTGCATAGCCGCAGATCGGCGCCGCGCTCAGGACGAGCGGTAGAACATGGCTTCACTGCTGGCGATGTAGTGCTCCAGGTGGGCGATGGTGAATTGCTGTTGGGCGATGATGGCCCGGCCGACATCCCCGATCGAGACGACCCCGATGATGCGATTGTCGGCGTTCAACACGGGCAGATGTCGGATGTACTTCTCTGTCATCAGCGCCATACATTCCTCCGCGGTCTGGTCTGCACGCATACAAATCACGCGCGGGGTCATGATCTCAGAGACCAGGGTGTCCCGAGAGCTCTTACCCAGGAGGATGACCTTGCGCGCATAGTCGCGCTCCGATAGGATGCCCACCAGGGCCTCGCCATCCATCACCAAGACCGCGCCGATGTTTTTGTCGCCCATCAACTTAAGCGCGTCGAACACTGTGGCGTCTGGTTTGATTGACCAGATCTGATGCTCTTTGTCAGCCAGGATTTTACCGAGCGTTGTCATATTCTACCTCCAGGATGAAAAGCTGTCAGAGGAAAGAACGCCTCAAGTGCGCCAGCTTCGCTGGCGCACTTGAGGCGCAGGGAGGCGCCCACCGCTTCTTGCACAGGCGCGCGGCAGGCGCACCGGGCCGATTACCGCGTCCCCGTCGAGCGATAGATCAACGACTCGCGACTGGTAAAGCGGTTGCGATGCCAGGTGTACGTCCCATCCTTGTCGGGCGTGAACATCGGGCCTTTGATGTCAGGCTTGACCATCGCCACCAGGATCGGGTGGTAGATGGGTACCAACGCCACGTCTTCGATCAGGATCTTCTCGGCCTGCTGATACATCGTGTTGCGCTTCGCCTCGTCGCCCAGGACGGCGCCCGCGTCGCACAACAGCTTGTTGAAGGTCTGGTTGTACCAGGTATGGCGTCCGGGCGCGGCCGATTTGTCGGTGATGGCACCCTTCTCACAGCCGCCCCATGGGCTGAGCATGTTGCTGCCATCCACGAAGTCGAACTCATACGGCACGAGCGCAAAGACGAAGTCGCCGCTCTTGTTCTTCTTCTGGGCGCGCAGCTTGTCGGTATAGATGCCGTAATCCAGGTTCTGGATCACTACGTCCACGCCGATGTTCTCCTTCAACATACCGGCGATGGCTTCGGCCGCGGCCACCTGGGCCGGATTAGCATTGCGGAGATAGAGGGTTTGCTTCGGGAAGCCCTTGCCGCCGGGGAAGCCGGCCTCTTCCATCAGCTTGGCCGCCAGCTTCGGATCGTAGTTCTGGACCGCCTTCAGCATCTTGACGCTCTCGCCGGGGAAGCCGGGCGGGTTCATGGTGTACGCGACCACGCCCTGATATTGCAGCGGGCCGGCGATCAGCTTGTCGCGATCCACCGCGTGGCTGAACGCCTGGCGCACCTTCAGGTTGTCGAACGGCTTGTTCCAGGTGTCGAAGAAGAGGTAGTAGGTCATGAAGTTGGGCCAGGAGATGAGTTGCTTCTTCAAGTCCGAGCTGGCCATGATCTCGGCCATCGCGGAGGGCGGCAGATCTGCCTGGTAGCCGCCGCCGATGGCGTCGAGCTCGTTGTTCTTGTAGGCCGGCCAGCGCGTCTCGGGCGCCATGAAGGTCACGATAATCTTGTCCATCATCGGCGGGAAGGGGCCGTTGTATTTTTCGTTAGCGACGAATACCAATTCCTTGCCCTTAGTGTAGCTCTCGAGCTTGTACGGCCCGCCGAAGACCCAGTTGGCCTTGTCGAAGGCCCATGAGCCATCGTTGAGGCGATCCTTGACGACATGCTTGGGCACGACCCAGAGATCGGCGAAGATCTTGTCCAGGTACGGCGTGGGCTGATCCGTCGTCACCGTAAAGGTGTAGTCGTCCACCTTCTTGGCGCCCAGCTCCTCGGCCGGCTTCTTGGCGCCGACCACATCGCTCCAGTTGACGATGTTCGCCATGCTGTAGAACCACTCGAAATCGTAATCGGGCCGGGCGAAGCGTTGCAGGGTGAAGATGAAATCGTCGGCGGTGATCGGCTTGCCGTCGCTCCACACCCGCTTCTTGTCCAGATAAAAGGTCCAGGTCAAGCCGTCCTTCGATGTCTCCCACTTGACGCAGATGTTCGGTTGCGGCACATAGTTCTTATCGGGCCGGATGCAGGAGTCGGCCCAAGCGACATAGTCGCCCCAATTCTCGTCGTAGACGCTGGCGTCCCAGGTCATCCACTTCGATTCGGTTTCCCCATAGCGCATCACCTGCCTGGCGAGGGGCGCGGCGTCGGCCGGCAGCTTCACGCCGGCGCGGTTGACTACGCCTTCGGCGGCCTTTGGCGCGGCGGTCGGTTGCGCCGGGGCCTTGGTCGGCTCGGCCGCCGCAGGCGCTTTGGTCGGCTCGGCGGCCGGTTTGGCCGGCTCGACAGGCGCCGGCTGTTGCGGAGCGGGTGCTGGCGCGGTGCAGCCAAGAATCAGGGCTGCGATCACCGACAGCAGGGTCAGTACGAACAGCGGTCGTGTATACTTCCCTTTCATCGTGTCCTCCTCCCAGAAGAGTGTGTCGGCGTGCGATTTGACCTGAGCAATTTGCGACTATCCGTTGGATTCCCGGTCCGATGGCACAGTCGTCGAGCTTGGGTGATCAATAGGGCTAACCTCCTACTTGGCGTTAATCATCTTCGGATCGAGCGCGTCGCGCAGCCCATCGCCCATCAGGGTGAACCCCAACATCGTGAGCGCGATCATCAGCGCCGGGAAGAGCGCCAGGTGCCAATAGTACGTCATGTTGGTGATGCCATCCCGGCCAAGCATCTGCCCCCAACTCGGCATCGGCGGGTTGATGCCGACCCCCAGGAAGCTCAGCGACGCCTCGGCGAAGATCGCGATGGGGATGCCGAAGGTCAGCGCGATGATGATCGGTGCCAGGGCATTGGGTAATAAATGCGCGCGCAGGATGCGCCACGCGCTCGCGCCGATCATCCGCTCCGCCTCGATGAACTCTTTCTCGCGCAGCGACAGGAACTGCGCCCGCGTCAAACGGCACACGCCGATCCAGCTCGTCAGGCCGATCGCCAGCATGACGTTCCAGAAGCCGGCGCCCAGCCGGGCCATGATCAGAAAGGCAAAGAGCAACGTCGGGATCGCCGACATCACGTCTACGAGCCGCATCACCAGGAAGTCGGCCCGGCCGCCGCGCCAGCCCGCAATCGCGCCGAGCGGGATGCCGATGCCGAGCGCGACGATCTGCGCCAGCAAGCCGATGGAGAGCGAAATCCGGGCGCCGAAAACGATCCGGCTGTACAGATCGCGGCCATTCAGGTCGGTCCCCATCCAGAACTCGCGGCCGGGGAACGCGCCCACCGGGCCGAAAAAGCCCTTGTTGTAGGGAGTGCGGGCGATGAGCGGAATGGGCGCGCGGCCAGCCGGCAGCGCGATGAACCAATCATCGGCGAAGATGGCGATGATCGCCAGCAGCAGGACGATCGCCATGCCCGCGATCGCCAGCTTGTTCTTGGCAAAACGGCGCAACGCATCACGGCCCAGGCTCCGCGGCTGGCGGCTGAGGCCGCGCGGATCGGCGGGATCCCGGTACTCCTCGGCGGTTGCCGGCGCCACGAGCAGGTCACTACGATCTAAGTCAGTTGGCATGGCACGATCTCAAAGCTCATTTCAGGCGGATACGCGGGTCAACGAAGACATACAACACGTCAGTGATCAGATAGGTGATCGCGATCAGCACGGCCCACAGCATCGTCAGGCCGATGATCATCGGGTAGTCGCGGTCAAACGTGCTTGTCACCCAGAACTTGCCCAACCCCGGCACCCGAAAGATCGCTTCGATGAAAATGGAGCCGGTGATCAGATCGGGCACCAGGGGGCCAAAGACCGTGAGCAGCGGGATGAGGGCATTTCGGAAGACGTGGCGCAGCATCACGCTGCGCTCGTTGAGCCCCTTGGCGCGCGCCGTGCGCACATAGTCGGCGCGCATCACCTCGATGACGCTGGCGCGGGTATAGCGGGCGACGGTCGCCATCGGCGCCAGCGAATAGGCCAGCACCGGCAGGACCCACTGCTGCGGGGTATCCCAGCCACCCGTCGGCACCCATTTGAGGGCCAGCGCGAAGATCAGGATGAACAGGATCCCCCAGACGAAGTGCGGCATGACGAAGCCCAGGGTCGAGACCAACGTGACCAGGTAATCCAGCAAGCTGTTCTGCTTGAGCGCCGCGATGATACCGAGCGGCAGGCCGGCCCCGAACGCCACAACCAACGCCATCAGTCCCAGGTGCGCCGTTACCGGCCACGTGCGGCCGATCAACCCCAAGACACTCTCATCGGGATGCTTGAATGACATGCCGAGATCCAGGCGGGCGACGCCGGAGATCCAGGTCACGTATTGCTGCCACAGCGGCTTATCCAGCCCGTAGCGCGCCTTCAGCGCGGCGAGCTGCGCCTCGGAAAAGGGCCGTTGGCCCTCTTTCCACGGCCCGCCCGGCACCTCGTGCATCAAGCCGAAGGTGACCATCGAAAGCAACAGCAGCACCGGGATCAACCCGGCCAGGCGCACGAGAATGTATCGCGCCATTGATTACTCCCAACAATGTTCCTGAACGCGAATCAACCAGCAGGTGAGTACGGCGCTGTAGCCTCTGCTGAGGGGCAAACGAACAAGATTTCAGAAGTGGATCGCTACGCCTGATGTTCTCAGATGGCAACCGGCGGCGATGGTTGCGCGACGATGCGCGGGGTCCCAATCGTTCCATCTGACACCGTTGGATTATAAAGACATTTCGCAGATTGTCAATTGACCGGAAGCAGGTGTAGTAGTTTCGGAATGACTCTCCTCAACGATATATGACGCGCGTCATAGCGATATGCGCCAGAAGCAGCATATATGGAGCTATAATATCCTGATACAAGCGCGTTGCAACGTGCCGTTCGATACCCACACTCCCCCATGGGCATCGGCGTAGTAACTCCAAACCTCGCCTCAGGAGATGTCTATGTCCTGCCGTCCTTTCATCCGGTTCAAGCTACTTTTGGCCCTTATCCTTATGGCGCAATTTGTGTTGCCGATCTTATCGGTAACACCCCCCCGATTGCATCAGCGATTGAAGCGGTACCGCTGACAGCTTTCTCAAATACGCCAGCGACACGCCCGCACACGACCGTGCCCGAAGCCCTCCCACTGATGGATACCACGTTACCGCCTATCGTCACCATAACGCCGACATTGGCATCGCTGCCTCTACCGAGGGCGACAGCCGACACACCGCCAGTCGCAGGATTACCCCGCCCCGAAGACGAACCGCCCACGCTGCCGCCCCTGACCCTGGAGCTCAGTGCGGATGCACAGCCCCGCCGTGTGACGCCGGGCGAAGCACTGACCTATACGATCAACGCTCTGCATACCGGGCGTGAGCCGCTGCGGGATATCATGATCACGGACGTCTTGCCGCCCGGCGTTGTCTTCGTCCCCCAAAGCGCCACGAATTTTGAGTACAGCGCCAAAGAGCAAGCTTTGCGCTGGCGACTAGCGGAGCTCCAGCCCGGCGCAATAGTCACGGGGTCATTCCAGGTGCGCGTCCAAGGGCTGCGGATGGGCGAGGCCATCACCAATACGCTGACCGCGACCAGCCCGCAAGCCGATGGTGTGGCGCGCACAGGCGCCGTGGTCACTATCGTGCCGCCGGCCGCCGAGCGGATCGCGGCCACTGCCGCAGAGGGGGGTTGGCTTCGGGCCGCCAATGGTCGCCTCGAAGTCAAGATCCCACCCGGAGCCGTGACCGGTCAGCAGATCATCGCCTACGAGCCATTGCCTGCCAGCAGCGCGCTGCCAGATTTCGTCCGCTTCGCCTTCAGGCTGACGGCGGCAGATGAAGCCGGGCGGCCGACCACACGCTTCCAGGCGCCGCTGACGCTGCTCTATCCGTACGATGAGCACGAATTGGGGTATGAAAAAGCGACAGGGTTGGCCTTCTACCATCTGAACGAAACCACAGGCGCCTGGGACAGACTGCCGACGACCGTTGATGCGATCCAGCGGACGCTCACCGCTGCCACAGACGATTTCGGCGTCTTCGCAGTAGGCGCGACCGCAACGGCCGGCCCAGATTATCAGTTCGATCCAGGCCCGCGCATCAAAGGCGCTCGTCCGCAGCTCTTCAGCGGCTCGATCAGCTATAGCTACGACTTCGAATTGCCGCCGGGCCGCGGCGGCTTGACGCCGGCGCTTGGCCTGGGCTATTCCAGCGCGCGCCACCAGCGCGAGACGGGGCACTATAACTTCGCCGGTCATGGCTGGGATATCCGGGGCGAAAACTATGTCGCCAAGGCCGATCCGGTCAACCCCGAATCGAGCGCGCTAACGATTGTGCTGAACGGCGCGACCTATACCATCAATACCAGCAATCCCTGGTTCGTCAAAGAGAATCCGTTCATCCAAACTTGGGAATACGTTACGCCGTGTGTCACCGGCATCAATGGCGCGTGCCCCGCCTGGTTGGGCACGACTAACTTCCCCTATTATCGCCTGCGCATTCGCACCAGCGATGGTATGCGTTATACCTTCCAGGGGATGGCCTGGGTCAGCAGCGCTGCGCCGATCACGGCCGGCGAACCGCCGATGATCTACCGCTGGCGAGATAATACGTGCAATCCGGGGACCGGCGCATGGCCTGACCTGGTACGTATGCCGCTGGTCGAGGTGTTGGATCCCAGCGGCAATAAGATCGTGTACAACTGGGAGGCGACCGCATCGAACACCCAAGGCCGCCACGGTGCGGATGACGCGTGGCCGGAGGATCACGGCTGCAACTACGTGCGCACCATCCGCCTGACCGAGATCCTCTACAACTACGCCAACGACGCTCCGCAAGTGCGCATCCAATTGCGTTACGACGCCGGTCAACCCGCCGCCAATCTGCGTTGGGATCGGCCGCACTATTTTCCGGTCAATAACCCCAGCCTGTTCGCCCTCTACAAACTGCTGGGGGTTGATGTGAAGGTGGTGGACGGCAACAACGTCCTGCAAACCGTGCGCCAGTATGATGTGGCTTACCACGATCAGTGCGAGGGCGGCTGCGGAGACAAGGCTGCGACGCTGTTGTTGCCGAAGGAGATCAAGGAGGCCACGCCGGCGACCAGCGCTACGCCCCTGGTGACGACCTTCAGTTACGACGCGAACAAGCTCATCGCAACGCAGTGCGACTACGGCTATCTGACCACGATCACCGGGCCTTACGGCGGCCAGATCAGCTTCGCGGCGACCAAGCAGGCCGTGAACTGCACGGCCCCGCGGCCGCCGACGATCACGACGCACATCGTCAAAGACATCGTGACCGACCAGCAATGGACGTGGGACTACGCCACCGTGGACTGGAACGAGGATGCGCATGGCTATGCCCAGGTCAACGTCCTGGCGCCCGATCTGGGGGATGGGACGCGCCGCCTGGAGCAGCATTACTTCCATACCATGACGTCTCTCGGCAGCGCCAGCATTGATCACCTGGCTGGCCGTGAATACAGGTCCGTCGCCTGTCTGCCGCAATCGGCCAGCCCTGCGGCCGCCTGCGCCACGGAACTGCAACGCACGGAGACGAGCTGGTTCCACTCGACCGCCGATCTACCGCTGGACCCTGCCTATATCTATCTGCCCGCCGAGCAGCAGCCGCGCTTCGTCTATGCCCAGCTCATAGACACTTATGCGGCCGGCCAGCGCTTGTTGCGCACGCAGGATTATTATCAAACCTGGCGGCAAGGCAGCAGCGGCAAACAATATGGGAATCTGACCGAACGCCGCGAGATGACCGCCACCACAACCGGCTGGGTCTTTCCACCGGCGCGCACGCGCTATTCCTATTATTATCCTACGACCGTCTATTGGATCCTCAACAAGGTCGCGCAGGCCCTCGTCTATCAGGGCTGCGCCGGCTGTGGCGGCGAGGTATTTGCCGGCGCCAGCGTCTACTATTACGATGGCGCCACTTCGCCTACGGCCTCACCGACCCTGGGCCGCTTGACACAGCAGACTGACGGCACACCGGCCGGCGGCGAGACCTTTACACAGTACGACTACTACGCCAACGGCAACCTGCGGCAAGTGCGCGATGCGGCAGGCTCGGTCACTGAAACCTTCTATGACAGCCGCTTCCAGGCCTATCCCGTCTGCGTCAAGAACGCCAAGTCCCAATTCACCAGGCCGCGCTATTATGGTGTGCCGGGATCGGCAGAGGCGGGCTGTACCACCGCGGCCGGCGACGCCGCCTGGAATGGCGCGACGCCCGTGGATGGCCGCTTCTTCGGGTTGCTCCAAGATGAAACGGACGCCAACAATGCCGTGACGACCTATCGCTGGGATACTCAGGGTCGCATCGCCAGGGTGATCCGCCCCGGCGACGATGACACGAACCCGACGCTGCGCTTCAGCTACACCGCCTACGGCGGCCCCAGCCAGCCGTTTTGGATCAAGCAAGAGGCGCGCGATAATGCGCCGAGCGCGGCCGCCGCGTACCTGGAAACCCGCACTTTCTACGACGGCTTGGGCCAGGTAATCCAGACGCAGACCGAAGGCGCCAACAGCGGGCAGAATCGTATCATCAGCACGCAATACAATGCCGAGGGCCAGACGCTCAAGCAGAACTTGCCTTACTTCTACAGCGGGCTGACTACTTATGTGACGCCCGACTGGGTCAAGCCCACCACCCAGACTACCTATGACGCCCTGGGGCGCACCAAAAAAGTGACCCCGCCGGATGTCAACATGGCGAGCGAACTCTACTATGCGGTGGACGCCAATCCGGCTGACCCCGACTTCGCCGCGCCGGCGCCTTCTGTCTATCGCATTGACGCCAATGGTCACTTCGTGCGGCAGGCCTTCGATGCCTTCGGCCGCTTGCGCACGGTCACCGAATTTCTGGCGTCCTGGGGCGCGCCGTATGCTGGCGAATACCGTACGCGTTACACCTACGATACCCAGGGGCATCTTACCCAGGTCCGGGATACGGCCGGCAATCTGACAACCATCACGTATGATCTGTTGGGCCGCAAGCTCACCCTGAACGATCCGGACATGGGCGCGTGGAGTTATGGCTACGACATAGTGAGCAACCTGGCGCGGCAGACCGATAGCCGAGGTCAGACGATCTGTTTCTTCTACGATGAGCTGAAACGACTGACCGCCAAATCGTATCAAACGACGACCATCTGTCCGGCTTTCCCCCCGACATCCCCAGCGGTGAGCTATACCTATGACAATACGGCCAGCGGCAACAAAGGCATCGGCCGGCGGACGGGCATGGCGACCAATGGCGCCGGCGCCAACAGCGTCGCCTGGATCTACGATGCGCGCGGCCGGGCCATCACCGAGACGCGCACGGTGGATGGCGTGAGTTACACCACCGATACGAGCTATGACAGCGCAGACCGGGCCGCCGGCCTGACCTATCCGGCCAACGCCAGCGATGTGCGCGAGAGCCTGAGCTACACCTACGATGCAGCCGGCCAATTGACGCAGGCGCGCAGCAACACCTATAGCACGAACTACGCCAGCGGCCTGAGCTACACGGCCCTGGGGCAGTTGAACGCAATCACCTATGGGAACGCGGTGCAGGAGCGCCGCGGCTACTATGGTCTGGGCGGCGATTGGGATAGCCGGGCGGGTTCGGGGCTGAAGTTCTTCGGCAAACTGTTTCGCAGCCGGGCGCAGACCAGCGCGGGCATTCCACGGTTCGACCAGCGGTATCTTTACGATAACGCTGGCAACCTCATCCGCCTACAAGAAGCGGCGACCGTCAGCGGCAGTTGGCCGACCAGCTACGCCTTCCAGGATTCGTTCGACAGCCAGAACACGGCCGCCTGGACGTGGAGCAGCTACCAGATTGTGCCGTTCAACGACGGTGGGAACAATGTCGTCAAGAGCGCGGGCACTGGGACGAACTGGAACAGCACCTTCTACCGCACGGCCACCCTGAGCTCGGGCCAGGGGTTGGCCGTGCGTTTCAAGGTGGACAACACCAACCCCATGACGGTGTTGGCGGTCGAAACGGCCGACGGCAGCAAGCGATTCGGCATCTATGCGCTCTCTGGCAAAGCCACGGTGCAGTACAACGACGGCAGCGGTTGGCGCTATCCGGCCGATCTGATCCCCACCTTGCAGGCCAACACCTGGTATGTCTTGCGCATCGTGCTCGACGATGCGCGCGGCTTCTATATGGAAGCCTACCCGGAGAACACGCCCAGCCTGCGCGCCAGCTACCAGCAATGGCTGCCCACCGGCCAGGCCTGGCGCTTCCGCCAGTGGAGCCGCAACGGCAGCGTCTACCTGGACGACTATCGCGAGTTCAGCGCCAGCAGCCTGACCTGGAACAACGACGAGCGGCTGAACTTCGGTTACGATCTGCTGAACCGGCTGACGGCGGTGACGCCGGACAGCGGCGCGCAAGGCTACAGCCAGACGTATCAATACAACGCCATCGGCAACCTGACCTACCGCAGCGATGTGGGGAATTACACCTACCCGCCGTCGGGCAGCGGCAGCATCCGGCCGCCGGCGCCGCCTACAGCGCGACGTATGACGCCAACGGCAACATGCTCACCCGCACCGAGAACGGCGTGACCTACACCCAGACCTGGGATGAAGAGAACCGGCTCAAGACGGTGACGGCCGCAGGCGGCCAGACCACCACCTACACCTACGACGGCGACGGCCAACGGGTGAAGAAGGCCCAGGCGGGCCAGACCACCGTCTATATCGGCGACTATTACGAGAAGAACCTGAGTACCGGCGTCGTCACGACGTACTATTACGCCAGCGGCCAACGGATCGCCCAACGGCAAGCGACCAGCACCGTCTACTACTTCTTGAGCGACCACCTGGGTTCGACCAGCCTGACAACGGACGCCAGCGGCGGCGAAGCGGGCTGGCAGCGTTACTATCCGTTCGGCCAGCCGCGCAACCCGAGCGGCGCGCTGAACACCGACTATCGCTTCACCGGCCAGCGCAGCGAGGAGGCGACGCTCGGTTCGCTGTATGACTACGGCGCGCGCTTCTACTCACCGCTCTTGGGGCGCTTTCTCAGCCCGGACAGCATCATCCCAAGCCCAGGCAATCCGCAGAGCCTCAACCGCTACTCCTACGTCCGCAATAACCCCCTCGCCCGCCTCGATCCCAGCGGCCACGCCGACTGCGCCGCCGATGATCGGGCGTGTTGGGAGGATGAATGGTATTGGAAGAACCGCTGGTATAATGCGCATGGCTGGTATGCGGATGACGAAGGCGGCTGGGGTCGTCGCGGCGATCCCTTCTTCAAAGATGAAGGCATCGCGAACGACGTGGCAAGGGAACTGGGTATGCACTTTATCGGGGCGTGGAATTTCGCGCAGAAATCGTTGGTCCTGGGCGGCGCCATGTACCTGGCCAATGCGATGCGCGGCATTGCCAACTTCCGGGCAGCCTTTCCTGTCGGCGTCGTGATGGCAAATCTCGGCCAGCATCTCCCAGGAATCAGTCCCGGCGCAGCGTGGCATCAACCGCCGCTCGCCAACTGGATCTTCTACACGTCGGCAGCCTTCACCGCCGGCGTCAACACGATGGTCATGACCGTCCATGAGCTCGCGCATGCTTGGGCCGCCTCATCCTCGGTCGACGAGGGCTTCTTTCAGGCGGTCGCCGGCCAGCAGAAGCCGACGTGGTATGCGTCGACCAGCCCTGCCGAATGGTTCGCCGAGTCGGTGGTGGTCGCAGTGTTTGGATCAGGGTATACTGCCGGCTTGCTAGACTATGATACAAACCCGTTCCACTTCAACGAGAAAGGGTTCTTGCATGGTCTCTCGCGTCCCTACGTTGACTACCTTTCCTCTTACTTGGCCGTCAACCCGAGCGCTATCTTGCCATAGGTCTAACCATGCCAGTCGAAAGGAGCAAGATGTATGAATGCCGGGACAAGCCACTCGCTAGCGACGCTATTTGCGATGGTACTTCTACTATCCTCTTGCCAGTCGCTTTCATCATCAGCGCCGGGAATCACTGACAGGATGGTTTTGCCACAATTGAATCCTTGTCAGCCTGTTGCATGTTGGCAGGGCGTCAGTCTGGACGCTCTGCGACCGGAGAGTGTGGAAGCCCTGACGCGACAGATTCCTGGGTTTGAGAATGCAGAGCTAACGCGGACTTGGTCAAGGGACAACTACAATGAGTACGGATGGAGCGGGCCGACTCGCTCCATATTCGTCACATTTCGCGACGATAGGGGTTTCATTGTGAGCCAGTTGACTGACAAAGTTGAGCTCAAACACATAATACAGCGATTTGGCAATCCATCGCATGTGGGTGTCTCGAACAACTACGCGCTGGGGCGGTACACTGCGAATGCGAACGTCGTCTTCGCATCGCAAGGGCTTATCTTACTTGCCGCGGAGGAACAGGTACGTGATAATACTCTGAATGTGTCACCAGACATGAGAATCATCGGATACATTCTGACCAAGTCAGATAATCTGAGGGGGATCGTTGAAGCCATGAGGCTGGCAGCAAGGAATCCTCCGAAGGACACACAATACGTTGACAAGTACGTAGCGAAAGCCCAACCTTGGCATGGCTATGGAGAGTATCGAGTCGATAGTCCTGACTAAGATGTGTTCTTTGGTTGTGTTGGGAGACCAACCAACGGCGCGCTATGCATCAACACAGGCGGCCGCTTCTATTCGCCCGCCTTCGGCCGCTTCCTCAGCGCCGACAGCCTCGTGCCGCGGCCGGGCGACCCGCAGAGCCTGAACCGCTACTCCTACGTTCGCAATAACCCGCTGGTCCTCGTGGATCCCAGCGGGATGGCCGATTGCGCGGCCGGGGATCTGGCGTGCTGGCAAAGCGAGTGGGAATGGAAGAACCGCTGGTATAATGCCCACGGCTGGTACTTCGACAACGGGCACTGGGGGACTCCAGGTGCTCCTTCTTTCAAGGATGTAGGCATCGCGAAGGATGTTCTCGCAGAGGCAGGCATATACCTGAGCGGGCTTCACTCCAGCGGAATCAAGGCCTGGTCGGAAGATCACATCAAACAAATGGCTTTCGGTGTCTCGCTATTCGCGTCAAGGCTGCAAGGCGGCATGGCACAGTTGAGGCATCTACTTGGTGGCATTGTAGATGTCGCCAACTCAAGCTGCAGGGGTTCGGCCTGTGCGCCTCCTATGCTCCGCTCGGTGTATTTTCCATCGAGTTGGCCGATCGATCAGGTTGCTACCGCCTTCGTGCATGAGCTAGCGCATGTTATTGACTGGACCTCATCCTTCCTCACGCTGAATGGTTTCTCGTCTCACTGGGGATATGCGCCGCTAACCAAGTACGCCGAAGGCGAAGGGCAACCATACCCCATTCGCTGGGATCGTTGGGCGGAGGCGGTCACCGTCTGGGTATTTGGCGGAGTGGATAAGACCGGCAACTTCGCCACGAACTATAAGACTGGAGAGGTGGGCCGTTACCTGGCAAAGTACAACAATGATCTCAACGTACAGATGAACCGCATGGCCGAACTATTGAACGGATGGAGATAACCATGCGCAAGCTCTGGGGGCTTATTGCGGTTCTATTCCTCGCGGCTCGCTGCCAGTCCCCCCAAGCGCTAGGACCGGCGCTCACTTGCGGGCAAATTGCCGGACTGCAAGAACGGATCGGGGTGGCCGTGTCACCCGAACAGTTGCGCGAGCAGATCCACGAAGAGTATGAGTTACCGTCAGACCAAGTCGAAATCGCGAAACGAGAAAATAGAGACAACATCCTGGCCATTGCCTACAGAGTGAGCTGGGCCGACAAGCACAAACTGGAGTATATGGCTTACCTGGACGATCAGGGAATTGCAGAATTGCGCGTCTGGAAGACCCACACAACCGGCGACCAACTGCTGTCCTGCCTGGGGCAACCTACCCAATACTACGCCTACGCCAGTTGGGAGGAAAATGGGCCACACCATCGGGTATATCTATTCTTTCCTGCGCAGGGAGTCATAGCTGCTGGCTCTGACCACTGGCGAGCGGACAATGCCACTCAGCCGATACCGCTAATCGATGGTCAGTTCCCGTTCGATGATTTGATGATCGTGAAGCCCCAGCCAATGGAACAGCTCGTCAACATTGGCTGGGGCAGGTCTGGCTCCGGTATCCTGGCAGGCTCCAAACCGTGGCTTGGCGCGTGGGAGAAAATCGAGTTCGCCTACAGATCTTCATTGGAGCAGTGAACAATTCGGAACTGCGCTACTTATACGTTGGATCCCGTCAGGTTCACTATTGGCTAACAGCTGGGCTGCTTCGTTGGATCTGTTCGATGGGCCAGTTCATGCGCAGATGAAGAGCGCAGGGTTGACCGGCTTTGGCACGCCGCGCGGTCAAAGCGGAACGCTTGACACTGACTACCGCTTCACCGGCCAGCGCAGCGAGGAGGCGGCGCTTGGTTCGCTGTACAACTTCAGCGGCCGGTTCTATTCGCCGTTTTTGGCCGCTTCCTCAGCGCCGACAGCCTCGTGCCGCGGCCGGGCGACCCGCAGAGCCAGAACCGCTACAGCTACGCCCGGATCAGCGGGCTGTTCCGGGTGGATCCCAGCGGCCACGCCGACTGCGCCGCCGATGATCGGGCGTGTTGGGAGGATGAGTGAAGCTATGTGCTGATTTGCCGATTTGCTGATTCGCCGCTCAACAGCTTCCCCTCATAAATCTCGCGCACCACTTCCTCGATCTCCGGCTCGACCAGCGAGACATCGCGCACGCGGTAATCGCGGAAGAGGACGGGCATCAGTTCCGCGACGCCGGGACTGCCGTTGGTTTGCGAGATGCGGAACCAGGCCCGGTGGCCCTCTGTGCGGATCAGCATCGCGCCGGGCAGGCTGACCGCATCGGGCGCGTTCTCGAAATCCACCACCAGGATGCGGCCCCGACCGAAACGCGTCCGCAGGGTCGCCAACGCGCCGTCGAACATCAGCCGGCCATGGTCAATCATGATCACCCGCTCGCACAGTTTCTCCACGTCCCCCAAGTCGTGCGTCGTCAGGATAACCGTGACGCCCCGCTCCCGGTTGATCGCCTTAATGAACTGCCGGATGCGCTCCTTCACTACGACATCCAGCCCGATCGTCGGCTCATCCAGGAAGAGGAGCGGCGGGTCGTGGAGGAGCGCGGCGGCCAGGTCGGCGCGCATCCGCTGGCCCAGGCTCAGCCCGCGCACGGGCGTGTTGAGGAACGGCCCCAACTCTAACAGCTCATCGAAGAGCGCCATGTTGCGGCGGAAACGGTCTTGGGGCACGCGGTAGATGTGGCGCAGCAGATCGAACGACTCGATCACCGGCAGGTCCCACCACAAGCTCGTCCGCTGACCGAAGACCACCCCGATGTGCGCCACGTGCTCGCGGCGCTCCTGCCACGGCACGCGGCCACGGCCATCGCCGACGCGCACCTCGCCGCCGGTCGGCACCAGGATGCCGGTCAGGATCTTGATCGTGGTGGACTTGCCCGCGCCGTTCGGCCCCAGGTAGCCCACCAACTCGCCGCGGGCGATGTCGAAGCTGACGCCATCCACCGCGCGGATGACCTGGAACTCGCGCGTCACCAGGTTGCGCAGCGCGCCCAACCCGCCCCGATGGTGGCGGTAGACGCGGAAGTCTTTGTGAAGGTCGTGGATGTGGATCATGGAGAGCAGTCAGTGGTCAGTGGTCGGTAGCCGTTGCCCACGGCCAGCCCGGTCGGGACTTTCTCCTGGAAGAGGTTGCCGGCGTGGGGCAGGATGGCGGTGTCGCCCGTGCGGATGTCGTCCCCGGCCCAGAGGGCCGCGTGCCCCACGCGCACGCCAGCCACGTCGGCGACAGCGTTGAGCGGGCCGGGCGGCAGGATTCCCGACGCGATGCCGAGGTCGCGGGCGCGCGGGCGAGACCCAGGATTCGTGTTGATGGACATGGCCCCATTATACCCGGCGAGCCGGCAAACCGACAAGAAGACGGTCAAAAAACTCATTGACGCCAACCCAAAAGAGGTGTATGATAGCCTTGTTGTGTGCAGTTCTCCACGATCATTTCTTCACCTGGAATTGCTGTGGGCAAAGGAGACTGACTTGAGCTCGACGCGGGTAACACTACAAACGCCCTCGGGCATAGGCTCTGCGGCATCGTTTGGTGTGGAGGAGTTGAGACGGGCGCTGACAGCCCAGGGGTACCTCATCACAGACCGACATCCCGAATGCCAGATCATCGTGACGCAAGGGGCAGCATCGCTGCCAGCAGGGCCGCAAGAGCCGGCGGCCAGGCCAGAGTCGTATATCATCTCAAAGCTGCCCCCATGCGGCGTGGCAGTGGCCGGCCGCGATGAGAAAGGCATGATGTACGGCTGCCTGGATCTGGCCGAGCAGATCGAGATGGGTCGGGCGCCGGCCTTCATCATCGAGCGCAATGCATCCCCCGAGTTGGCGGTACGCGGCCTCTATCGCTTTCTCTTCAACGAACAGGCTGAGCGCGACTGGGTCAACGCTCCCGCGTTTTGGCAGGGTTATGCCGACGAGCTGGCCCGCTGCCGCTACAATCGCTTCAACTTGATCTACGGCCACCAATCGCCATACTTGATCCCCATCTACGCCTTCATGCTGGATGAGCTGGAGAAGGACTTTCCCCAGATCCAAGTCAAGGACATCACACAAGCAGAACGGGCACGCAACTTGCAGGCGCTGCAACTGGCGTCATCAGCCATGGCCAGCCGTGGCCTCACATTTTTCCTGGGCATCTGGAACTCGCGCCCGTGGACGGTCGCTAACGGCGTCTGGGAAACCCAGCCCACGCGCGTGACCGGCGCCGACGATCTGGGGCTGCTGGTAATGTACACTCGCCGCGGCTTCACGCGATTGATGGAGTTATGCCCGGACATTACAGGCATTCAACTACGCATGAACATCGAGTCGGGCATTGCCGATCAGCGCTTCTTTGTACAGACGTTCGTACCGGCGCTCAACGATCTGGCGGCGCACGGTCGGCGCATGGTCATCGAGTTGCGCAATTGGGGCCTGCATCCCGATACGATCGAGGCCTTCCGCAGCACGGGCCTGGACATCGTCGTCAGCACCAAGTACTTCGCCGAACACCAGGGCATGCCCTATCAGCCGCCCGTGACGCGTGGCAGCTACAGCTACGATAGCTTCCTGCGCAAAGACAAACCCTTCCCCTTTCAATGGCATGTCTGGAATCTGGGCACGCATCGCCTGTTCGCCTGGGGCGACCCGAACTACGCCCGCCGCTTCGCCGAATCGTGCCACCTGGGTGACGGCGTTGGCTTCGAGGTGACGCCGCCCAGCGCGCAGAAAGGCTTCAGCCAGTGGGTCCAGGTCTATCCGGGCGATTGGCGGCCGCGCACCGACCTGCCGGCAGAATGGGACTGGCAGCGCTATTGGTTCTTCCACTGGGCCTTTGGCCGCCTGGGCTACACCACCAAGACCGGCGATGATGTCTTTTTGCACCAACTGGCCAGACGCGCCAGCCATTCGGCGGCGCCCACGTTCCTTGCGGCCTATCGCGCTGCCAGCCAGGTGATCTCGTATCTCATCAGTCAGCGCATGGATGACCCGAACATGTACGTATGGCCAGAGCTCGACGCTGGCGGCCCGATTGATCACAACACGATCGCGCCGCCGGGAGAACAGACGCTCTTTGCCACGGCGCGAGAGTATGCCCAGGCAGTGCTGGTCGGCAAGACGAACGCCAAGCGCTCGCCCTTCGACGCGGCGGATGATCTTCTGCGTTTGGCCGCCGAGATCGAGCTGCGCCTGGCCACGTTGGCCACCATCGCCGAGATCCAGGACACGCATGAGTACAAGCTGATTCGCGTGGACTTTGCTGCCCTGGCCGCTCTGGCGCGCTACCATGCTGCCAAATCGCGCGCCGCCGGCAACCTGGCCTTATTCTATGTTTCCGGCGACCGGAACTACCTGGACCTGGCGGAAAGCGAAGCCAGAGAAGGTGTGCGGCTGTGGGAGCGCCTGTGTGAGCTGACCGAAAACTATCACACCAAGTTGCACTTCGGCCCATCGGGTGGGCACTGGCGCGACAACCGGCCGCGCGTGGCCTACGACCTGAAGCGCGTGCAGCGCGTGCGTGAGATCTTCGATGCATATGGACTGTTCGCCTATGGCTTCGATTTCGGTCCTGGCCCTACGCGCTGGAATCAGGCTCGCTTCGATAGCGGGCTGGAGCCCGAACCGCGTTTCATGGCTGTGAGCGAAATGACAGCCTACACGCCCGAACAGGGTTATGGCTGGCTGCAACCCGCCGGCATCCGCGCCTTTGGCATGGGCGATATCCATCGCGAGATCATTTGGGGCGTGCACTACATCCGGCCAGGCGTCGAGTATGATCCGGCCATCAGTGATGGGATGCCGCTGGACGGGTTAACCAACCGCTACCTGAGCTGCGATACGCCGCGTGTCTTTCGGGTGGACGCTCCCGATGGCGCATATCGGATCACGCTGATCGCACCGGCGGCGCTCAATGCCGGCGTTCAGGTCCAGGTCGGCGAGGCGACAGCGAAACTCGGCCACACCACCTTGGCTGTGGCGCACCTGGATGGCGTCGCGCTAGACGGCAGACTGGATATCACGATCGGCGGCAAGGGGCCTTGGACGCTGGCCGGGCTGATCGTTACGCCGCGGGCGCCACGCATTGCGCACGTGCCGCCAGTGGCCGCTTTGCCGGGCAAGGATCTGCGCGTCACAGCCACAGCCACGGCGCCCGATGGTATCGCCTCAATTGTGTTGCGCTGCGAGATTCCTGCGAGTGGCCGCGAGATTGCCATGCATGGCGATGGCGCTGCTTTTACCGCGACCATCCCAGCCGCCTGGCTCATGGGCGAACGGCTGGACTACGAGATCGTTGCGGTGGACCAAGCCGGCCATGTCTCCTGCACGCGCCGTTGTGTCGTGCCTGTGGCTCACAGCCACCATGCGCCCGTCATCAGCGCGGCCAGCGGTCCGGCCACGTGGGCGCGAGGCGGCAAGATCACCTTCGCGCTCACGTTGGCGAATGGCGAGCAGACGCGGGAAGTCATTCTGCACTACCGCGAGGCCGACCAGAACCGCAACTTCCGCACGATGAATCTGACGGCCGCGCGATCGGGGGAGTACGTGTGCGAGGTGGATACCCTACCGTTGGATGACAACTACGAGTTGATCTATTACTTCGAGGTGCTAGACGTGCTCGGTCGGGGTTCGTTCTATCCCGACCCATTCACGGACGCCCGTTACCGCATTTGCAAGCCGGTTTGACAACAACTCGACATCTGTCGCGCCACCAGGTCAGCTATGCGCCTGGCGCGCAAGTGAGCGACCTGGCGGCGGATCGCATGACTGAGTTTAACGGCGCACACTATCCGTTGCGGGAGTTCGACGCGCGTGTCGTGAAGGTCAACGCGGCTACACCCAGGGCAGAAAGCACACCTTGATCGCCTGCCGGTCTTCCAGCAGCTTGATCCCCTCGTTATACCTCTCCAACGGCAGCCGATGCGTCACCAGCGGCGCGAGATCCAGCTTGCCGGCCTCGATCAGCCGCACGGCGTACTCGGCGGATTCGCGGTGATGCCCCTTGTAGCCGCACAACCGCAGGGTATAATGTCGCGGGGCGAAGGTGTAGTCCTCGCGCTGCACGCCGAAGAGCGCCACCGCGTCGCGCGTGCGATCCATCAGGAATTCCACCGAGCTTTTCGCGCCGACGCAATCCACGGCGGTCTCCAGGCGGGGCGGTTTGGGCCGGACGGGGAACCCGGTGGCCAGGTCGGCGGTCGGATCGTAGCAGCCGTCCGCGCCGAGCCGGAGGGCCAGGCCGCGGCGATCGGGCAGCGGATCGAAGCCGAAGACCGCGGCCACACCCTCCGCCTTCGCCATCTGCATCGCCACCAGCCCGGCCGGGCCGAGGCCGGTCACGCCGAAGACGCGGCCGCGCAGCGCGTTCATCTCCCCTAACATGCGGAAGACCGTGCCCACGCACATCGCCAACTCGATCGGCGCCAGGCTCTCGATCGGCAGATGCTCCGGCGTCTTGATGACGTTCTCCGCCCGATGGACGACGTACTGGGCGTAGCAACCAGGCACGTGATGGCCGGGGTCGCGCCACGCGCTGACCCGATCCCCCGGCGCCAGCCCGGTCACACCAGGGCCGACCGCGGCGATCACGCCGGCCGCCTCGTGGCCGGGTTGGCCGGGGGTGTAGGGATAGCGAAACTGATGACCGACGAACATCGGCTCGTTGTGTCGCAGATGCAGATCCCACTGCGGGCAAGTTGTGACCGCCAACACCTGCATCACGACTTCTCCCGGGCCGGGTGTGGGGATGGGCACATCAAGGATCTCGAACTGTTGCGGCGCAGTGACTTGAAGGATTTTCATCTTCATTCATCCATATTCTTTGTCTACCCAAGTATCTCCCACGGATAGAAGGGAACACAGACGGCAAAAAGGAGTTCATCTCATCTATGTTCTTTTCTATCCGTGGGGAAATCGTCATTATTTCGCGTCAGCGCACCTGCCACTGGATTCGGCCGAACAACTCCCGCAGCCGCGCCAACCGGCCTGCATCAAGATACGGCGGATCCACCGCGCGCAGATTCTCCTGGAGGCGTTGCGGCGATTGCATCCCCACGCAGCACGTGCTGACCGCGTGCGCCAGCACATAGCGCAGCCCTGCCTCCGGGATCGAGTACGGCTGCAAGAAGTCGAACAGCCCCGGATCGGTGTAGGGCGGCTCGGCGGGCAGGTTGCCGGCCGCGATGTGCCGCCGCACGCATTCCGACGCCGCCGGCAGGCTCACCAGACCGGATACCTTCGACGCCTGGTTGAGCGGCATCATCACCACCGTGCCGACATCGTGCTGCTTGCACAGCGGCAACACGCTCTCGGCGGCGGTTTGCAGCAGAAAGTTGATCGTCAGCATCACCACATCGAACACGCCGGTGGGTACCGCACGCCGCAACACCTGATGCGTCCCATCCCCCTCCGACAGCTCGCTGATGCCGATGAAGCGGACCTTGCCCTGCTCGCGCAACTTGACCATCGCATCGTAGCAGCCATCGCTCGTGAAGCGGTCGAACGTGGCGAGGCTGCGGATGCCGTGCCCCAGCAGGATGTCAATCCGATCCCGGCGCAAGCGGCGCAGGCTCCCCTCGACCGACGCGATCAGCCGCTCCGGCGCGCCGGTGTAGTTCGCGTCCGGCGCGTGGCTGTCGTAGGGCCGGTATTTGGTCTCCACCAGGACGTCGGGCCGGCCCGCCAACGCCTCGCCCAGGGCGCTCTCGGACGCCCCGCTTTCATAGCTCTCCGCCGTGTCAATCAGGTTGATGCCCGCATCGGCCACGGCGTGCACGATGTCCTTGAACCCCTGCGGATCAGCCACCGCCCCGCGCGCCGCGCCCAGGCTCAACTCGGACACCTGCAGGCCGGTACGGCCCAAACGACGATATCTCATAGGAGGCCCCCCTTTTGCCATACCTGCACTCCACGCCGGAACCCTGCCGCGGATTGACGCAGATGAACGCGGATTATTTTCCTGTTTGCTCTATCCGCGTTCACCCGTGTTCATCCGGATCAACGCGGATTCCGTTTTGCATTGCTTTATCCGCGTCCACCCGCGTTCATCCGCGGCAGCCGGAGACTCACCAGCCTTCGGGCCACTTGAAGTACTCGTTGATATCCTGCACGTACTTCATCGGCTCGTTCGGTTCCATGTGCAAGATCGCCTCCATGACCTCCACCGCCTGGTCATAGGTGCGCGTCTGGTGGCTGTCGAGCACGCTCCACAGCAGCAGCGATTTGTCGCCGGTGTGGAACGCTTCGAGCGTGCGCTCCATGTCCAGCCAGTCGGGGTAGATCTGCTCCAGCATCACTTTGTTGGGCAACGGGCCGACGCGGATCGGCTGGATGCCCTTGATGTTGACGATGGCCGGCGCCTCCACCGCAACATCGTCCGGGATGCCGCTCAGCGCGCCGTTATTGGGGATATTGACCTGGAACTGCCCCTCGTTATCGTTGACCAGCGCATCCACGATCGGGATGTGCTGCTCGGTGGTCTTCTCGCTGCCGAACATCGTGATGGGACGCGCCTTCGGATCGAACGCCGCCTCCTTCATGCGGGCGCGCAGCTCTTCCTTCTGGCGCAAAATGCGGTCACGGCCTTCGGGCGTATCCCCGCCGCCGCCCGGCCCATACCACCGCTCGCGCGTCGCCAGGTCGGTGTGATACCACCAGCCGCCCCGCCGCGGGGTGTCGCCGATCGGCATCAGGCCATACATCTTGTATTGATGGATCGCCGCGGGCGACAACTGCGCGGAGAACCCCTGCCCCTTCTCCCGGCATTCCGCCCAGTACGCCTCCGCCTTGTTCGCGATCCACTCATCAAGCAGCGGGTACGCGTCCTTGCCCTCATAGAAGAAATGGGTCAGCCAGATGTTATGGTTGAGGCCCGGCGCCTGCCAGGTGACGCGGTCGGGGTCGAGACCCAACGTCCGGGCGATGTGGCGATAGCCGTAGTGGCCATGGCACAGCCCGCACACCTTGATCGAGGTCTCGCGCGTCATCAGGGTCGTCCCCTCGAAGACCGGGTTGCCCGCCTGGAGGATCCACGCGTCCGGGCAGATGTCCTCCATGTCCTGCGCCACGTCGAGCATCAGCCGGAGGTTGTGCCATTCAGGCAGGCCGGTGTGGCCGTAGAAGTAGCCGTGCTGATCGGCCAGCTCGCGGCGGCGCTTCATGTAATGCTCGTCGTGCGTGATCGTCGCGGTGTCAATCACGAAGTCCGCGTCCTGCAACGCCTCGACGCGATCCAGCGTGCGCTTGAAGCGCAAGTCGGCGCCCAGATCCTCGGCGTAACGCTGGCCGAGCCGGTAGACGATGTCCAGCCGCTCCTCGTTGATATCCATGAAATGGACTTCGCTCCCCGCCAGCCCCGTGGTCAGGCAGAGGTCTTTGACCAAGCCGAGAGAAAAGACGACGCTCCCGGCGCCGATGATCGTGACTTTGACGCTGCTCATGCTGGTCTCCTGGTTGAGATGAGAATGTGAACTCGAGGCAATAGGTGGCTCTTGGCCATGGCTCGTATTATACTGCCGCCGATCTCGGCACCGAAAACGCCCAAACTCAGCAGTGGCGTGAGTTGCTGGATCTGCTGCGCCGCCTGTTTCACGCGCGGGCTTGGTATATCCGTCACCATCTGAGCTCGACTTTGTACGTTTCGCGAACTTTAACAGGTATTAATTGAAGGAATATGGGTTTCTTGGGTTAGAATAGAGCTGAATGACCATTCTGCAACCCAGGAGAAACCTATGTTCCTGCCCG
>Ga0233425_10003973_pt1 | contig 25714 bp, 20 predicted proteins | sample Watercolumn_Towu_2_FD_181712 | JGI IMG/M metagenome (GOLD analysis project Ga0233425, IMG submission 181712) | Freshwater microbial communities from Lake Towuti, South Sulawesi, Indonesia - Watercolumn_Towuti2014_140_MG | ecosystem: Environmental > Aquatic > Freshwater > Lake | place... | reverse complement strand
AAAGGTAAATATTAGCGAAATTAATGCGACTATAGCCATAAAACTAGGCGATTTTACTTGATTCCAGAGAGCATTCATAAATTCGAATTCTTGTGTATAGGTTATAGGTTGAAAGTAAATTTAGCATTTGGAGAATTCTTTGTTTTTAATTTATCCAAATTATGATCGGTAGATTAACCAACACTAACCGCTAGCGTAGCAGGCAATAGCTTTACACGCAACTTATTGAATAGACGATGATTTTTATTAGATGAGAAATACTTGAAACTCTATTCATAGTTAACCATGAATAATTAAGGGGTCACTGCTTAATTTTGTTAAAATGTCCACCTTATCTAAAACGTGTTAGCCCAATTTTGACCACCCTAAAACTCAACAAACCTGCCCCAGAAGGCGCACAGAATAAGGCTGCTAGGCCGCCTGTGCGGCGGGCTGACCCTGCCAAGCGCGATAGAACCATGCCGCCGCCCAAGCCTGTGGTGCGCGAGAATGACGGGCAAGCCAACAAAACCGAAAGTACACGGCAGCGTAACCATCGGCATGACGGCAAGCCACGTGATGCAGATACTCGCCAAACAGAAAGGCCAGCCAAACAAACAGGTGACGCGCGCACTGCGCAGCGCCGCGACAAGAACGAGCCGCAATACCGCCAAGCACCGCGCCGCCATGGAAAGTTACGCGATGCCAAAGAGCGTGATGGATTTGAAGTTAAAAAATCCGCATCTCAAGCTCCAGTGCCCGGCAAACAGACTGAAGACCTAAGCACTGATTTGCCGCGCCTTTCCAAGGTGATGGCAGAGCGCGGGCTATGCTCACGGCGCGAGGCGGATGATTGGATTATCAACGGCTGGGTGAAGGTGGACGGTGAGATTATAGATACGCTGGGCACGCGCGTTTCACCCACTGCTGAAATCACTGTCAGCGGGTATGCCAAAGAAAGTCAGGCTGAGAATGTGACGATTCTGCTGCACAAGCCTGTAGGTTATGTGAGCGGTCAGGCGGAGGATGGATACGAACCTGCTGCAGTATTGATCAAACCAGAAAACCAATGGACAGAGGACAGTACCAAGAAAACTTTTCAACGCGGATTTTTAAAAGGTCTTGCGCCCGCCGGCCGCCTGGATATTGATTCTACGGGTTTGTTAGTGCTTACACAGGATGGCCGCGTGGCACGCCACCTGATTGGCGAGGATTCCAGTGTTGAGAAGGAATATCTGGTGCGCGTGGAAGGCGAGCTTTCTGAAAACGGCCTGAAAAAACTGAATCACGGCCTTACCTTAGATGGCGTGGCGCTGAAGCCCGCCAAGGTGAGCTGGCAAAACGAGGACCAATTAAGGTTCGTGTTGCGTGAGGGGAAAAAACGCCAGATCCGCCGCATGTGTGAACTGGTTGGGCTAAAAGTGGTTGGCTTGAAAAGGATTCGCATTGGCAGCGTGACCTTAGGTAAACTGCCGATGGGACAATGGCGTTATTTACGCGCTGATGAGCGATTTTAATTTTTAGACAAAAGGGAATTCAAATGGGGTTGTTTGATAGTGTAGCAGGTGCAGTCTTAGGCAAACTTGGCGGGCAGCAAGGCGGCGTGGCGCAAATCGCGCTAGATATGTTTAACCAATACGGTGGCGTGAACGGTGTGCTGGAAAAATTGAAAGAGAATGGCTTGGCAGATGAAGCGGCATCCTGGGTGAGTACAGGCGCGAATATTCCAGTGAATGCCGACCAAATCACCAATGCTCTGGGCAGCGGCGCTGTGGCCGAGATGGCAGCCAAATTTGGCATTGACTCTGCTGACCTGAGCGCAAAGATCGCCGAGCATCTGCCTACGGTCATCGACAAATTGACACCTAACGGCGAGGTAGAAGAGGGTTCCGGCAATCTGCTAAGTACCGTACTGGGCATGTTGAAATAATTTTGAATCAGACAATTAAGGGGCTTAGGCCCCTTTTTTGTTTGGCTGGACAGGTTTGTTGTTAAAATACACCCATATGGATTTTTTACTGTTACTCAAAGCCGCAATTCTTGGCATCGTAGAGGGTGCTACCGAATTTTTACCGATCTCCAGTACCGGGCATTTGATTCTGGCAGGTGATTTGCTGAATTTCATGAATCACGAAAAACGCGGCGTGTTTGATATTGCCATCCAGTTAGGCGCGATTTTGGCGGTGGTGTGGGATTACCGTGTACGTTTTGTCAGCACATTTGCCGGGCTGGGGCGCGACCCGATTGCCAACCGCCTCGTTATCAATCTGGCGATTGCATTTCTGCCGTTAGCAATACTTGGCCTGCTTTTTGGCGATGCCATCAAGGCAGTTTTGTTCAAGCCAATACCCGTTGCGCTGGCTTTTATTGCGGGCGCGCTGATTATTTTGTGGGCAGAAAAACGTGAGCATAGCATCACAATCGAAACGGTAGATGACATTCGCCCCCGAGATGCCTTGAAGCTGGGTCTGGCGCAGGCGGTCGCCTTGATCCCCGGCATGTCGCGCTCCGGCTCAACCATTATCGGCGGCTTGTTTTTCGGGCTTTCCCGCAAGGCGGCAGCGGAATTTTCCTTCTTTCTGGCTGTCCCTACCTTGGGCATCGCTTCGCTTTATTCCATGTATAAAGAACGTGCGTTATTTGACACAAGCGATCTCGGCGCATGGATAATAGGGTTTATATTTGCCTTTGTCAGCGCCATGATTGCCGTGCGCGCACTGATTCGTTATGTTAGTCACCACGATTTCACTATCTTTGCGTGGTATCGCATCATATTTGGTTTGATTGTATTGGTGACCGCTTATACCGGGGTTGTAAACTGGACGGCGCATTAGGGAGCTTAGGAACATGAACAAATTGCTCAAATATATTGCTATGGGAATCGGCGGCATTGTGCTGCTGGCTTTGCTGGTGGCTGGCTATTTCGCGGCGACCTTTAACCCCAACGATTATAAAGATGACATCATCAAGCTGGTCAAAGAGAAGAAAGACCGCACGCTGCATATTGATGGTGACATCAAGCTGACCTTTTGGCCCAAGATAGGGGCTGATTTGGGCAAGATAGCGCTTTCAGAACACAAATCCGAAACCGAATTCGCCTCGGTCAACAATGTAAAAGTCGCCTTGGCTGTGATGCCACTGCTGAAAAAGCAGCTGGTAGTGGATACCGTTTATGTGGATGGTGCCAAAGCGAATGTAATTAAGAATAAAGATGGCAAATTCAACTTTGACGACCTGATGAGCAAAGATGAGGAAGAATCCGAGCTATTCAAATTCGATGTGGATGGCGTGAATGTCAGCAACTCCGAAGTACGCTATCTGGATGAAGCAACAGGCGCGAAATATTCGATTACCAAATTCAACATGGAATCTGGCCACATCGCGCTTGCCGAGCCTGTAGACCTGAAAACCGATTTCTCCGTAACGGCCAACCAGCCGGAAATCGTAGCCAACGTGAACCTGAAAGGCAATTTCCTAGTAGACCCGGAAACCAAGCATTTCAAGATGAAGGGGCTGGATAGCCAGATTACCGGCGACATGCTGGGTGGCAAGAACGTGGACATCAAGGCCAGTGGCAATGTGGATGCCAAGCCGGAAGCGATAGAATTTTTAGTCGATGATTTAAAGCTTGCCCTGAACGGCACGTTTGATGGCGCCAAACAAAGTGTTGATTTGGGTGCCCCCGCCATTACCATCCAGAAGAATGAAGTGAGCGGCAAAAAAGTGACCGCAAAGATTACTCAGGATAAAGCTGGCGACACGCTGAAAGTGAACATGGTGCTGGCAGATATGAAAGGCTCGCCAAAAGCCTTGCAAAGCAGCGGCATTACAGGCGACTTGGCGATAGTGCAAGGTAAACGCACGGTTTCTGGCAAGTTTTCCTCACCTTTCAGCGGCAATATCGAAAACCTGATTTTTGACCTGCCAAAACTGGCTGGCAACCTGGATATTAAAGACCCCAGCCTGCCGGGTGGTGGCATGAAAGGCACGTTTAATATTGGTGCGCACACCGAGATTAAGAACGAAATCGCCAAAAGCAATTTCAATTTGAATATCGAAGGCGTGACCAAACTGGATGGAAATATCGACGTAGCCGGTTTTGAAAAAGGCAGCGTGAAATTTAACCTGAACGCCGACAAGCTGGATTTAAACAAATTGCTAGCAAAATCAACCATGCCAGAAGCCAATAAACAAGCGGCTTCCAAGCCTGCTCAAGAAAGCAAAAGTGGGCTTAGTGCACTCAAAGGCCGTACAGTAGATGGTAAGTTGAGCGTAGGCCAGATTTTGTATGATAAATACCAGGTTTCCGGGCTCAATGTAGCGATTAAAGCCGATGGTGACAAACTAAGCTTAAGTGGCCTGGATGTGAAGGTGGATGACAGCCGCATCAAAGGCAGTGTCGGTATCAGCCACTTTGCCAAACCGCTTTACACCTTTGACTTGGATGTGGATCAGGTGGATCTGGATAAATACGCCAGCGCAGATACCGCCCCGAAACAGGAGACCAGCAACAAGGCGCTGGATTTGAGCGCACTGAAAGCGCTAAACGCCGATGGCGCGATTCGTATCGGCAAATTGAAATACGGCAAAACCACTGCGTCCAATATCAATATCAACCTGAAAGCAGATGGCGAAAAACTGAACCTGAGCCCGCTTGCCGCCAAAATTGACGACAGCCAGGTAAAAGGCAGCTTCGGTATCACGCAGTTTAGTAACCCGGCTTTCAACTTTGCCATCAATATCGACAAGCTGGATGCCGACCGCTATATCGCCAAAGGTGACACCAATAGCAGCAAAGGCAGCGGCGACACGCCGATTGATTTGAGTGCCTTAAAAAAGCTGAACGCCAGCGGCGAAGCCAATATCGGCTGGCTTAAACTCGCCAATGTTAAAACCGAGAACGTACGGCTTGGCTTGAAAGCGGCGGATGGTGTGGCAACACTTTCGCCGTTTGCTGCCAATTTGTACCAAGGCAGCATGGATGGCTTACTCAAGGTGGATGCGCGCGCCACGCCCAGCATTGCCTTCAAACAAAGCATGAAAAGCATCTCCATTGGCCCGCTACTGGTAGATGCCCTTAACAATGACATGCTTTCCGGCAGCGGCACATTGAATGTGGATGTGACCACGCAAGGTGCTTCGGTGAACGCGCTCAAAAAAGCGTTGGCAGGCAACGCCTCTCTGAATCTTGCCGACGGCGCCTTGAAAGGCGTGGATATTGCCGGCAGCATCCGCGAATTGAAGAACAAGGTCAATGTGTTTAAAACAAAAGAGGCTGATGCGGACAAATCCAAAAAAACCGACTTCAGCGAACTTACCGCAACCTTCACGATTAAAAACGGTGTGGCTCACAATGAAGACTTGGCCATGAAGGCGCCTATATTGCGCCTGGCAAAAGGTGACAGCCATGGCGATATTGATATCGGCAACGAAAAGATCAATTACATCGCCAAACCCACTATCGTCAAATCTCTGAAAGGTCAGGGTGGGGCGGATCTGGACAGTTTGGCCGGCATTGGCATCCCGATGAAAATCACCGGCCCATTCTCCAACCCGAAATATGGCCTGGATTTCAGCGCAGTGGCGACTGGTTTGGCACAATCCCAACTGCTGGACAAAGTAGGCGGTGAAAAGGGTGCTGCAGTCAAGGAACTGATTGGTGGTGAGAACAAGGCCGATGCACTAAAAGGTTTGTTGGGCGGCAAGAAAAAATCTGCTGAGCCTACTACTCCAGCGCCTGCCAACGCGGCACCCGCTGATGGCCAAGCTGCACCTGCCCAAACGCCTGCCGAGGAAAAACCCAAATCTTTGGAAGAGCAGGCTAAAGAAAAAGCTGAGAAAAAACTTAAGAACATCCTGAAGTTTTAGGGGGCGCCAATTCTTACCAAGCTACCTGAGGATTTGCCTGTTCCTTTAGATGACGGAGCTTGCCGTCATTTGCTCAACCTATCGCTGCCAAATGTAACTTTAAACTCGACAGACAGCATGGTCGTCAATCCTGTATTCATCAAAGGCTGGCAAGTGATTTATTGCTACCCAATGACCGGGCGACCTGATATACCGCTACCGAACGGATGGGATGCGATCCCCGGAGCGCGAGGCTGCACCCCGCAAAGTTGTAATTTTCGGGATAATTTTGAGTATTTCAAACAGCTTAAGATAAAAGTCTTTGGCTTGAGTACACAATCATCAAAGTACCAGCAAGAGGCGGCATCCAGACTACATTTGCCTTATCCGCTGCTGAGTGACGAAAAGCTGGAATTTGCGCGAACGCTCAATTTACCAACCTTCCAGATTGAAAACCAACGGCTTATCAAACGGCTTACCCTAATTGCTTTCAATGGCATCATCAAACAATGCTTTTACCCGGTATTCCCGCCCGATAAAAATGCTCAATCAGTGTTAGATTGGTTGAACCTGCATGTATGAATTCGCGGCCAAAATCATCGACTGGCAAAAGATACATGGCCGGCATGACCTGCCTTGGCAAACTAAGTTAAACCAAGCCCCTGACCCTTACGCCATCTGGGTATCGGAGATCATGCTGCAGCAAACGCAAGTAGCTGCAGTCATAGGTTACTATGACAGATTCATGCGCCGCTTCCCCAATATCCGTGCGCTTTCCCAGGCCACACAGGATGAAGTGCTGCAATACTGGAGCGGCCTCGGTTATTACTCCCGCGCACGCAATTTGCACAACGCCGCAGAGAAAATCACAGATGATTTCCATGGCATTTTCCCGCAAAATTTTGATGATATTTTAAGTCTGCCCGGCATCGGCAAATCAACTGCCGCCGCCATATCCACATTTGCTTTCAACCAGCCAATGCCGATACTCGATGGCAACGTGAAGCGCGTCTTTGCGCGTTATTTTGGCATTGAAGGCTGGCCGGGGCTGCCAAAAATCGAGCAGAAAATGTGGGGAATCGCACACCGCGAAAACCCGCAAGATGAGACGGTAGCTTACACGCAAGGGCTGATGGATTTGGGCGCAACGTTGTGTACACGCACCAAACCAAAGTGTGGTGCTTGCCCGTTGCAAACAAGTTGCGCGGCTTATGCGAAAAATCTGGTGCAAAAACTGCCTACGCCCAAACTTCGCAAGGCGCTTCCTGAGCGCGAATGTGTCATGCTGGTGTACATGAATGCGAATGAGGTCATGCTGAAGAAGCGCGCCAATACTGGCGTTTGGGGCGGTCTTTGGAGCTTTCCGGAAACTGAAAAGTTGCCGCAGATCGCTAAAAAACTGCCCGCGTTCACACACACCTTCACGCATTTCAAGCTGCATATCCAGCCAGTTATGATTTTTGGCTCCAAGCCCCCAGACAAGCCTAATACGGTCTGGCTGACCCCAGATGAAGCTTTGCAAGCTGCCATCCCCACACCGGTCCGCAAAATACTACTGCAGATAAAAAATAAGGCAGCCTGAGCTGCCTTATTTTAATGTGGTCGGGACAGTAGTATGCGTTCCGCCAGCATCTGGAACCGCGGTGAAACAAACTTGCGCGGCTGGTTGCCGGTATCGGCAATCATTAAAAGCTCTTCTATTGCTGAGCGGAACCCTAACTCAAATAACCAGTAATCCGATTTGTTGATCGCGTAATTCTTGTCCGAACCCACGTCTTCACACAGCTTTTCAAACGCTTCCATACATACATTGCGCTCAGCCATCATTGCCTCCACTTGTTCTGTATACAGATTATAGTAAAAGCCTTACCGGCATTTGGCAAGCGTTTGGTACGTTTGTGCTGAGGCACTAGTTATTTCTGATCCCAGCTGTCTTCCCACATGCAGTGTTTGATTTTGTGGCGATTGGCAATCAGCTCGTCAATGCCTGGTTCGTCGTTCAATGCACGTTTGATGGCCAGTTTGGTCGCATCATAGTTATTTTTGTACATATCGGCTTTGTCCAGCTTGCCTTCTTTTTCCAAAGGAATACAACCCGGGTCAATCCATACCAGGCTGATAATGCACAGATCATTCACCTGATCTTTAGGGATGATGCCCTCGATCACGCAATCCAGAATCGCATCGGCTGTCGCAGCTTGCACCACGCCGCCAAACAGGCCCACGTCGGTGCTGCCTTTCAAGGTGACTTTTGGTACGGTCATGCACACCGGGCGCACCAATTGGTTAATGTCACGCACCGCAAACATGGCGGTGTGGCCTTTGCTTTGCGCCATCAAATTGGCAAACGCTTGACCAACCGGGCCATCTACAGCGCCAATCAAAATCTCCGGCATCGCTGCGGTAACGTCTTTACCTTCGGAGAATACGGTGGCTTCGCCTGCTTTGAAAATGATTTTAGACATGAATATTCCTTGAAAATTAACAGGTTACAAAACATGTGATTCTATCGGAATCAGACTCTTTAGGCAATTTCACCAAGCCAAAACCATATCCACATGCGTAATACCCGCATCCAGGTATTCGCCACTGCTAACGACAAACCCCGCGCGCTGATAGAAACCAATCGCGTGCACTTGTGCGGATAGCATCGCCTCGGAGAACCCTGCCTGCCTGACCGCCTGTATTGCCCCATCCAGCAAGACTTTCCCCACACCCTGATGGCGCCATGGTTTCAGCACCGCCATGCGCCCAATCCGGTTTTCTACGATGCGCGCGCAAGCTATGGGATGCCCCTGGCAGATAGCCAGCAAATGTTGGGCGCTTGCGTCATATTCATCCCATTCCAGCGCGGGCGGTACGTGCTGTTCGTTAATAAATACCTGCTCGCGTAGCCGCATCAATGCTGGCTTCTGGCTTGCCCACTCCACGCTGATAATCTTCAAACCCGCCAACATACCAACTCTCGCTTGCACACGCCTACAGTGTCAGGCATTATGCGGCTTTGTTCAATACTCGATAAGGATTTAGCATGAAATACTCCACAGCTGCAACGCGCATCTTGCTTGCACTGGTGTTTTTAGGGCCAGTTGTTCTCAGACTCATGACCATCACCTCCACGCCAGATGGATACCTGCAATACCAAATGACGCTGGGTCAGTTTGGCTTGCCCGGGATTTTTGCCCCATTATTGATTTTAATTGAGCTGGTGTGCGGATTGGGCTTGTTTCTGGGCTTCAAAACCAAGCTGAATGCGTATATTCTTGCGGCTTTGGCGGTATTTCTTGCGCTTGTGCTCGGCAGCAAAATCCCGGACATGCTGTTTGTCTACTTAGGTGTCGCAGGTGGTTTGTTTCTACTGGCGCAACACCCCCAAACTAGTTGCGCCCTAGACAATAAGATCAGCAAATAAGCTGTGCTAAAGCCATGCGCCTGGAAGCCAAGCAGGACGCGGCTTCCAGAGCATAAAAATAAGGCAACAATAAAAGTAAAGGTAAAACGAGGCGGCCAGGATGTTCGCGACGCAGACAGTACAAATGAGTACGGCAAGAAGCGAACGACGCAGCCAACAACGTGTTACCGAAAATTTTATTGTCGAAAATTACTCCCATTCCAGCTGTGGATAGATCGTATTCACATTACGGCGGTTGGCTATATCGAACAGCACCCAGTTAGCTTTTTCGCCTGCTGCCGCGGTTTCCATGGTCTGCTCCATGCTTTTGCCTGCCTTGATAGCCGCACGCACGTCCTCCAGCAGGATGCTCAGGTAGCGCTGGGCATTGCCAAATGCCCTGGCGCCGTCTTTGGTCACCGCACCATGGCCTGGAACCACTTGCGGCGCATTCTGGTTCTTCAAAATATCCAGCACCGCAAGCAACCCTTTGATGTCGCCTTCCAGCACAGGCGTGCGCTCGATAAACAGCAAGTCGCCGGTAAAGAGCGTCTGCGTTTTGCTGTCGGTCACCGTCAAATCGGTATGTGTATGCGCAATGGGGTAGGCTTTCAGCGTTAACTTGCGATCTCCCAGATCCAGTTCCATCACATCCTTCACAGGTATCGTCGGCACGATGGTCTCGCTACCTTTGGCGTCTTCGCCCAGCAGCTTGGCATTGAGCTTGTCGTACTGTTCCTTGCGGTTCAGTAAGGCATTTGCCAGCTTTTCGTGCCCGACATATTGGGGTTTGTCCTCGGTGAACGCGGCGTTGCCGAACACATGGTCGGGATGTACATGCGTATTGATGACGTACAACACCGGCAGCGGTGTCACTTTACGGATTGCGTCTCGCACTTGCTTGCCCACTTTATAGCTGCCGCCGGTGTCGATCACCGCCACACCTTTGCTGCCGATGACAAAACTGATATTGCAAATATCGCCCTGGTAGCCGGTATCAATATCCAGATGTTTGCCGTGATGCACATAAATGCCATCGTCTGCATGCTCCAGCGCAAAGCCATCGTTCTTGGCATTGGTATGCGCGCAAGCCGTCAACAATATCAGGCTCCAGTAAATCATGATTCGCCTCATGCGTTTTTCCTTTTAAATGCGATGGGTTTTGTAAGAAGAATACGCTAATATTACGGGTTTAAGGCAACAAAAATGTGTGACGATTGTCACATCGACTTTAATAACAAATTTCGTGGGGGTAGTACATGAGTCAATCCAGCCGTTACACTAAAACAGCCATCATTCTGCATTGGCTGATCACCATCGGCATTTTTTTCATGTTTGCGCTGGGCTGGTTTATGCATGAGATTCCCCGTGATGCGCCCAAGCAAATGGCGTTCGACTTGTTTGACCTGGGCATTTACACTTGGCAGTTGGCCGAGGAAGCCAGTCCGCGCACTTTTTATTACAACCTGCATAAATCCGTTGGCGTCACCTTGCTGGCATTGATAGCCCTGCGCGTTTTCTGGCGTTTTACACACAAGCCGCCCGCGATGCTGACTAGCTATAAAGTCTGGGAGCGAAAACTGGCGACTGCCGCGCATCACCTGCTATATTTGTTGATGATTGCCATGCCGCTCAGCGGCTTGATTATGGCCATCAACAGCAAATACGGCATCATGTGGTTTGGCATTGATTTGATCAAGGGTCTGGATAACAAAGACTTGCGCGAAGCCTTCAAGGAAGTGCATGAATCGGTAGGCGCCTTGCTGTTGCTCGTAATCATTCTACATATCGTAGGCGCCATCAAACACAAAGTGATTGATAAAGACAGCACCATGGAAAGGATGTCCTTCAAATAAGGCCCTAGCTAGCTAAAATACACCTAAGCAAAGAAAAAACCCCGCAATCGCGGGGTTTTTTATGGGCAGTGACAACCCTTTTATTGATGATATTGCGAACTTAGCCGTTTGACAGCATCTATCATGCAACCGGCATTCGCTGGGTCGGTCCACTGTGTGATGCCATGCCCCAGGTTGAACACATGGCCATTGCCTTGGCCATAGCTAGCCAGAATGCTAGCCACTTCTTTCTCAATCGCTTCCGGCGTGCTCAATAGGATCGCAGGGTCCATATTGCCCTGCAAAGCCACTTTACCTCCCACACGTTGGCGTGCCTGGCCAATATCCACCGTCCAGTCCAGCCCCAGCGCATCTGCGCCAGCCTCTGCCTGCGCTTCCAGCCACAAGCCACCGCCTTTGGTGAACATGATGCTGGGCACTTTTCGGCCTTCTGCTTCTTTGGTTAATCCAGCCAAGATTTTTTGCATGTATTGAAGGGAAAATTCCATGTAAGCATTATGTGATAGTGCACCGCCCCAGGAGTCGAAGATCATCACCGCTTGAGCGCCAGCCGCGATTTGCGCATTCAGGTACTGTGTCACGGTCTGAGCCGTCACATCCAGAATCCTGTGCAGCAAATCAGGCCGCGCATAGGCCATTTTCTTGGTGGTCAGAAAATCCGTGCCGCCTTTTCCCTCCACCATGTAGGTAGCCAGTGTCCAGGGGCTACCGGCAAACCCGATAAGCGGCACGCGCCCGTTCAAACCTTTGCGTATGCTGGATACCGCATCAAACACATATTGCAGCTTGTGCATATCCGGAACCTGCAGTGCCTGAATCGCCACTTCATCTTGTAAAGTGCGCTCGAATTTCGGCCCTTCGCCTTCCTCAAAATACAGCCCCAGGCCCATGGCATCGGGCACGGTGAGGATATCGGAAAACAAAATGGAGGCATCCAATGGATAGCGATCGATTGGTTGCAAAGTCACTTCCGTGGCAAAAGCAGGACTTTTGCACAGACCCAGAAAACTGCCCGCGTTTTTGCGGCTCTCACGATACTCTGGCAAATAACGTCCCGCCTGACGCATCATCCAGACGGGTGTGTATTCAGTGGGCTGACGCAGCAGGGCGCGCAAAAAAGTATCGTTTTGAAGTTGTGTAGTCATTTAACTCGTTCCAAAATCAAAAGGGATGCGCATCTTGTTTGCATCCCTTTTGTCTCTCGTTATGCTCTGATTATCGAGGAAGTACCGATGATCCCATCAGGAACTCATCGACCGCACGCGCACATTGGCGGCCTTCACGGATCGCCCAAACCACCAGCGACTGGCCACGACGCACATCACCTGCCGCAAACACTTTATCCTTGCTGGTTTTGTAGCAGCCTGCGCCATCCGTTGTCGCTTTAGCATTGCCACGCGCATCTTTTTCCACGCCAAAAGCATCCAGCAGTTTTTGCACCGGTGATACAAAACCCATGGCCAGCAACACCAAATCTGCTGGAATCGTGAACTCCGTGCCCGGCAGTTCGCTCATCTTGCCATCTTTCCACTCGACCTTTGCACCCACCAAATGCGTGACTTTGCCGTTCTCGCCTCTGAGCAATTTAGTCGTCACAGACCAGTCACGCTCTGCGCCTTCCTCATGACTGCTGGACGTACGCAGTTTGAGCGGCCAGTTTGGCCAAACCAGATCTTTGTTTTCTTTTTCGGGTGGACGAGGCATCAACTCGAATTGCGTCACACTCGCTGCGCCATGGCGGTTTGAGGTACCCACGCAGTCAGAACCGGTATCACCGCCGCCAATCACCACCACGTGCTTGCCTGTTGCTTTAATCTGGTCAGTAATCGCATCGCCTGCATTCACCTTGTTTTGCGGCACCAGAAAATCCATTGCAAAATGTACGCCATCCAGCTCACGGCCAGGCACCGGCAAATCGCGCGGCTGCTCTGCGCCACCCGCCAGAATCACGGCATCGTAAGCTTTGAGCAAATCATCCGCCTGGACGTTTTCACCGACATGCTGGTTCACCTTGAACTCGACGCCTTCGGCCTCCATCTGTGCCATACGACGGTCGATATTGGATTTTTCCAGTTTGAAATCTGGGATACCATAACGCAACAATCCACCGATACGGCTGTTTTTCTCCAGCACGGTCACACCGTGACCAGCACGCGCTAGCTGCTGCGCGGCTGCCATACCAGCAGGGCCGGACCCTACAACAGCGATTTTCTTGCCCGTTTTATTCGGGTTAATTTGCGGTTTTACCCAGCCATTTTCCCAAGCCTTGTCGATGATCGCATGTTCGATGGACTTGATGCCCACCGCATCATTGTTGATGTTCAGCGTACAAGCCGCTTCACATGGGGCAGGGCAGATGCGGCCGGTAAAATCAGGGAAGTTATTTGTAGAATGCAATACTTCGATCGCACCAGCCCAATCTTGACGATATACCAAATCATTCCAGTCTGGAATGATATTGTTGATGGGGCAGCCTGTGGTACAAAACGGAATACCGCAGTCCATACAGCGCGCACCCTGCTGTTTGGCCTGGTCATCCGTCAAATGCAATACAAACTCTTTGTAATTTTTAACACGTTCCGCTACTGGCAGATTTTCCTCTGACAGACGCACGAACTCCATGAACCCTGTTGCCTTACCCATGATTACAGCCTTTTCGTCCTAATCTTGTTTCTAGTTTTATGCTGCCTGCTTGCTTGCGGCGGCGGCCATTTCCGTCAAAGCGCGTTTGTATTCGTGCGGGAATACCTTCACAAACTTACCACGCTCTGTCGCCCAATTAGCTAGAATTGTCTGAGCTCGCACGCTAGCCGTTGCTTTGGCGTGACTTTCAATCAGTGTCTTCAAAATCACTTCGTCAGGCTGGTTTCGATGCTGGATCTTTCCCACATCCGCCTCGGCAGCTTCCACTTTTTCCAGTGCAACCATGCTCATGTTGCAGCGTTTAGCAAATTGCCCGTCAATGTCATAGACATACGCAATCCCGCCACTCATCCCCGCGGCAAAGTTCTGTCCAGTCAGGCCAAGTACCACAACCGTACCGCCGGTCATGTATTCGCAGCCATGGTTGCCCACCCCTTCAATCACAGCGCTTGCACCGGAGTTACGCACACAGAAACGCTCGCCTGCAACACCACTCAGATAGGCTTCACCCGAAGTTGCACCGTACATGACGGTATTACCCACGATAATGTTTTCAGCAGCTTCGCCGCGGAAAGCCTCCGGTTTGCGGATGACAATCTTACCGCCACACAAGCCTTTACCTACGTAATCGTTACCTTCACCAGTCAGGTTGAACGTAATGCCTTTTGCCAGGAATGCAGCAAAGCTCTGACCCGCGGTACCGGTCAAGTTGACGGTAATCGTATCATCCGGCAAGCCTGCGTTGCCGTAGCGTTTCGCCACCTCGTGGGAAAGCATGGTGCCAACGGTGCGGTTAATGTTCAGAATCGGCGTATCGATGATGACTTTCTCGCCTTTTTCCAACGCCACTTTTGCCTTGGCAACCAGCTGGTTATCCAGCGCATTTACCAAACCATGATCCTGTTCTTCGGTATGCTTGCGCGAAACACTGGCTGGCATATCTGGCTGATGGAAGATCTTGCCGAAATCCAGACCCTGAATCTTCCAGTGGTCGATACCTTTTTGCATGTCGAGCAATTCCGCATGACCAACCAGATCATCAAACTTGGCGATGCCCAGGCTGGCCATGATTTCACGCACTTCCTCTGCCACGAAGAAGAAATAGTTCACCACGTGTTCCGGCTGCCCGGTAAATTTCTTACGCAGCTCCGGGTCTTGTGTTGCGACGCCTACCGGACAGGTATTCAAATGACATTTGCGCATCATGATGCAGCCCTCAACGACTAGCGGTGCTGTCGCGAAACCGAACTCATCCGCACCCAGCAAAGCGCCAATCACCACGTCGCGGCCAGTCTTCATTTGGCCATCCACCTGCACGATGACACGGCCACGCAGCTGGTTCAGCACCAAGGTCTGCTGCGTCTCGGAAAGACCCAGCTCCCACGGAGTGCCTGCATGCTTGATGGAAGAGATTGGGGATGCACCAGTACCGCCGTCATGGCCTGCAATTACGATATGATCTGACTTGGCTTTCGCCACACCAGCAGCCACCGTACCCACGCCTGTTTCCGATACCAGTTTCACGGAAATAGAAGCAGTTGGGTTCGCATTCTTCAAGTCGTGAATCAACTGCGCCAGATCTTCGATAGAGTAGATGTCGTGATGTGGTGGTGGCGAGATCAAGCCCACGCCTGGCACGCTGAAACGCAATTTAGCAATGTAAGGTGAAACCTTGTGGCCAGGCAATTGACCGCCTTCACCCGGTTTAGCGCCTTGTGCCATCTTGATCTGGATCTGATCAGCATTGCTGAGGTAGTCTGCAGTCACGCCAAAACGACCGGATGCCACCTGCTTGATGCGTGATCGCATGGAATCACCTGCTTTCAGCGCAACCGCTTTCTCAATCAAATCCGCACCGATCACTTCAGCAGTATCAGTATCTTTTGCCACCGGGATGAAACGCTTGGCATCTTCACCACCTTCACCGGTGTTGGATTTACCACCAATGCGGTTCATCGCGATTGCCAGTGTGGTATGCGCCTCTGTAGAAATAGAACCCAGAGACATCGCGCCTGTTGCAAATCGTTTCACGATTTCTTTCGCTGGCTCCACTTGCTCCAGCGGAATCGGGCTTGCTTTGGGTTTGAATTCGAACAAGCCGCGCAAGGTCATATAACGGCGCGACTGGTCGTTGATCAGCTTGGCGTATTCTTTATAGGTCTCGAACTTGCCGGTGCGGGTCGCATTCTGGAGTTTGGAGATAGACTCCGGTGTCCACATATGTTCTTCACCGCGCACACGGAAGGCATATTCCCCGCCCGCTTCCAAAGCCTTAGCCAGCACCGGGTCAGTGCCATAAGCTGCACGATGCAAGCGCAGGGCCTCTTCCGCCACCTCACTCATGCCAATACCTTCGATATTGGTTGCTGTGCCGGTAAAGTATTTTTCAACAAACGCGGAATTCAAACCAATCGCTTCAAAGATTTGCGCTCCACAATAGGATTGGTATGTAGAAATGCCCATTTTGGACATGACTTTATAAAGACCTTTGCCTATCGCTTTGACGAACTTGTAGTTCGCTTCATCAGGCTTATCTGTCATCGTGGCAATGGTTTCATAGGCCAGCCATGGATAGACGGCTTCCGCACCATAACCTGCCAGTAGTGCAAAGTGATGCACCTCGCGAGCTGAGCCAGTCGCAACCACCAAGCCAGTTTTTGTACGCAGCCCGGTTTTTACTAAATGCTCATGCACCGCCGCACAGGCCAGCAATGCCGGAATCGCCACCTGCATTTTGGAAGCAGTAGCATCGCTCAGGATGATGATATTTACGTCGTTCTTGACTACTTCTTCAGCCACTTCGCACAGATGTTCCAATGCCACAGACATACCTTTGGCACCAAGTTTGACGTCGTATGTCATGTTCAGCGTCATTGAACGATACTTACCCTGTGTAATCGCATCAATGTTTTGGATTTTGGCAAAATCACTTTTACTTAGCACTGGCTGCGCCGCTTCTAATCTCAGCGGCGGGTTTGTTTCTTCCACCGCCAGCAAATTCGGCTTGGGGCCAATGAATGTCACCAGCGACATCACTAACTCTTCGCGAATCGGGTCGATTGGCGGGTTGGTCACTTGGGCGAACAACTGTTTAAAATAGTTGTAAAAGACTTTTGCTTTATTGGATAGTACTGGCAAAGCAGCATCATTACCCATACTGCCAGCACCTTCTTCTCCTGTAGCGATCATTGGTTGCAGGATGAATTTGATGTCTTCTTGAGAGTAACCGAACGCTTGCTGTGTATCCAGCAGATTGTCTTTGAACGCTGCTTCTGCAGCTTGCTCAGGCAGGTGATCCAGATGGAAACGGGTAGCCTCAATCCATTTGCGATATGGCTTGGCGGTAGATAGCTGCTGTTTCACTTCGGCATCATCAATGATGCGGCCTTGCTCCATGTCGATCAGCAACATCTTGCCTGGCTGCAAGCGCCATTTTTTGATGATCTTTTCTTGCGGGAAGGTCAGCACGCCCATCTCAGAGGCCATCATCACGATGTCATCATCTGTCACCAAATAACGTGCCGGGCGAAGGCCGTTCCTGTCCAGCGTTGCACCAATCATCTTACCATCGGTAAAGGCCACCGCAGCCGGGCCATCCCATGGCTCCATCAAGGCGGCGTGGTATTCATAAAACGCACGACGGTCTTCATCCATCAATGGATTTCCCGCCCATGCTTCGGGAATCAGCATCATCATGGCGTGCGGCAAACTGTAACCACCGGCCACCAGCAATTCCAGACAGTTATCGAAACAGGCAGAGTCAGACTGCCCTTCAGCAATCAATGGCCAGAGCTTGTCCAAGTCTTCACCAAACAAGGCGGATTTCATCGTTTCATGACGCGCTGCCATCCAGTTCACGTTACCACGTACGGTATTAATCTCACCGTTATGTGCAATCATGCGGAACGGATGTGCCAGATCCCACGCTGGAAATGTATTGGTTGAAAAACGCTGATGCACCAGCGCCAAGGCAGAAACGATTGTCTCATCCTGCAAGTCTTTATAATAAATACCCACTTCGTTAGCCAGCAGCATGCCCTTGTAGACAATCGTGCGAGAAGACAGGGAAGGGATATAGAATTCTGCATTGTCTTTCAGATTCAATGCTCGCACTGCATGCTCGATGCGTTTGCGAATCACGAAGCACTTGCGCTCAAATACATTATTGTCGCTCACCGTCGCACCAATAAACACCTGACGCATCGCAGGCTCCACATCGCGCGCCGCTTGTGCGATGTCGCTGTTATCCACCGGCACCACGCGCCAACCAAGCAGGGACTGGCCTTCCTCGGCGATGATTTTGGCGAACACAGCCTCTACCTGTTTCTGATTGGCTGCGGATTGCGGCATGAACACATTGGCCACCGCGTATTGGCCGATTTCGGGCAAATCGATATTCAGTTTAGTCGCCTCTTTGCGCATAAACGCATCTGGCATCTGCATCAGCAAACCGGCGCCATCGCCCAGTTTGGGATCATAACCCGTAGCACCGCGGTGCGTCAGGTTGGTCAGGAGCTGCAGACCCTGTTGTACGATCTGGTGGCTCTTTTGGCCCTTGATGTGGGCTACAAACCCTACGCCACAACTGTCTTTTTCATTACGGCTATCGTATAAGCCCTGATTTTTTGGTGCTTTTGCAACTTGCATATTCTTTGCCTGAAAGTTCTATGTCTAAACATTTAGCGGAACCTTCAATGATACCTTTAAATATCAGCAACTTCAATCACCTAAACAACAAAACAGAAGGCACCGGCATAATTTCTCTTGATTTATTAAATGATAATGATTATCATTTAATTACTGCTTTGAAGGAAATTTTTTGATGAATGATCCATGTGATAAATTGATTTTGGCCGAAGGTTTGGGCATTCGGCTGATATATTGCAAAAGTTGTCATGTGATCGAGTTGGAAATCGGCGCCATATCTCTCAGATTGAACCCTGAGCATGCGCAACAGATCGCCAACACGATGATGAAAGCCAGCCTGCGGCTAGACCGCATGACCAACCACTTGTCAGCGGACGCAAACAACCCGCAGACGATGCATTAAGCAGCTATTGCCGCAAACGCTTTTCTGGCAGCATCCACGGTTTGCTGGATATCCGCATCCGTATGTGCCGCCGAGACGAAACCAGCCTCGAACGCGGACGGGCCAAAATAAATGCCGCTATCCAGCATGAGATGGAAGAATTTATTAAACACTTCCTTATCTGCCTGCATGATCTCATGATAGGAGGTTGGGCAGGTTTTGCTGAAATACAGCCCGAACATACCGCCTACGCTTTGTGCACTGAAAGTCACGCCTGCCTGCTGCGCAGCCTGCACCAGGCCATCCACCAATTTTTTGGTTTGTGCGGCAAGTTTGTCATAGAACCCTGGCTCTTGAACCAGCTTGAGTGTTGTCAAGCCAGCGGTCACTGCCACCGGGTTGCCAGATAATGTACCTGCCTGATACACAGGCCCAAGCGGGGCCAGCACGCTCATGATATCTTTGCGGCCACCAAACGCTCCTACTGGCAAACCGCCACCGATGACTTTGCCTAACGTTGTCATGTCTGGCTTGATGCCAAACAGTGCTTGCGCACCGCCCAAGGCGACGCGGAACCCTGTCATCACCTCGTCAAAGATCAAGACTGTACCATGCTTGGTACACAGGTCACGCAAACCATGGATGAATTCCTTGTGCGGCATGATGAGGTTCATGTTGCCGACTACCGGCTCCAGAATCACACAGGCGATCTCACTACCCATCTTGCCAAACACGTCTTCCAACATATGAGTGTTGTTGTATTCTAGCGTCAAAGTGTGAGCAGCCACTTCTGCTGGGACGCCTGCTGAACTTGGCTCACCAAATGTCAGCAGGCCGGAGCCGGCCTTGACCAGCAACGCATCGGCATGACCGTGATAGCAACCTTCGAACTTGATGATCTTGTTACGTTTGGTAAAACCACGCGCCACGCGAATCGCGCTCATGGTCGCTTCCGTTCCGCTGCTGACCAGACGCACCTGCTCCATGCTCGGCACCAGTTTATTGATCAGCTCGGCCATTTCCAGCTCCAGGCCGGTTGGCGCGCCGAATGACAAGCTGTTGGCCACCACCTCCTGCACCGCTTTGGTCACCTCTGGGTGCGCGTGCCCCAGTATCATCGGCCCCCACGAGTTGATGTAATCGATATATTCCTTGCCATCCGCATCCCACAAACGTGAACCTTTGCCGCGCTTAAAGAAGATAGGCGTGCCGCCCACGCTGCGAAACGCACGCACAGGCGAGTTGACGCCACCAGGAATCAGTCGTTGGGATTTTTCAAAGAGTTGTTGATTAAGCGATGTCATGATTTATTGGCTCGAATAAACGGTTAAATTCTTTTGTGGTTTCGGCAATGTTTTCGGCATTATATAGCGCATTGATAACTGCCACTGCGTCGGCAGGCTGCAGCAAATGCACATTTTCCAGCGTGATGCCACCGATAGCGACTTTGGGAATATCCAAATCTGCCGCAAACAGGCCTAAATCGGCTTTCATCGCATTGGGCTTGGTGCCGGAAGGAAAGCATGCGCCAAATGCCACATAGCTTGCGCCTGCGGCTTGTGCTTTATGCGCCAGCTCCAGCTGGTTGTAGCAGGATGCGCCAATGATTTTTTCCGTGCCAAGCCTGGCACGGGCGACGGCGATGTCTCCATCGGTGCCGCCCAAGTGCACACCGTCAGCATCAATCGCTTCGCATAAGTCAACATGGTCATTGATGATGAATGGCACTTGATAAGCATGACAAAGCGCCTTTAAGCCGGTGGCCTGCCAAGCGCGCCGTTGCTCACTTGCGGCTTTGTTGCGATATTGCAGCATGCCAATGCCAGCCTGCAGCAGTGCCTCCGTCTTGGCCAGCAGGATTTCCGTATCCGGTTCATCCGGCGTGATGGCGTAGATGCGGCTAGTGCTGAATAGACGGGCTTTTGCCATTGCCTTTATCGTCTTGCTCGTCTTCGTCACGCGCCCAAAAGAAACGGTCGGGAATGAACTGCCCCATCCCCGGGCGGAAGCCGTTCTTGAGCGTCTGCCAGGTGTATTCCTGCGCTTCCTGTACAGCTTCTTCCACGCTCAACCCATGTGCTATGCATGCAGCGATGGCACTGGTAAGCGTGCAGCCGGAGCCGTGATAGCTGCCCAGCAGGCGCTCCCAATGATAATCGCGAATCAGGCCGCTACGGCCATACAGGCTGTTAATTACATCATGACTACGTTCATGCGTGCCGGTGATCAGCACGTATTCGCTACCCATCTCCAGCAGCCGTTCCGCACACTGGTTCAAGCTGGTGTTCTTGACCTCGTCACCTTCCTCATAGAAAGCCAGGCGGCGCGCCTCGATGCTGTTGGGCGTGATCAAGGTTGCCTGCGGGAACAGCAACTCGCACATCGCAGCGTGCATCTCTTCGTTAGTCAATTCATCGCCACGGCCGGAGGCCAGCACCGGGTCCATCAACAAAGGCACATCCGGGTAATCCGCCATGATTTCTGCAATCACCGCTACATTCTCCACGCTGCCCAGCAGGCCCAGCTTGAAAGCGGCCACTTGCACATCCTCAAGGATAGTGCGCGCCTGATCGTTGATCCAGTCGGCATCCAGCGGCATGATGCTTTCCACACCCACGCTATCCTGCACGGTAATGCCGGTGACGACGGACAACGGGTGACAGCCGATGCTTGCCAACGTAAGGATATCTGCCTGCAAACCCGCGCCGCCACTCGGGTCGGTCGCTGCAAAGGTGAGCACGCAAGGAGGGGTAGTTGCCATGTGTTACTTTCGAATCTGGAGCGGCTGACGGGAATCGAACCCGCGTATCAAGCTTGGGAAGCTGGCGTTCTACCATTGAACTACAGCCGCATAAAACCCATATTCTACTTTTCCACACGCTGCAAAGCAAAGCGAGTTTTCAGATATACTTAAAAACATGGCCGTTTCATTAGCAAATAAATTAGTCGTCGGCATCTCGTCCCGTGCCTTGTTCGATCTGGAACAAAGCCACCGCCTGTTTGAAACCAAAGGGGTGGGGGAGTACAGCCAGTACCAGCGCGAACATGAGAACGACCCTTTGAGTGAGGGCATGGCGTTCCGGCTGGTGAAAAAACTGCTCTCCATCAAAGACAAAAGTGGTGAGCCTTGCGTGGAGGTCATCCTGCTTTCCCGCAACAGTGCGGATACGGGTCTGCGCATTTTTAACTCTATCGAATATCATGGACTCAACATCACCCGCGCGGTGTTCTCACAAGGCGAAAGCCCTTACCAGTATGCCGAGGCCTTGGGTTTGAACCTGTTTTTGTCCGCCGACCCGACCGACGTCAAAAATGCGCTGGACGCCGGCATCGCTGCCGCGACCATCATGTCTTCGACCGTGGGCAATAACGAAAGCCCGCAACTGCGTATCGCTTTTGACGGCGATGCAGTACTGTTTTCGGATGAATCCGAGCGCGTCTTCAAGGAAAAAGGGCTGGAAGCCTTTACCGAACATGAGAAAGCCAAAGCTAACACACCGCTTGCCAGCGGGCCTTTTCGGCCGTTTCTGGAAGCGCTACACCGCATCCAGCAGGGCTTTGGGCCAGACGACGCGCCAATTCGCACCGCGCTGGTGACCGCGCGCAACGCGCCGGCGCACAAACGGGTGATTCAAACCTTACGCGTCTGGGGGGTGCGCATTGACGAGGCGATTTTTCTGGGCGGTGTAGAAAAAGGCCCTGTGCTGAAAGCGTTTGGCGCGGATATTTTCTTTGATGACCAGAAAAGCCATTGTGATTCGGCGCGCCAGCATGTTGCCACCGGCCATGTGCCACATGGGGTAGGGAATCACTAGCTGCTGATTAGAGGGAAGCACACTCCGGCTTAACACCGGCTGGCAAATGTATCCCGAAATTGAATATTACCGAAGTATTCGGATTATTCAGCCGTTTGTTTTCTATCTCCTGGCACGCCTCGGCATCATCGCCCACCTCATTACCCGCGCCGGGTGCGGCAACATTCAGCACCGCCAGATGCTGCATGGGGGTATCCAATTGGGTTAGCAAACTCCCTAGCCCCGCAACATCCCTGGGCGCATTGCCGCCATTATTTGGAGATGTCGGAGAAGCAAGAATACTAAAATTATCCGTATTAAAGGTGATAATGTAGTTGGTGCCTGCGTCCAGTGTGCCTAAATTAAACGCATATCCGCCGACAGTTTCACCCGGTGCACGCGCCAACACACCTGTCAGCGTATCGCCACCCACCAAACCCAAACCGCCCACGGTATAGGTGAATACCGGATCTACCGTGCCGACAATTTTGTTCTGCCCCGGGTTAGCAGTAATTGAAATGGCACGCTGGTTGATGACGCCGGTGTTGTCTGCCACAAAAGTCACCGCATAGTTGTTGCCACTATTGCCATCATTCACACTGCCGGTGGCCGTAAGTGTCTTGCCGGTACCTGCGTTGCGGTTATCAAATGCCTGGCTGAAGCTGCCGGTATCACCGGCTACGATGCTGCCGGAAGTCACCGTCGGCGCACCCACTGAACTGGTGTTGCCATCGTAGGTCTTGGTATCCGTCGCCGCCGTCACCGTGATGGCGCGCTGGGTAATTGTGCCCACATTGCCACTAGCCGCGGAGCCTGAAACTTGATAGCCATACACCGGTTTTGCGCCATTGCTAGCACTTGTAACGGAAATAGTATTCGATGTCACAGTTTTGTTAACACCCACGTTTTTATTGTCGTAGGTTGCACTGGTTAATGCCGTCAGATTAACCGTATCACCATCTATCGCACCACTTTGCCCCAAGGTTAACCCGCTGATTGCGGCTGTGGTTGTGCCGTCATACACCTTGCTGGCAGATCCGCTCAAAGTCGCAGTGATAGTAGGCGCAAGGCTATAAATAAAACCGTCGTTGCTGCCTAAAATTGGCCCGCCAAACACGGTGTTGTACTGTTTGAAATCATAAGCCGCCAGCAGATTCGCGCCGCGCGTATCGCTAAGCGGGCTGGTGGAATATACCAGCCAGCGCGACCCAACACCCGGTGTCAGGTTGAAGTTGCCAGTATTCAGAAAGTTTTGTGCCGCCGCCAATGTGATGGAAGTGCCAGCGCCCGTGCCGGTGGCAGTGATAGTGCCACCCAGAGTCAGGTTGTTGCTTAGCGTACGTGCTGACAGCGTTCTAACGCTGGACGCATCCATCGTCAACGCATTCGCATCCACCAGCGTCACATCGCGGCCGCTGGTGATAGCAACAGCATTAAAATTATTGGCGACATTATTCAGGGTAATATCGTTTGTCGAGCCTGCATTCAGCGTAGTCGTACCACCCACTGTCACCGCCCCGGTTTGCGTAATGGCGCCCGCCGTTTGCACGCCCAAGGTACCACTGATATTGCTAGTGTCCAGCACAATCGCATTGGCATCGCGCAAGCTGACATTATTGGCGGAGCTAACCGCCACACTGGCAAAGTTGTTGGTCGCATTGGTCGCAGTGATATTGCCCGTACCCGTAGACATGGTCAACGCATTGCCACTGGCATTAATACTGTTTGCAAATGTGATGGCGTTGTTGGTCGTGGTCAAGCTGGTTGCAGCACTCAGCGTCACCGCGTCGTTATAGGTTTGCGTGCCGGTAGTAGTAACCGACCCGCCATTTATTGCAGTAGTACCGCCCGCATCTGTGGTCAACGATGCCAACGCCAACGTATTGCCGACCGCGCCGCCAAAGGTGGTATCGCGCCAGTATTCACCGCCAGCGTACGGTTTGCACTGCTGGAATTGATGGTCCCGCCGAAGTTCACATTACCGCCTGTTCCACCTCCGGCAGCACCCAAAGCAGCAATCGTGGTATTGGCCGAAAGCAGGGAGTTGCCATTGATGGTGACATTGGCACCATTGCCGCCATTTCGATTCGTCCCTACACCGGCACTGCCCGAAGCGGTGATTGCGCCCGTTACCACACCACCGCCAGCATTGAGATTGACCGTACCCGCGTTTCTGCCCGCATTACCTGTCAGGCTGGTGCCTCCAGAACTACTGACCGTGCTGCTGACAGACACATTACCCAATGCAGACAAGGCAATGTTGCCGCCATGCCCAAGTGTGCCGCCCTGCGTAGAAAGCGCACCAGTGGAAACATTTCCACCTGTTGCATTATTGATGACGGAAATACTCGCTACGGTGCCACCTGCACCTGTGCCAATGGCATTGCCTGTTCTGCTTATCAATGTACCGGTAGTAATATTCCCAGCGGTACTGTTGTTAATGTTGATGGCTCCAGCGTTACCTCCGCTAGCATTACCAGTTCCTGCGTTGCCGCCGGAGGCAGTAGCTGCCCCCATTGAAATGCCATTGCTGCTATTAATGGTGATGCTGCCAGCATTACCACCCGCCATATTAGCGCCGTTGCCATTGCTGCCCGATGCATTCATCGCACCGGTACCTGTAAAACCGCCTGTGTTGATAGTGATTATGCCGCCATTGCGCCCCGCATTGCCCGCGCTCGCTGTACCGCCATTAGCAGTGATGGTAGCCGCACCCAAGTTAGTAGTGCCGGTAGAGGTAATGCTGATATTTCCGGCATTGGCATTGGCTGCGCCAGTAGAAGCGATGTTACCCGCAGTACGCGTGATCGTCGCACCGGAAAGTGTAATGCCACCGGCTTGCGAGGTGATATTTGCTCCTATCGCCAGATTGCCCACACCGCTATTATCTGCATCAGCCTTGAAATTGATGTTACCCGTTCCGCTAACCGTAACTGCGGCATTCACATTGATATTGTTATTGGCTTCCAGCCGAATACTATTGTTCGCACCCATCGTCAGGGTACTCGCAATCGTAATGTCATTGGTCGCCTGGAAAAACGCCTCCGAATAGCCGGTAATATCAGAAATCTGCACAATGGTATTAGCAGGCCCATCACCAAAAGCCAGGTCGGGCGTACCATTTGGATTGTTAGGCGGACTGGCCTGGGTGCTGGTATTCAGCGTGATATTGGAA
>Ga0233425_10003972_pt1 | contig 25715 bp, 17 predicted proteins | sample Watercolumn_Towu_2_FD_181712 | JGI IMG/M metagenome (GOLD analysis project Ga0233425, IMG submission 181712) | Freshwater microbial communities from Lake Towuti, South Sulawesi, Indonesia - Watercolumn_Towuti2014_140_MG | ecosystem: Environmental > Aquatic > Freshwater > Lake | place... | reverse complement strand
AGATCTGATGCTTCTTCCATTTTATATCCCAACTTTGAAATCAACGCTGATTCCTTTTCAAGTTCTTCAATACCGGCTGTAAACGCTTCGACACTTGCTGCCGAATCCTGTTTTCTGCCAAGGTAAATAAAAAAAATCTTTTCCCTGAAGACAGGATTGAAATCCACCTTTTGCTTCTTGTAATATTCACCTGTTCTTTGAAAAAAAATGGGTCCCTCTTCACGTGAGCACACTACATCATAGCCTGAACCATTTGATATCATTTTGTGCAATTCATAAGGATTGGCGCCTGCCCACGCAGCAATATTGGAAATAAGCGCCGAACTGCTTCCGAGCCCCCAATTTAAGTTGAAGTCCGAATAAACTTTGACCAATTTTCCGGATTGTGTCTGGAAAAATCCACGAACCAGCTGCTGAACTGCCACCAGAATTTGTCTCAGGCGGTCAGCTATAATCTTATCTGAAGTTTCAGTAACTAACATGCCAGGAGTTTCGAAAGTTGCGGAAAACCAAAGCCTCTCCTTTTCGTAGCTTTCCCAGGACAGGAAACCCTTATTCGGAGATTCGGTTACCTTGAGAGTCTGACCCAATTTCAGCGGCACTGCAAGTGAAAGCGCTCCCCTGAGCACAAGGTATTCACCCGAAAGTAATAATTTACCCCGCGAAAAAAAATTCATTCTTTATCTGCCAGCACCGTATTTGTGTTCAATGCAGGCTCCCTGAGATTTTTCAGAAATATTTCAACAGCGTTGTACGAAACCTTTTCTTCTGCAAAATAAGCTTTGGCTTTTTCTTTCTCATCGTCGCTGGCATCGAACTGGTTAAGGATATTTAAAAGATGCATTTTCATGTGACCCTTTTGGATTCCCTTTGTTACCAGCGATTTGATCGCGCCAAAATTATTGGCAAGTCCCACTGTCGCTGCAATGCGCATCAGGTCTTTTGCGCAGGGATTTCCCAAAAGCTCGAGTGATTTCTTAGCCAAAGGATGTAATGAAGTCAATCCCCCGACGGTTCCCAGTGAAAGGGGTAAAGTCAGTGAGTAGCTGAATAAACCGTTATCCAGGCTGATATCCGTAAGGCTCCTGTACTTCCCGGTACCGGAAGCGTATGTGTGTCCGCAGGCTTCGATAGCTCTGAAGTCATTTCCAGTGGCAAGGGCGACAGCGTCGATCCCATTAAATATGCCTTTGTTGTGAGTTGTTGCCCTGTTGATGTCGATCTGAGCAATTTGTACGGCTTTCTGGAATTTCCAGGCAAATTTTTCAGCGGTCATATTCTCAACCAGATCTCCCAGCGCCGGAACAGGACACTCGACTCCGGATTTCACAATGCAGTCGGGTGTATAGTTCGACAGAATAGCCAAAATGATCTCGCAGTTCCGTTCTTCACCGCTGAAATACGGACTTTCATTTAAAAACTCTCTCAGTTCGTCTGCGAATTCCTCCAGGCATGTATTGATGAAATTCGCACCCATCGAATCAACTGTCTCAAAGGAAGCTTTCAACTGGTAATAGTCCTGTATTTCGTGGCTCTTATCAATCAGCTCAATATCCAGAATTCCTCCGCCTCTTTCCTGCATGTTGCGGGTAATCACTTGGGTCCGATCCACTAATCGCTCTTTCAGATCGGGCATAAGGGTTCTCAGCTTTTCAATGTTGCCCTTCCAAATAAAGTGAACCTGTCCGACTTTAACCGTAGATAATATTTCGGTATGAAATCCGCCTCTCTCCGACCAGAATTTGGCGCTTTTAGAAGCGGCTGCTACTACAGAACTTTCTTCGATAACCATAGGAACATGATAAATTTTCCCATCGATAAGAAAATTCGGTGCAATGCCGTAAGGAAAATAAAAGTTCGTGATAGTGTTCTCACTGAAATCATCAAACAACTTTTGTTTGTCGGGATCGGGGTGAAGGAAATTCTTAAGTTCTTTTAAGGATTCATCAGGATTTTCAAGGTATTCCGAAATCAAATTCAACTTCTGGTCTTTGGACAGTTTCGAAAATCCGCAGATTATTTTTTTTTCTTTCATCAAAAGCTCATTATCATTAATACTTTTTCCTGCAAGGTGAAAATTCTTCGGGCAGCAAAGATACAATGTTTAGTAAAATCATCAACTTAAACAAGCAGTAACTGATTTGGTTTCATTTCGTGAGGATGATCATTTCGGTTATTTGATAACATCTATCTTTGGCGCCGAAATGCACCCATCAAAGAAAACAGAAATCTGCATTGTTGGAGCCGGTCCTGCCGGGTCATTTGCGGCATTATTCTTAGCCAAATACGGAATTCCATGCACCCTGTTCGACAAAGCCAAATTTCCTCGCGATAAAATCTGCGGCGACGGAATCAGCGGCTGGGTTCTCACCATAATGAACGAGCTTGATAAAAACCTGCTTAAACGATTAGCCGAACAACCGTTTATTCTGTATTCTCATGGCATCCGCATTGTTGCACCTAATCATAAATACCTCGACATTCCCTTTACCGATAACGGGCAGTTCGAACCGGGAATCCCTCCGGGATTTACCGGACGCAGGCTCGATTTTGATCAGTTTCTGATAGATGAGGTCAGGACAAAGGATGAAATCGAATTCAGGGAGAATACAGAAATTGTGGGATTTGAAAAATCCGATGATAAAATAATCCTGGTTTCTGATTCGGGGGAGAAGACCGAAGCTCGGCTGGTGATTTTTGCAAACGGCTCGGGTTCGTCGTTTTCAAAAGATCCCGGTGGCATGGTGAAGACCAAAAAAAATACGATGACGGGTATAAAAGCATACTATGAGGGGATTACTGGTTTTCACGATCAGAATTATGTGGAACTGCATTTCTTTAAAGACCTCCTTCCAGGATATTTCTGGATATTTCCATTGCCCGGAGGGATTGCCAACGTCGGTGTCGGTCTTGACCAGCACAGGATCAGCAAACGAAAGCTGAACCTGAAGGATGTTATGTTGTCAGCCATCGAAAATCTTCCTTATCTTAAGGAGCGGTTCAGTAATGCCAGGCTGATCTCGAAGATACAGGCTTATCATCTGCCATTGTGGGATAAAAAAAGAAAGTTATCCGGGGATCATTTTATGCTTGTCGGCGATGCAGCCAGCCTGGTTGATCCGGTCACCGGAGAAGGCGTGGGGCATGCCGCTATCAGCGGAATGTATGCAGCCGAGCAGGCTCGCCGGTCGATTGAGTTGAAAGATTTCTCAGCAAGTTGTTTGGCACAATACGACAAAAGCCTTTACAACCGGATCGGTAATGAATTATATATCAGCAGCCGGATTCCGCGCTTCATCAGGTTTCCGTGGCTTTTCAACATGATGGTGAACAAGGGTTTGAAGAGCAAAACCCTTCAGGGCAGGTTAAGCCAGGCTATGACCGACCTCGATGTTCGTAAAAGGCTCAAAGAACCGTCACTGTACCTGAAAGTTCTGCTTGGGAAGTAATATGGAACATCCGACATGGAAAAAGCAGCAGGTTCGCTCGATGTTTAACAGCATTGCGCCGAGATATGATTTCCTGAATCATTTTCTTTCGGCAGGAACCGACTATTTGTGGAGAAAAAAAGCGATTAAGCTGCTTGAAAATTGTCATCCAAAAACGATCCTCGATATCGCTACAGGAACCGGCGATCTTGCCATCGGGGCGGCAAAACTCAACCCGGAAAAAATTGTGGGAATTGATATTGCTGATGATATGCTTGAAATCGGAAGGAGGAAGATTCTGGCAAAAAAGCTCGACCGGATTATATCGCTGGAATACGGCGACTCTGAAAATCTTCGCTTCGACGATGGCAGTTTTGATGCGGCAATGGTTGCCTTCGGTGTGCGAAATTTCGAGAACCTTGAAAAAGGGCTCAAGGAGATGTTCAGGGTATTGAAGGAAAACGGAATGATCGTTATCCTGGAATTTTCGCAACCCCAAATGCCGGTCATCAAGACAATTTACCAAATCTATTTTAAAATAATGCTTCCTGTGGTTGGGAGACTTGTTTCCGGAAACCGATCCGCTTATCAATACCTGCCTGATTCCGTAGGTAAATTTCCGGCAGGGAAAGAGATGTTGGGGATTCTTGAGTCTACCGGGTTCAGGCAAACTGCTTTCACACCGCTGAGTTTTGGAATTGCAACTTTGTATTCAGGATTTAAAATTGGATAAAATGGAAGCGATCAACATTGAAAATGAAACCTTATCACACGGAGACAAAGTAAAACTAATCCTCGATTTTTTCCATCGCCAGGCTATGCATCATGTCTTTTGGTTTAATGAAGTCAGCAGAAGGCTTGGAACGGAAAAGGCTCTTAAAATCCTTGACACCGCCTGGGACAAAAGCTATACTGTTCAGATCAACCGGCTGGCGAAGGTATTGGGCTTTGGCATAACCGGTGGGCTTCCGGATCCTTTTCTGAATCTTCCGGCTGAAAAGCTCGACGAGTTGATCGAAGCCTGTGCTCTGAATTGGCTTGCAACTGACGGAATCTGGTTCCAGTCAGTAGAATTTGGTGAGGGAATGGCTGAAGCAAAGCAATGTAATGACAATTGCTGGTCGAACTTCTCGCCCATCGAGGCATGGTCGGTGAAAAAATTACTGAATTTGCCTGATAATCCCGGGCTGGATGGCTTAAAGTCGGCTTTGAAGTACCGATTGTATGCTTTTATTAACGAGCAATCAATCGTCGAAGAAACGAGCAAAAGTTTTGTTTTCAGAATGAACAAGTGCCGGGTCCAGGAAGCCAGGAAACGAAAGGGGCTTGAGGATTATCCGTGTAAATCGGCAGGAATGGTTGAATATTCCACTTTCGCCTCTTCAATCGACAGCAGGATTAAAACAGAATGTGTGTGTTGCCCGCCGGATATGCATACCGAAGACTTTTTTTGTGCGTGGAGGTTTAGTATCTAACAGGAATCAAGCGGTCGATTATTCCTTTTCTAAAATAAAGATTAGTGTTGAAGCGACCAGATTGCATCAAGTGTAAGCATCGAATCCAGAGAAATACTTTTTTTCAAAGCTTTTATCCTAACCTGTTCAAGCCAGGCAGAATCGCTTTTAATAAAGTTGCGCATATCATTGACTTGTTGTAGAAATTCATGATACGACATGGTCCCTGCGTTACTCTTCATAAACAATTTATTTGCTGTTTCGATGAATCCCCAGCCGAAGTTAAGCAGGTTTGCCTCACCTGCCATGAGGATGATCACATCATGCGAGAGAATTTCTTTTTTAATATCCAGCTGATCGACAAACGTTGGCTTCGAAAAGTACTCGGGGTAAATTCCCCGGTTATAATACCAAAAATGATCCTTTGAAAAAACTTTCTGGAAGCCCATATTATAAAGTATCCAGTAAAAGGAATCGGAGATTACCAGTGCCGAAGGCTGATTGCTGCTTGCTTTGGATTCAAACTCGACCTTCGGATATGCAAGTTTATCGGGTTTCAAATTGAATAATAAATTCAATCCTTCAGCAACGTCGAAGTCGCCATTTTTGGCGAAATCAATTTCTGTCTCGTTCCAATAAATGCCAGGCAGGTCGGCGCCACGTAAATGTTCGATATAACTGATGATTGAGTCTGCTACTATGCAGGCTCCATAGTAGCTCCAATGTATTCCGAATTTCGGGTATAAAGGATACATCGACTTATTTTTCATCGAAATGAAATAACTGTTAAAATCGATTAAATTAAGGTTCAGTTCTGAAGCATATTGTCTAAAGCAGTGATAGTTTGTCTTCTCTTGATGACCACCTGAGCGTCCGGGTAAGAATTCCGGGTAAAATGAGCCCTTGCCCGGCGCTAAAATCAGGATCAGGTCTTTACCGAGCTTTGAAAGTGTATCCTGAAGCAGACGAAGTTTTTTCACCTGTCCCAGAATACTATCCTCCCCGATGAAATCGCTTCCATTGTATGCCCTGATATAATTGACTTCGAACAAATAGTTCTTTTTACCCACAACTACGGATTTTGCACTGGCTTTATTAAAAAGCTCAAACGCCAGCTGGTTATTCAGCCTTACAAAAAAATTCCTGAAACCGAAATCCTCGTTCAGGAATTTCTCGCGTTGTTGCTGGAAACTACCTGCAAACCAACCCTTCACTGTAAAGACAGTATCCCTTTCGGGAAGGATCGCCCCTTTTAACGGTTGATCTTCAATTATGCCATAATAACGCTGAATGAACGGCATCATAAGAAGCATGATAAAGAATGCCAGAAGAAATTGTCTTATCCGGGATCTGATGCTTTTCATTGCTAAAACCTGAAGTAAATAAAAGGATTAAATCCCGAGGAGGTGATCGAACTCACGGAAAACATCAATGCAATAAGACTAAAAGCAGCTACCGAAATATATCTGTTCATGGAATAGGGTTCGGAATAAACCAAATCCTGAATTCTCTTTCCCTTTTTGCTGTAAGTAAAAAATGCAAACACGGCGGCAATGATGAGGTATGTGTAAAATTCAGATGTAAAGTGAACTGCCCTATTAAAATCAAATGCAAACATCCGGCTTAAAAAAGTTCCTGCTTCGGGCAATTCTTCGATTCTGAAAAATACCCAACCGACAACCACAATCAAAAAAGTTATGATGGTGCTCGACAATTTGCCGATCCTCCTGTAAATATCTGCCAGAAAAATCCTTTCAAGAATAAGAAACAGACCATGATAGGCTCCCCATATAACGAAGCTCCATGAAGCCCCGTGCCATAGTCCTGAAGTAAGGAAAACAAACCAAAGATTGAAGTAAAGCCTCCGGTTTGTTTTAACCCGGTTTCCTCCCAGCGGAATATAAAGATAATTTCTCATCCAGGCTCCAAGTGTAATATGCCACCTCCGCCAAAACTCGGTTATGCTTTGCGAAGTATAGGGATTGTTGAAGTTCTCGGGAAATTTGAATCCGATCATCTTGCCAAGCCCTATTGCCATATCAGAGTAGCCTGAGAAATCAAAATAAATCTGGAAGGTATATGCAAGGATACCGATCCATGCCGAATAGCTGTCGAGGCTGGAATAATTCATTGCAAATATTGCATCGGCTTGAGCGCCCATCTGGTTTGCGATCAGAACCTTCTTTGCCAGCCCTATGACGAAACGGTAAAATCCTGTAAGCTTGTTGTCGATATTTTCATTTAGTGATCTGTCGGTAATCTGATCAGCCAGTTCATGGTAGCGGATAATCGGACCTGCAATCAACTTTGGAAACAAGATGATATAGGTTTGATAATCCCAGAAATTGTGAAGCGGTTTGTGAACACCGCGGTAAACATCCACTACATAGGTGATCGTTTCGAAAGTATAAAATGAAATGCCGATGGGCAATATCAGTTTTGTCCAATGAATGGCTGAAATGTTCATCACCGTCAGGAATGCGTTCAGGTTCTCAATGAAGAAGTTGGAATACTTGAAGTAAATAAGCAATCCGAGGTTCACCGAAACCGAAAGCGCAAGCATAAGTCTTCGGTGGAGGATCTTTTTTGTCATCCACATCCATCGAACCAGGTGAAAATCGAGGAAAGTGGTACCGAGGATTACGAAAATAAATCTCGGGGCTCCCCAGCTGTAAAAAAAGATGCTGAAAACCAGGATCACCAGGTTTTTGAACTTTGGTGCAGCCAAATAATAGATGAGTAAAAATACAGGCAGAAAATAAAGAATAAAAACAATGGAGCTAAAGACCATAAGCTGTATGTACCTTGCAAAGAAAGGGAAAAAATTTGTCTAATGGCAAATGTCAACCTCCCGGTTATATCTCATGTATGGTAATCCTGATTATCAATTTGCCTTCCAATTTCTATAAACAATAACTAAACCTATAAATTATATTCCCGAAAAAGTTAGACGGTTATCTAATTGGAAAAGTGATCCGGCTATGAATTCTCAGGTTCCAAGTCTTGGATTTTCAAACCAATGACAAATTTTTAATAAATTCTGAAAAAAATTTGCTAAATCTTATTTTATTTGTTTATATATTTGTTCGACCTATTGGAAGTATCACATAGTATTCACAAAAATTAATTTTATGAGAAAATTTTTACCTTTCATGTTGTTGTGTGCGGCATGGCTTATTGGATTGAGCCTCAATGCACAGGATGGTCCGATCAGTCCTTCGATTATCGGAGTGGGTGTTTATCATGGATTAACTCCGCCTTTGCGCGACCTGCCCACGATTTCGCCCGAAGAATTTGAGCAGATGGCTTTGTCAGCCGAGTTTGAAAGAAATGAAGAACTGCAGCACAGGTCATACCCGTATGCTGAATCAGCCTTACCCCAGGGTCCGGATGAAGCCTGGCAGAAGGTAATGGGAACTTTTGAAGGTTCTAAAGCTCCGATTGTCAATTTCGACGGACAGACTTCGCCGTATTATCCGCCGGATGATAATGGTACAGCGGGACCAAGCCATTTTATGCAGACCATCAACACGGTTTATGCAATTTATAACAAAACCGGCACGCTTGTCGCAGGTCCGACCAACATGAACCTGTTGTTCAGCGGTGTTACCGGCGCTACCTGCAACGACGGTGATCCGCTTGTACTGTATGACGAGCAGGCAAGCCGCTGGCTGGCAGTCGAATTTTCGATCTGCGGATCGAACGATTATATGCTGGTTGCTGTTTCCCAAACGAGCGATCCCACCGGAAGCTGGCATAAATATTCTTTCGATGTAGCTGATATGCCCGATTATGAGAAATTCGGGATCTGGCAGGACGGCTATTACATGGGAACAAACAACTCTGCAGGAAATGACATTTATGTCTTCCAGCGGTCGCAAATGCTCACTGGCGGAACTGCACAGTTCGTGGGTTTCGACAATGCATGGCGTCCGACAACCATTGACGGATTCATGTGTGTACCGCCGGTTGACAACGACGGCACATTTGCCCCGACAGGCGCTCCCGGACTGTTCATCACAATCAATGATGATGCTATCGGCGGCGGCTCCGATCAGCTCTGGATTTATGAACTTGCAGTTAACTGGACTACTCCTTCGTCTTCCACTTTTAACCGCGTTCAGACGCTGGGTGTTACCGCGTTTGACAGCAACTTCGGAGCAAACTGGGATAACATCAAACAGCTTGGCACTACCCGTGAGCTGGACGCCATTCCACAGGTGATCATGAATTGTCCGCAATACCGTAATTTCGGAACATATCAAACCATTGTTTGCTGCCATACGGTTGATGTTGACAATACCGATCATGCGGGTGTCCGCTGGTATGAATTAAGGAAAACCACAGGAACCTGGTCGGTTCGCCAGACCGGAACCTATGCACCGGATGCACATTCGAGATGGATGGCAAGCATCATGCTGAACGGATTCAATGAAATCGGTCTTGGCTATTCGGTTTCAAGCTCGACTATGAACCCGGCAGTTCGTTATGCAGGGCAATCCTCAACCGCCTATGCTACCGGCGCTGGTACGCTTGATGTTGCCGAGGAGGTGATCATCAATGGTTCTTATTCGCAAACAGCCTATAACCGCTGGGGCGATTATTCCGGAATGAGCGTCGATCCTTCGGATGACAGAACTTTCTGGTACACCAATCAATATATGGGAAGTACAACCAGCAAGAAAACCCGGATCGCTTCATTCCAGATTTCTTCCGGAACGCCAACTCCCGACCTCGTTGTTCAGAGCCCTGCAGCAAGCCCGACTTCTGTCGTTGCAGGCTCAACCACAACAGCATCCTGTACGGTTTATAACCAGGGAACAGCATCCGCAGGCGCTTCGAACCTGAAATATTATCTTTCAGCAAATACAACTTATGAAGTTACCGATACCTATCTGGCAACCGACGCAGTTGCTGCGCTTGCAGCCAGCGGATCGGCGGCAGTGAGCGAACTGGTGACTATTCCGTCAGGTACAGCGGCAGGGACCTGGTATATTGTATTCTATGCCGATGCCGACGCTGCTGTTACCGAATCCAGCGAAACCAATAATACAGGATATGTTGCCATTACGGTAACTACCGGCGGCACCTCACCCGACCTGATTACACAGAGCCCGGCAGCCAGCCCGACAACTGTTGCAGCGGGATCAACGACAACTGCTTCATGTACGGTTTACAACCAGGGAACTGCGGCTGCAGGTGCCTCAAACCTGAAATACTATCTTTCTGCTAATACAGCTTATGAAGTTACCGATACTTATCTGGCTACCGATGCTGTTTCCGCACTGGCGGCAAGCGGTTCAGCAGCAGTCAGTGAATTGGTGACCATACCTTCATCAACAACAGCAGGAACCTGGTACATCCTGTTCTATGCTGATGCCGACGGAGCAGTAACCGAAAGCAGCGAAACTAACAATGTAGGTTATATTGCGATAACGGTCACGGTTGCTTCGGGCGGATGCAACAGCACAACACAGTATCCAAGCTCGACACTGACACCGACGACTTCCTGGAAAACCCAGAATTCCATCTGGGCTGGTGAATATTGCGCCATCAGTGTGGTCAGCGGAAGGACATATCATTTCTCATTATGTTCTGCCGATGGTGCAAGTGCTTCATACGATTCCGAGCTGACACTCAGGAATAAAGCTACGGATGCATACATCACTTATTCCGATGACTATTGCGGCGATGATGCCAAGATCATCTGGACTGCAACATTTACCGGCACGGTGAAACTTGTTGTCACAAAATACAACTGTTTAACAGGGACAACCAGCACCAAACTGAGGTATAAATACGTTGCCAAGGAAGCTGAACTGCCCATCGGGGAAGCTTCGGAACAGGAATTTTCAGCTTATCCAAACCCGACCAATGCTGATGTAACCATCAGTTCGACTACGGATTTCGGACAGGTAAATGAAATCCAGGTTTATGATATGAAGGGATCGCTCGTTATGACTAAAGTCGTCATGGATCAGAGACAAAACATGATTGAACTGAAAGTCGGTGATCTGCCCAAGGGTCTTTATTATATCAGGCTCAACGGTGAAAAATCATTCAGGAATCTGAAGGTCATCACTACCCACTAAGAAAAATTCCTTCTTTAAATAATCAAAAAAGGCTGCGCAATGATCACGCAGCCTTTTTGTTTATCGAACGGGAATCCCTCAAAATCCCTTAAGATTCGCCTTCCGTATTTCATCCTTTTTAACAGCATCCATCGCGTAGTTATAATTGTACAAGGCTCCTTCCCAATCGCCGTACATTGCATTGGGAAGCACTATGAACCGATTTCCGAATTCATTTATCAGGCTATCGGTGAGTCCGTATCTTTCAGGAATTGATTTATGTTCGAATACTTCAGTAAAATCGTTAAGGTTATCACCAATCAGCATAATGATGAGCCGCGTTTCGGAGACCTTTTCCCTCCTGGCTTTTTTGGATGATTCCTTTTCCTTGAGCATCAGGTGATCATTTGTGGCAAACGGGAATCCGGTAGAAACGAGGTTTTTCAGTGTTTGGGCTCGCTGACTTTCTTTCCGGTTTGAAATATAGTAAGTTTCAACACCTTTTGATTCCGCATATTTTAAGAATTCAAGGGCTCCGGGTATTGCACGGGCTTCTGCTTTATTGATCCATTCCTCCCAGCCTTCCGGATACATCCAGTTTTTCAGAATCGAATTGGCTTCATAAGGGCTGTTATCGAGAACCGTTTCGTCGATATCGACGACGATTGCCTGCTTTTTCATCATTCCCATCATTTTCGAGCTTTGATCGAGTCTGTACCTTGCGGCATTGAAAGCCTGGTAACAAAGTGCACGGTACTCGGCAGCAGTTTGCTGGTAAAGCACAGACATTTCCAGGTGGTCATTGGCATTAACAGAGGGTTCAGGATTGGGATTGCTGTTAAAAGCATTTGAATTTGAACAACTGATGATCACCGAAAACGTGATTAATCCTAAAAAAACTAATAATACTTTTTTCATTTTAAAACTGGTTAAAAGATTACCAAATATATCGGATAAAACTTTCAAATTCACGTATTTCCGCTATAACTTCATCCAATTCCAATGTTTCCCGGTATCCGACTACAGCCCAGGCAACATTATTACGCTGTTGCTTTAATGCTGGATGGTTCAGGTTAAAAATATCTTCAGTGAATTTTGCTTTCTCATTCTTTGAATGCAACTTACCATTTGTGTGATATTCAAAAAACATCTGAGGTTCATCCAATACAGGATTGATAATTTTATTGTAGATGTTTCTTGATTTTACCTTTAAATCTTTAAATAAAGCACAATGATCGGCATTATTGCAAGAAACAAGCAAGTTATTATGATCAAACGTTAACTCCGGATAAAAATGCTTGCGTTTAAAATGATCAATATGAGAATAGGAAGAGTCGGGGATAATAGCAGATTCACAATAAGCACATTGATAATTTTGCTCTGACTCAAGAATGTATTGCCTTAAATTTGCTCGTATTTCATTGATTCCATCCCAGTTTACAGGTCTGTTTTTTTGAATAAATTTTTTTAAAAAACCAGGTTCTGTTTTATTAATTTTTTTCATTCAATTTCTTTCTTTTCGCAATCTCAAGACGAAGCAGCATCAGGTCTTTATCATTTCTTCCTAATAATTTCTCCATTTCCGATTGTAATGCTAAAAATTTACGGGTATCATATTCATTCTTGTGGACTAATTCATACAAAAGTTCGATTTTCTCTGTAATACCAGGAATCCTCAGTGATTCAATGTTCATAATTTCCAATAATACCCTTTGAATTTCATATCCGTACGAACCATTAAAATCGGAAATGACTTCAATTTTACCATTTCTGTTCACCAATAATCTTAAAGATTCCTTTTTTGCAGAGGCAATAATATGCGGGGAATGAGTAGCAATGATTATTTGGTTATTATTCTTCACTGCGAAATCTTCATAAATCTTCAGAATCCTGTTTTGCCAGTTTGGGTGCAGGGAAGATTCGGGTTCATCTATTAAAATAATTTTATTTTTTTCATCAGCTAAATACAGGGAAAAGGCTTTAGCTATCAATTCTTGTTCGCCTTTTGATAATTGGCTAAAGCTGATTTTTTCACTTCTTTCATTTATAAAGTACAGATTTCTTTCTTTGTCCACAGCACTAAGTTCGACGTGAAGATTAAATCCTTCAAATAAGTGTTTTAAAAGTTCCTGAACTTTTTGAAATGCTTTACTACTCTTGTAATCTTTTTCAAAAATAAGTTTGTCAATAAATTTAATAATTACTGATCGGGCAGAATTTATATTGGTATCATACGTTTTAAAAAAAATTACACAATCTTTTTCAGGTTTAAAATATTTTTGTTCAGATTCTCTGACTTCATTTTTGTTTACCGGAAGGGAATAATTAAGGGAAGCCAAAATATATTTTCCGCTTTCAATATCGAATTCTTCTCCGACTATTTTATTTCCAGCAATATATGCTGGTTTTCTTCCACTAAAATAATCAGAGATAAATTCGAGCAAACTTGATTTACCACTACCATTTATTCCTGCAAGAATAATAAGATCTAATGGCTTACTGCCATGTGTAAAATCAATATCAAAATCCTTGAAAAGTTTAAAGGTCTCAACATGTATTTTTCGAATTTTCATCTTATTTATTCTGTTATCACAAAAGTAGTAAAATAAAAAACCCGTAAGTTTGAATTCCTACGGGTTTTGAGTTACCACAATATTAATTATTTCTGGAAAACCATCTCCGCCATCCTCTTATAGCCGGCATAACGCCATTTTGCGTTTTCTTCCGCAGCTGCAAACAGCTCGGCAGCCTGCGCCGGGAACGATTTCTTAAGCGACGTATAGCGGACTTCCCTTCCCAGGAATTCCTGGAATTTCGACCAATCCGGATCCTTCGAATCAAGCGTGAATGGGTTCTTCCCTTCCTTTTCAAGCAACGGATTGTACCTGTACAGATGCCAGTAACCGCATTCCACCGCCAGCTTTTCTTCTTCCTGAGTTTTGCTCATTCCGAATTTCAAACCATGGTTAATGCAGGGCGCATAAGCTATGACCAGCGAAGGTCCCGGGTAAGCTTCAGCCTCGCGAATTGCCTTCAATGTCTGCGATTGATTTGCACCCATTGCAATCTGGGTAACATAAACATATCCGTAAGTCATCGCCATCGCTCCAAGGTCTTTCTTTCTGACCCTTTTACCCGAAGCTGCAAACTTAGCCACGGCGCCCACCGGCGTAGATTTCGATGCCTGTCCTCCCGTGTTTGAATAAACTTCGGTATCCAGAACCAGTATATTGATATCTTCACCCGATGCAAGGACATGATCAAGTCCGCCGTAGCCTATGTCGTAAGCCCAACCGTCGCCACCGACAACCCACACTGATTTCTTGGAAAAGTACTGTTTCAGTTTCAGGAGTTCCTTAGCCAGTGGATCTTTTTCCTTTTCAAGAGCCGGAATAAGCTTCAGTGACACTTCATCCGATTTGCCGCCGTCGTACATATTAGCGATCCATTCACCGAATAATTCTTTGGTAGCGCCTGAAATATTCCCGTTCGCTGTTGACATCATCAAAGCGATCCTGTTCCTCATCTTTTTGACAGCAGTCACCATTCCGAAGCCATATTCGGCATTGTCCTCGAATAAGGAATTTGCCCACGCAGGACCTCTTCCGGTTTTCTTGCTCGGGCAGTAAGGCGTTGATGGCGATGATCCGCCATAGATGGAAGAACACCCGGTAGCATTGGCGATCATCATCCTTTCACCGAAAAGCTGGGTAGCCAGTTTAATGTAAGAAGTTTCGCCGCAGCCTGCGCAGGCTCCTGAGAACTCAAACAACGGCTGTGCAAACTGGCTGTTTTTAACGGACTTGTCCTTTTCAACAATCGTGTCCTTATATGTTACGTAACCATCAAGGTAATTCCAGTTTTCAACCTCAACCATTTGCGAGTCCAGCGACTTCATAACAAGAGCTTTGTCCTTAGAGGGGCAAACCTCAACACAGTTGCCGCAACCCGTACAGTCGAGGGGACTGAGCTGTATCCTGAACTGCAATCCGTCGAATGTTTTTGGAATCGCCTTCAATGTTGTTGTTCCCTGGGGCAAGCCTTTCATTTCATTTTCATCGATCAGGAAGGGTCGGATGCAGGCGTGTGGACAAACGTAAGAGCACTGGTTGCACTGGATGCAGTTTTCAGGGATCCATTCAGGAACGGTTACTGCGATACCTCTTTTCTCGAATGCCGTGCTACCGGCAGGCAGTGTTCCGTCTTCGCGACCTCTGAAGGCACTTACAGGCAGGTTGTCGCCCTTGAGCTTATTGATCGGATCGAACACGAATTTGATAAACTCGGGTAATTCACGTCCGTCCTTCTGCTCCTCAACTTTAATCTGTGCCCACTCTTGCGGAACTTCCACTTTCGTAATATCACCACCCCTGTCGACGGCAGCATTGTTCATATTTACAATGATATCACCCTTTTTCCCGTATGTTTTATAAATTGCTTTTTTCATGTGATCCATTGCATCTTCATAGGGGATCACCTCCGAAACCTTGAAGAAAGCCGATTGCATGATGGTATTCGTCCTTGAACCCAGTCCGATTTCCACCGCAATTTTCGTAGCATTGATGATATAGAAATTGATATTGTTCTCTGCAAGATATTTTTTCATGTGATCCGGAAGTTGTTTCTTTGTTTCTTCCACATCCCATATACTGTTCAGGAGGAAAGTGCCTCCTTTCTTCAGACCTTTCAGCATGTCGTATTTTTCGAGGTAAGCCGGAACATGACATGCCACAAAATCCGGAGTCGTCACAAGGTATGTCGAGTTTATCGGTTTATCGCCGAATCGCAGGTGCGAAACAGTAATACCGCCCGATTTTTTTGAATCATAGGCAAAATAGCCCTGTGCATATTTGTCGGTGTTGTCGCCGATGATCTTGATCGAATTCTTATTTGCCCCCACAGTTCCGTCGGCACCAAGCCCATAGAACTTGGCTTCGTATGTACCTTTAGGTGTAACAATGATCGGATCGAGCAGCGGAAGCGACGTGTTTTTCACGTCATCGTTAATGCTGATCGTAAACCTGTTTTTTGGTTCGGGCAGCTTCAGGTTATCGAACACTGACAGGATATGCGCCGGCGTGGTATCTTTCGAGCTTAGTCCGTACCTGCCTCCAACGATGACGGGAGCATCTTTCCTGCCATAAAATAAATCGCGGACATCGAGATACAGAGGTTCGCCATTGGCTCCGATTTCCTTTGTGCGGTCGAGAACCGCAATTTTTTTCACTGTCTTCGGAAAAACATTCATGAAATATTTTTCTGAGAACGGGCGGTACAGGTGGACGGCAATTAATCCGACTTTTTCACCTTTTTCCATCAGGTGATCGATCACCTCTCTGATGGTAGCCGTTACGGAACCCATAGCAACAACGATGTTTTCAGCATCCTTTGAACCGTAGTAATCAAAGGGGTGATATTCGCGTCCTGTGATTTTTTTAATCTCCTTCAGGTAGCTTTCGACTACATCGGGAATGGCATCATAGAATATGGAACCTGCTTCCCGTGCCTGGAAATAAATATCCGGGTTTTGAGCCGTACCGCGGGTGACAGGGTGTTCAGGATTAAGGGCATTTTCCCTGAAACGCTGGAGAGCGTCATAATCGATCAGGCGGGAAATATCTTCCATTTGCATTTCCTCAACTTTCTGAACCTCGTGTGATGTCCTGAATCCGTCAAAGAAATGAAGGAAGGGAACTCTCGTTTTGATGGCGGAAAGGTGAGCGACTCCCGCAATGTCCATGATTTCCTGGACGCTTCCGGTGGCAAGCATGGCGAAGCCCGTCTGGCGTGTGCTCATCACGTCGCTATGATCGCCGAAAATAGAAAGGGCATGGGCGGCGAGGCTCCTTGCGCTTACGTGAAACACACCCGGCAGCAACTCGCCCGAAATTTTATACATATTCGGGATCATCAGCAATAAGCCCTGCGAGGCTGTGTAAGTACTCGTCAAAACGCCCGACTGCAGTGCACCATGAATGGCACCGGCAGCACCGGCTTCGGATTGCATTTCTCTCACATCAACAGTTTCGCCAAAATATTCTGTTTCCCATGAGCTGCCCACTGATCAACATACTCAGCCATGTCCGACGAAGGAGTGATCGGGTAAATACAGGCTACCTCGCTGAACATGTAAGCAATATGCGATGTGGCATAATTTCCTTCGCAGGTGACAAATTTTTTTTCCTTAGTCATAATACTATATATTAATACTTTATCGAGTTCAAAAAGCAAAAAAAGCCCGCTACAGGCGCGGCGAAATTAGTAAATTATAATTACAACATATTGACAGCATCTTATTTAGAAATGTTTTAGATTGACTCCCGCTGACAGACCAACGAAATTTTTTTACTTTTGCCCGACTGAAAGAATTCAGCAATGAAATAATTTATCGTTAACAAAAAATTTTATGGCAGATCTTAAAACGAAATACCTGGGCATCGAACTGAAGAATCCTGTTATTGTAGGAGCTTGCAGTCTTTCATCGCATAAAGAGAACCTTAAAAGGATGGAGGATGCAGGAGCCGCGGCAATAGTATATAAATCCCTCTTCGAAGAGCAGATTCAGCTCGAAAATCTTCAGATTTCGGAGCAAATGGAAGAATTCAAAGAACGGAACGCCGAAATGATCTCCATGTATCCCGATATCGAACATGCCGGACCTGAGGAATACCTTTTAAACCTCCGGGAAGCTGTGAACACTGTGAAAATTCCTGTGTTCGGAAGCCTGAATGCAATAGAGGAAGAAACCTGGGTTGAATATGCAAAAAAGATTGAGCAAACCGGTGTTGCCGGACTCGAGGTGAATTTCTACCATGTCCCGACCGATCATGAGATTATTGGAAAAGCGATCATCAATGAGCAATTGGACATTGTCCGCGCAATCAAAAAGGAAATCAATATCCCTATTGCAATCAAGCTTAGCCCGTATTACACCAACCCACTGTATGTGGTTAAAGAAATGGATAAACTGGGAGCCCACGGTTTTATCCTTTTCAACAGGTTGTTTCAGCCTGATATCGACATCGAAAAGGAAGTCATGCATTTTCCATACAATCTGAGCCAGCATGAAGATAACCGGTTCCCGTTGCGGATTGCCGGGTTGCTTTATGGAACGATCGATGGTAACATTTGCAGCAGCAGGGGTATTTTCAACGGAAAGGATGTCATTTCAATGATTCTCGCCGGAGCCGATTGTGTCCAGGTAGTCAGTACGCTTTATAAGAACAAAATTGAACAGATTTCGACCATACTTCATGAACTCGAATCCTGGATGGATAAGAAAGGATATCGAACTGTGAAGGATTTCAGAGGCAATATGTCGCGCAAGAATATTTCCGATCCCTTTGCCTATCGCAGGGCACAGTATGTCGACATCCTGATGAAATCGGAAGAAATCTTCAAGAAGTCCCCGACTATCTGATTTCCGTATTTGACAAGCCCTGATAAAACAAACATTGCGATCCGCACAACCCGGCAGATCGCAATGTAAGTTAATATACTCTCCAAAGAGTTACCGGGCGATGATCAGTTTCTTCCTGACAAGTCCATTTTCGCCCTTGAGGCTCAATAAGTACTGACCTTCCCGGAGGATAGGCAAATCGATTTCAATCCCGGACGATTCCGGCACTAAATCCTTATGCCGGAAGACAATCCTGCCCTGAAGGTCATAGATATCAATAGTAAACGGGGCTTTCAGCGAATTCCAGTCTTCGGAGGCAAGTGTCACACGGTTTCTGGCAGGATTGGGAAACAAGCTAACATTGCCGGAGAATTCAGCCTCATCGACGCCAAAGGTTCCTTTTTCAATCTTGATTTCAAGAAGATATGTGCCTGTATTTCCCTGGTAATAATTCGAAACGGCAAAGTATACCGGTTGTCCGCCGCTCACAGCAAATGATCCTTCCATTATATCGTCAAATACCTGCGACCACCAGCTGCCGACACCTACCGCCCAGAGCACGTCGTCAGTATAAGTAATTCCGTTACCACTGTTATAGCTGTCATGAGCCCTGATCGTAAATTTATATTCAAATCCGGATGGCAGATCAACTTTGTAAAAATCGATGTCATTACCGTTGTGAATTGTGGATTCCGTCGTTTCAACAACAGCGAGATCTCCAGCAAAATTCAGCGGGAAGTTGTAAGCCTGAGCCTGCTCGTCGTTGGTTTCGTAGATGTCGGGCGGTAATTGCGGAGATGCGATCTGAATGGTAATGGGATTAGGATAATTGACCGAACCGACCAGATTCCAATCCCCGCCATCAGGCTGATCCCAGATCGCCAGGATATAAGAGCCCGGTTCGACCTCTGCACCCGGACAGTTAAAGGTAATTTCGACATAGTATCCGGCAGTTAAATCAAGGGATGTACTGGCAAGTTCTCCAAGGTAAGTTCCCTCCGCATCATACAGGTCGGCAGACACCATCCCTGAAAAGTCGTATGTATCATAATTGCCGATGACGGCTGTAACCTGGAATGGTTCGCCGCTGATGACGGACTCCGGATTCAATACCAGTTCGGCATACATTTGCATGGTGTTATCAGGACCAACTATACTTACAGATGTATAGTTGCTGTATGATCCCGCACCTATAATTGCCCAATTACCCCCGGTTGCCTTGTAATAAATGCCGATAAAATAATTGCCGGGAGTGGCTAACAATCCAGTGGTCTCGAATGTGAAAGAATAATAATACTGCGTTTGCATATTGACTCCACTCAACTCCTGGATTACATCAACAAAAGCACCCTCGGCGTTGAATAGCCAGGCTGCCAGGTTGCCCGAAAAATTATTATCGTCAAGGTTGGCTATATCGACATTCACACTAAACGCATCGGTAAAACTGATCGGATCAGGTTCGACGATTATTGATGAGTAGGCTGCAAGGTCAAACTGAGTGCTTCCGCCGCCGCCGCCTGTTTCAGGTTCAATTCCGAATAAAGCCTGCTGACCGGAGTTGAAATTTCCGCTTCCTCCCCCGGCTCCTCCTGATCCCGGAGCGAGGCTGTTGATCGAAAAGTAGCCGTCATAGGTTCCGCCCCAGCCCCAGTTCATGTGGAAATAATTGTTTGCATCATAACCGTCGCAAACCCATGTATGACCGCCGCCCTGACCGAAGCCCGCATACTGGACGGGACGTCCCGCATCGAGGTCTGTTTTCAGCATCTGAATCCAGTTGGCTTCGTTGTAATTCTCCCTGAACAAACCCTGCATGGTCGGTTTATAACCGAAATAGGTCTTATATGCATACTCGCAGCAATGCTGAATCGGCGACTGGGCTTCGATTACGTAACCACCGCTTCCTCCTGTGGCAGCAACGCCGTATTGCATTTCGACACTTACCCCGCAATGAAACATCAGTGTTGCGATCGGATTATTCGAACTGTTGATTGAGTTCGGCATCGAAGCCCACTCATAGGTAGTTGCACCGAAATTTGCAGAAAGAGTCCCGTAATTTTCAGTATTATAGCTATGATAACCGGTTCCTTGCTCCGGGTAATTCCAGTATTTCATAATCTGAGCCATGGCAGTTGCCGGACAACCCGTTACCGTGAGTTCGTTGTAATTGTTGTCGTACGGACAAAGCTCATTGTAGAATGGCGCCTGATCCCAGGTTGTTGACATCAAGGGATCAACAGAAGTGGGAGACTTAAATGTCATGGATTTATCTGGGATCAGTAGTTCCGCCCATGCATTTTTAACCCCTGTCGAAGCTTTCGAGCCGCTTTGAACAAGCGCTGTAATCTCTTCGGCGCGCATTTCCAGCATCCCCTGAACTGCCGGAGGCAGGTTTTCGCCTGTAAAAGTTCCGGTAAATGAATATCCTATGACTGGATAAGTACAATCATCAGCTGAAATAATGATAAATCCCTTCTTTTCATTCAAATTAAAAATGTAAAACAGAACTTGTTTCTGATTGTCCTGATCCGGTGCGCTTAGTCCTTCGGCTGTATATACAAAGGCATGGTTGAATGTGGCAATGCCAGGAATAAAAAATCCTTGGTGTTTTGCCATTACTTGGAAGTGCTTTTGAGCGGCTATTTTTGCGGTTACCCATGAAACCGGATCGCTGAAGGACAATGTAGCCATCAGTACGCTGGAAATTAAAAGTAATGTTGTTTTCATAGAATATTGTTTTGAGGTAAACATATAGAATTGTCAAACTGATAATTCATAACCGTAAATTTTAATTTTAAAACCAGAACAGATAAATGTCAAATTTATAAAGCATGATTAAGAAAAACGTCAGTTCTATTTGCAAATTTAGTTTTTTATCATTCGACAAACTGAGAATTTTTTCCCTTCATATTGAATCTGTCATTCAGATCGCTGTTCTAAAATGCCCTTCGTCTTATTCCGTAATTCAACCCTCAACAGTCCTGAACCTTTTTTGCCCTTCATGCGGACGATCGAAAAATGAAAAAGATTCATCTTTGGATTAAAATAAAGCATTCTTTCATTTTTAATTTCGCGATTAATCCTTCGGGTGTAATATTTTCAAGGAGTCATAAGACCTGACAAAAGCATTGGGGACAATGCTTTTCGTCGGTTCGTGACTCGAGTATCAGCGATTGATGCGCTTCGCTTCGATAGATCCTTAGGGTAGATTTGTCTTTTCAAGTGAAAACTCCGGTTTAAAAACGAACTTCCATTTTATATTGCAGGCAATTCTACTTGGACAAGTTTTAGTAACCTTGTCCAATCCATTCGCGGAAAAGGAAGTCAAGTAGATATCTCCGTTGCTTTCATCAAAAGTATAAATGTCTCCGGTAACCGGATCAGCAATAAAGGACCAGAAGGCAGGAACATGGGGGCGGTCAAAAGACTCAACAAATGCGGTGGATTCCCATGCAAAAAGTTCGTATCCTTTATTTCGGCTCCGACCAAACAACAACCAATCCACACCTTCGGTGAAATAGCATGTTGACACTGCATATTCTCCGTCATAGCCGGTTTGAATTATTGAAATGTCATAATTTAATACGTAATTGGTTGCAAAATGAAGGTTACCACTCGGGTCGATGGCTATTCCGCTTACCGTGTTCGGAAATCCTTCAAGACTTAGAAACCCGGATACACCGGTTTCAGTGTCGCAACGCCAAACGATACTTGCATCCATCTCCGTGAGAAGAACATCACCGTCGGCGGCTAATCCGGCTAATGGAGTGTACCAAGGTTCTTCAGTCGGCGTCGGGATATCCCACCATTTATAATAAAGCTGATCCAACTGGTGGTACAGGTAGATAAATAAATGGTGTTCTCCGTCATTGGAATACAGCCAGACATTGCCATCGGGACGCACCACCATCTGCGACCTCAGAAACGGGCGATACCAGGCTCCAAGGGGTGTTTGGCTAAAAACACAGGATAACTGGTCTTTACTCGCAAAGGGTGTAAATTGTTGCGATGCGACATCAGCCCGGAATATCCAGTAATCATCCGTATCGGCAGTGAGGTAAAGCGTGAAAAACAAGCCTCCGGTCGAATCACAGCCAAGGTTCTCAAACCCTGCAGTATAAATTTCATAGCCGATGGATTCTGCAATTTCAGCAGGCTTGAGTCCGGTTGTCATTAAATTCCCGTCAGGCGCAAGATAGAGTATTTCCTGATGATCGGCTAAATTATCGTGATCCATCAAAAAAAAGCCGCCACAGCCATCAGGAGTAAACATAGGTTCCATCATATATAAATCAGCGGTGATGTCTTTAAAAACCAATTCCGTACAATTGATTACTTGATTTGTTGGATATCCTGCAGGGTTTTCCTTTTGATCCTTCGAACAGGATAAAAGGATTGTAAGCGAAACAATTGTAACAAGGTGTTTGTTTAAATTTTTCATATCCTGATGATATTTAGCAAAAGCAAATTAGTCCGGTGGTTTAATGGCTGGCAATACCTGAATTGCGTAAGGGATTTTACTTATGTCATGACGGCGTAACGAGGTCTTAGAATCTTTCCCCTTTAAACAGACCGGCTTGCCTTTTCTCTTGCTTCAACAGTTGTGGACACCCTTTGAAGTTATAAGTAAAATGTAAATTCGAATCGAGCAGAACAGGATTGAATCCTTGTTCTTCAAGACATAAGATATCAAAAAACAGCTATTTTTTCAGCCTTTGAAATTTTCCCGGTTGATTCCAGAAAAATGAAATAAATACCAGGTTCCAGGTTACTGACATCGAAATGATAAATTCCATCTTCAGCCTTCAGCTTTTCACTCCTGATTTCTACCCCTGAACTGTTGTAAATCTTTATATCCAACAGACCGGACTGAATTTTCGGATATCTGAGATTAATCCGTTCATGGGCAGGATTCGGGTAGACAATGATCTCAGAAGATAGTCGTGTTTTTTGAATCTGGGTCTGTGTAAAATAGACGGACGCACAAAAGATATCATACTCACCGGCATTTAAAATACTCTGGTTTCCGAAATGCAGCGTATCGCTGGTAAAGATTCCTGAAACAAAAATTTCATCAATGCCGGTTTGCACCAGCGAAGTAATATTGTTGGTTCCATTCCCATCCAGACCCGTGGCAGACTGAGCCATTCCACCGTCATCAAACCGGGCGATAAATGCTTTGGAGATTTCCGGATTTGTATTGTACAAAGTATCACTTCCAATTGTCAGGGAAGAGCCTAAAAATTCACCGGCAAAAAGGAGTCCGTTATCTTGGATAGCTACCATTTCGTCAAGATAATCCATCAGATCACTACCCATACTGTTTGTCCATATTAAAGAATGATCGGCGCTGAATTTTGCAATCCAGAAATCAAAATCATCGGCACTTAGAGCCAAAGTATCGGAACCGATGATAAATTCATTGCCTTTATACCTTCCCGCAAGGTAAAAATTCCCGTCGCCGGCAGGCGCTATCCTTTCGCAAGTGCTGTGTACGCCACTGTTCACCGGAATAAAGTACCAAACAAGCTCACCCTCTGAATTGCATTTGAAATTATATGCATTCTCATAACCATTACCGATTCCCGAAAAATAGGTTGTATCGAAGTAAAAATCCTGGCTGTAATAACAGCCTGAAATGAATACATTATTATCATTATCAGTTTGTAAATCACTGATGAGGTCGGAGCTTTCGCCTCCGATATGCTTTGTCCACGACACGTTCAGCTCATTGTCAAGCTTCGCGAGGAAAACATCCATGATCCCATTGTTAAAAAGCGTATCATTCCCAAGGATCATCCAATCGCTCATAAAACCACCTCCGATATAGAGATTTCCTGAACCATCCGTGGCTATACCCCTGATCATTTCAGTAAAGTCTCCTTTCGAAGAAATGGCTTCAAGAAAATTACCGTCTGAATCGAGTTTGGCGACAAATAAATCGGGCATGTCGGGAATGCTCGTATTGATCAGTGTATCGGAACCAATAATCATTGATGAACTCGAGAAATGCCCGCCAATAAATATGCTTCCATCGCTGCTCACAGCAACTTCGGTTGACAGGTCGGAATTATCACTGCCTCCGCTTACTGCCCAGATGACATTCCCTTCCGGATTGATCTTTGCTACAAAAAAATCATAATGCGAGCTGTTAGTATTGGTAAGGTTAAAGCTCCCGAGAGAGAGGATGCTGCTTTTGAATGACCCGGTCATCACCAGATTGCCGTCGTTGTCCGATGTTGCGGATGTGCAATATTCGTTAAATTGTCCGCCGAAGCTTTGAGCCCAGTTCCAGTTGAAGGATTGAGCTGCCCCTTCAGGATTTGTCAGATTTAAAATCCCCGATAGAAGAATTAACAGTTTTAAACTTTTCATTTGATATATCTTTTAAACAGCAAATTTATCGGGGAGGAAAGGTTGCAGCAATCCGTAATAATACGTATTTTTCTATAAGTAAAAATACCCGGACGATAGGGTTAATGGGTTGTTTAAAACAAAAAATAAATGTTGCGTCCAAAAGTAAATACCGGTGAAAGCTTAAAACTGGTAAGCGTATTGAAGTACTATTTTTCTCATCTCCTCAGCTTTGAGAGGTCTCAATGAATAAGTCCGGTTCAGAAGATTGTCACAGATGACCGAGAATTTATGCTTTTCTTTAAATGTATGACTGATCCTTAAGTCCAGGATCATGTTGCCATGGTTGTTATTCCTGAAATAATCCATGTATTTAAGCGGCTGAAGAGAACCGCCTGTGTTTTCCAACGTCTTTTCGAGGTCGGCGATCGCTTTATCGAGATTGTTGATTTTGCTGAAGTATTTGATGCTGAATCCCAGTAAATAATTCCTGTAATCGAGTTCCAGGTCGGCTTTCAGCGTGTGAAGAAACCGGTATTTTAAAATGTTCCTCCCAGGATCAACGCTGGTCGATCTGTAGTTCAGAACCACTTTTTCTCCATTCGGGTCGGTATAACTTGCATATTCATAATCGGGATTCAATGATTTTGGGAGGATATAATTGTAGCCGATCATGGTCTTCAGGTTCAGTTTCCTGGCAAGCTGGGCTTTTCCCGTTACCGATATATCGGCGCCTATTATCCTTGATTCGCCTGTATTAACGAACCTGAATCCATAAAATGGCCAGGTAAACGTGGTATCCCATTTACCGAAGAGGTATTCGATGGTATTCTTATAATCCTGCTGGAAAACGGCGACATCCAGGTAGCCGAAGTATCTCGCGAACTTGAATCCCTGCTTCACACCGATTTCCGTATTCACACTGCTTTCAGGGATCAGCCCCGGATTGTCGTAAACCCCGAATGAACCCATATCCATCATGATGAACCGTTCGGCAATTGTAGGATAC
>Ga0233425_10003971_pt1 | contig 25731 bp, 16 predicted proteins | sample Watercolumn_Towu_2_FD_181712 | JGI IMG/M metagenome (GOLD analysis project Ga0233425, IMG submission 181712) | Freshwater microbial communities from Lake Towuti, South Sulawesi, Indonesia - Watercolumn_Towuti2014_140_MG | ecosystem: Environmental > Aquatic > Freshwater > Lake | place... | reverse complement strand
AGCATCTGTCTCTTCGCCTCGCGGGTGGTCCCCAGGACACCACAGAATGATCGCCCAGCCGCAGCCTGCAGGCCCTGGAGCCTGGAGCCTGGAGTCTGGAGCCGACGATTATGGGGTGTCGCATCCCCTTTACTTTTTCCTCTCCCGTCAGCACAGTGCGCCAGGATCTGAACCCATGACGGAAGACGAGAGCACCCTACCCAAGACCTACGATCCCGAACGCGTAGAGCCCGACATCTCGAGGACCTGGATCGAGAGCGGAGCGTTCAGGGCCACGCCCGACGACCGGCCCCTCGACCGGACATACGTGATCATGATGCCGTTGCCGAACGTCACCGGGGCGCTGCACCTCGGGCACGCGATCGACAACGTGATGCAGGACCTGCTCATCCGCTGGCACCGGATGATGGGCGACAACACGCTCTGGATGCCCGGCACGGACCACGCTGGGATCGCGACCCAGGCCGTGGTCGAGAAGCGGCTCAAGGAGCTCGAGGGCAAGACCAGACACGACCTCGGCCGCGAGGCTCTGGTCCGGCGGATCTGGGAGTGGAAGGACCAGTACCAGGCGCGGATCATCGAGCAGCAGCAGCGCATGGGCTGTAGCTGCGACTGGAGCCGCCAGCGGTTCACCATGGACGCGGTCTGCGCCCGCGCGGTCCGGCACAGCTTCTTCCGGATGTTCCGCGACGGACTGGTGTTCCGGGGCAAGCGGCTGGTCAACTGGGACGTCTTCCTCCAGACGAGCGTGTCGGACGACGAGGTCTACCACGAGACCGTGGCCGGCCACTTCTGGCACCTCGTGTACCCCGTGATCGACCCGCGGCCCGGCGAGCCGACGTCCGTGTCCGTGGTCACGACCCGGCCCGAGACCATGCTCGGCGACACGGCGGTGGCCGTGCACCCCGACTCCGCCGGAGCGCTGCGGGCGAGGATCGAGAAGACGCGTGAAGCCCTCGAGAAGACGCACGGCAAGGAGCGGCCCGCTCTCGAGGCGCAGCTCGCCGACCTCGAGGAGCGGGTGCGGACCGTGCTCCCGACGCTCGAGAAGCTCGCGGACATGGCCCGCGCCGGGCGTCACGTGAGGCTCCCGCTCGTGGACCGATCCATCCCGATGATTCGCGACGATTGGGCCAAGCCGGAGCTCGGCTCGGGCTGCGTCAAGATCACGCCCGCGCACGACCACAACGACTACGACGTGTGGACGCGGCACAGGGACGAGATCGATATCATCAACATCCTCCGGCCCGACGGGACGCTGAACGAGAGCGCGGGCCGCTACACCGGGCTGGATCGGTACGAAGCGCGCGAGAAGGTCGTCGAGGACCTCCGGAGCCTGGGGCTGCTCGGCGAGATCGAAGACCGCGACGTCGAGATCGGGCACAGCGACCGGTCGAAGACGCCGATCGAGCCCTACCTCTCGGACCAGTGGTACGTGCGCATGGGTGATGTCGAGGGCGGCGTCGTCATGGCCCGCGGCACGGGCAAGGAGCACCGGGCCACGGGCCTCGTGCAGGCCGCGATGGACGCCGTCACGAGCGGACGCGTGAGGTTCCACCCCGAGCGCTATGCCACGACCTACCTCGACTGGCTCGCGGAGAAGCGCGACTGGCCCATCAGCCGACAGCTCTGGTGGGGCCACCGCATCCCCGTGTGGGCCAGGCAGGGGCTCTGGGCCGGCCTCGACGTCGCCGGGCTCGCCTCGCTGCTGCGAGAGGGCGAGGGCAGGGTGGCGATCCGGGTGCACCGCCTCGACGCGGGCGACAGCGTCGCGCTCGACGCGGTCGAGTCGGCGGCTCGGCTCGGCATCGCGCCGTCCGAGCGCTGCTCGATCGACGTCTGCCTGCTCGAGGACGACGAAGCGCTCACGACGATGCTCGACCAGTTGGGCTTCGAGCGCGACCCGGACGTGCTCGACACATGGTACTCGTCGGCGCTCTGGCCGTTCTCGACGCTCGGCTGGCCGGACCCCGGGTCCGCGCCGGTCGGCGAGGGCCAGACGCCGCTCGGCTCCGTGGGCGGTAGGCCCGATTGCCTGAGCGCCTACTACCCCGGCTCCTGCCTGGTCACGGCGCGCGACATCATCACGCTCTGGGTGGCGCGGATGGTGCTTGCCGGGCTCTACGACGTCGGCGACGTGCCGTTCTCCGACGTGTTCATCCACGCCAATATCCTCGACGGCAAGGGCGAGCGGATGAGCAAGTCCAAGGGTAACGGCATCGACCCGGTGGACATCATCGAACGGTACGGCGCCGACGCCATGCGCTACGTGCTCTGCGACGCGCAGACCGGGGCGCAGGACATCAAGCTCCCGGTCGCCGCCATCTGTCCGACGTGCGGCCACCACAACGACCTCACGAAGACGAGGACCGGCCATTCGATCTTCGTGCGGGTCTGCGGCTCGTGCGGCAACGAGCTCGACATCCTCGGCACCTTGCCCGACCTGCCCCGCGGGAAGCTCATCTCGGAGCGGTTCGACGAGGGCCGTGCGTTCTGTACGAAGCTCTGGAACTCGGCGCGCTTCGCGTTCATGAACCTCCACGCGGACGACGCGGGCGCCGGAGCCTTCGATCCGGCGGAGCTCGAGATCGAGGACCGCTGGGTCCTCGACGGGCTGGACCGGACGGTGGCCACGGTGACGAGGTGCCTCGAGGAGTACGACCCGAGCGGCGCCCTCGGCGCGGCGCGCGACTGGTTCTGGGGCTCGCTGTGCGACTGGTACCTCGAGCTCATCAAGCCGCGGCTCCAGCAGCCGGGCTCCGCCTCGGCGCGGACCGCGCGCCGCGTCCTCGCCTACGCCCTCGACCAGGTGCTCCGGCTGATCCACCCGTTCGTGCCGTTCATCAGCGAGCACCTGTGGGGGCGGCTCGGAGAGATCGTGCCGTCGCGCGGGCTGGGCGACTTCGCGCCGCTCGACCGATCGAACCTGCTGATCACGGCCCGCTGGCCCGAGCCGCGGCCAGCCTTCGCCCGGCCGGACCTGCGCGAGAGCTTCGCCGTGCTCCAGCAGATCACCCGAGCGGTGCGCGAGATCCGCGCGTCGTCGGGCGTGGGGCCGCGCGCGCCGCTCTCGGTCACCATCAGGACCACCGACGAGCACGCGAAGGCCCTGGCGATGGACTTCCACGTCGTCGAGCGTCTGGCGTTCATCGAGTCGGTAGGCTTCGACCCGCGGGCCGTGCGGAAGCCCGGGAGCGCCGTGGCGGTGCTCGGCGACCTCCAGCTCTTCGTCCACGGCGTGATCGACGACCAGGCCGAACGGCAGCGCCTGACCAAGGAGCGGGCCAAGCTCCTCAAGGACGTGGAAGGCACGGAGAAGCGCCTGACCAACCCGAGCTTCGTGGCCAAGGCCCCGGTCGAGGTCGTGCGGGAGTTGCGCGAGCGCCTCGAGGGGTTCAAGGCCCGTCTCGACCTCGTCGAACGAACGCTCAGGGAGCTCGAGGGGCTGAGCCCCACCGGGTGAGGGGCTCGCCCCTACGCTCCCGTTGGTCGCTACCCCCTTGTGCCCTTCATTGCTCTTGATTCAATCGTCACGGGGGGGCGTGTATGGAGCGGGGCGAATCTTGAACAAACGCAAGCGCGCGCTCACCAACGTCGGCGGCCGGGTCGCCGCCAGGGGCGATCCCGAGGCCGCGAGGTTACTGGCGCGCGCGCTGACCGTCGAGTCAGGAGGCGGGCTCGATCGCTGGACCCACGGGTTCCACACGTACCCAGCGCGCATGCACCCGGACACAGCGGCCGTGCTCGTCGGCGCGCTGTCGCGACCCGGCGACGTCGTGCTGGACCCGTTCTGCGGCTCGGGAACGGTCGTGCTCGAGGCGATGGTCGCGGCGCGGCGGGCCGTCGGGCGCGACCTCGGTCCGCTCGCGGTACGCTTGACTCGGCTCCGGTGCGCCGTGACCTCGGAGACCCAGCGCACGGCGGTCCGCGAGGTGGCGAGGCGCGTCGCCGGCATCGCCGAGGCGCGCTCCCGCGACGGCGCAGAGCCCGAGGCCCCCGCTGCCGTCGGACGGTGGCAGAACCGCTTCGACCTGGTCACGTACACCCAGCTCGCCTGGCTCCGCGCGCTCCTCGCCCGCGAGCGCGACGCCTTCGCGCGCGAAGCCCTGGAGCTCGTGCTCGCCGCGATCCTGGTCAAGGTGTCGCGGCAGGTGAGCGACACCGACAGGCGGGTGCGCCCTGGCCGGTCGGCGGGCGCGACGCGGCTGTTCCGCGCCAAGGCGGACGAGCTCGCCCGGATGCTGGGACGGCTCGCCCGCGACGCGAGGCGGGCTCAGGCGCCGCGGGCCGACGTGCGCGAGGACGACGCCAGGACGCTCGGGACAGTGGAGCCGGGCTCCGTGGACGCTGTGGTCACGTCGCCGCCGTATCCCAACGTCTACGACTACGCCGAGCATCACGCGCTCCGGGCGTGCTGGCTGGGACTCGACGACGGAGGGTTGCGCGAGGGCGAGGTGGGCTCGCGCCGGTCGTTCGCCGGGGTCGCGCAGGGGCTCGCGAGGTGGGATCGAGACGGCGCGGCGTGGGTCGCGGCGGTCGCGCGTGTGCTGCGGCCAGGCGGCCGCGCCGCCGTCCTGTGCGGCGACGGTGCGACGTCCGAGTGCCCCGTGCTCTTCGACGAGTGCCTGGGCCGCTGGGCCGAAAACGCGGGCCTGCGGGTGGTCGCAACGGCCTCTCAGTCGCGTCGCGCCTTCGACGACGAGACCCGGCGCGCCTTCACTGGCCGCGCGCGCCGCGAGCACCTCGTGTTGCTGGAGAAGCCCTGAATGCCCTGACGTTGGATCGCCGATGCGCCAACCCGAGGTGACGCCCGCGCTCACTTGCTCGTGCGTTTAACCCGATCGAGCTCGGCCAGGGCCGCGGCGAGTTTGCGCTCAGTGTCCTCGAGCGCGGCACGTGTAACGTCCCGTGTCTGTTGAGCCTGGTCCCGCGCCTCCTCGACCGTCGGCACGAGGTCGAGACCTTTCGAGTCACGCGACAGGGCGAGGCGAGCCGCGGCGCCTTCGTGACGAACAACGACCCACACGTCCAGCTCCCGGCTGAAGACAGGCCCCTCGCCGCCATGCTCCCGGACGAACGTCCCGTCATCCTCACGCCGGAAGAGCTGCAACGGGACGCGCTCCGGGTTGCTCGTCGTCCCCACCGCCGCTTCGGGGTCGAACACGATCAGCTCGCGCACGCCGAGCTGCGCGTACTTGGGCGGGTTCTGGTGGTAGTCCTTGGCCCAGCGCTCGCCCGAGACGATCTCGAGGGCCCAGCGCGGGGCAGGGTGCTCCGGGCGCCAGGTCTCCCACATGGCCGGGAGCGGCGGAGGAAACTGGCCGTCGAGCAGGTAGACGTCGGGCGACACCCTCACCAGCGGCTCGTGCTCGAGCCACGCGAAGAACTGGTCCGCGCCGATGTAGACCCGATCCCAGCCGCGCTCGCGCGACAGCTCCATGAGAGCCGATCGGATGGCCCAGATAATCTGATCCTGCTCTCCGCTCTCGCCCATGTCTTCCTCGTCCGTGAGATACCAGCTCGACCAGTCGATCCGTGCGCCGACCTCGTCCGCGGGCGGGTCGAGGACCACGTTGAGCGCCCTCGGCGGGCGGGTCCTTTGCGTCCGGGATTCTTGCGGAGATGTGCTGACGACCATGGACGAATCATAGCACGCTACGTCGTGACCTCGAGCAGCGCTGCCTCGAGGTAGTCGCCCTCCGGGAACGCGCGAACGACCGGGTGGTCCGGTCCGGCGCCCCAGACGGCTCGGCGCTCGATCCGCACCCCGGCCTCGCGCGCCGCGTCGCGGAGCACCTTCAGGAACCTGCGGCGGTCCACGTGGCTCGAGCAGGAGCAGGTGAGCACGAGCCCTCCCGGCTCCACGAGACGCAAGACCGCCGCGTTCAACTTACGGTAGACGTCGAGCGCGCGCGCGAGCGAGGCCCGGTTCGGCGCGAAGCTCGGCGGATCGACGACGACGAGGTCCCACCCCCGGGCGCGCAGCGAGCCGCCGCGCAGCAGGTCGATCACGTCGCCCGCGAGGACCTCGTGTCCATCCGAAGACAGCCCGTTGAGCTCGAGGTTCCGACGCACGGCTCCGAGCGCAGGAGCCGCGACGTCTACCGAGAGGCTGCTCGCGCAGCCGCCCGCGGCCGCGGCCACCGTGAATCCCCCCGTGTACGAGAAGAGGTTGAGCAGGCGGCGACCCGTCGCGATGTCCCGGACACGTGCGCGCGAATCGCGCTGGTCCAGGTAGAGCCCGGTCTTGTGTCCGCGGACCACATCGACCTCGAAGCGCAGGCCGTTCTCCAGGGCCACGAACGGCTCGGGACCGTGGTCGATCGACCGGTCGGATCGCGTTCTCCTGCCGGCGCGTTCCACCACTCGCTCGATGCCCGGGACTCGATGGACCGCCTCGTGCACCACGTCCCGGAGCGAGGCCGCGGCCTCGCCGTCGAAACGGACCACGGCGGTGCCGGCATATCGATCCACCACGAGGCCAGGCAGCCCGTCCGCCTCGCCGTGGACGAGGCGGAACGCATTGGTGAGCGCGAGGTCGAAACGGCCGAGGCGCCGGTCGGCCGCGGCCTCGATGCGCCGTCCGATCAACACGTCGTCGAGCATCTCGTCCGGATCGAGCGTCCAGACCCGAACCGCGATGGGCGACGCCAGGTCCCACAGCCCGCGCGCCACGAACCGTCCCGCTCCGTCGATCACGTCAACGACCGATCCGGCGGGAAGGTCGGATCGCTGGTCCACGGCGTCCGCCCAGATCCACGGGTGGCCGCGGCGGATGGTCCCGGCGACGTCGCGCCGGAGCCGCACGGGATGGGCACGAGGGTCCACGAGCAACGTGTGCCGCGACGCGGGCGATCGGTCAAGGGGCGATGCTCCGGCCGGCCTGTGATAGAGTGGCGCCGATCGGGAGGGCGAGGTGAGGTTCCACTACCATCGACCTGCCACCCTCGGCGAGGCGCTCGAGCTGCTGGCCGGTGCCGGGCCGGCGCGACGGCCCATCGCGTACGGCTCGGACCTCCTGGTCTGGACCAAGACAGGCACGCGCAGGCCCGACGACGTCGTCGACCTCACGGGCATCCCGGAGCTGCTGCGGATCGAGGAGATCGACGGCGACCTCGTCATCGGCGCCGGGGCTCGGCTCGCGGACCTGGGGCGGCATCCCCTCGTCCGGGAGCACTGCCCCGTGCTCGCCAAGTCCGTCGCTGTGATGGGATCGGTGCAGCTCCGCGAGGGCGCGTCGCTGGGCGGAAACGTCTGCACCGCCTCGCCCGCCGGCGACACGGCGCCAGCGCTCCTCGTGGCCGAGGCGCGCATGCTCGTCACGAGCACGAAGGGGACCCGGCACGTGCCGGCGCGCGACTTCTACACCGGTCCGGGCACTACGGTCGTTGGGCCGGGCGAGGTGCTGACGGCCGTCGCGCTCCCGAGGCTGCCGCCGGGCACGGTCGGGACCTTCCGGAAAGGCTCGCGCCGCGCGGCGGTGGACCTCGCGCTCGTCTCCGTGGCCGGCGTCGCGTTCCCGGACGCGGCGGCGCCGTCGGGCGTGGCCCTGCGGCTCGCGCTCGGCGCGGTCGCGCCCACGCCGGTGCGGGCCGCGCCAGCCGAGGACCTGGTGCGATGCGCAGGATTGCCGGAGTCGCCCGATGACGAGCTCGGCTGCACGTTTGCCGCGGCGGCCCGGTCCGCGGCACGCCCCATCGACGACGTCCGCGCCACGGCAGCCTACCGCCTCGAGCTGGTCGGGGTGCTGGCCGCGCGTGTCGCCGCCGAGCTCCGCGCGGCGTTGGAGGCGAACCGATGAAGGTGCTCTGCACGCTCGACGTCAACGGCCGGCGCCACGAGCTGGCGATCGAGCCCGCGACCACGCTGCTCGAGGCGTTGCGCGATCACCTCGGCCTGACCGGGACCAAGCGCGGCTGCGACCTCGGCGACTGCGGTGCCTGCACCGTGCTGATCGACGGCGCGCCGCGCCTCTCGTGCCTCACCCTCGCGCTCGCGGTCCAGGGCAGGGCCATAACGACCGTCGAAGGGCTCGAGGACCGGGGGAGGATGCACGCGCTGCAGGACGCTTTCGACCGCCACGGGGCGATCCAATGCGGGTTCTGCACGCCCGGCATGCTGTTGTCGGTCAAAGCCCTGCTCGATCGCAACCCCACGCCGTCCGAGAGCGAGATCCGCGAGGGCATCGCGGGCAACCTCTGCCGGTGCACCGGGTACCAGAAGATCGTGGACGCCGTGTCGGACGCGGCGGCCGAGCTCGCCAGCGCACGCGAGCGAGGAGACGCGTGATGTCGGGCCAGCACCGTGTGGTGGGGCAGCGGCACCGGAAGATCGACGGTCGCGCCAAGGCCACGGGCCGCGCGCGGTACACGGCCGACCTCTCGCTGCCGGGGATGCTCCACGCGAAGATCCTGCGCAGCCCGTACGCGAGCGCGCGCATCCGAGGTATCGACACGTCGGCCGCGGAGGTCCTCGACGGCGTCCACGGCGTGATCACTGGCGCCGACCTGCCCGAGACGTACGGCATCATCGTCTGGACCCGCGACGAGCACCCGCTCTGCGTGGACCGGGCGAGCTATGTCGGTGACGGCGTCGCGGCCGTGGCGGCGGAGACCGTGGAGCTCGCCGAGCTCGCCTGCCGCCGGATCAAGGTGGACTACGAACCACTCGAGCCCGTGCTCTCGTTCGACGACGCGATCGCCAGGCCGCAGGACGCGGTCAGGCCGGGTGAGCGGGCGGAGAAGCACGGCAACGTCACCAAGAGCGTGACCCTGTCGTTCGGCGATGTTGACGGTGGGCTCCGGACCGCGGACGTCAGGGTCGAGGGCGAGTACTCCTTCGAGAACACGAACCACGTCTCGATCGAGCCGCACGCGGCGCTCGCGGACTACGACGCGGCGGCCGGGGTCCTCACGCTGTGGTCGTGCACCCAGGTGCCGCACTACCTGCACCGGGAGCTCTCGCGCGTGCTCGGCCTCGACCAGAGCCGCATCCGTGTGGTCCAGCCGGCGATCGGCGCGGGCTTCGGCGGCAAGAGCGAGCCGTTCGACCTCGAGTTCGTGGTCTCGAAGCTCGCGATGGTCACGGGACGGCCCGTCCGGCTCGTGTACTCGCGCGAGGAGGTATTCCTGGCCCACCGCGGCCGGCACCCGATGCGGATGCGCTTCGAGGTCGGCGCCCGGCGCGACGGGACCATCACCGCCGTGCGCGCGCGAAACGAGCTCGACGGCGGCGCGTACTCGTCGTTCGGGCTCGTGACCACGTACTACAGCGGCCAGCTCCTGCCCGCGCCCGTCAAGCTCGGCGCGTACGAGTTCTCCTCGACACGGGTCTTCACGAACAAGCCCGCCTGCGGCGCCAAGCGGGGGCACGGCTCGGTCCAGCCGAGGTTCGCGTTCGAGTGCATGCTCGACGAGGTGGCCGATGCGATCGGCATGGACCCGATCGAGCTGCGGCGCCGTCATGACATCGGAAGCAACGTCAGGACCATCAACGGCCAGCGGATCACGTCGAACGGCATGGTCCAGTGCCTCGACGCCGTGGAGAGGACCTCGGGCTGGAAGGAGAAGTTCCGCAAGCTCGGGCGGGGGCGCGGCATCGGCGTGGCCACGTCCATGTACATCACCGGGACGAACTACCCGATCTACCCCAACGAGATGCCGCAGAGCTCCGTGACGATCAAGGCGGACCGCTCGGGACGGGTCACGGTCCTCTGCGGCGCCTCGGATATCGGCCAGGGATCGGACTCGGCGCTCGCGGTCATCGTGGCCGAGGTGCTCGGCCTCGACCTCGCCGACATCGCGGTCAGGACGCAGGACACGGACCTCTGCCCGGTTGACCTCGGGTCATACTCGAGCCGGGTCACGTTCATGTGCGGCAACGCCGCGCTCGACGCCGCGCGGCAGATCGAGGCATTGCTGCGGAAACACGTCGCGGCGGAGTGGGCGTGCGCGCCGGACGACCTCGTGCTCGACGGCTCGCGGGTGTTCCTCCGACAGGACACGGGCAGGTCCGCGAGCTTCGCCGACGCGGTCTGGCTCGCCGAAGCGGCCGAGGGGCCGCTCGTGCGGTCCGGCGGGTACAAGACGCCGAAGCTCGGCGGTGACTACCGCGGCGGCACGATCGGGGCCAGCCCGGCCTACTCGTTCACGGCGCACGTGGCCGAGGTGGTGGTCGACGAGGCCACGGGCTTCGTCGAGGTGGTCAAGGTCTGGGCCGCGCACGACTGCGGCACGGCCATCAACCCGACCATCGTCGAGGGGCAGGTCCAGGGCTCGGTGTACATGGGTCTCGGCGAGGCGCTGCTCGAGGCTCAGGTATACGACGAGAAGGGGAGGCTGACCTGTCCGAACCTCGTCGATTACAAGGTCCCGACGGCCGTGGACACGCCCGAGATCGAGGCGATCGTCGTTGAGAGCCACGACCCCGAGGGTCCGTTCGGCGCCAAGGAAGCGGGCGAGGGCCCGCTCCACCCGATCATCCCGGCGATCGCAAACGCGATCCACGACGCGGTCGGGATCCGGCTGCGGCAGATCCCATTCCACCCGGCGCGGGTGCTCGCCGCGATCGAGGCGAGTCGGGAGGTGGTGAAATGATCGGCTCCTTCGAGGTCCTGCGCCCACGTCATGTCGAGGAGGTGACCTCGGCCCTGCTCGAGAACGGCGACCGCGCGGCGCTCCTCGCGGGTGGCACCGACCTCCTCGTACGGCTCAAGCGATCGCAGCGCTCACTCGACGTCGTCGTGGATCTTGGCGGGCTCGCCTGGTTGGCGAGCATCGACGAGCAGTCCGCGGGATTGCGCCTCGGCGCCCTGGCCACGCCGGCGGCGATCGCCGGGCATCCGCTCGTTCGGCGGTTCTTCCCTGGTCTGCACCAGGCGGCACGGCTCGTCGGAGCTTGCCAGATCCGCTCGATGGCCACGGTCGGCGGCGCGCTGTGCAGCGGGCTCCGGTGCCAGTTCCGCGACCAGTCACGGTACTGGCGCGAGACCCTGGGTCCCTGCCTCGCGCACGGCGGCGCCGCGTGCCACGCGGTCCTTTGCGACGTGAGTGTTCTCGGGGGAAACCCCTTTCTGGAGAAAGGGTTTTCCCCCGGACCCCCATCCCGAAAGACTTCAGAGATTCTTTCATGCGAACACCCTCAAATGGTTCCGGGGTCCAAGTCTTTTGAGGAGGGGGTCCGGGGGAGGAACTTTCCTGCAACTCCAGAAAAGTCCCTCCCCCGTGTACGTGACAGGTGCGTCGCGACCGTGGCCTGCGACCTCCCGCCTGCGCTCGCCGCGCTGGGAGGGATCGCGGAGGTCGTCGGCGCCGACGGGACGCGAAGCGTGCCGGTCGAGTCGTTGTACCGCGACGACGGCCTGCGCCACCTCGATCTGGCGCGGGGCGAGCTCGTCACTGGGGTGCTCGTGCCCTGGCCGGCCCGGACGTCGCTTTCGACCTACGCCAAGGCGCGGCTGCGCAAGGCCGTCGATCGGCCGCTCGTCGGCGTCGCGGTCGCGGCCGACGTCGGGCCGGACCGTGAGATCCGGGCGATCCGTGTCGCGGTCTGCGGCAGCGGCCCACGGGTGCAGGTCGTCGAGGGGCTCGAGCCCTTCATTGGCGCGCGCCTCGACGAGCCCGTCGCCGAGGCCGTGGGGCGGGCCGTGCACCGTGCCTTCCACCCCTCGCCGGCGCTGCGCATCGATCCCGCCTGGCGCCGTCACTGCGCTGGTGTCCTGATTCGGCGTAGCCTCGAAGAGGTGCTGCAGCGATCGATCGACGTCACGAGGTCGTTGAGCGAGATGTCCGGCATCGATCCCCGGGCGTAGCACGATGTCACGGCTTGTCTCGTTGTATCCCTTGACGTTCGAGCCACAGGTCCTCGAGAAGGTCTGGGGCGGTTCGAAGCTCGTCGAGCTCTTCGGGAAGCCCACTGGCCACGAGCCGATCGGCGAGTCGTGGGAGGTCAGCACCGTCCCGGGTCGCGAGTCCGTGGTCGATACCGGCCCGCTGGCCGGGCGGCGGCTCGACCGGCTCGTCGAGGAATTCGGCGCAGAGCTCGTCGGCACGTCGGTGTTCGAACGGCACGGGCCCGAGCTCCCGCTCCTGCTCAAGCTGATCGACGCGTCCGATGACCTCTCCGTGCAGGTGCATCCGCACCGCGAGGCGGCCGCGCGGCTGGGACGCGGAGCGCGGGCCAAGGCCGAGGCGTGGCTGGTGCTCGCCGCGGACCCGGGCGCACGGCTCGTGCTGGGGGTGGCCGAGGGCATCGACCGGGAGCGTTTCGTCGAGCTCGCCCGAGCGGGTCGAGTCGCGGAATGCCTGCGCTCCGTGGAGGCGCGGGCCGGCGACGTGGTCCCGGTCGAGCCCGGGACGCTCCACGCCATCGGCAAGGGCGTCGTCCTGCTCGAGCTCCAGGAGTCGTCGGACACGACGTTTCGCGTCTACGATTATGACCGACCGGGTCTGGACGGGAAGCCGCGGCAGCTCCACGTCGACGAGGCGCTCGCATCGATGAAGCTCGAGTCCGGGCCCGCCGTGGTCGCGCCCCGGCCGCTCGGTGGTCCTGGCCGGCGCGAGCTGCTCCACCGTGATGCCGCCATCGAGATGCAACGCTGGACCTTCCGATCCCCTATCACGCTCGAGGTGGACCCGGCTCGGTTCTGGCTGCTGACGACCCTCGCCGGGTCGGTCACGCTCGAAACGCGGTCGCCCGCCCCCAGCGTCCCGCTGCCGACGGGCCGCTCGGCCTTGCTCCCCGCCGGTCTGTCGGTGAACATCGTTCCCGCTGGTGAAACCGTTCTCTTCCTGGGGACAGTGCCCAGGCATGAAGCTCCGTTCGGCGTGGACGAGGTGGACGGTATGGACACCGTGGACTGAGTGAACGATGGGGCGATGTCCACCATGTCCACCAAGTCCACTTCGTCCACCAGGGCGTCGGGCCTCCATGCCTGGTTGAGCTCGGCACCGCTCCGCTTTGAGGCTGTGCCCGTCCGTTTTCTGGACTCCGGGAATACCGTCGGGCAATTTGGGCGTCGGACGGGTGGAGATGAAATCGGCACTCCCGGTCGTGCTCCTGATGTCCCTCGCGGTCACGGCGACCGGGCATTCCGGCTGCTCGTGCACTGGCGGCGAGGAGCAGCCCGACGTCGAGGCCGCGGTCGAGCCCGAGGCGCTGGACGTCGAGCAGATCCGGCACGCGGCGACCGCGGAGCCTGAGGAGGATCCCTTCGACGACGTGGCCGCTCCCGCTCCCTCTCCCGCTCCCGCTCCCGCTCCCGCTCCCGCTCCCGAGCCCGGGGATGAATCCCCGGGCTATGCGACCGAAGCCCTGCGGGCTGACGCCGCTCCCCCTCCCGAACCTGATGCCGCCCCCGCTCCTGCTCCCGAGCCAGCGTCCGCCGAGCAGCTCCCGCTCGAGGCGGTGGCGTTCCAGTTCGCCACGAACGTGCTGGCCGAGCCCGCGCCGGGAGCCGAGGTCATCGGTTATCTCCGGCGCGGGGCGAGGGTCGAGGTGAGCGAACGCGAGGGCCGCAGGGGATGCAGCCGTGGCTGGCACCGGGTGCAGGGCGGCGGGTTCGTGTGCCACGGCGAGGGCGTCGTCGTGGGAGAGAGCCCTGAACCGTGGCCCGACTCCCCGGCTCCGCCGCGGCTCGATCAACCGCTCCCGTACGACTACTACTCCGTGGTCCGGGGCGAAGTGCCGGAGTACCACGAGGAGCCCACGAAGGCGAACGAGGCCGAGGCCGCGACGGCGATCCGCAGGTTGCGAGCCGCGGCCGAGTCTGACGCTGGCCACGCGACCGCACCACCGCCCGCGACTCAGCCGACCGAAGATATACCATCCGGGGACGTCGCCGATGCCGGCGCCGCCGGAAGTGAGGCACCTGCGCCGGAAAGCGGCGAGGCTCCCCCTGATGAACCGTCGAGCCCCCCGGCCGAAGAAGATCGTGAGCGTGAGCGTGAGCGTGAGCGTGAGCGTGAGCGTGAGCGTGTTGCAGACGAAGTCCACGACGGGGAAGGGAACACCCTCCCGCCTTCCGTGCGGATGCTGCTGGCCGAGGGATTCATCATCAGCGGGCACGAGATCAGGGGTCGCTGGATGCGGACGATCCGCGGGCGCTACATCGAGCGGACCATGCTCACCGAGCGCGAGCCTCCCGAGCTCCAGGGCATCGAGCTCGGATCGGAGATGAGCCTGCCGCTGGCGTTCGTGGTCCGTGGCCGCTCGAAGGCGCTCCGCATGAGGCCGGGCGCCGACGTGCGTTTCGACGTGGCCGGGACGCTCAGACGGCTGTCCGCGCACCCCGTGCTCGGCGAGGTCGTGCGCGACGACCAGCGGTACGTCTCGATCGGCAAGCGGTTGCTCGCTCGTTCGGACGTCCTGACCATCGTGGAGCCGATCGACCGCCCGCCCGACATCGGTCCCGATGAGAAGTGGATCGACGTCTGCCTGTCTCGACAGACGCTCGTCGCGTACGAGGGTGATCGGCCGGTCTTCGCCACTCTGGTGTCCACGGGCCGGAGCGCCGACGGCTTCGGTACGCCGCCGGGCACGTACCGGATCAGGACCAAGCACGTCAGTACGACGATGGACGACACGCAGGCCGGCGCCGAGGCATACAGCATCGAGGACGTGCCGTGGACCATGTACTTCCACGACAGCTTCGCGCTGCACGGCGCCTTCTGGCACGGTCTGTTCGGACGCGAGCGAAGCCACGGCTGCGTGAACCTGTCGCCCGCCGACGCGCGGTGGGTGTTCTTCTGGGCCACACCCGTGCTCCCGCCCGGCTGGCACGGCGTGCGCGCGACCCCTGAAAATCCCGGGACCGTCGTCGTCATCCGGCCCTAGCTGCAGCTCACCTCCGCTCCCGCTCCCGCTCCCGTTCCCGCTCCCGATCAGAAAATCGTTCGGCGAGCACCGTGAGCATGGCGACGATTCGATCCAAGAGCTGTCTGGCTTCGGCTGAATCCCCTGGCGTCACAAGCTCCAGGCGTTCTGCCAGGATGATTGTTCCACCGCATTCGTACGCAGATCGAAGGGCCATCCTGTAGAAGCGTGCTTTGTCGAGCTTGGAGAATTCTCCCGCGCCCTCAGCGATGTTGAGGACGATGCTCGACGAGGCCCGCCGGAGTTGATCCGAGAGATACGAACGTCCAACTCCGAATGTCCCAGCAACCGAGTCGGCGATGGCGGCGAACTCGATTGCTGCCTGGAACGCATCGAGCTTCTCGAATCCAAGCTGGCTCGTTGGTTGGCTCCCTTTTATTTGTTCTCGCCCATCCGGTTCTAGAGTTTCGTTCGGGAGCGGGAGGGGGAGTGGGAGCGGGAGCGGGATGAGCGCGTTATTCCGGGCACTCGAGGGTGTCGTCGTACTCGAACCAGGCGTAGACCTGGTAGTGGCCGCAGGCGGCGCCGGTCGGCGAGTGCACGCGGATCTTCAGGTCCCGCGGATCGTGGCTGTAGCAGGGGCTCCCCCAGATCACGGCGAGCTGGTACACGGACTCCGACTCGAACCAGTCGGCCCCGTGGGAGCAGAACGTCTGGCCGTCCATGCACCCGCCGAGGGTCATGCAGAGCCGCCAGTCGGCCGGGTCCTGCACGGCCCCCTCGACGTACTCCCGGTCCAGGAGCCAGAGCTGGACCGTGAGCCGGAAGGCGCAATCGGTGCCGAAGGGGTTCCAGCAATCGGTCGTCTCGTCGACCCTCGTCGAGTACCAGTCCTCGTCGCCCGGCGGATAGAGCGTGGGATAGGTCTGGAGGTCGGCCTCGTCGTCGACCTCGACGCTGACCGTGTCGACACCCTCGACGATCATGAGCTGGCCGGCTGAGTTGTAGATCGGAGACCCGTCATCGCAGGAGTCGTTGACCTCGTGGTCGTCGCTACGCCACCCGAAATCGGCGCCCGCAACGAAGTCGGGCTCTCCGTCGCAGTCGTTGTCGAGTCCGTCGCAGATGTCGGGAGCGGGGCCGATCTCGCCCACGCACGCTTCGATCCACTGCGCGTCCTCGTCGCACGTCTGGAGCCCCACCTGGCACTCGCCCACGTCGGAGCCGCAGCTCTGGGTCTCTCCCGGGCTGCACGTGCACTCCTCGTCGGTGCTCCGGTCGCAGTCGTTGTCGAGCCCGTCGTTGCAGACCTCGACCAGCGTGTCCGGGTCGTACGGGAGCTGGCACTCGCCCCAGGCCCCGCTCTGGCAGTAGCGCGTGCCCCGCGGACACACGCCGATCGCCTCGCCGCAGGGCTCCGACTGCCCGTGCACGCAGGGGCAGTCCTCGTCGACCCGCCCGTCGCAGTCGTCATCGGCGCCGTTGCACGTCTCGGTGTACATGGGCGGTGCATCGCAGAAGACCCATGCGCCGTTCGCACACTCCTCCTCGCCCGGACCGCACTGGTTGGAGCACGTCCGCCGCAGGGGACCTCCGCTGTCCGCCTCGTCGATCTCGCCGTCGCAGTCGTCGTCGCGGGCGTTGCACTGCTCCGGCGTGGACGTGCACGGGCCAGGTCCCTGGCCGCTCGAGCAGCCGGAACCGAGGGCGAGAATTGCGATGATCGACGCGATCCTCACGTTGCGGGGAAGTATATCATCCTCGCGGAACCTCCGGCGGGTGCGGTACCATCGCCAGCATGTCGGACGAGGGCGAGCTCAGGGAAGGGGAGGTGCTGCTCGGGAAGTACCGGATCGGCCCCAGGGTCGGCGCGGGAGGGATGGCGGTCATCCACCGCGCGACGAGCCTCGGCGCGGCCGGGTTCGAACGGCCCGTGGTGATCAAGGCCATCAGGTCCGGCCTCGCGTCCAGCCCGGACATGGTGAGGCAGTTCATCCAGGAAGCGTCGGTCGGCGCCACGCTGGTCCACCCCTCGATCGTCCAGGTCTTCGACCTCGGCGAGCACGAGGGCCGGTTGTTCATGGTGCTCGAGTACGTCGCAGGCAAGGACCTCGCGGCGCTCTCGTTCCGCGTGCGCCGAGCCCGGCGAGTGCTCAGCCCCGAGCTCGTGGCCTTTATCGCGATCGACGTGTGCAAGGCCCTCGAGTGCGCGCACGAGCATGTGGACGACGACGGCAAGCGGAGCCCGGTCGTGCACCGAGACATCTCACCGCAGAACATCCTCCTGTCTCGCGAGGGCCACGTGAAGCTCGCGGACTTCGGCATGGCGAGGGCGCTCGGCGTCGCGCGGCAGACAGCCGTCGGGGTGATCAAAGGGAAGCTGAGCTACATGTCGCCCGAACAGTCCCACGGCGCCGAGGTCGACGGGCGGTCCGACATCTTCAGCCTCGGCACCGTGATCTGGGAGACGCTGACGGGCAAGCGGCTTTTCCTCGCGGACACCATGCCAGAGACCATCCGGAGGGTCAGGGAAGGCCAGGTGCCACCCCTTGGTCAAGTGGCCCCCCATGTCTCCGAGGGCCTCTCGTCGATCGTGTCGAGGGCGCTCGTCCCGAGACTGGAGGACCGGTACCAGACCGCGACGGAGATGCGCCAAGCGATCCAGGCATACCTCCGCACCGCTCGCAGGGTCGATGCCGGCGTGCTCGCCGCGGTCCTGGGGACCTACTTCCCGCCGGGCGACGACCTGACCGAGGCTGCCGAGCCGAGCCTGTCGTACTCGGACGAAAAAGACACCTACCACGACGAAGACGACGACGAAGACGAGGACACGGACGAGAGGGCCACGCTGGCGGACGACTTCGTGCCGTCTCTCGACAGCGAGCCCCCCAACAGCCCGGCGCTGGCGCACACGCTGATCATGTTCGGCGACGAGAGCCGGAAGATCGCGGAGGCAATAGAGAGGGCGAAGGCCCTTGCCAGTGCAGCAGGCAGTGCGGCGGGGCCTGCGCCCGTTGGTGCAACTAGCGGAGCGTCTGCATCGAAACGGCCTTTTTCACCGAACGTGGTCGTGGACGCGGACGTGGTCGTGGACGATAGTGCCCGAAAACAACCGACCACGACCACGACTGCGACCACGTCCACGTTTGCCAGTGGGCTTTGTGAGTCGGGAGCAAGCGGTGCGGCGGGACCTGTGCCCTCCGCGGTCGCGGCTCCCAGGAAGGACAAGCCGCGGGTGACACCGCTCGTCATCGCCCTGATCCTCGGGATTCCGACGGGGATCGGGGTGGGTCTCGCCGTCTTCTGGTTCCTCACGAGGTAGGGCGAACGCCGTGAAGTGGCGAATCCCCGTCTATGCCATGTGCTTCTGTTCCGGCCTCGCGGGCTTGACGTACGAGGTCATCTGGCAGCGAGTGCTCGTTCTCGTGGTCGGGAACTCGGCGGCGGCGACGACCGCTGTCCTGGCGGCCGTGATGCTCGGCCTCGGGCTCGGCAGCCTGCTCGCCGCGCGCTACGCCGATCGGGGCGATCCGCTCGTGATGTACGGAGTCATCGAGGTGGCGCTGGGCGTGCTTGCGGCCGTCGTTCCACAGGTCGCCCGACTCGCGGGCGACTTCACGTCCGGCTGGGCGCTCGGCGACGGTCCGGCGCCGTTCGCCGTCCGGTTCGCGGTCGCCGCGGCCGTCGTGCTCGCACCCGCCACGCTGATGGGAGCGACCGTCCCGATCCTGGCCCGGTTCGCCGCGCTCGGATCGCGCGGCATCGACGACCCCGTGGGTCCGAGCGCCGGCCTCGTCTACGGCCTGAACACGGCGGGGGCGGCCCTCGGCTGCATGCTCACGGGCTACGTCCTCCTCGGCAGGGTCGGAGTATTCCGCACCGGCGCCGCGGCCGCGGCGATCGACGTCGCGGTCGGCGCGATCGCCATTTGGATCGGGATTCGCGGGGGGAACCCCTTTCTGTGTTTCGCGCGGGCTCGGGTGGACCGGTCGAGAGGGACTTCGTGTGTCTCGAGGATAATGAAACCTTTCACACCGCGCGAGGTGCAAAAGGTTCCCCCCGGACCCCCTTCCCCAAAGACTTTCAGGCATGAAAAAAGAGGCGTCCTTCATCCGTACCTCGTGCTGCTTCTAGCAGCAGTCAGTGGAGCGTCTGTGCTGGCGCTCGAAGGGCTCTGGACCCGGATGCTCAGGATCGTGTTCGGTCACGACGTCCACGCCTTCTCCAGCATGCTCGCCAGCGTCCTCGTCGGCCTCGCGCTCGGCTCCGGAATCTATGCTGTGCTCCCCGGGCGAGCCCGACAATCGAAGCTGCTCCTGCCCGGGCTGTTCGCGGCGCTCGGTCTGAGCGAGGTGCTCTCGCTCGCCGTCGTCGGCGCGTTGTACCTCCACCGCGGTCTCGACATCTTCGCCGTCGGCCCGTCGCTCGGCATCACGCAGTCCCACGAGCAGGGGCTCGTGTTGCAAGCCCTGTTCACCGCCGTGCTCGTGCTCGCGCCCGCGACGGCTGCCGGTGCCATCCTGCCGGCGCTCTGCGCAGCTTTTCAGAAGAGGGTCAGCGGGGGAAACCCCTTTCTGGAGAAAGGTGTTTCCCCCGGACCCCCTTCCCCAAAGACTTCCAGAGATATTCGTATAGAAGCACGTAGGGCCGAGAGAGCGATCAAAAGCGTTGATCCCTCTTCAACAGGCGCACGGGTCGGGTTGGTGCTTGCCGCGAACACCGCTGGTGCCATTGTTGGCGCTGTCCTGCCGCAGGCCGTGCTCGTCCCGTATCTGGGTATCCAGCGTTCGTTCGTGTCCGTGGCCGCGGTCGCGATCGGCGCGGCGGCCCTATGTCTCGCGTCGGTGCGCGAGCTGCGCACGACGATCCGAGCGCTCGGCTGCACGCTGCTCGTCCTCTCGCTCGGGCTCTCGGCGATCGCGGTCCCCGCCGGCCTGCCGCGCCAGGCGCTGGCGCGCAAGGTCGGTCCGAGCCACCAGCGGTTCCTCTTCTACCGGGAAGGCGCCACGGGCACCGTGGCCGTGGTGGAGGACGAGATCAGCCGCGAGCGGCAGGTGTACATCAACGGCGTCAACGAGGTCACGACCCGGCTCGTCCACGACCAGTCGTTCAAGCTGCTCGGCCACCTCGGCTTGCTCGTGCACCCCCACCCGCGAGACGTGCTCGTGATCTGCCTCGGCGCGGGGCTCAGCGCGGGCGCCGCTGCAACGCATGACGTCGAGTCGATCCGGGTGGTCGACCTCGAGCGGTCCGTGGTCGGCGCGGCGCGGATGTTCGGCGAGCTGAACAACGGGCTGCTCGACGACCGGCGGGTCGCCGTTTCGTTCGAGGACGGCCGGCACCACCTCCGCGCGACCGAGGCCAGGTACGACGTCATCGTGGTGGACTCCACCCACCCGCGAGCCGTCGATTCCTGGCTCCTGTACACCCGCGAGCTCTACGCACTGGCACGAAGCAGACTTCGGAGTGAGGGGTATTTCGTCCAGTGGGTCCCGCTGCACGGCCTCTCGGTGGACGAGCTCCGCATCATCGTCCACACGTTCCTCTCCGAGTTCCCGCAGGGGTCGCTCTGGGTCAACGCGGGATACGAGCGGTACGGACCGGCTGGCTACGCGCTGCTGCTCGGCTCGACGGGCGACGGCACGATCGATCGCCGGGTCGTGGAGCGTCGGCTGGCCGCTCCCGCGGTCCGCGCCGACCTCGTCCCGTGGGGCCTCCAGACGCTGCCCGAGGTGCTCGAGTGCTTCGTGGCCGGGCCGGACGCGCTGCGGCGCTGGACCGGGTTCCTGCCGATCAACACGGACGACCTGCCCCTGACCCAGTTCGTCACGAGCTACAGCCGGGCCGCGCCGATGTCGCTGGAGCGCCTGCTGGAGGTCCGGGAGCCCGTCGCGCCGGTCCTCGAGCCGGCGCTCGGAGCGGCCGACTCGGATCTCGCGGCCGACCTCCGGCGACGCTACCTGGCGCAGGGGTTCCTCTTCGCCGGACAGCTCGAGCGCGCCGTCGAGGCGTGCGGGCCGGGCTGCGAGAAGCCGCCGATGTTCGCGCTGACCGCCAGCCAGGGGCCTCCGTATTTCGCCGCTCTCCGCCGGCGATACGAGGGGGACCCGGAGCGCCTGCTCGAGATCGCCCGCAGCCTCTCTTCCCTGGGCCGCAACGACGAGGCCGTGGCCACGCTCGAGCGGGCGGTCGATCTCCACCGCGCCGATGCACGACTGTGGCTCGAGCTGGGACTCGCGCACTCCGAGTCCGGCAACGTGGTCGCCGCGCGGCGAGCGTTCCGTGCGAGCCTCGCCCACGACCCGGGCCTGGCGTCTGCCAGCGTCGGCCTGGGTCTGCTCGAGGTCCACGCGGGCCGGAGCGCCGAGGGCCTGGAGGAGCTGGAGCGGGCGCTCGAGCGCGACCCTTCGCTGCCCGATACACACGCTGCGCTCGGCTTCGCATACTTCGTGGCCGACGATCCTCGGCGCGCCGAGCGGCACCTGTGGCAGGCGCTGGTCCTGGACCCTCGCAACCGAGACGCCCGCATCGGGCTCGGACGCCTGCGGCTCGCGCAGGGACGCGACCCGGAAGCGGTCGACGTCTTCCGGACCGCACGACGTCTGTTCCCGTACGACGGCGACGTGGCGTACAACCTCGGCCTCGCGCTGCTCAGGACCGAGCAACCGGCCCAGGCCGTCAGGGCAATCGAAGCAGCGGTCCGCATCGATCCCACCGATCAGGAGGCGGCGGACCTGCTCCGCGCGGCGCGGACGGCGGTGTCGCTGACACCCCGCTGACCGCGGGTCTTCGTATAATGCAAGCAATGGCGAAAGGGTCGGCATCGTTCCTCGGCGCCGTGGCGGTCTGTCTGGCAGGCTGCGTCGGGTTCTACGGCCAGGCGCTGCCGGACGACGCCGATGCCGACGCCGACGCTGATGCTGATGCGGACACTCAGGTCGATTCGGGCCCGGATGGTGACGCGGATGCCGAGGCGAACGGGGACCGGGACGGCGACACGATCTCGGATGCGGACGAAGGCCACGGCACCGTGGACACCGACGCCGACGGGATACCCGACGTGGACGACCTCGACTCCGACAACGACACGCTCCCGGATGCTGACGAGGCCGGCGACGACGATCCGGGCACGCCGCCCCTCGACACGGACCTCGACGGCACGCCCGATTTCCAGGACCGGGACTCGGACGACGACGGGTTGAGCGACTACGACGAGGTCAACGTGCTCCACACCGACCCGCGGCGGGCCGACAGCGACGGTGACGGCGTCACCGACCTCGTCGAGTACATGGCGGGTACTGACCCGATGGACCCGGGCGACGAGCCCGGCGCCAGGGGGGACTTCGTGTTCGTCGTCCCGTTCGAGGACACCCCGGAGCCGAGGTCCGACACACTCGAATTCTCGACCACGTTGCGGCGCGCCGACGTGTACTTCCTGATCGACTGTACCGGGTCCATGTGGGCGCCGCTGTTGAGCCTGAGAGACTCGCTCGCCGCGACCGTCGTCCCGGGCATCCTCGAGGCGTTCCCGGACGCATGGTTCGGCGCCGGGGCGTTCCAGGACTACCCTTACATGCCGTACGGCGGCCCGGGAGACGCCGCGTATCGCCATGTGCTGGACGTCACGGACCGGATCGAGGACCTCGAGACAGTCGTCGATGGGCTGCTCGCATCGGGCTCGGGGGGCGACCAGGCGGAGGCCGCCGTGCCCGCGCTGCACGCCATGGCCACGGGCTGCGGCGACTGGGACGGGTCCGGACCAGTCGAGAACGCCGTCCCCGACGACCCGGACGGTACGTGCGAAGGCATGTCGTCGTTCATCGGCTACCCCGCATTCAGGTCGACCGCGGTGCCGATCGTCGTCATCATGACGGACGCCCCGTCCCACAACGGGCTCAGCGAGGAGCTGGACTACGACGTCATCCCGGGCGTCACGCCGCCGGGCTACCGCGAGACCGTCCGCGAGCTCCGTGCCATCGGCACGCGCGTCGTCGGGATCGATTGCTCGCAGTGGCCCGGGTTCTCCGGACTGGTCGAGCTCACGGCCCTGGCCCGGGTCACGGAGTCCTTAGATGCCACGGGAGAACCGCTTGTCTACGAGGTTGGCAACGACCTCTCGAGCCTCGGCGAGCACGTGGTCGAAGCGGTCAACGAGATCGTCTCCGCGCCGTGGGCCATCACGGTCGAGGCGACGGACACGGGCGACGACGGCGTGGACGCGGTCGCGGCGTTCGTCGAACGGATCGTGACGGGGAGCGATTCACCGGGCTGCACGCCAGGGCTCTCGACGGTCGACACGGACGGCGACGGGTTCGACGACGCGTACGACGCCGTGGCGTCAGGCGACACGGCCTGCTTCGACGTCGTGGTCCGCGAGAACACCACGGTGCCTGCTGGTCGCGAGCCGGCCGTGTACACCGCGAGGATCGACGTGTGGGCCGACGGCTCCTCGCTCGTCGATCAGCGGACCATCTACTTCCTCGTGCCGTAGAACCAACCCGCGACCACGAGGCCGCTCCCGCTCCCCCTCCCACTCCCGTGCCCGGGGATGAATCCCCGGGCTACACGACCGAAGCCCTGCGGGCTGGGGTCACTCCCGCTCCCGCTCCCGCTCCCGTGCCCGCTCCTGCTCCCGACAACCGTTGTGATTTCGCCATCGACATCGCCATCGTTGAGGATTCGACGTGGATTGACGGTGGCCTTGTACCACCCCCTCCCCAACCCTCCCCCGGAGGGGGAGGGAGAAAGCCCGCCGCTACTCGGTGGCCGCCTGGGTTTCGGGTGTGGCCTGCTCGGGCTGCTTGTCTTGCTCGAGCTCGACGTTGGAGTAGATGTCGCTCAGGCGCAGGTCGCAGTCGATCGATTCGAGGCGCAGGACGGCGTCGGGATCGACGGCGAGCTCCGTGAGCCACCGATTGTCGTCGAGCCGCCGGAGGAGCTCGCAGTAGCGCCGCGTCGAGTCCACGAGCAGGACCTCCTGCACGCTCGGGATGCTGCGGTAGTCAACGAGCTTGACCTTACGGTCCTGGTTTTCGGTCGACGGAGAGAGGACCTCGACGATGAGGATCGGTTCGGTTATCGAGTGCTGGTCCGGTGGCTGGCGCTTGCACGAGACGGCGAGGTCGGCCTGGTACCAGGTATCGGCCCGCGTGGGCGAGACGATGCCGACCTCGACCATCACCCTGCAAGGAGGCCGGGCATCCAGTGATTCTCCGATGCGTCGGGCCAGTTTCGCCACGATCGTGCCGTGGGCGTTCGCCGGCGACGTCATGGCCACGGGCACGCCGTCGATCAGCTCGTACCGCAGCCCGTCACCGCTGTCCCACTTGTGGAACTCCTCCAGGGTCATCGTCCGTTTCGGCTTCGTGACCGGCGACATCTCGCGGACCTCCTGATTGTCGTGCCTTCAGCAGTATAGCAGGATGCGTGCTCACACCTGCTCCTGGGTCATTCGCTACCAAGGTGTTCCCCAGAGTTGAAACACGCCGAGATTTCCTTGGACGGCCCGGATGCTCCGTCGTATATAAACCACATCTTGCAACCGACATCCGGGAGGCGGCGGTGAAAGAGCTCTTCATCAAGGTGATGTGGCCCCAGGTGGCGATCGCGGTGCTGTTCGCCGTGCTCGCGGTCCTGACCCTGCTGTCGACTCGTTCCGAGCGCGGGAGCCTGCTGCATCGAGCGAGGCTCGGGGTGCTCGCGGCGCTCGTGTCACTGACCGTCGGCTCCACCACGGGCTGCGCGAGCAGGAACAACGGACCGCAGCCGAGCGACCAGAACAATCAGGGGGCGACCGTCGACGCCGGGCAGCAGCAACAGCGGGTGACTCCGCCGGACCAGCCGCGGTGCTACATGCCCGTCCTGCCGCCGGATGACCAGCCGCCCATGCCCACCTGCTACGAGCCGGTGCCGGTGCCAGTACCACCGCCTCCGCCCGATGGCCAGGTCCAGCCGCCGCCCGAGCCGCCGCCGATCCCGACGTGCTACGCGCCGATGGTGGCCCCGCCACCCGAGGGAAAGGATGACTCGCAGGGGCGTTGACCTGCTCGTGAGAACATGAGCCAGCGGTCTCGCGACGAGCGACCTCGGGTCGTCGATACCTTGCTCATCGAGACCACGTGGCGGTGCAACGCCGCGTGCGCCTACTGCTACAACCACTACGTCCCCGAACGGACTGGCCAACCTCCGCGAGCGGAGCCTTCCACCCGGACGAGCCGGAAGATCGTCGAGACCGCGATCCGCGGCTCCGGCGCCCGGCAGGTCGCGTTCACCGGCGGCGAGTCCACGCTCCGCGACGACATCTTCGATCTCATCGCGACGGCGCGCATGAACGGCGCGACGGTGTCGTTGCTCACGAATGGATCGCTCATCGACGACGCGTTCGTGCGCGATCTCGTGCGCGTCGGTTGCGGCCTGGTCCAGCTCACATTCTGCGGCGTCGAGGCCGCGGTCCACGACGCGCTGTGCGGCGCCGGGTCGTTCGACCGGACGATGCGCGCGCTCGAGTCGCTGCGCCGCAACCGGCTGCCGCTCGGACTGACCTTCGTCGCGACCCGCCGAAACCTCGAGCACGCGGCACGTTTCCCGGCCTTCGTCCGCGCGGCCGGGGTCGATCAGTTCCTGCTCAACCGGTTCAACCCCGGGGGTCGCGGCGCGCTCGGCTCGGGAGATGTCCCCGACCTCCTGCCCGGGCTGCTCGAGCTCCGGGAGATGCTGGCCCGCGTCGACGACGCGGCGGCCGCGGCACGAGTGAGGCCCTTCGCGGCCGTGCCCATCATGCCGTGCCTCGCGTCGGCGGCGAGCACTCCGCACATCACCTTCGCGTCGGGCTGCGCCGCGGGGACCCGGCGCGCGTACTTCACCGTCGATCCCTGGGGCAACGTCCGGTTCTGCAACCACACTCCGACCGTGCTGGGAAAC
>Ga0233425_10003969_pt1 | contig 25740 bp, 22 predicted proteins | sample Watercolumn_Towu_2_FD_181712 | JGI IMG/M metagenome (GOLD analysis project Ga0233425, IMG submission 181712) | Freshwater microbial communities from Lake Towuti, South Sulawesi, Indonesia - Watercolumn_Towuti2014_140_MG | ecosystem: Environmental > Aquatic > Freshwater > Lake | place... | reverse complement strand
GCCCTCCCGAGCGGGCGAACGGCAGATAACCGAGCTCGTCGAGAACGATCAGGTCGAGCCGCGACAGCTGCGCCGCCAGGGTCCCGCCTTTGCCGATCCGGGTCTCCTCTTCGAGGCGTGTCACCATTCATAGGCCCTTACGGTGTGGTGAACGTTCAGCAGGCCGCCATAGCCCGTATCGCCATCAGCAATGACCGGCGCGTTGGAGCTGGCGACGAGCGTGGCCATCCTGTCCGTCATCTGCGTGACGGAGGCGATGCCGGCGTCGGGCAGGCCATAAGCCGATGCCGTAAGCCAATAGCCGCTGCCATAAATTGCATCGAAGCCGACTTCGCGCGCTACTGTAGCGGTGATCATGTCCTGAACGCCGGGTGCGACGACGAAGCGGCCGGCCTTCAGCATTTCGGAAAGTCTCGGATCGGCCATCTCAATCTCCTCGACCCGGCAGTTAGTCGGACGGCCTCACCGCTCAACCGGGCGGTGGGACGGCGTTCGCCTAGCGAAAGAACGGGCCGGGATGCTGTCCCCATCGCGCGATCGTCATAAGGTGGCGGCTAGGGTAGAGTGGGGTGCACTATGACGATGCAAAGCGGGACCGATCGGCGCGGCTGGACCCTGGTCTGCGGCCTCCTTCTCGTGATGACGATCTGCCACGGGACGATCAGCTCCGGACTGCCCACGCTCGACAAGGCGCTGCTGGCCGAACTCGGCATCTCACGCGGCGATCTCAAGCTGCGCGAGACGATCTTCCTGATATCCTCGGGGCTCGCAGGGCTCGGTATCGGGATACTCACCCGATACATCGCGCCCCGGCGGGTGGTGATCGCCGGCCTGCTGCTGTTGGCCGCAACGCTCTACGCCTATAGCAAGGCCGCGACCATCGGGCAGATCTACGCGCTCTACATGCTGTTCGGGCTGTGCTTCGCCAGCTCGCATGTGGTCATCATCGTCCTGCTAATCCGCGAGCGTTTCGAAACGCGACGGGCCTTCGCTACGTCGGTCGCTCTATCGGGCACCAGCATCGGCGCTTCGCTCTTCCCACCGCTGATGGTGCTGGCGCAGGAACATATGAGCTGGCGCCATCTGCTGGCGTCGCTGGCGGTGGTGCCGCTTCTGATCCTGCCACTCGCCGCTTTCCTGCTCCGCCCACCGAGCCGCCCGGTGGCTGCGACGTCAGACGTGCCGCCGCCCACTGCGCCGACAACTTCCACGCCGCGTAGCCGCTTAGGTATTGCGCTCCTGATCGTCGCAACCTTCGGGACCTTCTTTGGCTCGACCGCCTTCCTGCTGAACCTGTTCCTTCACCTGCAGGACATCGGTCTTACTGCGCGCACGGCGGCTGGCGGCATGACGGTGGTGTTCACGCTTGGTCTCATCGGCAAAGTTCTCGTCGGCGCAGCCGCAGAGCGCTGGGGCGTTCAGGCGGTCTGGTCGACCCAGCATGCCCTGCTGCTCGGCGGCGCGGTGCTGCTGACGCTCAGCAAGCCCGCCTTCGCCTGGCCCGGTCTGATGCTGCTGGGGCTCGGCTGGGCCGGTTGCTACGTGCTGACGCAGGTCGTCATTGCGGACTTCTTCGCAGGACCGAAGCTCGGGCAGCTTACGGGTTGGTTCATAGTGCTGGAAGCAGTCGGCTCGGGTAGCGGTGTGTGGACCGCCGGCCTGTTCTACGACCGCTTTGGCAGCTACGGGCCCGGTTTCGCCTTGTGTTCCACTCTTATCGCGATTGCCCTGGTTGCCGGCCTGCTGTTCCGGCGCGAAGCGATGTCGCTGCGACGGAAAGCGGCCATGGCGCCGGCCTGAGCCGTCACTCGGCAGCCATCTCTTCACCGATCGCCTTCGCGCAGTCCTTCAGCGGATCGAGGAAGCGGCTGATCGCGTCGGGGATGGAAAGCGCATTGGCAAAGAACACCATGGTCAGCGCGCCCAACAGCGTTTCGCCTTCGAAAATCGGCACGGCCATTGACGAAGTCTTGCCCGGATTGGCCGAATATTGGGTGCGCGTGACCGCCGCATAGCCCTGTTGGCGGATCTTGGCGGTCGCCTCTCCGCTCTCGAACTCACGCAGCGTTAGCTTGTCCACGCCGCGCTGGTTGGCACGATAGGCCTTGATCAGTTCCTCCTGCTCCTCGGCCGAAGCGAAGGCGAAGTAGACACGCCCGGAAGAAGACGGAAGGAGTGGCACCTGCCAGCCGGGATAATAGTTGTTGAAGGTGAGCGACGTCAGCGCACTGGTGGAATCACGCACGACCATCGCCTGCCCCACCCGCGTCACAACGCTGATCGGCCAGTCGATCAGGCGGGTCAGCCGCGTGATGTGCGGCCGCGCTATGCTGACGAGGCGATCGTGGTTCTGGAAGCCGCATGACAGGGTCTGGATCAGCGCGGTCGGGCGATAGCGCTTTCGCGAAGGCTCGCGCTCGATCAGCCTTTCCTCGAGCAGTGTGCGGACGATCCGGAACGCGGTGGGATGCGGAATCTGCGCACTTTCGGCAATTTCGGTCAGGGTCAGTGCGCCGTGGCGGTTGATCGCCTGCATTACGGCGATCGCCCGGCTGATCGCGCGAATGGACCCGCCACTCTCGGCGCTCGTGTCATCTTCCATCGCCCAAAGGTTCCCGCCCCCAGGCTGCAAGTCAAGCGCATAGGACAGCGCCCCGGATCGGTTTCATCTGGTGAACAAATGGGCGCAAGCGATTGGCAAAGACGGGCGGCCCGATGCCAAAGCGGTGGCGTGATTTACAAGAGGTGAGTGACCCAAAGATGCGTAGAGTCGAAGTGCTGGTGATAGGGGCCGGCCCCGTCGGGACGGTATGCGCAGCGCGACTGGCTTCTCAGGGGTTGTCGGTGATGCTGTGCGAGGAACAGGCGACCTGCGCGCACGACCTGCGCGCCTCGACCTTCCATGCCGCCTCACTCGAGATGCTCGACGAGATCGGCGCTGCCGAGCCGCTTATCGCCCAGGGGCTCAAAGCGCCGGTCTATCAGTGGCGTGACCGGCAGAGCGGCGAGCGGCTGGAGTTCGACCTGAGCGAAATTGCCGACCGGACCCGGTACCCGTTCCGCCTCCAGTGCGAGCAATTCTACATGGCGAACATGCTCGCCGACCGGCTGGCCCAGGACCCCAATGTCGAGTTGCTCTTCAATACACCGCTGATCGGTGCGCGTGATAATGGTGACGAGATTATCGCCCAGATCGAGCAGAATGGGGAGATCGTTGAGGTCGCAGCCAAGTTTCTGGTCGGCGCCGACGGATCGCGCTCGGTTGTGCGCAGGCTGATCGGCGCCGAGTTCGATGGCTTCACCTATGAGGAGAAGTTCCTCAGCATCTCGACGCAGTTCCCGATCGAGGACATCGTACCGGACCTGTCCTATGTGAACTATATATCCGATCCCGAGGAATGGCTGGTCCTGCTGCGCGTGCCGAAATTCTGGCGCGTGCTCGTGCCCGCCGACGGCAACGCGACCAATGAAGAGTTGACCTCCGACGCCAATGCTGCCGCCGTATTCCGGCGCCTCGTCGGCGATCAGCCGGTCGAAAGCGATTATCGCCAGATCTACCGCGTCCACCAGCGCGTCGCCGACAGGTTCCGCAAGGGACGCATGGCGATCATCGGCGATGCCGCGCATCTCAACAGCCCGATGGGCGGCTTTGGCATGAACAGCGGCATCCACGATGCCTGGAACCTGGCCGACAAGATTTACCGCATCCTGCGCAAGGGCGGAGACGCCGACCTGCTCGATCTGTTCGAGCGCCAGCGCCGAACCGTCACGCACAGTTTCATTCAGGCCCAGACGATCGAAAACATGGCCCTGATGGAGCAAGGCGCCGACGAGGTGGCGAAGCAGCGCCGCCGGCGCATGGCGAACATCCACGCGGATCCCGATCTGCGCCGGCGCTATATGCTGCGCCAGGCGATGTTTGAGAGTCTCGAAGAAGCGGAGAGCGTCCAGTGAGCGAACTGCACATCGCACCCCCCATCCAGCGTCCCAACCGGGACGTCCTCGGCTACCGCCGCAAATTCGGCGTGCTCGGTCCGTCGACCAACACCGTCGTCCAACCGGATTTCGATGATCTGCGCCCTGTGGGGGTGACCAATCACTACAGCCGCATCGTCGTCGACAATGCCAAGGCCGTCTCGAACGAGAGCTTCATGGCGGGTGCCTGGGAGATCAGCAACAACACGATCGATGCGGTCAAAGGCGTGCTGACCTGCGCGCCCGACTATCTGGTCATGGGCATGTCGGCGGTCACCTTCTTCGGTGGAGCCGAAGGAGCCGTGAAGTGGCGCCAGGATGTCGAGCGGGTCTCCGGCCTCGGCGTCTCTACCGGTTCCGAAGCGGTCGTCGCGGCACTGAAGGCCTATGGCCCGAACATCCGCAAGGTCGCATTCTTCTCGCCTTATTATCCGACCGCCAACACCGAGGTCCGCAATTTCCTGTCGGACCACGGCTATGAAACGGTGCGCGACATTCCGCTGCAATGCCCGTCCTGGCTGGCCATAGCCGAACAGACGCCGCAGACCATCCGCGACACGTTTCGCGCGCTGGATGGCGACGATGTCGACGCGCTGATCCAGTGCGGCACCAATGTCTCGGCGATGAGGATCGCGGCGGCGGCAGAGCTTTGGCTGGGCAAGCCCGTCATCGCGATCAACACCGCAACCTACTGGCACGCCCTGCGCGCCAATGGCGTGATGGATCGCAAGGAGGGCTTCGGCCGCCTGATGGAGGAGTTCTGACCATGGGTGCCATGCGCAAGACCGAATATCCGCTGCAGCGTATCCGTGCGTCCGAGATGCCGTGGGAGCCGCTCGGCACGCACGGCCTCCGGCGGCGCCTGCTCGGACGTGATGCCGCGACCGGCCATGTCACCTCGATCGTCGGCATTCCGGAGAACTGGCGCGGCGGAGGCGTCGCCCATTATCACGACGCCGTCGAGGAAGTGTACATCATGGAAGGGTCCGTGACGCTCGACGACGTACATTACTGGAAACAAGGCGATTATTTCTATCGCCCGGCGCGTATCGTCCATGGGCATGACGAGAAGTCGCACATCGGCGCAATGGCGCTGACCCGGAGCGACGGCGTGCTCGTGCTCAATCTCGTGCATCAACCGGCCGAGCCGATCGAATATCCTCTGCCGGACGCAAACGACCCGCGCGGGCATGTTTTCAGCCTGCCCGTCGCCGACGTCGCATCCAAAGCCGATCCAGCCTTCCCCCCGGGCTGGGGCATCAAGCTGCTCAGCCAAGACCCCGTGTCAGGGGCTCGCACCTTCATCGCCGAGATTCCCGCCGGCTGGCAGGGCAGCGCGCCCGCACTGGGTGCGGATTGGGAAGCCTTCGTCCTGAGCGGATCCATCGACGGCACGGCCGGCGACTTCGTGCCGGAGGACTATACTTCGGGCGAAGCCGATACCCCCCTGCTCGGCGCAACCGCGTCCGCGACGGGCTGCACGGTCCTCGTCTGGCAGTTCGGCCGTCCATGATGCGGGCGGCGCGCCTTCATGGCCCTGCCGACATCAGGATCGACGAAGTGTCCGTGCCCGTGCCGGGGCCGGGCGAAGTGCTGGTGCGCGTGCTCGCCTACTCGCCCTATGGCACCTGCCTCGGCGTCTATCTCAATCGGGGCGGCCGTTACGTCAGCCAATATCCGATTGGGATCGGCGCGGACTTCTCGGCGGAGATCGCAGCGCTCGGTCCGGATGTAACGGGCTTCTCCGTCGGGCAACGGGTCACGGCGCAGTCGCTCGATAATTGCGGTACATGCCCGAACTGTTCGGCAGGCCGCACCAATCTCTGCCTCTCGCCCGATCTCGGCCGCTATGTCCGTCAGGTCTGTGCACAGGATTATGCCCTCGTCTCGGTGCGCAAACTCTGCGCGATGCCGGACTCCGTCAGCGACGAGGCGGGAGCGATGCTCACCGGCGTGGTCGACGCGCTCAATGCGCTCGACAAGCTGGCGCTGCCGGAAGGGTCGCCGGTTGCGATCGTTGGGGTGGGTGCGATGGGGCAAGGTGCGATCGCCACCGCGCGCGCGATCGGCCTGGAGCCGATCGCGATAGGGGGGCGCGGTGCGAAAACCGCCATGGTCACGGCGGTCGGAGCGGCGCAGGTCTTCGGAATCACGGCGCACGGCGAGGACATATCGGCAGCCGTGCTGGACGCGTTTCCGGGCGGGTTCGCCGGAGTGGTCGAAACCTCGGCGAGCGACTGGGGGATGGCCCAGGCATTCGCGCTCGCCGCACCCGGCGGCACCGTCGCGCTCACCGGCGGCGGCGCACTGCCGGTCAGCAACTGGGACATCGTCAATCGCGAGTTGCACGTCGTCGGCGTGCGCGGCGGGCCGGACCAGGCGCGCGCTCTGCGGCTCATCGCCGAAGGCAAAATCGACCTGTCGCCGACGATTTCGGCCCGCTTTCCATTGGAACGGATCGGCGACGCCTTTGCGCTGCTCACCGGCGAGCAGGCGAAGGACGTCGGGCGGGTCATCATCCGGATTGCCGACTAGTCCGATGACCGCACGCACGCTCTACGACAAGCTCTGGGAGTCGCATGTCGTCACCGACATGGGCGACGGGTCCGCGCTGCTCTACATCGACCGCCACCTGCTGCAGGAGGTGAGCACCCATCAGTCCTTTCTCGCGCTGCGCGAACGCAACCGCCCCGCGCGCCGCCCCCAGACGAGCCTTGCGGTTCCGGATCATGCCGTGCCCAGCGATGGTCGGAGCGAAGCTCTGACCGGCCTCGCCGCGGCACAGGTTGCGCGGCTTGCGGACAATGCCCGTGACTTCGGCCTGCCACACATCCCGCTTGACGATCCGCGACAAGGCATCGTTCATGTGATCGGGCCCGAACAGGGTTTCACCCTCCCCGGCATCACGCTTGCCTGCGGCGACAGCCACACCTCGACGCACGGCGCCTTCGGCGCGCTCGCCTTCGGGATCGGCGCGAGCGACTGCGCCACCGTCCTCGCCACCCAATGCATCGTCCAGAAGCGCGCCAGGACGATGGAGGTCCGCATCGAGGGAGAACTCCCCATGTGGGTCGGTGCCAAGGATGTCGCGCTCTACCTGATCGCCCGTTTCGGCGCGGGCTTCGGTACGGGGCACGCCATCGAATATCGCGGGCCCGCCGTCTCGGCCATGTCGATGGCGGCACGAATGACCCTGTGCAACATGACGATCGAGGCGGGCGCTCGCGTGGGCCTTGTCGCGCCGGACGAGACCACCTTCCACTGGATCGATGGGCGCCCCTATGCGCCCCAGGGCGACGCCTTCCGTACGGCCGTCGACCTTTGGCGGACGCTGCCGACCGACCGGGATGCGATCTATGACGCATCGCTGTCCGTCGACATCTCCGACCTGGCCCCTCAGGTCACGTGGGGCACGAACCCGCAAGATGCCGGGGCGATCGACGGGCGTGTTCCCGACCCGGACATGGCGCCTGACGAGGCCGCCCGCGCACAGCAGCGCAGGGCTCTGGAATATATGGGTCTTACCCCCGGCATGGCCCTTTCGGACATCCCGATCGACCGCGTGTTCATCGGCAGTTGCACGAACGGGCGCATCGAGGACCTGCGCGAGGCGGCAAAGGTCGCGGCCGGCCGCCGCGTTGCCGCCCATGTACGGGCACTCGTCGTGCCAGGATCGACGCCGGTCAAGCATCAGGCCGAGGCCGAGGGACTGGATCGCATCTTCCGCGACGCCGGCTTCGAGTGGCGCGAAGCGGGATGCTCGATGTGCGTTGCCATGAACGAGGACAGGCTGGCGCCCGGCGAGCGATGCGCCTCGACGTCCAACCGCAATTTCGAAGGACGTCAGGGGCGCGGTGGGCGTACCCACCTGATGAGCCCGTCTATGGCGGCGGCCGCGGCAGTGACGGGCCATCTCGTCGACGTGAGGCAGATCGGATGAAGCCGTTCGTCTCGCTCGAAGCCCCGGCACTGCACCTGGTCGAGGACCGAATCGACACCGATGTCCTGTTCCCCGCGCGCTTCCTGCTCATCATGGAGAAGGACGGTCTTGGGCGCTATCTCTGCTATGACCGCCGCTTCGACGCGGCGGACCACCCCGTGGCGAATGCGATCGACCCAGCGCTGGCAGCCGGAGCCGGCATATGGCTTGCAGGCCGCGACTTCGGCTGCGGATCGAGCCGCGAACAAGCCGTCTGGGCGCTGACCGGCGCGGGCTTTTCCTGCGTGGTCGCCGAAAGCTTCGGGGAGATTTTCGCCGCGAACTGCCTGCGTAACGGCATGCTCGCAATCTGCCTCGATCGCGGTGCGATCGACACCCTTGGGCGCGCTTCAGCCGACGGCCCCTTGCGCGTCGATCTTCCCAGCCAGCACATCGGACGAGACGACCTCTCCATCGCGTTCGAGATCGAGCCTGCCGCCAAGCAGCGGCTGCTCAACGGCTGGGACGAGATCGACACGATTCTGGCGCGTGCAGCGATCGATATAGATGCATTCGAGGCCGTGCAGCGGTCGAGCCAGCCCTGGCTATTTGAGGACTGAATCATGGGTGACGATCTCTCCGAAAACTATGCCCGAGCCTTCGGGCGCCGCGTCGGCTTCGGCGACAGGCTGGCATTGATCGTGATCGACATGGTCGAGGGCTATTACAACCCCGACTGCGATCTCTACATGGGCTCCGACGCATCGCTGCTATCCGCTCTGCGCGTGCGCGAAGCGGCTCGGGCGGCGGGCGTGCCGGTGATTCTGACCAATGTGGTGTATCATCCGCTGGCTCTCGACGGCGGACGCTTCTTCGAAAAGTCGAAACCGCTGCGCTACTTCCTGCAGGGCAATCCGATGGCCGCATGGCCGAAGGGCCTCGAACCCCATCCCGACGAGCTCGTCATTTCGAAACAATATCCCAGCGCCTTCTTCGGAACGTCGCTGGCATCGACGCTGACCTCGATGGGGATAGATGGCGTGCTGCTCGCCGGTGTGTCGACCAGCGGGTGCGTGCGCGCCACATGCGTCGACGCGATGTCGCACGGCTTTCGTACCAGCGTGATCGCTGACGCCTGCGGCGACCGCCACCCCGCGCCGCATGAGGCGAATCTGTTCGACATGAATGCGAAATATGCGGACGTCGTCAGCGAAGCCGAGGTGATCGAACATTTGACGCGCCTTCCACGCGGCTGACGCCGACCGGTGAGATCCAGCGAGACGCTTGTCCTACCTGTTCCAGCGCCATGGTCGGTCCCGAACGTCACCGGGGAATCGGCCCACCAATCGAAGGCTTATCGGCTCGTACTGCACTGCAGCGCGGCACGTGATCCGCTGCACGTCGCTCGGGGCGAGGAGATCATCCCAACCGTTGGCTGTCGCGTCTCGCTGCTTGGCAGGAGCAAATGCCCGTGCCCGACATCTAACCCTCTCGGAACGAAGTCGAAAAATTCCGCCTTCACAAAATGCGCGCAGATCGCTCCAGATTATCATATTTCACCAGCCGAACAGAATGCGTCATCTTTGTTGTGACAGTTCGGTTGCTCCGTAGCTTCGTTGCGGCAAGGCAGCGATGGGAGGGCTTATGCGCAAGAGGGATTATCTGGTCGGAGCGGCAACGCTCGCGATCATCACGGGAACACCAAATGGCGCTTATGCGCAGACCGCTCCGACGGCAGCGGCTGAGGAGAGCACCGAAATCATCGTCACCGCCCGTCGGCGTGCGGAATCGCTGATCGACGTGCCGATCGCGATCAACGCGCTGGGCGAGGGCAGCATCGTCGAGAAGGGCGTCAACTCGGTCGACAAGGTCGCGCAGCTGACCCCCGGCCTGCAGATGGACCGCGGCTTCTCGCCAGCAGAAATCCGACCCAGCCTGCGCGGTATCGCGCTGACCGAAGGCCGTTCGAACGTCGCGATTATCGTCGATGGCGTCGACGTGACCGGCGTCTCGCTCAATACGATCCTCGGCGGATCCGGTGCGCAGACCGCCGCAGCGTTGATGGATCTCGAGCGTATCGAGGTCGTGAAGGGCCCGCAGACGGTCTATTTCGGCCGCAGCGCCTTCGCCGGCGCGATCCAGTTCATCAGCCGCGAGCCCTCGTTCACGACCGGAGCAAAGGTCGACGGAGCGCTCGGTGATCGTGGACGTCGCGAAATCACCGCGCACATCACCGGGCCGGTCATCGCCGACACGCTCGCAGTCAAGCTTTCGGGCACCTATCGCAACTTCAACGGCTATTATGAGAACCCCGGCGACGGCCGCAATCTGGGCGGCACCCGGACCTATGGCATGGGCGGTTCGGCCCTGCTGAAGACGGGGGCGCTCAAGCTCAAGACGCAGCTCAGCTATCTGCGCGACCATATCCAGCCCAATGCCGGCTATATCGCTCCGCGCGCCAACACGACCCTGTTCGGCGTCAACTATATCGGCGAGAAGGAGTTCGATCAGAGCCAGATCGGCATCTCCACCGACACCGACTATTATGGCTACAAGGCGAAGACCTGGCGGGGCGTCATCAACGGCGAGTTGGAGCTCGGCAGCGGGTTCACGCTGAACGCCATCACCGGCTACAACCGCACCAAGGGCAGCATCAAGCTCGACTTCGACAACAAGCCCGACAATGTGCCGACCGGGACCGTCACCAACGGCATCCGCAACTGCGTGCCCGCGATCTGCGTCGGCATTTTCGACAGCGACACGTCGCTCCGGCAGCTCAGCCAGGAAGTCCGCCTGAACTATGACAGCGGACCGTTCCACGCGCTGATCGGCGGCTATTATTTCGACGAGAACTACACCGAGGTCGATTACACCCGCTTCGTCGGTTCGCAGTCCTTCGTCACCGGCACCCGTGCCAATATTCCGGGCCGCCCATCGTCGCTTTTCACCAACACCTATTCGGCCTTCGGCTCGCTCGAATATGAGTTCGCCGACGCTTTCACCCTGACCGGCGAGCTTCGCTACAACCACGAGAAGATCCGGGCCGAGGCGGCGACGCTGTTCAACGCCCTCACCTCCTCGGGTTCCGCGGCGATCAATTTCCGGGGCAAGACCAGCTTCGACGCCTGGCTGCCGCGCGTCAGCGCCCGCTACAAGATCACGCCGGACACCAACGTCTATGCGACGATCTCGAAGGGGTCGAAGCCGGGCGGCTTCAACACCGGTGCGGTCGCGGACTCGGTTCGGCCGTTCGGGCAGGAGAAGATCTGGACCTATGAACTCGGCACCAAAGGCCGCTTCTTCGACCGTCGGCTGACGCTTGATGCGGCGGTCTATTACTCCGACTGGCGCAACATCCAGGTCACGACGGTATGCTTTGGCCAGAACAGCCCGTTCGGTCCCGAGGCGCAGTGCCCGGCCTTTGCCGGCATCACGACCAACTACATCATCAACGCCAAGAAGGCGACGGTGAAGGGCCTTGAGCTGGGTGCCGCGCTTAAGGCGACCGATTGGGTGACCTTCGACGTCAACTACGCCTACACCGACTCGAAGTATAAGGACTTCCTGGCCCGTGACGTGTTCCCGGCGGTGGCAGGAGCGACGCCGCGGCAGTTCGGCGGCAACCGGGTGCAGTGGATTCCGAAGCACTCGATCAGCGGCTCGACCCGTTTCGAAGCCCCCGTCATGGACGACGGCACCAAGGGCTTCCTCGAAGTCAGCGGCCGCTATCGTTCGGGCAAATATGTCCGTTTCGACAACCGCGTCCGCCTGGACGCCAAGGCGGTGTTCGATACTCAGTTTGGCCTGAAGGGCGACGGCTGGTCGGCATCGGTGTTCGTGGACAACATCTTCAACGACACCACCCCGGATTTCAGCCGCTATTATGGCAACTGGAACCCGAACCGGACGAACGGCGAATATATCGTCGCTCCGCCCAAGCGAGCCTTCGGCGTCCGCGCCAGCAAGGAGTTCTGAGGAACCTTATCCGGCGGGACATGTGGTCCCGCCGGGTCAGCCCCACGCAGCGGAATGGCTACCGCCCTGCGGCCGCTATATCTTCTGGGGGTGGCGTTCCGATACGCTCATTGCGCGGGCCGATGACGTCAATGCTTCGTGACGCAGCCTAGCAGTCGGGCGGTCCGAGGTCCGGATCGCAACATTCGCGTTCGATGGGCCTGAACAGTGGAATCGAAGCAGGCAAGATAGCGGGTGCTGACGATGTCGGCTCGATGGCGCTCGATCAGCTGGGCGGCATCGACCTGGCGCCAGGGATGAAGCAGCATCGTTTCCATCGCAGCTGCCAGCTGCCGGGCATCGGCCCGGACGACCTGCCCGAACGACGCGTCCCGCATGATCTCGCTGAGGGCCGGAGTGCAATCGGTCGTAACGACGGGCACTCCAGCGGCAAGCGCCTCCACCAGCACAGCAGGATATCCTTCGTAGCGCGAGCTGAGCAGGAACAGACTGGAGCGTGCGAGCGCCGGCCGGATATCGGGCACATGACCGCTGAAGCTGACGCTATTGTTAAGCTCCAGCTTGTCCACGAGAATTTCCAGTCGCAGCCGGTCCTCGCCCTCGCCCAGGATCAGCAACTTCGCATCGAAGGCGGGATCGACGTGTGAGAATGCTTCGATTGCCAAGGCAAAATTCTTCTGATGGCTGAGGCGCCCCGCACAGAGGATCGTCCTCCCATCGCGCTGGCGGGTGTTCGATGGTGGGCGATAATCTTCATCGATGTTGGGTTCGTAGATCACCCGGATCTGCGACCGGCCGAGAATCAGCCTCGCTTCGTCCGCGAGGCTCGCCGACATGGCGACGAACGCATCTATCGATCTGGTGAGCCGCCGGGTAATCGCACCGAACAGCGTTTGGAGCGGCGCTGTGCGTTGCGGGCGCACGAGGGGATTGCTCAGCTTGCACACAATCGCGGGGCATGCCTGCCCCAATATATGGGTGATGGTCGCGATCACCGGGATGTGGAAATTGCCTGGAACGAAGATCAGGTCGGGTTTGACCAAGGCAATCTCGTCCGCCAGCGCACGACCGAGGGCGAAACGCGACAGCAGGCTTCTGCCGATCTCGGGTGAAACCGCCCTTACGGTCACGTCGGGGGACACAGATTCGCGCGCGGGCCCTTCGGTCGTCCCGCAGAGGATGGAAACGCGTCGCCCCGCCCTGGCCCAGCGATTGGCCAGACGTATGGCTATCCGCTCGCTTCCTCCCGTCGAAAAGTCATGCATGACGATTGCGATGTGTCCCGCCTCCCCGGTCGGCCGGTGCAACTGGCTGATGGTCGCCGGCCCGGTCATGCCGCAGCCCTGTTGGACGAGGACAGACCCTGGTAGTCCGCCCAGAGGAGATCGAAATGGTCGTCGATCGTGGCAACCGCGGAAGCAGCCGCGGTCGTTGCGTGACGGAGTCTCTGGCCATCACGCAGGAACAGACGCTCGATCGCTGCCGCAGCGGACCGACTGCTTGCAGGCTGGTAGCGTTCGCCATTGCCCGCCATCACCAGATCCGCCGCTCCACCTTCGGCAGGAACGATCAGCGGCAGACCGGATGCCGCCGCTTCCGCCGCGGCCAGCCCATAGGTTTCGGCCTCACAGCCATGGATGAGCGCATCGGCGCTCGCCATCACCCGAGCCAAAAGTCTGCGATCGGCGATGGGAGACAACATCAATATATGCGGGTTGCCGCCGACATGGCGGCGAAGAGCCGCACTGTCGCGCCCGCCGCCGACGAGAACCAGCCCGATCGGACGCCGCAGACCGGCCCGCAGGCACGCATCGATCACCATCGGCCAGCGCTTTTCGGGGGCATGGCGTCCGACCCCCAGCAGCAGTCGCGCATCCGGGCCCAATCCACAGCGGGCCAGCAGTTCAGCCCGCAGCCCTTCGTCCCGATGCGTGGGACTGAATATCCCGGGGTCGATGCCCAGCGGGATTGTCGCCACATGAGCCACGCCGCCTGCAGACAGCCTCCGGGCCAAACCATGATTGGCACAGACGACGCGGTCGAAGCGTCGCGCATTGCGGCGCAGGTGATTCCAGAACCACTGGAAATGCCTGTCGATCGTCGCGCGCTCTGCAATCGGGCCGAACCATCGATAGGCGTAGGCGGCCAGCGGATCGGCATGCATGACCAGCGACCGGCGAGCCGGCCCCTTCCATTCGGCTACAATCGATGCCGTTCGCCACGGCGACGATGCCTCGACGAAATCGGGCCGCTCCGCGTCGAGAACCGCATGGACCGGCGCCGCGTCCGCAAAATATCGATATCGCCGATCGAGCGGCATCGTGGGCGACGCGACGTGGACTATCCGACAATTCTCCGAGCGCTTCTCGGTCCAGTCACGCTCGGACGGCGCTACGATCACCATTTCGTGCCCGGACGAATAGGCCGCGCGGATCTTCTGCTCGACATAGGTCTTCACGCCGCCGCCCTCCGGAGCGTAGAAGGCGCTGACATCGACGATCTTCATCGGTCCTCCAGCGGACGCATGCCCCATCCCCTGAGATAGTTCAGCCGGATCGAAAGCGGGGTTAGCCCGGGTCCGGCCTGAAAGGCGGCCTTGTCCGCGCCCGGCTTCGACCAGCCGAGCTTTGGATTGCCCGGAAAGCCTATCCCGTCGACGGAGAGGTCGAACTTCAGATTGCCGTTTCGGTCGTGCAGCAACGACAAGGCATATCGACCGGGTCGGGGGACGCGAATGCACAGTTCCACGGGGCCGCTGGCCGGCACGGGAATGTCTACGCGCGCGAAGGTCTTCCCCTGGGACAGGAGGACATTGTCATCGGCCAGGAAATCGCCATCGACGGCCGGATAGAGCTCGGCGCGCAACAGACCCGATCGGTCCTTGAAACCGGTGATGGCGAGCAGCACCGCTGGCCCGGGCTCATTCGGACGACAGACACCTTCGTGCTTGCCGAGCGCCGCGGTCGACGGCGGCAGTGGCATCGTCAGCGCCGCCGACAGGGCCAGTGCGAGGATGGCGCTCATGAACGAGCTTCCCGCACAAGATTGGTCGTCGACAGGGCCAGCCCGACGATCAGATGCATGGCAAGAATGAAACCGGCCGTCAGGGCCATGAGTCGACCGATCTGGCTGTCGGGCCCGGCGATCAACAGCGCCGCATTGGCGAAAAGCAGATCCTTGTTCGGGACGAATGGCAGCCGGGTCACGCACAGCTGAAGTGCGGCAAGGACGATCCAGGAGGTGAGCGGCACCGTCGGCAACGCGCAATGCCACAGAGTCGCCGACAATATGGTCGTCGCCGCAAGCCGCAGAATATGAGTGCGCAGAACGAAGCGAAGCTGATCGCGGGGGAGGGAGAATATCCGGGTCCGCAGCAGCCCAACCAGAATCGACGCCAAGAGGATGACGGCAAGGGACAGGCCCCCGCTGCGAAGGTCGATCACCGATCCCACATGCCCGACAAAAGGCCAGGCCACCGCGATCATCACCAGCGTGGCGGCGTTGCCCGCAAGCGCCGACAATATGCTGACGTCCTTGATCGCTCCGAATGGCGCGGTGCTCATGCCCACATGGCGCCGCGCCCAGGCATAGAAGCTCAGCTCCCCGCTATAGCCGAATAGCACCTCGTTGCTGACGAGCTTACGCAGCAACGCTGCAAATCCGCCTGGCGGCAGCCTCCACAGCCGATGGAAGATGATCCACTCGGAGGTCGGCAGGGCCAGATAATATGCGAGAAGCGCCAGCCAGAAACCGGGGCTCGACGGGATTGCTGCGATCAGGGCCGCGTTATCGAGCTGGCCCAACTGCCAGCCTATCACCGCGACCAGCAGAACCGACACGGCCGCAGATATCCATTTGGGCCAGTTGCGGTTGGGAATCTCGATGGATGGAAGCTGGGCGGATATGTTGATCAGGCTGGACGACACGCGAACCTCATTGCTTTGCCCTCTCGCCGGCACGACGCCGCGGCGAAGCGACGACCACACTGCGGCCATAGATTTTTCAGCACGGGAGGAGATCGCGATAGCGACCGGGCGTCCGTCCCCGCAGCAGGCGGGCGAGGGTGGCATCGATGCTGGTCAGCAGCCGGGGTACGGTGGTGTCGCCTGGATGGACGGCCAGTCTCACGATCCGGGTCGGACCCAGCATGTGTCGGGCGATGCCGGCGAAGGCGACCGAACTGGCGATACGGCCGGGAGATCGGCTGGCCCAGGTAATGACGGGACCCCGCACCAATGTCCTGCCGTCGGCTGGCGACCAGACTTTCAGATGATCTTCGGCGATCGCGAAGCCGATGTCGCGAAGCGCCGCCAGAGCGCCGGGGCCATATAGCCAGGCCGGTGCGATGAATCCGGTGACCTCTGATCCCAGAATATCTTCGACCAGCGCCTTTCCGTCACGCATCCGGGCTAGCGCCTCGCCATGGCCAAGGCCGAGAAACTCCCCTTCGCCTGCGGTCATGTGGCGGGCTTTGAAGCCGGCAGCACCGCCGCCGTACCGCGCCTCGTCGCGATGGAACCAGCCATGTACGAACATTTCGATCCCCGCACCGTGCCAATCGCGCAGGCGCGACTGGAAGGCACGATCCTGCGCGATCGGCGCCTCGCCCCAATGGTCGGGAACGACGAGCATGGCGAAGCGCGGCTCGCCCAGGTGACGTGCAAGTCGATCGGCAAGGCGATCCACCCGATCCGAAAAGCGGGGTGACACGTCATGAATGGACGCGAGCAGGCTGCGGCCAGCTTTCACCGCTGTCATTCGTGAAACTTGATCGACAGGCCCAGCGACAGGCGATTGTCGGTCCGGCCCGATGTTCCGAGCGCGAGGCGATCCCGCTCGGTCAGGCGAAACCGCTGCGCCCGCAGGTCGAGGCTCAGTCCGCTCGCATGGCCCTGCCGTCCCACGTCGTAGCTCAACGCCGTCCAGGCGCCGCGCTGTGACAAGGCCGCGCCTTCCGCGAGTTCGATGCCGCGTTCCACTACGGTGCTAGGGCGGCTGCCGAAGTCCACCCGATATCCCGCTCTCAACCGCCAGCCAGGCCCATGAGACCAGGCTATATCGAAGCCGGCCGACTCATTGCGGGCGCGGTGTCCGTCGGCGAGATCGAAAGCGAAGCGTCGCTTCTCCATGCCTGCGGTCAGTCCGAATGAAAGGGCGTCGTCACCCGCGGTCAAAGCCTTATACCGCAGGGTCGCAAACCCCATCGAAACCCTGTCGCCATAAGTGCCCACCGGCTCCGGACCGGCAGTTCGCCGCGCGATGCGGCGGGTCGCCTCGAATGTTAACGGGCTGTCTCCCGCGCCGAAGATTCGTGTTGCGGACCGGCTCGTAAGGCCTGCTGGTGTCCATTGACCGGGATGAAGGAAGGGGTCGTAGGCGAGTTGCATCCTTCTCTCTCGCGCGCGGCCTTGACGAGGATGATCCTGACGTCCGCCGGCGGCAAGCCGATCGAGCTGGCAACCGGCGCACGGTATGATGCTTAGGGCGGCGTTGGCCGGCCCCATCCACAGCAGCAATGCGGTAAGAGCCAAGAACAATGCCGAAAGCGGGGCGTACCGACTTTCGACAGCGTCCAGGCGGGCGACGCGTTCACCCCAGACAACCGAGCTCGCTTGCATGGCATGCAGACGCCACCGTCCCCCGAACCCCGCAGCTCCTAAGACGAAAGGCTAAAACGAGGAACCATATAAACGGCGTAGTTCTGGCCTGCGGGCTGGAAACACAAGGCCATGGGCTCCCGGCCGCGTCCAACGCCTTAGCTGGCCGGCCGCCCCGCGAACAGGCTCAGCCCCCACCGGGCGATCAGGCCCGCGACCAGCGTGCCGAAGCTGATCGCCGTGCCGATCCAGCCGACATAGTCGATGCTCGCCCACAATATGTAGATCGACACGGCTGAAAAGATCAGCGGCAGGACCGGCCCGAACGGCACGCGATAGGGGCGCTCGGCTTCGGGGCATTTGCGGCGAAGCAGCGGCAAGGCGAGGCCGCTCGACGTCAGGAACAGCAGTTGGCGACCAGATAGAGCAAGGTTACCGCGCCCATGCCGCCGATCATCGCGCGGGTTACGCCGCGCGGGCGCCGCACTTCGGCCGACAGGGTGAAGGCATCGTTGAACCCGCCATAAGCGAGCATGACATAGACCATCGCCGCGCCGAAAGCGCCGACCGCGTCGACCGGGGGCACCGCGCCATCGACCGGAACTCCGCCATGCAGGATCATCCACAGCGCAGCGCCGCCGAGCGCCAGCAGCGCGACCACGTCGCCCACCGAGAGGCTGCCAAGATGTCGGCAGCCGAGTTGCGAGAGGCGATCACGGCGATCCAGTATCAGCTGGACGAAGTCGCCTTCGCGTTGAAGCCGGTGCGCGATCAGCTCAGCCAACTCGACAAAGAGCGTTCGCGGCTCAAGGCCGAGAGGAAGCGGCTGGAAGCTCTGCTAGACGCAATCACCGACGGTATCGAGGTGTCCGACCACGCTCTGGTGCGCTACCTGGAACGCCATCTCGGCCATGATTTCGAGCCGATCCGCAAGGAGATGGTCACGCCGGGCGTTCGCGCTGCCGTGAACGTCGGCGCCGAAGGGGTGAAGGCCCACGGCGGTACGCTCAAGATCAAGGGACGGACGATCACTACCTTCATCACGGCGAAGGAAGGGCGCCGCTGATGCGCGTCACCACAACCCGCGAGGAAAAGATCGGCAAAATGACGTTGCACTGGCAGCGCACTGCGAGGTGGCGCCAGATTATGCTATCCGCATCGGCCATGATTTCCAGCATGCGTACGAGAGAGCGGTCAAGCCGGAGGTCCGTTGCGGCCTGATCGACGTTTGGAGCTTGATCCGGGTGCTGGCGCCTTTCGCGACGAGTATCTTACGGCATAAGCGCGATCTCGAGCTATAACGGCTATTCTGGGCCGCATATCGCCGGTCGCCGCCGAGGCCGGACCAGGCCTCGCGCACTCCCCTTCATCAAATCTCGAGATTTCGAGCTTGTGCGCCCTGCGAGCCGGCAGGGCATTGCTGCTCGCTCCGGCCCGCCTCCCCGGGCTTATGCCGCGCAGCCGAAGTCGGCGTCCTCGCCATCCGGCCCGCCCGTGCTGAGATCGAGCGTGAAGCCACGCACCCTCGCCTGCTGGTCCGCGACCGAGCCTGTGCGAGCGATGGGTTTGGCCGTTGGCTTAGGAGCCGGCCGCATCAATGGTCTGCGGGCAAGCTGCTTCGCAGCAGCGGCAGGATCGTGGGCCCCGGCGACGCGGAAGAAGCCGAGACTATGCTGCAGTTCTTCTGCGCGGCCGGCGAGATCGGTCGAGGTCGACGTAATCTGCTCGGACGCTGCGGCATTTTGCTGCGTGACCTTGTCCAGCTGCTGGATCGCCTCGTTGATCTGTGCGGCACCGATATCCTGTTCGCGGCATGCCGCACTGATCTCGGAGACCAGTTCGGACGTGCGGCGGATGTCGGGCACCAGCCGTGTCAGCATCTCGCCCGCCTGGGTCGCCGCGGTCACCGTGTCGGACGAAACGCCACTGATCTCGGCCGCCGCCAACTGGCTGCGCTCGGCGAGCTTGCGCACTTCGGCGGCCACCACCGCGAAGCCGCGACCATGTTCGCCGGCGCGTGCCGCCTCGACGGCGGCGTTGAGGGCTAGCAGGTCGGTCTGGCGGGCGATCTCCTGCACGATGCCAATCTTCTCGGCGATCGTGCGCATGGCGATGACCGCCTTATGCACCGCCTGTCCGCTCAACTCGGCATCCTGCGACGACTGGCGCGCCATCTTCTCGGTCTGGGCGGCATTGTCGGCGTTCTGCCTGATGTTCGCCGCGATCTCCTCCATTGCCGAGGACGCTTCCTCCGCAGAGGCGGCCTGTTCGGTTGCGCCCTGCGACACCTGCTCGGACGAAGATGACAATTCCTGGCTGCCGCTCGCAACCTGATCGGCCGCGATCGAAACGGTGGTGGCGAAACTGCTCAGGTTGTCGACCAGCGTGTTGATCGCATCCTTCATGCGGCGATGATCGCCTTCGCAGTCGATCTCGACCCGCTCAAGCAGCGAACCGGTGCTTACCAGTTTGAGAACGCGATTGCCCTCGGCGATCGGCAGCAGGATCGCATCGAGCATGCCATTGATGCCGTCGACGAGACCGGCGAAGTCACCAGGGAAACGATCGGGAACACCGCGCTCGCTCAGCTGGCCTGCGGTCGAGGCGTGGATCAGGCGCTGAATCTCGCTGATGATCGCCTTGAAATTGCCGCGCAGCAGCTCGATCGTCTCGTTGATGAAGGCCTTCTTGCCCGGCAGCTGCTGCATCGGCGCATCGAAATTGCCTTCGCCGAACTGCTTGATGCAGGCCATCGCCATCTTCTTCGCGGCGATATGATTGGCGACCATCTCGTTGATGCCCTTCGCCATCACGCCGAAATCGCCTTCGAACCGATCCGCCGGCAGGAAGACATCGATATCGCCCTTGTCGTGCTCGGCCGACATCTTGTTCATCTCGGCGATGATGCCCTTCAGATTACCGCGGAGCTTCTCGATCGTCTCGTTGATGAAGGCCTTCTTGCCGGGCAGCTGCAGCATGGGTGCCTCGAAATCGCCCTCGCTGAACGACTTGACGCAGGCCATCGCGAGCTTCTTCACGGCGATATGGCTTTCGACCAGTTCGTTGACCATCGTCGCGGCGACGACCAAGTCGCCCTCGAACTCGTCGACCGGCAGGACGGCGTCGATGTCGCCCCGGACATGCTCCGCCGACATCTGCGCCAGCCGCCGGGTGAAGGTTGCTGTCGGCGTAGCGGCCGCCTCGATCATCTCGTTGACGGCGACCAGTACTTCTCGCGCCTTCCCCGTAGCCGCCGAAACGTCGACGCGTTCATTGACGCCACCCTGAGCAAAGGCGCGCTGGACGCGGGCGATCTCCGCCATGGCCGTGTCGATGTGTGACGTGGTTTTCAGTGAGGCGTGGAAACGCATTGCGGTTCTCCAGGGGGGAGCAAAGGGCGAGCACATCGGCGCGTCGAAGTAATGGTTGCGGGAGCAACGTCCGCTCGGCATCGGTAGATAGTTTTGACACCGGTTAGGCGGCTGCCTCTGCCGATACGCGCGCGGCTTTCAGCAACTCGCATTTCGCACCTATGAAGGTGAAAAACACTGGAGATCGATGATCTCCATTTTGTGAAATCTGCGACCTTAGGTCCAAATCCCGCTGAACATTACCATGGCGCCCTCGTTATATCGTTGTCTTGTTGTCTTGGCTTAATACATGATGGATTTAAAATCCTTAAACCGCGTACTTAAGGGCGCCTCAACCAAGAGCCCTGATGCGCGAAGCGGCCGAGCAGGGCTCGAGGTAACAGCTTGAAAGGCAGCGTCATTCCGGCGAATGGCGGAGGGGTGCGAGGGCCGACTGCGGGTAATACGCTGGGAAGACCGGCTTCTTCCCTGCGCTGCCGTTCTCTGCTGGATGACAATATAGAGAGCGCGACTCGCGTACTGCGCCGCTGTCAGGCCGAGGCAGCCGGCCGCCCCGCGAACAGGCTCAGCCCCCACCGGGCGATCAGGCCCGCGACCAGCGTGCCGAAGCTGATCGCCGTGCCGATCCAGCCGACATAGTCGATGCTCGCCCACAATATATAGATTGACACGGCGGAGAAGATCAGCGGCAGGACCGGTCCGAAGGGCACGCGATAGGGCCGCTCGGCTTCGGGGCATTTGCGGCGCAGCAGCGGCAAGGCGAGACCGCTGAGCGTCAGAAACAACCAGTAGACCGGCGACATATAGTCTACCATCGTCGCAAAGCCGGCGGGCGTCAGCGCGCCCCAGACGATCAGCAGCAGGGTGATCGCGGTCTGCAGCAATATGGCGGCGCGCGGCACGCCGCGCTGTTCGTCCCAGGTCGCCAGCCGCTCCAGCCCCGGAAGATCGGCGGCAGCGGCATAGAGGGTCCGTCCGCCGACGATCAGCAGCGCATTGAGGATCGCGATCGCAGCGACCCCGACCGCGATGACCATGGCGGTGCGACCGACCTCCCCGAACACCGCCTGCATCACTGCCGCCGCCGGCGCATCGCTACGGGCCAGGCCGGCGGGTCCCAGCACGCTGACATAGGCCCAGTTGGCGACCAGATAGAGCAAGGTGACCGCGCCCATGCCGCCGATCATCGCGCGGGTGATGTCGCGCGGGCGCCGCACTTCGGCCGACAGGGTGGAGGCATCGTTGAACCCGCCATAAGCGAGCATGACATAGACCATCGCCACGCCGAAACCGCCGACCGGGTCGACCGGGGGCACCGCGCCATCGACCGGAACCCCGCCGTACAGGATCATCCACAGCGCAGCACCGCCGAGCGCCAGCAGCGCGACCACGTCGAGCGCGACGAAGGCGACCTCGCTGCGCGCGCTGGTCTTCAACCCCCGCAGGTTGATTGCCGCCAGCACCACGACCATCAGCGCCGCGAGCACGGCGCGGGTCAACCGGTCCATCGGCCACAGCTCGTTGAGGTAATCGGTCCCGACAAAGGCCAGCATAGCCGCCGAGGCGGTGAAGATCACCGTGAAGCGCGACCAGGCGAACAGATAGGCGACGGTCTGGCCGTAGGCCTGTTTCAGGAAGCGATAATCGCCGCCCCGATGCGGGAAGGCCGCGCTGAGTTCTGCGTAGCAGAGCGCCCCGATCAGCGCGACGACACCGCCCAGCGCCCAGGCCGCGTAGATCGCCAGCGGCGAGCCCAGCGTCGCACCCACGACCGAGGCCGAGCGGAAGATGCCAGCGCCGACGACCATGCCGACGACGACCGAGGAAGCCTGCCAGGGACCGATGACGCGCCGCACTCTATCCTGTCCGTACCCGTTTTTCCGAGGCCGTCCTGTGCCGCGTCGGGGGGCGCTTGTCGTCCCTTTTCTGCCATTCCCAACCGATCTGGAAGAATTTGTTACGACCAGAATAGCATTCTTGTCTAAACCCCGGCGCGCCATCGACTATAGCGGGAACCATAAAAGACAGGCGTTTCAGGGGACTATAACCATGCGCAAGATCGATCACCGCCTTCTCGCCGGCATCGCTACCGGTGCCTTCCTCCTCGCAGGCAGCGCCGCCATGGCGCAGACGCCCGAGACCTCGGGCGATCCCGAGATCACCGTCATCGGCAGCCGTGCGCCGAACCGCACCGTGCTCGACAGCCCGGTTCCGGTCGACGTGATCCGCGGCGATGCGATCCGTCAGGCGGGTGCGACGGGCGAACTGGCCCAGTCGATCGGCACGCTCGTCCCCGCCTTCAACTTTCCGCGCCAGTCCAATTCGGGCGTCGGCGACACGGTGCGCGCCGCCCAGCTGCGCGGCCTCTCGCCCGATCAGGTGCTCGTCCTCGTCAACGGCAAGCGCTATCATACCACCTCGACCCCGGCGCTCGACACCAAGGTCGGCAAGGGCACCGCGCCGGTCGATCTCAACACGCTCCCGATCAACGGCGTCGGCCGCCTCGAAGTGCTGCGTGACGGTGCCGCCGCCCAATATGGTTCGGACGCAGTCGCCGGCGTGATCAATATCGGCCTCGACCGGATGGACCATGGCTTCGTAGCCGACATGACCTATGGCCTGAACGTCACCAAGCCGCGGGCAGTGGGCAAGACGCTCGACGACGGGCGCAACATCTCGGGCGCGCTGAAGTTCGGCACCAAGCTCGGCGATGGGGGCTTCCTGACGGTCGGCGGCGACTATACCCACCAGCAGGGCACCAACCGCGCGGGCTATGACCAGGGCGGCCAGTTCCTGTCGAACGGCAGCTATACCGATCCGCGCAACGACCCGTTCTTCGGCAAGCGCCTGTTCAAGGTCGGCGACCCGCGCGTCGACAGCGGCCACCTCTGGTACAATGCCGAAACCCCGGTGAGCGGGGACCTGACCTTCTACAGCTTCGGCGTCGCGCATGCGCGCAAGTCGGTCGGCGCGAACTTCTTCCGCTGGCCGGTGATCGTCGACGGCAATGGCAACGACTATCTGCCCCCGGCCCAGCCGAACGGCACCGGCGGCTTCCGCCCGAAAAGCGTCGTGCGCAACCGCGACATCTCGGTCACCGCCGGCCTCAAGGGCGAGCTCGGCGACTGGCGCACGGATGCCAGCCTGACCTACGGCCGCAACTGGATCAGCTACCGCCTGCGCGACTCGGTCAACTATTCGCTCGGCGCGGCAAGCCCGAATGCCTTCCTGCTGTCGCGCGTCCGTTCGGACCAGCTCGTCGCCAATCTCGATCTGTCGCGCGACTATGAGCTAGGCCTCGCGGCCCCCGTCACCGTCTCCTTCGGCGGCGAATATCGCCGGGAGAACTGGCGCTCCAAGGCGGGCGACCCCGCATCCTATGCGGTCGGCCCGCTCGCCGATCCGGCCTCGCTCGGTCTTCAGCCCGGCGCGCAGGCCGGCCCCGGCCTGACCCCGGACGATGCGCGCAAGCTCGATCGCGACGTGGTCGCCGCCTATCTCGAACTGTCGACGAAGCTGGCGCCGACGCTGTCGGCCGACGTCGCCGGCCGCGTCGAACATTATTCGGATGCGGGCACCAGCGTCGCCGGCAAGGCGGCGCTGCGCTGGGAGTTCGTCGAAGGTTTCGCACTTCGCGGCTCTGTGTCGAACAGCTTCCGCGCGCCGGCGCTCGCCCAGCGCGGAGCCTCGGCCACCTCGCTCAACTTCGGCGCGGGCGGCCAGCTGCGCCGGGTGGCGACGCTGCCCGTCGACAGCGCGGTGGCCCAGTCGCTGGGCGCCGCCAAGCTCAAGGCCGAGAAGAGCTTCAACCTCTCGGCCGGCATCACCGCCTCGCCCTTCGAGGGCCTGCACCTGTCGGTCGACGCCTTCCGCATCCTGATCGACAACCGCATCACCCTGTCGGAGCGCTTCGACCTGACCGGTCTCAGCGCCGCACAGCGTGCTGCATTGGGCCTCGGTACCTTCGACGCGATCAACTTCTTCACCAATGCAGTCGATCTGAAGACCCGCGGCATCGAGGCCGTCGCCGACTATCGCTTCACCCTGGGCGAATCCAAGCTGGGCCTATCCGCCAGCTACAGCTACGCCAAGAGCAGCATCCGCAGCGTCGACGCACCGCCGGCCCAGCTCGCCGCCAACGGCATCAGCGGCAATCTCATCGGGCTCGAGGAAACCAATACGCTCGTCAACGCCGCGCCGCGCGACAAACTGATCCTGTCGGGCGACTGGGCACAGGGTCCGATCTCGGCCACCGTGCGCGGCATCCGCAACGGCTCGGTCGTGCGCGTGTTCGACTTCGGCGGCGGCTTCGCCCCGCGTCAGCGCTTCGGCGCGGAATGGCAGCTCGACACCGAGGTGTCGTACAGCTTCGCCGAAGGCCTGACCTTCAGCATCGGGGCGAACAACCTGTTCGACAATTATCCGGACCGCTCGATCGACGACATCAATGGCGCGGGCAACCTCGCCTATGACGTGCTGTCGCCGATCGGCATCAACGGCCGTTACCTGTACGCCCGCGCACGGGTGGCCTTCTGACGATGCGCGCGCTGATCGCCCTCGCCGCGCTCTGCGCCGCCGGCACCGCCCACGCCGCCCCCGCCACCGACTGGCGGGCGCGTGCGGACGGCTTGCTGGCGGATGCGGTGGCCGTGCCCTCGGTCGACGGAAAGTCCGGGGCGCGGCCGGTGGCGGAACGATTGGCGCGCGAATTCCTGGCTGCGGGCTTCCCGGCTGCCGATGTGCGCGTGCTGCCCTACAAGCAGACCGCTGCGCTGATGGTCCGTCTGCGCGCGGCGAAACCCAAGCGGGGCGCAGTCCTGCTGCTCGGCCATATGGACGTGGTCGACGCTCTTCCAGAAGACTGGTCGCGCGATCCGTTCAAGCTCATCGCCGAGGACGGCTA
>Ga0233425_10003968_pt1 | contig 25743 bp, 17 predicted proteins | sample Watercolumn_Towu_2_FD_181712 | JGI IMG/M metagenome (GOLD analysis project Ga0233425, IMG submission 181712) | Freshwater microbial communities from Lake Towuti, South Sulawesi, Indonesia - Watercolumn_Towuti2014_140_MG | ecosystem: Environmental > Aquatic > Freshwater > Lake | place... | reverse complement strand
CGCAGAGAAACCCGCAGAGAAACCCGCGGAGGGCACGGCCGTAGTGGCGGAAAAGCCCGCGGAGAAACCCGCGGAGGGCACGGCCGTAGTGGCGGAGAAGCCCGCGGAGAAACCCGCGGAGAAACCCGCGGAGGGCACGGCCGCAGTGGCGGAAAAGCCCGCGGAGAAACCCGCGGAGGGCACGGCCGCAGTGGCGGAGAAGCCCGCGGAGAAACCCGCGGAGGGCACGGCCGCAGTGGCGGAGAAGCCGGCTGAGAAGCCCGCCGAGAAGCCTGCGGCCGCACAGGCTACGGGGTGCGCGGTGGATGCGGTGCCGCCCGAGGACAAGAAGTGGGTGGGCCAGTTGCTCGGCCAGGCCGACAAGGCGCGTGACCTGGTGGCCAAGGGCAAGGAGCAGGACGCTTCGGGCGAGTATGCCAAGGTCCGATGGCGGGTTTCCCGCCTTTCCGCACAGGGCAAGTCAGCGTGCAAGCCGATCCAGGACGAGCTGGCGACCGCCATCAGTGGCAGGTACCTGGAAGCCGTGCGTGACTACGTGGCGAAAGGCAAGTGCAAGGCTGCCCAGGGACGTGGCCGGGACGTCGTGCAGGAGTTCGCCGTGCCGGACGACGCCGTCAATGCGGCACTCGGAGCCTGCGGCCCCCTCAAGAAGTAGTTGAAGAGTCATCGGGTCGTGGATGTCGAAGGGAGGAGTCCGTGGACCTTTCGAGCAGGGTCTTGTGCGAGCGTGGGGGGCCGTGAGGACTAGGCCTCGCTCAAGACCTCCAGCTCCTTCGGGGTGCGGGCGCGCATGGCCAGCGCGCCTGCGAAGCACTTCTGGACGCAGAGGCTGCAGCCGATGCACTTCTCGGGGTCGACAACCGGCAGCCGATCCGGGTTGAGCGTGATTGCCAGATATCCGCACCTGGTGCAGTTTCCGCAGTGCTGGCAGAGCTCGTGGTTCGGGCTGGAGATGCCCTTGACCGGAGACAGGGCCATGAAGTCCGTGATGGGCTTGGGCAGAGCGGCCCCGATGAGCTTCGCCACCGAGGGTATGCCGCGCTCGTCCATCAGGTGGGACAGGCCGGAGTGGAGGTGCTCCACGATGCCGACGCCGTACTTCATGGGCGCGGTGCAGAACTGGACCGTGCCTGCTCCAAGAGCGAGGAAGTGGGCCGCGCTGCGGGCATCCATGGCCCCGCCGTTCCCGGACACGTAGACGCCCGAGCGGGACACGCTGGCCAGCGTCAGGTTGCTGATGGGCGCCACGCCCGTGCCGCTCATGCCCACGAGGATGCCCTCGTCCCACTCCTTCCTGGCTCCGGGCTTGAAGTAGAGGGTGGGGAACGTGTTGGCAAGCGTGACGCCCGCCTTCTTGCCCGGGTAGCGGTCCAGAACGGCCTTGACCGCCTGCAGGATCACCTGGATCGACGTGACGGCCGCGGTCAGCTTGAACAGCTTCGGAATCTCCGGCCGGCTGTCCCGCATGAGCCAGTCGATGATCTTCGCGGTGAGCCGCGCGTTCTGGGACACGATGTCTCCCTCGGTGCCGTCGCCGCCCTGCGGGCAGGAGAGGCTGAACTCCACGACGCCTGCTCCCGCGGATTCCAGCTTCTTCATGTTCGCGACCCAGCCGGCCGCGTCGAACTCGTCGTTGCCGGAAAGAGGCCCTCCGGTGGAACCGCCCGTGAGGCGGTCGGGGAACTCCCGATTCAGTCGCTCGATCTCGCTGCAGACGCGGTCGAGGGAATGGCCGGACACGTTGTCGCAATTGCCGAAAGTCTCGGGGTCGAACACGTGCATGTACTCGGCCGGGATGTGGATCGGCACGTTGTTGAACGCGGTCTTCATGATGCCGCCGGCCCACCCGGCCTCGTAGGCCTTGCGCATCGGGTCGTAGCCGTCCGACGGTGGCGCGGCGGACAGGAGGAACGGAGAAGGGATCGTGCGGCCGAAGAAGTCCGCCTCGATGGGCCGGGGAAGCTTGCGCAGCCCGGGAATGGCCAGGTAGCTCTTCACCGGCTTCGGGATCACCGGGGCCGCTGCGCTGCACAGCAACTGGTCCACGAGGGCCGCAGCGTTCTTGCCGGCAGCGACGGCTTCCACCACCGTGGTCGGGCCGTTGGCGCAGTCGCCTGCGTAGAGCACCGCGGGGTTCTCCACGCGGGTCACCGCGGACTTGGCACCGATGGCCATGATGATGAAGTCGAATCCACTGCGCCTGGCCCGCGACCCGAACACGTCCTTCATGTTCGCCGGGTGGAACCTGAGCGCCTTGGGCAGCACCACCTTCACCGTGTCCATGGCAAGCGTCCTGCCCCGCCCCTTGCGGAGGCCGGTGACGCGCACACGGCCGCTCACCTCGATGCCGAAGTCGAGGAGGTGCTGGCGCTCCCGGGGCGTCATGGGCAGCTCGGACAGGGTTTCCAGCGTGAACAGCTCGACCTGGGACGCGCCGTTTCCCTTCGCAACGCAAGCGACGTCGCACGCGACCGCTCCGCCTCCGATGACCGCGACGCGGCCCCGGGCCTTGTAGGCCGCGGGATTCGCGAGGTACTGGTCCCACGACAGCGCCAACTCCGCTCCGGGGATGTCCAGCCGGAACGGCACCCCAAGGCCTGCGGCAACCACGACCGCATCAAAGCCCTGGGAAAGCAACGAGGCGGGATCCTCCACGGCCGTTCCCAGCCTGACGTCCACGCGGCACTGATCGAGCGCCCACGCAATGTCCGTCTGCAACACGGACTGCGGAAGCCGGATGTCCGGGATGAGGGCCGCTGCCCCGCCCAGCTTGTCGGACTTCTCGAACAGGGTGACGGCATAGCCTCTGCCGGCCGCTACCGACGAAGCGGCAAGCCCCGCGGGGCCGCCGCCCAACACTGCGACCCTCTTCCCGTTCGGTGCCGGGCGATCGAGGACCGGCATGACGCCCAGGACCTTTGCCCGTGCCACGATGGCGGCCTGGACCCTGGGGATCTCTACCGCGGTATCGAATGTGCGGTGTGCGCAAGCCCTCTGGCAGTGAGTGTCCGGGCAGACGCCCCCGCACACGCCGCCCAGCGGGTTCTGTGCCATGATGAGGCCCGCGGACCGCCTGATGGCTTCCCGCGTGCCGCCGCGCGCTGCCATGATGAAATCCGCGGGGGAGCAGTGCGCCGGGCACGCGTCCCTGCACGGCTTCTCCTCGCAGAACTCGCACCGTTCCACCTCGGACTGAAGCTGGGCATCCGTCATGAAGAGATTGTTGATGTCCATTCTCGGCACCTCCCGGCGGCGCAATATATAGAAAGGACGTTCTAGATTCAACACAACTTGACGAGGTGTGGCATTGCTGCTAAGTCAGATGCGCGCTCGAAGCGCTGCCAGGAGGGTGTCATGGGTGACGTTGCCGCGCGTCTCGAAGAGGGGATTCGGCAGGTGTCCCTGCCGGACGAGCTGAAAGCCGCTGCCATCGCGCATGCGCGGGTGTGGCTGGAGGACGCCCGCTTCGCCGAGTACCGTCCCGCGCTGGTCAAGGCCGTGGAGCGGGGCGACTTCAAGCTGCTGGCAGACAGCTTCTACCGGATGCTGCCGTTCGGCACCGGAGGGCGCCGCGGGGCCATGGGCGTCGGGCCCAACCGCATGAACCCCTACACGGTCACCACGTCGGTGCAGGGGCACTGCGAGTTCCTGAAGAAGCGCTTCCCCGGGGCGCAGCTCACCGTCGTGGTCGCGGCCGACGTCCGCCGGTTCCTGGACGTGAAGGGGCTGTACGACAGGGAGAGCCTGGGCTCCCTCTACGGCCTGTCGTCCAGGGACCTGTCGGTCATGGCCGCGTGCGTGTACGCTGCCAATGGAGTGGTCGTCTACATGGCAGACCCGAACGAAGAGACGTTCGTGTCCACGCCCGAGCTTTCCTTCCTGATCTACCACCTGAAGGCCCACGGCGGGCTGAACATGTCCGCGTCGCACAACCCTCCGGATGACAACGGCGCGAAGTTCTACAACGCTGCCGGCGGCCAGGAAGTTCCGCCCTACGACGAGGAGCTGGTCACCATCGCTTCCGGTGTCGACCAGGCCAGGACCATGCCGTTTGCAGAGGCCTGCAAGGCCGGGCTCGTCCGTTTCCTGACGCCGGGTCTGCGGTCCAACTACATCCGGCTGAACCTGGGGTTGTCCCAGACCGGAAGCCGCTCCGCGCGCGTCGCGTTCAGCCCCCTGAGCGGCACGGGCCTGACCACCGCCTACCCGGTGCTCAAGGAAGCCGGATTCCCGCTGTTCCTGACCGAGTCGCAAGCGCAGTTCGACGGCTCCTTCGTCAACGTGCCGTTCCGCATCCCGAACCCGGAGGTGCACTCCGCGATGGACGCGGTCATCGCGACCGCGATCGCGAACCAGTGCGACGTTGCCATGGCGACCGACCCGGACGCGGACCGACTGGGCGTCGCAGTGCCTGGTCGTGACGGCGCGTGGCGCTGCCTCACGGGCAACCAGATCGGCCTCCTCGTGGCCTACCACCTGCTCTCTTCGAAGCAGAAGGCCGGCACGCTCAAGCCCTCCAGCTACGTGGTCAAGACCGAGGTTACCACGGGCCTGCTCACCCGTATGGCCGAGAGCTTCGGGGCTCGGTCCATCGGCCACCTGCTGGTGGGCTTCAAGTACATCGGTGACGTGCTGGACAGCGTGGCGCGCACCGGGCGGTGGAGAGCCTTCACCGCCAGCGAGCCCGATTTCGTGATGGCGATGGAGGAGAGCCACGGCTACCTGGCCACCCCGCTCATCCGTGACAAGGACGCGGCCAACGGCGCACTGCTCATTGCTGAGCTGGCATCCGTGTGCAAGGACCGGGGCATGCTGCTCGCCGAGGCGCTGATGGGCCTGTACAAGCAGTTCGGCTACTTCGGGACCGCGCTCAAGTCCGTGGTCATGGAAGGAGCCGCCGGGCTTGCCAGCATCCGCAAGCTCCAGGACAGCCTGAGGGCGGACCCGCCGACCGAAATCGGCGGCTTGAAGGTGCATGCCTTCCACGACCGGCAGGACGCGGCCGGGGTCTTCGGGCCCATCGTCAGCCAGACCGACGCCGCGTCCCGGGACGTCCTGGTCTTCGAGCTTCAAGGCAACGTCCGGCTCACGCTGCGCCCGTCGGGGACGGAGCCCAAGAACAAGAGCTATGCGGAAATGGCCGCTCAGCCGCTGGGCGCTTCGGCTTCCGACCAGGCCCTGGCAGAGCAGGTGAAGGAGGTGAACCAGAAGCTGGCGGGGCTCCTGAATCGATGGGAGATCGAGATGATGCGAAGGGTCGGCGTGACCTATCCGGACTACGCTACCGCCCTGTCGGATTCCATCTCGCTGGACCGCAAGCTTCTCTTCGTCAACGAGCTGGAGTCCGTGGTGCACGGCCTTTGTGCCGCGAGCGGGACGAGCCCGAAGTCCCTCGCAGACCAGCTGGCTCCGGTGCTTGCCAGGGTCGGTCCGGTCAAGCATGTCAGGGCAGGTGTCGAGGCCGCTTCCGCCCGCTGGGAGCCCGGTGCGCGGGAGAGGCTGCTGGTCGCGCTGGCCATGCTGGAGGCGCAGAAGGGATAGGCTCAACACGCTGGAGGGGTCGGATGCGCGCAGTGGTAGCTGCCGTTGTGTGCCTGTGGGTGCTGGCGGCCGGGGATGCCCGGGCCGTCGCAGGTGGCCTGGACAAGGAAGCGCTGGATGGGCTGGATGCGCCCACCAGCCGGTTCAAGGTGAGCCCCGAGATGGTGCCCGCGGTGCGGGCGCTGCTTGCTCCCTACGACCTGGACTCCCAGCTTCCGGGCGGATACGTGCTGGACGGCCTCACGGTGGAGAAGTCCCTGGTGCGGTTGATCCTCATCAAGGGCAAGGAGTCGTTCGACATCCTGCTGGCGCCCCCTGCGGTAGCGCTCGACGGGGAGTCCAGGAGCAGCGCGAGCTTCCGCATCGTGGTGCGGGGCAGCGGTCCGCAGCTGGCCGCGGCAGAGCCCCTCGTGCAGGCCCTCCTCGCCAATGACCTCCGGAGCATCTGGCCCGAGGCACCGCCCGAGGCCGCGTCGCAGGGACAGGCCGTTCCACAGACCATGCGCAAGGTGCACTTCACGGAGCTCATGGGGGATTTCCTCCTGGTCCTGCTGGTCATCGTCGGCGGCATGGCAGCTCCGGCGATTCGCCGGGCGTTTGCAGGCCGCGGGCTTGCGTGGGCCTGGGCCGGGCTGCTGCTTGCCCTGGCTGCGGCCGGTGTGCGCGTCGTGTTCTTCCTCGGCTGGGCCGAGTCGTTTGCCGGTGCGTTCTGGACGTCGTCGCCGGACGGTCACCAGGTGTCCACCGCGTGGTTTCTCAACACGTTGGGCCGGTTCTTCGTCGTCGGACTCGACCTGGTCTCGGTCATCAACATCGTGCTCGGGACCCTCACGGTGGTCGCGGTGTTCCTTGCTGCCAGCCTCGTGTTCCAAACGCTTCTTCCTGCAGTGGTGGCCGCGCTGCTCGTATGCACGTTCCCGGGACACGTGGCCATGTCGTGCGTGCCGTCGGGCCTGATCCCCATGATCTGCCTGCTCACCTGGATCCTGGTGGCGGAGTGGGTGTACGCCCGGACCGGCGAGTGGCGGGTCCGGCTGCTGTCGGCTCTGCTGTGTCTGCTGGCGGTGTGGAGCCGGCCCGAGGCCATCGTGTTCGTAACGATGATCGTGCTGGCAGGGACGCTCAGGCACCCTGCCCCGCGCTGGAAGCAGCCGGGGTTCCTCGTCGGCACGGCCGCGGTGCTCGCGGTGCTGGTGCTGCGTGCGGTCCTGCCGAACGAGGCCCCTGCCGCTGCGGATCGCTTCCTCTCCTGGGCCGTGGAGCCGTCGGCCCTGTTCACGCAGGCAGGGGCCTGGTTGCTCGACCCGGAACGCGTGCCGCTGGCCGCGGTGGCCCTCTGGATCCTCGGGTTCTTCGCCAGGCCGTGGGCGCGGGACAGGGGGACATTCGTGCTGGCCGTCTCATGGGTGCTGGTCGCATGGCTGCTCTACTTCCACGTGGAGCCGGGCTCGCCGTTCCAGGCCGGGCGCACGTCGCTGGTCCTCCTCCCGCCTCTTGCTCTGCTGGCAGGGTGGGGGGCGCAGCTCGTGTCCGGCTTCTCGATACGGCGCAGGACCCTGCTGCTGGTGCTGCTGGTCGGATGGCTCGTGGCCGCACCACTGCTCCACCTCAGCGCGATGCGGCGGGACTACAAGGCTTCCTACGTCGCGGGCTTCCTGCTGGAGGCATGACCGTGACGCCTGGAGGAACCACGGGGCGCCGCGCTGCCCCCCTCGTCATGGCCCTGGCGATGCTGGCCGGGGGGTGCAGTCAGGACCCGGTCGTGACCACCGGAGCGGTGCCGAGGCCGTCGGCTTCTGCGGGCACCCAGGCAGACGACCCCGTGCCGGTCCCCGCCGCGGCAGCCCCCTCCATCAAGTTGAGGGTCTATCCGGACATGGCCGTCCCGGGCAGCACCGTTGCCATCGAGGCGCAGCTGGTTCCGCCGGTCATAGCAGAGGAGCCGAAGGTGTCCTTCCGCACCGTCCAGGACCCGTGCGACGGGGAGATCGTGCAGGACGGCTACCGTGCGGAGTACAAGGTACCGGCCAAGTGCCATGGCTCGGCCATCGTCGTGGAAGTCGCGGTGACCGGGTCCTTCGGGGAGCTCACGCGCAGCGTGAAGCTGGACATCAAGAAGAGCATCCGCCTCGAGTCCGTGGTCATCAGCTCGCCGCAGCCCAACGAGCGCGTGGCGTCGCCCGTGCTGCTCCTGTGGGACCGGACCCTGTACGAGAACCGCAAGGAGACGCTGTCGTTCCGGACCACCCGCGGGGGCAAGACGATCCTCCAGACGCGGGACTTTACGCCGGATGCCATCGTGGAGCTGGACGTTCCGCCCTCTCCGGACCCGCTGACGCTGCATGCAACGGTCGCGGGCGGAAGCACGGAGACGGCCACGCTGAGGGTGTTCGAGCGGGTGGCCCCGCAGTCGCCTCCGGGAGGGCTGGTCCTGGACCGGTTCGACTCGCCGGACGGGAACGCCTCCGGAGCTGCCCGCAAGATCCTGACCACGGGCGGCCAGGTGGTCGCCGGGATGGGGACACGGGTCACGCCCCAGGGGGAAGGCAGCTTTTTCTACATGGGCTACCACGTGCGCAAGGCCAGCCGGATGGAACGCGGGGAAACGGTCATGGGGATCGAGGAGGAGGTGCTCGACTCTTCTGCCACGACTGCGACCTACGACACGCTGCGCGTGTGGCTCAAGGGGGATCCGGTGCACGGGTTCACGACCCCGGTGTACGTGGAGGTGGCGGGCAGCTTCGGGCACAGCCGGAAGTTCAAGATCGTGCGCATGCGGCCCCAGTGGACCGAGTTCCGGTTCCCGCTCAAGGGGCCGCTGCGCAGCCCCGAGGACAGGGTCCGCAAGGTGCGGGTGTTCGTGGATTCCAAGGACGTCTACCCACCGCTCTCGCACATCTTCTTCGGCGGGCTGTACCTGGCGCCCTGATCTTCTCAGAACAGCGTGGGCTTCACGGCCTGGTGGGGAGCGGGGATGATCTCGGTGCGGATGAGCTGGCCCGAGGTTACGGCCTTGGTCGCCGCGGCAATGGCAGCTTCCACCTCGTGCAGCTCGCCGGTCAGCGTCATGAACGCTTTGCCGCCAAGCCCGTTGGCGATGCGCACCTCGATGAGCCGGATCTCCGCTGCCTTGCAGGCAGCGTCGGCCGCGATGACGCAGGACGGAGAGACCCATGTCTCGAGGAGGCCGACAGCCGAGATCTCGGGTACGCGGTTGGCGCCCTGCATGGCAGGCAGCACCTGCTCGTGGAGGTTCTCGATGACGATGGAGTCGGTCATGCAGTAGGAAGCGTAGTGGCGTCCTGCCTCCATGGCCTCCTTCACGTCGTCCACCTCGCCGGCCACGATGACGATGAACTTGCCGGGGCAGATGGTGTGGCTCTCGACCACCTCCACCGGTGCACGCTTGAGCATCGCGTCGCACACCACGGTACCCAGGGCCAGACTGTTCAGCTCGATGATTCCGACGGCGGGTCTGTTCATCTCATCCCTCGACGATGATGCGGTCGGCAAGCACTGCCGTGACGGTCCCGGAGATGCTCGCGTGCAGGTTGGCCGACAGCTTGTCCGCGGGAGCGGCCGCAACCAGGTCTCCCTTGTTCACCACCTGCCCCGGCCGAACCGCGGGCTGACTCGGCGCACCGATGTGCTGCGAGAGCAGCAGCTCGACGCGGCGCACCGGGCGGTCTACAGGCTTCATGTGCAGGTGCCCCGCGTAGACCGACAGGCCGGTTCTCGCCAGCGCGTTCTCCTTCGGGATCTTGGTGTAGGGATACGCAAACCGCACCTTCTCGGGCGCCCTGTGGTGCGGGTTCTTGACCCCCTTGGCGTTGAGCTCCTTCTTCATGAGCGCAAAGACGTTCCTCGGGGAAAGCCCCAGAGGACACGCCACGGTCTCGCAGATGCCGCACAGGCAGCAGATGTGCGCCTGCGTGATCTGGTCCGGCGGCACCTCGCTCCTCGTGATGACCGCACGCATGACCTTGTGCGGCTCCAGGTTGTGGCCGAGCTGGTAGCGCGGGCACAGGTCGGTGCATTCCCGGCACTGGCAGCACATGGACACGGTGCGCAGCAACTCCATGTTGACAGGCAGGGTCCTGCGCACGATGAACGGGTGGTCCGCGGGCACGACCAGCAGCCCCGACGTCGTCTTGCGGATGACGCCGCCGGTGCCGAAGTCGATGCGGCCCATCATGGGCCCGCCGTCGATGACCGCCGGGTTCTCGATCTTGCAGCCACCGGCGGTCGCAAGGGCCTCGGACACCGGCGTGCCGACCGGAAAGCGGTAGACTCCCCGGGACCAGACCTCGCCGCCGATGGTGACGGTGCGCTCCGTGACCGGAATGCCTGACATGGAACGGTGCACGTTGTACAGCGTCTCGACGTTGTCGACCACCACGCCGACATTGAGCGGGATGCCGCCTTCAGGCACGATACGCCCGGTCACCTCGCAGACGATGGACTGCTCGTCTCCGGACGGGTAGAAGCTTCCCAGCTTGTGGAGCGAGATGTCGGGGTGAGCCGGCAGGAGCTTCTCGAACGCGGCAATCGCATCCTCGTACACCGCCTTGAGCGCGACGACCCCCCGGCCCGCTCCGGTCGCCTGCATCATGGCTTCCAGGCCAGCCAGGATCTCCCGGGGCCAGGTCTCCATGAGACACTGGTCAGAGTACAGAAGCGGCTCGCACTCGGAACCGTTGGCGATGACGGTGTCGGCCTTGGCCTGCGCCTTCACATGGGTCGGGAATCCCGCCCCCCCGGCCCCGACCACGCCCGCGTCGCGTATGGCATCGATGATACCGCGCATGCCACCCTCCATGGGCGCACACCATACTACCATGGTGGAAGACGATCAAGGTTGTTCGACGTCGGGCACTGCGGTCAGCCAGACCGCGGAGAACTTGTTGTTGAAGGTGAGCTGCCGCTTGTTGCTGCCGCTCATCTCGATGGCCCAGACCTCGTTGCTGTCCCGGGCCTTCGCGGACGCATCCGACAGCTCGGTCTTCTTGTCCGCGCCGTACCGTGGCGTCGCAGTGTACGCAAGCGCCTTGCCGTCAGGCGACTGGGCGAACCCGGAGATCACGGTGTTCTTCGCCCCCTCCCCGCGGAAGTTCAGCGTGATGTTCGTGATCGTGTTCCCGTCCACCTTGTCGTCGAAGATGGCTTGCATCGGGATCTTGTACAGGTCCGTGTAGGGCTTCTTGCCGGGCTGGCACGCGGAGCGCACCAGCAGCAGCAGCGCAGTGCCGCCGTCCGTCAGCTCCGCTCCGCCCACCTCGTTGAACTTCCAGCCGGAAAAGGCGATTTCCGCACAGGTGGTGGAGGGGTAGTCCTTGACGCCCGTGTCCACCAGCGCGGCGTTCTTCACGAGCCCCGCTTCCGTGTTGTACACGCGGGCTTCCAACCGGTTCTTGTAGCGCACGATGTACAGGAGCTGCTTGCCGTCATCCGTCAGCACCAGCGGGTCGAGGTCCGAGAACTCACTGCCGGTTCCCGTGCACTCGCCGTTCTGGATGGCGCCGGGGCAGATGTAGTCCAGCTCCTTCAGCACGCCGCTCTTCCAAGCGTAGAGGCGGGAGGAGCGGATGGTGGGGGAGATGGCCACGAGCGTGCTTCCGTCCGCACTTGCCGTGAAGTGGCCGTCGGTGATGTGCTGGCCGTTCTTGTAGTCCATGTCGTCGTCGGGCGGCAGCAGGAAGAGCGACTCGGGCGCGGGGATGTTGGCCAGGTCGTAGCGGTAGAGGATGAACTGGCAGTTGGCCTCGGTGCAGTACTTGGTCTGGGAGAAGTAGAGGAAGCCCCCTGCGAACTGGACGTCCACGATGTTCTTGAAGATGGCGCCTTTGACCATCTTGACCTCGAGGTTCGCGTTGAACTTGCCGATCTGCATGGCGAACCCGGTCTGGGAGGGCTTCTCGACCGTGACGATGATCCACTGGAGCTGCGGGTCCACGACACAGCCGAGGTTGCAGGAGCACGGAGCCGTCGAAAGAGGGGTGCCGTCCGGGTTGCTGGCAAGCACGAGCTGGCAGTCCTGCGGGTTGATGGAGAAGGATGTGATGGCGACGGGTTTGTCCACTTCCGGAGCCAGCGGGTTCCTGCCGAGGGAGTCCACGAGATACAGGTCGCTCTTGTCCTTGTTCTCGCCGGGCACGATGCCCTTGTAGATGAACGGGATGGTGAAGGTCGCGGACTCGATGGGGTTGCCCGTGTCCTTCTTCGGCACGTCCTCGGGAGCGACTGCCGAATCGTCATCCAGCTCGTCGGACACCGCCCCGTCCTGTCCCGGCACGACGTCAGCAGGCTCGACGAACGAAGCGCAGGACCCCGCGGCCCAAGCGGCCAGACCTGCGAGCAGAAGCACTCTCATGCACGCCTCCAGTTCGGCGGTGCCAACCGGCCGGTGCGGTCCACGGCGCTCCGCCTCACCCATCCTACCACCGGGCCGTAAGCAGTGGAACAGGCAACTTGGGCAGCCCGTGGACGCAGACCGGCCCTGCGGGTCATGGCCTGCCCCGGCTCCCTGCACGTCGTCCGACCGGCTCGGTGACCTGAAGGCATCCGGAGCGCCGGTTCTCCATTCGTGCTATCATGGCTGGGAAAGAAGGGGGGCGGCAATGCGTGTCTGCACATTCCTGTTGCTGTTGGTCCTGGCCATGCCGGAAGCCTCGGCAGAGCCGATTCTGAAAGCGGGCAAGTACCCATCGCTGGACGGGAAGATGGCGCGGCAGGGCCGGCAGTTCTACCTGCTCAATGCCCTGCCGTTCGGGCTGTCGCTGAATCTCCATCCCAAGGGTCCCGAAGAGGTCGCGCTGGTCGACCAGTTCCTGGCCCAGGAGGCTTCCGACGACGTCAAGGCGGTCACGGGCAAGCATCCATACGAGCTGGCCGCGGTGTACGGCGAGCACGGCGACCTCGGCTTCTTCGGGGGCATTGCGGTGGCCGCAACCGCGTACGAGTACATGGTGCACCGAAGGGACGGCGCGGCCGCGGAGGTCCTGTCCCGGTCCAGGCAGCGCGTCGTGCGGGCCGCGAAGTCGTGGCACCTGTTCAAAGTCGTGACGGGCGGCGGGGGCCTCGTCGCCCGGGGGATCCAGAAGCTCGTGCCCGAGCCCGGAGAGCCGCCCATGCCCGTGGACCCGGGTGTGCCGGTGCCGCTGGCGGACGCGGAAGGAAACCCGCTTCCGGACCCGAAGGACAACGGAAGCTGGCGCGAGGACCTGTCCGACGGGGAGCTTCCGCCCGGAAGCTGGAACTGGATCGACTCCTGCTCCAAGGACCAGCTCGTAGGCCAGGTGTTCGCCATGGTGGCGCTGTACGACGCGATGAAGGACGACCCGGACATCGACCAGGCGCTGGTCGCACAACTCGAGGAGGACGCCCGGCTCATCGGCCAGATGTTGATGGTCAAGCGGGAGATCTCGCAGTGGCCCAAGCAGGTTTCCGGCTCCGGTGAGTACGACCTCATCATCATGGACGCGGACGGCCGGCCGACCATGTACCACGACCTGAACCCGCTCTCGCTGGAGAAGTTCTACTTCAAGCCCGAGGACGGCGTGTACAACGTCTTCAACCTGTTCATGGCCCTTGGCATGGTCAAGGGGCTCCTCCACGTGTCGGGCGACCCCGCGCTGGAGCAGTTCCTCTATGTCGACCTGATGCACGACCGCGACTTCCTGGGAAAGGCAGCGGAGTGGCCGCAGGGCGGCGGCATCGACTACATCTACGCAGGCACCAAGACCAACTTCGACGACCCGGACATGACGGGCGTAGCGCTGTTCCTCGCCCTGTACCTGGAGAACGATCCGGCCGTGACCAAGGTGCTCCGCCGCTTCCTCGAGATCGGCTGGTGGAACCGGGCGGGTGAGAACCACACCGCGAGGAAGTGCAAGCAGCCGCTGTGGCACGCGCTGTACCTGGCGTCGACCGACAAGGGGACCGACCCGGACCTCGTGCAGGAGCTGGCCGACCTGCTTGCCGCATTCCCCCTGGGGCCCTACTGGAACGATGCGGTCATCAACTGCGATGCGCAGGAGCTTTCCGCGGGATCCTGCCTGGCCGTGGACGGCGAGACGACCCTCACGCTCTCGACGCCGCCCGCGGGACTCAACGCGATGGCGACCGAGGCGCTGGACCCGTCCATCCGTCCGCCATCCGATTTCAACGCACGCTCCAACCCGTTCGAGGTCAACGGAGGCGGCGGGCTGCGCCTGAACCCGGGCGGCGACCTGCAGGCCGCGTACTGGATCACCCGCTACATGGACGCGACGGATGAGGGCGCGGCGCACCTCTCGCCGTTCGCCCGTGACCACATGCCTGTCGGAGGGGAACCTGTCGTGAACCCGGAGGCGTCCGAGGTCGAGGGGGAGTCGGACGTCGGCTCCAGTGACGTAGCGTCTGAGCCGGACGTCCCCGCACCGGGCACTCAGGACGCAGGCAGCGACGACACGCTCGACGCGGCATCGGACGGGCTTGCTCAAGACGGAGGCGACCCGGGCTCCGGCAGCGGCGCAACGGGATCCGGGAGCGGCTGCTCCGCGTCCGCGAGCCCGAGGCGAGCCCCGGGCCAGCCTGCAGCTTTGGGGCTGCTGCTGTGCATCGCTGCGGTCGTGCTGGCCAGAGCGCGCCCAGTCAGACCGTGAATCGAGCATGGGAGGCGGGTACGCGACGGCCTTCGAGGGCAGGCACGGGCAGGAAGGGCTGCCTTGTTGGCACCCGTCATTCTGAACGAGCAGGCCGCATGCCCTCCTCACCTGGAAGGGCCTTCCTGCCGCGCAGTGAAGAACCTCCGGTTGCCTTGGCCTGGCCGTGGCCGAGGCTGAACTTGACGGCGGCATTTCTGAACCAAGTTGAGGTCCCTCCCTTCCTCCAGTGCGGGCAGTGCCGAGTGCGAAGATGGGTGCGTCGGATCGGTCGGGATGACGGGTGCCGATTCCGACGGACCCAGAGTGCTGGAAGATCTGGCAGGGGAAGCTGCCGGCAGCTCGTCGCAGAATCCTCCCCGTCACCGCACCCTGGCCGCACCGCGTCCTGGAGCCGCTGTCGCGGGTGAGAATCAGCACCGGCCGCTTCTTGCCCGGCTCACGGAACCGGTACCACCGGACCTCGCCCCGCTTCATTCCTCACCCCACGCATGCTCGTGCTCTCATGCGTCGAATTCGCCCTTGCGTGCGGGGCGAAGGGAGTAGCCGTGGCGATGGCGCTCTTCCAGCTCCTTCTCCTCCACCCTGGCCACTGCGGCCTTGAGCGCAGAGCGCGTGAACTCAGAGCGTGTTGTCCGGAGGCGCCGCACCGCGCGGTCAACCTCCCTCAGCAGTTCCTCGTCCAAGGTCATCTGCACGGCTCTCATATGGATAGCCCCCAACATTACAATCCACATGACAGCCGACATCACTCCTGTCGGCAACTCGTTGACACGCCGAAGTCCCCGCTGCACGATCAGTAGGGCTGAATGGTCGAGCGCTGTGCTTCGAATTCTTTCGTCGGAGGTTCCATGCGGGCTGCACCGAGATGCCTCGCGGCCGTCTTCGTGACCGCTGTTCTATCGGCCCACGGCTGCGCCCTTCCCACCGAGGATCCCGACGTCGACGGACTCCAGGTAAACACGTACTCCAGCGGACCTCAGCACGAGCCGACCGCGGCAGCGTTGGCTGGCGGCGGCTGGGTTGTCGCCTGGCAGAGCGGTGAGCCCGGTCAGGGAGAAGGGACTCAGGATGGCTCCGGCTCGGGAGTGTACGGCCGCATGCTGGCCGCATCCGCTGAGCCGCAGTCGGACGAGTTCCTTCTGTCAGAGTCTCCGGCCGGGTCGCAACTGGCGCCGGAGGTGGCCGCTCTGCCCTCGGGCGGATTCGTGGCCGCCTGGGAATGGACTCCCGCACCGAACGATCCCCAGGTCGACGAGGCTGCCCAGGGAGTACGCGCCAGGGTGTTCGATGCGAAGGCCGTCCCGGTAACAGGTGACATCGACGTCGTAGGTCGGTTGGTGTCCAAGGTGGCCGGGGCCAAGGCGTCCGTCGACGTCGAGTCGCTCGGAGAAGGGCAGTTCATAGTGACCTGGCTGGACCTGCCTCCGGAGTGGGATGCCCTGCCGAGGATCGCAGCCGTCAAGTTCGAGCCGCACGAAGGAAGCGCGGACGGTTACCTCTCCAGGACTCTTGCTTTCTCCGTGTGCGAGCAATACGCCGGAGGTCCCGATGTTGCGCCGCTGCCCGACGGACGGTTTGCCCTGACCTGGATTGACATGGTTCCGTGCGACTACAGCGGGTATGACCAGGTTCAGGCTCAGATCTTCGCAGCCGACGGGGATGCGGATTCACTCGTGACCCCCATCGGCGTCCCTGGCAGCATCGTGTACAGCCCTCACATCGTGTCCCTGGCCGACGGCACGCTCTACGTCCAGTTCCACGGTTATCAGAATGGCCAGTACGGGATGTTCCTGCAGCACCTCGGTGCCGACGGATGGCCCGAGGGGGAGACGGTTGGCGTGGATTCTGACGACCTCACCCTGTTCGAAGACCCCTCCGGCGCCGCACCTCTGCCGGGAGGCGGGTTCGTTCTCGTTGGAGTGTCGTACGGGGTGATCCGCCTGATGGCATTCGACGACTCGGCGGTGCTGGCGGGGCATGGCCTCCCGGTCAACAGCTGGCTCGGCGGCGATCCGGGGCGACCAGATGTGGCCGTGGATCAATCGGGCGACGTCCTGGTCGTGTGGCAGTTTGGCCGCTCGGCCTCGTATGCCGGAGGCTCTGCGGTCGCAGGGCCCGACGGCTCGGAATCAGCCGTGTACGCGCGGCTCGTCTCCCTCGACCCCTAGTCGGTGGTGGTCGAGCTTGCAGCGAAGCGCGTCCTAGTAGAAACCGAGTCGCAAGCCCGCGAGCAGCAACCAGACGCTGCCGTCTGCCGAAGTTTCCAGCGACCTGGGGGAGCACCCGTACGCGGACTCATTGGGGTCGGCGCTCGACAGGACCGTGGAACCGAGCATCAGCTCGGGTGCCAGCACGAGCGAGTCTCCCATCATCAAGTCTGCTCCCAACGCAGCCAGCGCCACCAACCCTCCGACGTTCCAGGCCCCCACGTCGGGCGGCAACCCTTCAATGTCCGAGATTACCTTGGACTTCACTCCGTTGACACCCGCTGCCGCCACACCCGCCCCGGCGTAGAGTCCGGAGCCGCCTGACCACTGAAGGAACACCCACTTCCCGCGAAGCGCAAGCCAGGACGAGGCATCCAACCCGTCATGGGCAGCGACGCCCACCTCGAGGTCCGCAACCACCGAGCCGGCCCACGCGTACCCCACTGAAAGCGTCGGCAATGCTCCGATGTACGAGCCTCCGCTGTATCCGAAGTTCCCCACCATCAGCCCAACGTCCCAGCAGCGCCCGTTGCGTACAGGAGTGGTGGTCTCCCCGGCAACCGCTGTTTCGGATACGGAAGTCGCGCACACAACAACTCCCGCAGCCAAAGCTGCTACCCAACCCCGACGACGCATCGGCTCCCTCCCCAGTCCAGCATCAACGACGTTGCGCTCGACGACTGCCTATCGACCGCGGCTTGGAAACCGTTCAACAGCGTCCTTCCAGTTTCCGGGCAGCCATGTCTGTACAATACAGCATCGATTGCCAGACGTCGAGCACCCGTTCCTCCTGGGTGCAAGTAGTCCAGATCGGTGGACGACGTCCACCTACCAGGGCGGTGAGCACCTCCAAGTGCGGAGAGCACCTCCCAGTGCGGCGACGAGAACCTGGTGCGGCGGGCACCTCCCGGGCAGAGACTCCTGTCCGCCTTCCGGTCGGAACCCCCGCATTTCCCAAAGCACCACTCCGCTAGTCGGTGGCGGCGCGCGATGCCTTCTCCCGGTGCTGTAGCGACTGAAGTCGGCTTGTTGACCCACCACGACGGCACTTCGGTCGCCCCTGGCGACTGAAGTCGGCTTGTTGACCCACCACCACGGCACTTCGGTCGCCCCAGGCGACGGAAGTCGGCTCGTGACCCATCACTGCGGCATGTCTGTCGCCACGGGAGGCAAGGAGACACGGCAGCGACTGCGGGAGTGTTCCCTGGAAGGCCTGCCCCGCTCCCGGTCGTCGGCGCTCTTGGTTGTAGGTACCGCTATCGAAGAAATACAGGAAGGCGCGCTGTGACGCGCTAATCGGCCACATGCCCAGCTCCTCCCCATCCGCCCGGTCCCAGGTTTCACTCACCTTGGCAACATGCACCCGTTCATCCTCTCGACCCAAGGGCGTGATGCAACTTGTTGGAGCTGGGGGGCCCGTGTGCTCTATTCCCGCAGGTCCTGGCAGTGGTCGCGCTGGCAGCCGCCTGTGCCTGCTTGCGGGAAAGCTGGCCGCAGGGCAGCGAAGGGCTGAGGGGGCGTCGGTAGCTTTCTGTGCCTCCGACGCTATCCCCGCGACCGGCGGCGGGCCAGAGCGAAGAAGGCCAGGGCCGCGGCAGCCAGCAGCGCCGCTGCTGCGCGGGGCGGGGTAGGGGAGGCGGCGCAGCCGGAGCTCGAGCCGCCCGAAGGCGGCAGCGCGGTCATCTCCGGAACCGCATCCGCGGTGACGTCGGCCTCGCCGGTCTCGTCCGGAACGGGCGGATCGCACCCTTCGTCGGTCTGCCCGTCGCAGTCGTTGTCCAGGCCGTCGTCGCACAGCTCGCCGAGGCTGGGATTCACCAGGTCGTTGCCGTCGTCGCACTCGTCCGTCGCGCACCAGCCGTCCTCGTCGTCGTCCCGGCAGACGCACGTGCCGGCTTCGGGGAACTCGGCCAAGATGCCGGTCTTGCACACCTCGTCTTCCTTGCATTCCTTGTCGTCCGCACACAGCGGAGAGCAGGTGGACAGCTCGTTGGCCGCGGTGTGGCACACGAGCCCGTCGGCACAGTGCAGCGGGAACTCGGCCTTGGGGTCGCACGCGTCGCCCATGGCAAAGCCCTCGGTCTCGAAGCAGTCCCACACTCCGGTTGGAGCAGGGAAGCACGCGTAGCCCTCTGCACAGTCCCCGCCAGACGGCGAGCAACCCGCAGGCGGCAGGCACGCGTACTTCTCGGCCGAGCAGTTCTCGGACACGCACTGGAGGTACGTGGTCATGGGCTCGTCGCCGCAGAACTTGGAGATGCAGCCGTACATCGCCGAGAGCTGCGCCTTGGCCTCCGCGGTGCCGGTTTCCGCGCATTCCATCTGGCACGTGTAGCCCGCCCCCGCACACCCCGCTATGCACCCATGGACCTGAGCGCAGGACGCATCGCCGGTGACCTCGGGGAGGCAGGTGTCGTGCTGCGTCTTGCACGACGTCTCCACGCACACTTCCCACGCCTCGTTGTCCAGCCAGCCGCACTTCTGGTACATGCAGCCCAGCAGCTTGCCAAGCTGCTTGTTGGCCTCGTCGGTGCTGACGACATAGCAGTCCTTGCTGCACTCCGCGTCCTGTCCGCACTCCGCGAGGCACCAGTACAGGTGCTTGCAGTCGGTCGTCTTGCAGACCTCGTTGTCGCACACTCCCTCCTTGCACGCTTCCGGGCACCAGCAGAGGCTCGGGTCGTCGGTGCACACGAGAGCGGGGCCGTTGATGTGCTCGTTCACCCAGTCCTGGAAGACGTCGACGCGGGTGTCTCCGTACACGTCCTTGCACGGGTCCATGCTTCCGCCCTCGCCGCCGACGAACGAGTTCACACCCGTCACGTGCCACGTGCCGTCCTCCGGGTACAGCATGAGGCCGGGGCCGCCGGAGTCCCCGAAGCAGATGCCCGTTCCCTTGAACTCGCTGTAGTAGATCTTCTCGTCGATCGCGGCCAGCGCGATCTTCGCAGACCGCTTGACTCCGCCGCCGTGCTGGTTCACGCCGTTGTTGACGCCGTAGCCCACGTAAAGCAGCTCGGTCCCGATCATCTCCTCCACCAGCTCCTTGGTGTTGATGGGGTAGAACGGGACGCCGTCGGCAGGCTCGGCCAGGTGCAGCAGCCCGATGTCGCTGCTGATCCATGTCGGGTTGTAGTTCGGATGGGGAATGAACTTGTCCGCCTGGAACAGCTTGCCTTCGGGCAGCTGTCCCCATTTCTCCGGGTTGGCGTCCGGTCCAACGAAGAAGCTCACGATCTCCGGGAAGAGCTCCATCCCTTCCGATTCGGTGGCGGTAAGGCAGTGGGCCGCGGTGAGCACCCACTGCGGCGCAATCAACGTCCCGGAGCAGTAAGACCCCATGTACCCGTAGCCGGGCCACACGAACGTGAGCGCGCCGACACCCTCCCAGCCGGACTCGGGCTGCCCGCCGATGATGGGCTGGCTGGCGGATTCCAGCTCCGGCAAGGGGCCCGGAGCGGACGGCTGCTGGACGCAGGAACACGGGACGAGCACGAACAGCAACGGGAACAAGCGGGACCGGAAAGAGCGCATGGCCCACCTCCAACGGGCGCATACTATTCAGCGACACGTGGTTTGGCAATAGTCGTCGGGGCGTCCGCCGCCCCGGCCGCCCTTGCCGGTGCCGGCCCTGCAGCGGGGACCGAGCGGACGGTCTATACCAGCACTCTCGGGATGCGCTCGTTGATGCGGGTGGTGACCTCGTAGTTGATGGTGTGCGTCCAGTCCGCGATGGCTTCCGCAGTGACCGCATGCTCGCCCTGTCGGCCCAGCAGCACCACGTCCGACCCCGCGTGGACATCGCGGACGTCCGAGACGTCCACCATGGTCATGTTCATGCAGACCCTGCCGCGCACCGGGGCTATCTGGCCATTGATGAGCACGAAGCCGTGGTTGCTCATGCCGCGGTCGTAGCCGTCGTAGTAGCCCACGGGAAGCACCGCGAGCCGGATGGCGTGCGTCGTGCGGAAGGAGCGGCCGTACCCCACGAACTCGCCGGCCGGCACCGGCTTGACCTGGGCCACCACCGTCTTGAACGTCATGGCCGGAGTCAGGGCGAACTCGTGCCGCTTCAGCATGACGGCTGAGATGAAGGTGTGGGACGAGGGCCACATCCCGTACAGGGAGATCCCGATGCGGACCAGGTCGAAGTGCGTCTGTGGCCACAGGATGGTCGCCGCGCTGTTGGAGAAGTTCCGGACCTTCGGGGCCAGCCCGGCCTGGCGCATCCCCTCGCATGCCTCGTTGAACCGCGCAAGCTGCGACAGCGCGAACGTGTGGTCCGTCGTGTCCTCGATGTCCGCGTAGTGGCTCGACACCCCCTCGACCTCCACGCCCGGAAGCCCGTGAGCGAGGCGGGCCAGCTCCACCGCGTCCCCGGGCGGCAGCCCCTGCCGGTTGTTGCCGGTCTCGACCTTCAGGTGCAGCAGGACGCGCACCCCGCGGCGCTGGCCGGCCGCTGAAAGCCCCCGCACCGTCTCCGAATCGTACACCACGGCACGCAATCCCAGCTCGGCAACGGCGTCGAACTCCGCGGGCGCCACGTAGCCCAGCACGTACAGCGGCAGGCGGATACCCTCCCTTCTCAGCGCGACCGCCTCGTACACCGAGTTCACGCAGAGCCAGTCCGCTCCGGCCTCCTCCATGACCCGTGACACCTGGATCAAGCCGTGCCCGTACGCGTTGGCCTTCACCACCGGGGCCAGCAGGCTGTGGGGCGCAATGGCCCGGAATTGCCGCAGGTTGGCTTCCAGTGCGGACCGTGAGATTTCGACCCTCGTGAACTCCATGCTCTCCCCCCGGAAACAGCCCAGCCCCGCGGACCGCATGGGCCGGCCCCCGGGCGCCCCGGATTCTCACCGCCCCCGCCACCCAAGTCAAGCGCTTGATTTTGGTATTTCTTTATGTGATAAGGCAGTTCGCTTTGACTGTTGGGAGGTTGCCCTGATGTCCGACGTAAGACCGTTTCGAGGCCTGCGCCCGCGGCCCGACCTGGTGCACAAGGTCGCCGCACCGCCGTACGACGTCCTCAACTCGGAAGAAGCCCGCGTGATGGCCGGGGACAACCCCCTGAGCTACCTGCACGTGTCCAAGGCCGAGATCGATTTCCCCCCCGGTACCGACTCCCACTCCGACGAGGTCTACCGCAAGGCGGCCGAGAACCAGGAATCGCTGGTGGAGCGCGGCGTCCTGTTCTACGACGAGCTGCCCAGCTTCTACGTGTACAAGCTCACCATGCTCGGAAAGTCGCAGACCGGGTTCGCAATCGGAGCCAGCGTCGACGAGTACGAGAACGGCCTCATCAAGAAGCACGAGCTGACCCGCCGCGACAAGGAGGATGACCGCGCCCGCCACGTCGACATCCTCAACGCGAACACCGGGCCCGTGCTGCTCACCTACCGGGCCACTCCCAAGCTCGACGCCATCATCACGGAGGTCACCGGCTCCTTCGAGCCCGTCTACGATTTCGTGGCCCCCGACGGCATCGGCCACACGCTCTGGGCCGTCAGCGACCCGGACCTCGTCGCAACGATCGTCGAGGCCTTCCGCGAGGTGCCCGCCATGTACGTCGCGGACGGCCACCACCGCAGCGCTGCCGCGTTCCGTGTCCGGAACCTTCGCCGGGACAAGAACCGGAGGCACACCGGCAAAGAGCTGTACAACCATTTCCTCGCAGTGACCTTCCCGGACAACCAGCTCCGCATCATGGGCTACCACCGCGTGGTCAAGGACCTCAACGGCCGGACCCCCGCGAAGTTCCTGGAGGAGATCGCCAGGGCATTCGAAGTGTCCCCGGCCGCATCGCCCGAGCCGCCCGGGTTGCACCAGTACACCATGTTCCTGGACGGCAAGTGGTACCTGCTCGAGGCCCGGCCGGGAACCTGGTCCCAGTCCGACCCCGTGGAGAGCCTGGACTGCTCCATCCTCCAGAGGAACCTGCTGGACCCGGTGCTCGGCGTCAAAGACCCGCGCACCGACAAGCGCATCGACTTCGTCGGCGGCATCCGCGGCACCGGGGAGCTGGAGCGGCGCTGCAAGACCGACATGGCCGTGGCCTTCGCCCTGGCCCCGGTCAGCGTGGGCCAGCTCATGGCCATCGCAGACAGCGGCGCCATCATGCCGCCCAAGTCCACCTGGTTCGAACCCAAGCTGCGGGACGCCATAGTGGTCCGCGGCCTAGACGACACAAAGGAATAGGAGGAAGGACATGCTGATCTACATTGCTGACGCGTTCGACAAGTCGCTGCCCGGCAGGCTCGCCCAGTTCGGAGAGGTGACCGAGGACCCCGCCCGTCTCAAGGACGCAGACGTGGTCCTCATCCGCTCCAAGACCAAGGCGACCAAGGAGTACCTCGACTCCGCACCGAAGATGAAGCTCATCATCCGCGGCGGCGTCGGCACCGACAACATCGACAAGGTCCACGCGAAGGAGAAGGGGATCCTCGTCAAGAACACGCCCAAGGCCTCGGGCATCGCGGTGGCTGAGCTCGCGTTCGCCATGATGATCGCAATCCCGAACCAGCTCATCACCGCGCACAACGCGCTGGCCCTGGAAGGGAAGTTCCTCAAGAAGGAGCTGAAGCGCACAGAGCTGTCCGGCAAGACGCTGGCCCTGGTGGGCATGGGCAACATCGCAATGGAGCTGGCCCGCCGCGCGGCAGCGTTCGGCATGAAGGTGCAGGGCTACGACCCCATGCGCAAGCCCGGGACGTACGAGTGCGTGGAAGCCAAGGCGTCCGTCAAGGAAGCGTTCGCCGGAGCGGACTTCATCTCCCTGCACGTGCCTCTGACCGACGACACCAAGGGGATGATCAACGCGGACACCATCGGCTGGATGAAGGACGGCGTCATCCTCGTCAATACCGCACGCGGCAAGTGCATCGTCGAGAACGACCTGGTCGCGGCGCTGCAGTCGGGCAAGGTGCGGGGCTACGCGGCAGACGTGTGGACCACTGAGCCGCCAGAGCCGACCTGCCCGCTGCTCAAGGCCCCCAACGTCCTCATGTGCCCTCACCTCGGCGCCAGCAGCAAGGAGAACCTGCTGCGCATCGGCAACGAGGTGGTCGAGCTGCTCACCGAACTCAGGAATGGAGGAAAGATATGAAAAGGGTATTCAACTTCTTCGCCGGTCCCGCAACGCTTCCCTTCTCCGTGCTGGAGAAGATGAGCGCGGATTTCGTCAACTACCGGAACATGGGCCTGTCCCTCATCGAGACGAGCCACCGCTCCAAGGAGTATGACGAGGTCCACTTCGGGGCTATGAACCTGGTCAAGGAGCTGCTGGGCATCAACGACGACTGGAAGGTCATGCTGATAGGCGGCGGGGCCACGCTCCAGTTCGGCATGCTTCCCATGAACCTCCTGGGAGGCGACAAGATCGGCACGTACGTCAACTCCGGATCCTGGGCGGAAAAGGCAATCAAGGACGCGAAGAAGGTTGGCAAGGTCGAGGTCGCGTGGGACGGCAAGGAGACCCGGTATACGACGCTTCCGGGCGTCAACGACCTCAAGGTCAACCCCGCTTCCGTCTACTGCCACGTCACGTCCAACGAGACCATCGGCGGAGTCGAGTACTTCCAGTGGCCCGACACCGGCAACGTCCCGCTCGTGGCTGACATGTCGTCGGACATGCTGTCACGGCCGCTTCCCATGGACCGCTTCAAGCTGATCTACGCCGGAGCACAGAAGAACCTCGGGCCCGCGGGGCTCACCCTCGTGCTCATCCACAAGGACCTCCAGGCACAGTGCGCCGACAACCTGATCACGTACCTCAAGTACAAGACGCACGCGGACAAGGACTCCCTGTACAACACGCCCCCCGTCTTCGCCATCTGGGCCTTCAAGCTCGTGCTCGAGTGGCTCAAGGAGAACGGCGGGCTTCCGGCCGCACAGAAGCGGGCAGAGGCCAAGGCCGCGCTCGTGTACGATGCGATCGAGGGAAGCGGCGGCTTCTACCGCTGCCCCGTGGCCGGGAACTGCCGCTCGCTCATGAACATCGTCTGGCGCCTCCCCTCCGAGGAGCTGGAGGAGAAGTTCGTGAAGGAAGCCAAGGCCAAGGGCATGCTCGGCCTCAAGGGGCACCGTGATGTCGGCGGCATCCGCGCATCCGTCTACAACGCGATGCCGGAGGAGGGCTGCACCGCCCTCGTCCAGTTCATGAACGACTTCCGCAAGGCCAACGCATAGGCCCGGCCGGCACGTCATGAAACCCATCGAGCCTGACCAGGTCCGCGAGATCGCCGTGGGCTTCATGACCAGTCGTGTCCTGTTGACCGCGGTCGAGCTCGACCTGTTCACTCTCATCGGCAACGGAAGCCGCACCTCCCTCGACGTCGCACGGGACGCCTCGTGCGACCCCCGCGGGACCGACCGGCTCCTCAACCAGCTCGTCGTCATGGGCTTCCTCTCCAAGCAGGACGGTCGGTTCGCCAACACGCCGCTGGCAGCACAGTGCCTCGTCAGAGGCTCGGCCGGCTTCCTCGGCAACCTGGCCCATACCGCCCACCTCTGGCACTCTTGGTCCACCCTCACCGACGCGGTCCGCAAGGGCGGGTCCGTCGCATGGAAGCCAGGAGCCGTGGCCCCGGAAGGCCGGCAGGCCTTCATCGCCGCAATGCACCACGGCGCCACGCGCCAGGCCGAGGAGGTCGTGGCCCGGCTTCCCCTGACAGGGGTCCGGTCCGTGCTCGACGTGGGAGCCGGATCCGCCGGCTGGAGCGCAGCGTTCGTGCGCGCGGGCGTTCCCCGCGTCACCGCATTCGATTTGCCAGAGATCCTGACCCTGACCCAGGGCTACATCGACAGGGCCGGCCTCTCCGGGAGCATCGACACCGCACCCGGAGACTACCTGACCGGAAACCTGCCGGCAGGCTACGACCTCGTGTTCATGTCATCCATCCTCCACATCAACTCCCCGGATGAGAACCGATCCCTCGTCTGTGCGGGGGCCCGCTCACTCAACCCGGGCGGACTGCTCGTCGTGCGCGAGTTCCTCGTGGACCAGGACCGGACGGCCCCGCCCCACGCGGTGAGCTTCGCCCTCAACATGCTGGTCAACACGCGCGGCGGCGATGCCTACACCCGGGGGGAGGTCTCTGCATGGATGGCGAACGCGGGACTGCAAGACCCGCAGCACATCCCGTTTCCAGGGGCCGCGGACCTGCTCATCGCACGCAAACCGCGCACGTGAGCCCGACCTCCTGCTGCCGTCTCCTGTCACCTGGGGTGTGATGCAAGATGATGGAAGCGCGGTGCAAGGCTGGTGACTGGCTGCCGGCGTCAGCCGATGGGCCAGAACAGGCCAGCCGCTGCTGAGCGGCACGCTGTCGAGCGGCCCTACGGGGCTTCCA
>Ga0233425_10003967_pt1 | contig 25745 bp, 19 predicted proteins | sample Watercolumn_Towu_2_FD_181712 | JGI IMG/M metagenome (GOLD analysis project Ga0233425, IMG submission 181712) | Freshwater microbial communities from Lake Towuti, South Sulawesi, Indonesia - Watercolumn_Towuti2014_140_MG | ecosystem: Environmental > Aquatic > Freshwater > Lake | place... | reverse complement strand
CATCGGCTGCTCCTGATCGGCCCGAGCATGGGCCGACCAGTGGATTGTCGGTGACTAGCGATCGCCTACCGCAGCCTTTTTGGCAATTTGCCCACGATTCCCCGGCCCGGTCACAGCATCTTTCTCACCAAAATAGATCAGTAGCGGTGCTGCGATGAAAATGGAACTGTAGGTGCCCACGACGATTCCCACAACCAGCGAAAACGCGAATCCGTGAATACTCTGCCCACCCGTGAAATAGAGAATCACCACCACAATAAATGTCGTCAGCGAAGTCAACGTCGTGCGGCTCAACGTAAGATTGATTCCATCGTTGACGATCTGTGGCGTGAGTTTCTGACTCTTCCCTTTTTCCTCGCGTAACCGGTCAAACACCACAATCGTGTCGTTGATGGAATAGCCGACCAAGGTCAGAAACGCGGCGATGATCACCAGGTTGATCTTGAATTCCTCGACGAGCAGAAACGACATCGGCCCAGCCAGCCAATAACTGACGGCGATCGCGCCGAGCATGATGCAGACGTCATGAACAAGGGCCAGCACAGCGGCAAATCCCCAGACCACGCTGTGGAAGCGGAACCAGACGTACAGTGTGATTCCGACCAGGCTGGCCAGCATCGCCAGAATGGCTCGAGACTTGGTGTCGCCGGCAACCGCGCTGCCGATCTCCGATGACGAGATGAAAACGGAGGTCTTTTCGAGGTCGCTGCGCACTACGGACAAGATCCGTTCCGCGTCCTCCAGCGACGTGCTCATGCGCACTTTCCATTCCGTGTGGGCTGCGTTTGGCGTGTTCGTTTCCACGCTGGGAATGAGTTGGATTTCGGGCCGGGTCAGATTCTGCTTGGTCAGAACATCCTCGATCCGACCCTGCAGTGTCACCGCGTTAATGGCTTGCTCGAACTTCAAAATCGACTCCGCCATGCGTTTGACACGAGCCGATTCCTGCGTCGGTTGTGAGCTGGCCTTTTCGCCGGACGCTGGTTGCCCGGCATCGCCCTGTGCAGGTTTGTCAGGTGCAGGTTTGTCAGGTGCGGGCTTGTCTGCCGATTCGGGCGGAGCCTCCTTCGCGGCGGGTTGCTCCTGCCCGCTGGCAGGCGGATCGTCGTCCGGCGACAGACCGCAGGCGACGGGTTTCTTCGGCCCCTGGGCGGTGTCACCGGGCCCCTGTGCGGTATCACCGGGCCCCTGTGCGGTATCACCGGCGCCATCCGTCGTCGACGATTCTGACGACTTCGGCTCGGCCGGGACCGGCTTTTCGCCCCCCAGCGTCAACTCGATCGAGACCGGCGGCGAATAACTCATCGTGTATGTCGCAATCAGCGACTTGCCTTGATCGTCGACGAGAACTTTTGCCAGCACTGCTTCCAATTCTGATTTCTTGCGAATTGACGTGTCGATCTTAAACACCCGGTCCGCCAGCGATAGATCCTGGGCGACCTGAACTTTGGTCAGCGTGTAATCGATGCCTTCGTTGTCGAATGCCGCATCGAGCTTTTCGCGCAGGAACGACGAATTCTGCGCCGTGCGCATGATCGGCTGCACCGTGGTGCCGCCCAGGAAGTCAATGTCCAGCATCCCCGAGCCGCGGTAGGCCGTGGCCGCGAACCCGAGTACGATCAACACCAACGATACGGTGATACACGTTTTTGCGATCGCCATGAAATCGATATTCGTACGGTCGAAGAATCGGGCCATCTTCAGCGTCGTCAACCACCGTTGCCGCTCACAAACTTCGAACACGACACGGGCGCAGAAAACGGCCGTGAACATGCTGAACAGGATGCCGAGCGTTAACGTGACAGCAAAGCCCCGAACGGTGTCGGTACCGATTATATAAAGCGTGATGGACGTTATGAGCGTGGTCAGATTCGAATCGACAATCGTGGCAAAGGCGCGATCGAATCCATTGCGGATCACCAGCCGCAAACTCGATCCTTTGCCGAGTTCTTCGCGCATTCGCTCGGAAATCAAGACGTTCGCATCGACCGCCATACCCACGGTCAGCACCAGACCGGCCAGTCCGGGCAGCGTAAACGGCGCTTTAATCAGGATCATCACGGCGACGATCAGGCCGATGTTCAACAATACGGCGAAATTGGCGACGACACCGGAAGCACGATAGTAAACGGCCATGAACACCATCACCGCGACGAGGGACACGGCGATCGAAATCTGGCCCTTGAGGATCATGTCCTTACCGAGCAGAGGATCGATCAGGTTCTGGCTGACCGGCTCCTTGTTCAGCACGGCCGGCAGTCGCCCCGCGCGAAGGATGGAGACCAGGAAATCGACTTCCTCACCGCTGAAGTTGCCGGTGATCCGGCCACGGTCCGAGATGCGCGATTGAATTTTCGCCGCCGAGAGCAACGAATTATCGAGCACGATGCCCATTTCCTTGCCGACATTGTTACCGGTGAACAGATCCATGCGGCGGGCGGAATTGTTCTTGAGATTGAATTCGACCTCGTTGCCGCCCCGCTCGTCCGTACCGCGAGCGACCGAACCCAGATCGGCGCCGGTCACGTTCTGGGAATCGGATGTGTCCATCAGGATCTGAACTTCGACAATCCCTTCGCGCTTCAGGTAGGCCTCCAAGTCACGCCCGGGAACGCGTTCCGGTTCAATAATCTCGCCGGTGACCGCGTTGCGGATCGTGTAATCCAGTGCGCGGCCGATGCGCAGGCTTTTCTCGTCGGAATCGTCACGCCCGATGGTCACCCATCGGCCGAGCACCCGCTTGCCGTCCGTATCTTGAATCAGCGTCGACTTGCGTACATTCTGGTCGGGATCGCGCGACTGGGCCTGGGCGGAGGCGATCAAAGTCGGATGGTCCTGCTTGGTCGCGACAATGCGAAACTCGAGATTCCCCGCCTGCTTGATCTGCTTCTTGATCTCTTCGACTTCCAGCGGATCGACCTCGGGGATGACAATTTCAACCTGCCGCTCGCCAAATTTACGAATCACGATTTCCTTGGTGCCGGCCGGATTGAGTCGATTCTTGAGCGCTTCAATCAACGCATCCATGTTAATGGCGCCGGCGTCGTCGCCACCTGTCGCCCGACTTTGCTCCAAGTCAACCTCGAAAACCAGAATCACACCACCGGCAAGGTCCGTGCCCCACTTCGGCGGCCAGCCGGCGCCCAGGTAACTCGGCTTCGGAAAGATAATTACGATCGAACCGATCAGGGACATCAGGACCAGTCCGATCCGCCAGCCATGTTCCGGCATCCGCAGACTCTTGGCCAGCCAGCCGCCGAGCAGAAATGGCACCACCAGAACCAGTAGCACCAGGGCGGTGATCATCAATCCGATCAACCAGGTCGGTGGTATCGAGGGACTCGTCTGGGCGAACAATGCGTACATCACTGAATTCCTTTATGGAATGCCGGAAACCCAGCCTCGGGGACTTCGGGAAACGGGCCACTGCCTTTCGATTGCCGTCAGCGCGTCCTTGCGGCGATTGGGACCAGCGGGAAGCCACTGCGGGCTATTAAGTGTCCGACTTTTCTTTCTTTAGGGCATCTTTTTTCTGGGGATCACTTTCGGTAAGTACCCGCGCAATGGCTGATCGCAGCACAGTGACCCGCGTGTTGTTGTTTTCATCGATACGCAGAGCGACCATTTCGTCGCCTTTCTGGGCATTGACCACGGTGCCGACCAGTCCACCGACGGTGACGACACGGTCGTTCTTGGCGAGGCCGTCGAGCATTTTGGCTTGCTCTGCTTTGCGGCGGCGCTCGGACGGGAGCATGACCATCATGAACAACAGCATGATCGCAAAAATGGGAAACATCGGGCTGGTGAGCAGCGACATAATGCCACTCGGCGGCTCCTCAGCGGCGAGAATCAGCGAATGGAACAAGCTGATTGGCAACTGACTTTCCATACGATCGCGCCCCCCGTCCCTTCGGCTGCCGGCGGGCTGGCCGACGAACCGATTCCCCTGCCGCCCCTGTTCTTGCTCAGCATTTCCGGTTGCTCAGAATATCCGCCCAATGCGGGACTCATCATAAGTCTTGATCCCGTAACGAGCAAGGGCAGGTGACGGTCCCCCGATCACTCGATTCGGGTGCTGGCGATCCGGCCGTTCCCGGCGAAGACCTCGATCGGTCAATCGTCTCGCCAGCGTTCGCGGCAACTCGCCAGCATGGCCACAAAGTGGCCCGACTCAATTGCCTGCCGCGCATCCGCCATCAGCCGCTGATAGAAGGTCAAGTTGTGCGCCGTCAGCAACATCGGACCAAGCATTTCGCCCGCCATGAACAGGTGCCGCAAGTAACCTCGGCTGTGCCTGCAGGCCGGGCAGGGGCAGTCGGGGTCGAGCGGGCGCGGATCGCGCTGGTGAATCGCGTTTCGCAGCCGGATTGGTCCGTCCCAGGTGAATGCCAGAGCATTACGTCCGTTACGCGTCGGCATCACGCAGTCGAACAGGTCCACTCCGCGAGAAACCGCTTCCAGCAGGTCGATCGGCCGGCCCACCCCCATCAGATATCGCGGCCGGTCTTCGGGCAATACCGGACAAACATGGTCGAGCACACCGTACATCTCGCGGGGCGATTCCCCGACGCTCAGCCCTCCGATCGCATACCCGGGGAAATCAAGACGGCGCAATTGTTCGGCGCACCAGAGTCGCGCATCGATGTCCAAACCACCCTGCACAATAGCGAACTGCGCCTGATCCGCTCGCCGCCCGGCCGCGCGGCACCGTTCGGCCCAACGCACCGTACGTTCGCAAGCATCGGTAACGGCCGCTTTTTCCGCCGGCAGGCCGACAACATGGTCCAGAACCATCGCGACGTCGCTGCCCAGATTCTCCTGAATTTCCACGCTCCGTTCGGGAGTGAGTTCCAGCAGCCGGCCGTCGACGTGGGAACGAAAAGTGGCTCCTTTTTCGCTGATCCGTGCCTGTTGCGCCAGGCTGAAGATCTGGAATCCGCCGCTGTCGGTGAGGATCGGCCCGGACCAGCCGGCAAACGCGTGCAGCCCTCCCAGGTCGCGCACCACGTCGTCCCCGGGCCGCACCGCCAGATGGTAGGTGTTGCCGAGAATCATCGTCGCGCCGGTGTCGCGCAACATGGCAACCGTCATCCCCTTCACCGCCCCTTGCGTCCCCACCGGCATGAACGCGGGTGTGGCAACGACACCATGCGGCGTGGAAAAACAACCGCAGCGCGCCGGGCATCCCGGATCTCGATGCGTCCATTGAAAACGGAACAGGTCGCGATCAGTCGCCACGCAGCTTCAGACCCATCAGGGTCAGTTTTTCGCGGACTTCATTCAGGCTCGTCACGCCGAAATTCTTGCATTCCAGCAGGTCATCTCCGGTCTTGCGGATCAACTCGCCAATGGTTGCCAGACCGAGACGCGCCATGCACTTGCGGGCTCGCACCGAGAGATTCAGTTCGGCCAGGGGCCGATCAAGCAGCGCTTGGGCATCGGGCGGCATCGCCGACACATCGACCGGTTCCGGTTCGAATTTCTCGTGGGCGAACTGGCCTAACGTCAACCCCTTCGACGCCAGCATTTCGCGGATTTCGACGAGCGACGTTTCGCCAAAGTTCTTGCTCGCCAGCAGTTCCTGCTCAGAGGTGCGCGTCAGATCGCCCAGGGTGCGGATGCCCATCTTCTGCAGACAGTTACGGCTCCGTACCGACAATTCGAAGTCGGACACGGGTACGTTCAGAATCTGGGCCAGACGATCCGACTTGCGCTGAGCATCTTCGTCGAACATCATATCGCCCGAGGCCGATGCGTCCTTGAGATAGAGGCGCGCCTGCTTATGGTCAGGATAGGTTTCCAGGATCCGCTGATAACAGGCCTGGGCGCGGTCGTACTGCTGGCGATCCTCGTACAGAATCCCCAGGTTCAGCAGCACACCGACATGGGTCGGAAAAATCGACGCGGCCCGCTGATAGAGTTGCACCGCTTCCTCATCGTTGCCGCGGCGATCATTCTCGACCGCCAGCCCGAACAACGCACCGGCATGCCGCTCGTCCGCCGTTACCGCTCGCTCCAAAAGTGCGACCACTTCCGACGGGTTGTCGTGCGACATCGCGACCGTCGTGGCCCGTTGATAAAGGTACTCCGCCGTCTGCTCGACCGCCCCGGACAGGCTGTCGAGCTTGGCGAGCGCTTTGTCCGGTTGACCGCCCCGCCGCAGTGCCTCGGAGATCGCCAGAGCGCAATCGTCGGAGTTGTAGCCGGCGACCAACGCTGCGCCGAAATGGTTGATGGCGTTGCTGTGCTGACCCAGGGCCACTCGCGCTTTCCCCTGGTAATAAAGCGCAACGGCGCCCCCGTCGGCACTGCCCAGGATGTCGGCGGCCCGCGAATAGCGCCCCATCATGTACAGGCAGACACCCAGCCTGACCGAAGTGGCCGGCGTACGCTCCTCCCGACTGTCCAATTCCGCCACCGCATCGCGCAGGATCGCGAATTGACCGTAATCTTCGCTGATCGCGCGTACGATCGTGTCGATTTCACGTGGTCCGAAACTGTTGTTTGAAAGTACGATTTCCTTCAAGTCCACCGTCAGGCCTGTCGCCATAAAGCCACTCTCCAGCAGTAAACAGAGACCGCGTCCCCAAAGCCAGCGGCGGGAGTCGAACCCGCAACCCCCGCATTACGAATGCGGTGCTCTGCCGATTGAAGCTACGCTGGCCCGCGTGCGAAACCGATTAGGTTAGGCCACGGCCGCAAAGTCGTCAAGCCAACAACGTTACGGTCACGGACGCGGGCCGATTCCGCGAACGACCAAACCGGCATCCGCCGGTCCCCGTAATGACGGACAAACGAGGATCGCGGTATATTTTCGAAATGAACAGTTCATTACCGACTCCCGCACCGGGCGCTTCCGCGTCGCAGCCGTTCCCTGGCCGCCTGGCGACCGTCGGGCCCTATCGCTGCGGTCCGGGCCACCCTCTGCTGCTGATCGCCGGCCCGTGCGTCATCGAATCGGAAGAATTGACGCTGCGGATTGCCGGACAACTGCGCGAAATTACCGCCTCGCTGCCCGTACAGTGGGTGTTCAAGGCCTCGTTCGATAAAGCGAACCGCACCAGCGGCGCCGCGTTTCGGGGGGCCGGCCTGGAAGATGGGCTGCGCATCCTGCAACGGGTTCGGACGGAGTTCGGCGCGCCGGTGACCACCGATCTGCATGAGTCGTGGCAGGCCGCACCGGTCGCCGAGGTCTGCGACCTGCTGCAGATTCCCGCATTTCTCTGTCGCCAGACCGACCTGCTGGTTGCTGCCGCGCAGACCGGCCGCGCCGTGCATGTAAAAAAAGGCCAGTTCGTCGCGCCGTGGGACATGCTGCATGTGGTGGCCAAACTGAGATCCGCGGGGTGTGCCAACGTGCTGGTGTGCGAGCGAGGTACTTTTTTTGGTTACGGTCGGCTGGTGAACGACATGCGTGCCTTGGTTCAGCTGCGCGAATGCCAGGCCCCCGTCATCTTCGACGCCACGCACAGCGTGCAGGAACCCGGCGGCCGCGGCGGATCGACCGGCGGACAACGCTCGATGGTCGAGCCGCTGGCGCGCGCCGCAACCGCCATCGGTGTCGACGGCCTGTTCTTCGAAACGCACCCCGACCCCGATCAATCGCCCAGCGACGGACCGAACATGATCCCGATCGGCGAATTCCCCGCGCTGCTGCATCGCCTGCTGGCAATCCGTCATCTGATTGCCAACTATCCTTGACCCCCGCCGGATTCCTATGAAAAAACGCACCGCACTTCCACTCCGCCTGCTGCTGGTACTTGCCAGCGCCTGGATCACGGGTTGCGACAATTCCCATCCGCAGACCTTCACCCGGCAGATCGCCACTTCGGAACCGACGTCCGACAACACGCACCTCGCCGAAGCCATCCGCCAAATAACGCATCTCGATGAATTCGACGAGAACTCCGTGGGACCGGAAATTCTTTACCACCTCAACCAATGGATCGACGCGTTTCCGGCGACCGAAGAATGGCAGCGTGACCCGTTGGCCGATCGACTGCCGCTTGCGGTTCGCAATGCTTTCCCCCTCGATTCGCTCCGCAGCAGCCATTTCACGACCAGCGATCTGAAGTTCCTGCAGGAAGCGTTCTGGCTGCGCGACCTTACCACCTGGATCGGCTCGCGACCGGTGAATCCCGAGTTGGAAAAATGGTTGCAGGCGGCCGAGCCGCCGTGGAGCGCGGAGGATCGAGCACGATTATTGAAGCTCGAACGGTGCTTCGACTGGATCGTGCGGAATATCCAGATCGACACGCTGCTGCCGCCGGTGGTCGAACAGGCGACAGCCGACGCGCCGATCGGCGCTCCGTTGCCCGCGGAGAAGTCCGGATCGGCAACGGCGAACAACAACGCCGTTCCACCTTCGGCCGAGGGCGTTCGGGGACCCGGCTATACCTTGGAGCCTTGGCAGGTATTGCTTTACGGGCACGGTGACGCCTGGCAACGGGCCCGATTACTGATCCTGATGGGTCGGCAACTCGGCATCGAGATCGTGATGCTGGCTGCCGAGGACCCGCAGTCGCTGGCGCGAGCCCAGCCGTGGCTGCCTGCCGCGTCGATTGCCGGTCAACTTTACCTGTTCGACACGGCGCTGGGCCTGCCGTTGCCAACGGCCGATGGTTCGGGCATCGCCACCCTGCGCCAGGTCATCGACGATCCCACCTTACTATCGCGGCTGGATATCGACGACAAACTGAAATACCCGGTTAGCGCGCGGCAACTCGGTCGCATCGTCGCTTATCTGGATGGCGCGCCAGCCGCTCTGTCGCAGCGGATGCAGCATCTTGAATCGAACCTGCTCGGCGGCGACCGCGTCGCGCTGTTTACGAATCCATCGACCATCGCGCGCGAACTCAAAAAGCAGCATGGGCTGGCCGCGATCCAACTCTGGAGCGTGCCGTGGGACGCCGCACTGTTCCAACAGGCCCTGCAGCAGGGAAAGGGACCGGACAGTGAGCAGATCCGGCAGGCGATGCTCGAGCAATCGATGTTTCAGACTCTGCACCCGCTGGTGCAAGGCCGGCATCGGCAATTACGCGGGATGCTGGAAGGCAAGTCACTGGATAGTAAAGACCATCGCGAAGGCGCGCTGGAAATTTTCATGAAGGCGCGGGTGCCGCTGTCGTTCATTGACCGGCTCGACAAAGACCCCGACGTCCAACGCGGATTGGGACTCGTGCGGGGACAATTCGAGCGTCCCGAAGACTGGCGCGTGCGACTGGAAGGCGCCAAGATTGTCTCCCGGCGATCGCTGAATTACGCCAGTTACTGGCTCGGCCTGGCGCACTACGATCTGGGAAATTATTCCGTCGCCGTGAATTGGCTCGATCAACTCACGCTGGCCGTGGAACCCGATGGGCCGTGGGTCGCTTCCGCGCGCTTCAATCTGGCGCGGGCCCAGGAAGCGCTCGGCGAACTCGATGCGGCCCGCTCGCTCTACCTGACCGACGAATCACCGCAACGCCACGGCTGCATCCTGCGCGCACGCCGCCTGGCACGCGGATCGCAATCCAACCCTCCCTGAACCAGCTCTCTGCGAGTTCCCAGTATGTCGAAACGAATCTTGATGCTTGTCGGTGATTACGTCGAGGATTACGAGGCGATGGTGCCGTACCAGATGCTGCTGATGGTGGGCCATCAGGTCGACACCGTCTGTCCTGGTAAGAAGGCGGGAGAAACGGTCGCCACGGCGATCCACGATTTTGAAGGCGAACAGACCTACAGCGAGAAGCGTGGTCATAATTTCCGCGTCACCGCCGACTTCGATCGGGTCGCGGCCGCCGACTACGACGCGTTGGTGTTGCCCGGCGGCCGGGCGCCGGAGTACTTGCGGCTGAACGCAGCGGTGCTGGAACTGGTCCGCCATTTTTGCGGCGGCGGCAAGCCCGTCGCAGCGATCTGCCATGGCGCGCAGTTGCTTACGGCGGCCGGCGTCGCGCGCGGCCGCAGCTGCAGCGCGTACCCCGCCGTGCGCCCCGAGATCGAAGCCTGCGGCGGAACCTACGTCGAGGCCAACGCGACCTATTCCAACGCGCATGTCGACGGCAATCTGGTGACCGCTCCCGCCTGGCCCGCGCACCCCGCCTGGATCCGCGAGTTCCTGCGCCTGCTATAGAAGGAGCGCCGAAGCGCCGTAGAGTGGGTCGCGTGCCGTAGGGTGGGTCGAGTGCCGTAGGGTGGGTCGAGGTACTCCGAGGCCCACCACCGCCGTAGGGTGGGTCGAGCGTCGTAGGGTGGGTCGAGGTACTCCGAGGCCCACCACCGCCGTGCTTTGGGTACTTGAATGCTCTCCAGAGTGTTCTCGTGAAAGATGCGGCTTTCGCAAATGTGCGCCTTGACACGCGCAGTCAGAATCGCATTCGGTTCGCAATGGGTCTGGTGGGCCTCGGAGTACCTCGACCCACCCTACGTGCTCGTCTGGTGGGCCTCGGAAGTACCTCGACCCACCCTACGTGCTCGACCCATCCCTCGCTACCTGCTCGCGACACATCGCTTGTGCGCGGGCTACTTTTTTAGTTCAACCTGGATCGTCGTTGGTAACGACTGTAAGCCCGCGTTCTTGGAAAAGTGGACTTCGATCGCGGCTGGACCTTCACGAGCGTCATCTGGGACCCGGACCGGGCCGTGGTAAAGCATACCTCAGCATTTGTCCATTAGCGCAAACGGGCTCTGACGTTGCTCACCGTCCTTGCTGGTGTAGTGCAGGATGCCTTCGATGCCTTCGCCGGCTGGAAGTGCATGGACTTGGAAGGCACAGAACGTCGACGTGCCGACACCTGGCACTCCGATGAACAGCTTCAGATCGGTCTCGCGACCGATACGCAACGGCTCGGTATACCAGCGCTGAAACGTGAACGGGCCGTCACCATTCAACCACAGGATCGGTGCGCTGTCGGGTGAGCTGCCAAAGCGTGAATAGGTCTCCTCGTCCGGATTTGCGGTGTAACCGCCGCCAAATTTCTGCTTGCCTTGCCATTGGACTCCGATCATCTGGTAGGCATTGTTGTCCCGTTGAGCGAACCGCAGCGAGAATTCCGTGTGCGAATCCCCTGTGGCGGGATCGGTAAAGTCCGGCAGCATGAATCGGGTTTCGCCGGCCGATGCACTCTTCGCCGTCAGGCGTTCTCCCTTGTCGGTCAAATCGCCGTTGGCATTCAGGTCCACGTAGGCGACATCGTATTCGGATTGCGAGCGGGTGGACTTGTCCAAGGCGATCCAGACCCGGGTTTTCATCTGCGGGCCAAAGACGACCAATCCGAACAACGGCTGTTCGGCAACGTACGTTGGTTGCTTGCCAATGCGCCGTTCAATCTTGGTCAATTGGTCCCGCACATCTGCCGCCGACGTCCAGGAAGCAAACGACAATCCACAGACAATTGTCAGCAACAGTCGATGCATGTCGTGATCCTTGATACAAACGGTTCGAACGGGCAATATTCCCGGTCATCTATAGCATGAACGGGCCACTTACGGCAACCACTTGAGACGATGCGGCCTGCCATTAGTCGCCCCCAATCGCTCAAGGATAAAAGCGACGCTTCCACGACCACGCTCGGACGCGGGTAGAAGCCGGGCGGTTACCGAACGGCTCTTCGACGCTGAAAGCGGCGTTCTGTCAGCCCAGGCTGGAGGCGTGGGGTAACTTCGTTGGAGTTGCGATGGGTTGCGAAGTCTGGTGGGCCTCGGAGTACCTCGACCCACCCTACGGCCTTGGAATCCGATCGCGCGAAATCGTTGGAGTTGCGATCGGTTCCGGAGGTGGTGGGCCTCGGATTACCTCGACCCACCCTACGGCCCACCTGCGGCGGTCAGGCCGGAGGCGCCGTGGGCCTGGGTCAGCTGCAGAAACGAAGAAACCCGGCCTCTGGGGAGCCGGGTTTCTCGTACGGAGGACGCACACCCGTAAACGCGAGCTCAAGCCACCATCCGTAGTTCTCCAGCGCGCGCCTTCACTCCATCGACAAACTCCTCGAAGATTCGCACGTCCAGCGCCGACGCCGACGCCGCCTCGGGATGGAACTGTGTTCCCAGCGCGAACCAGTCCTCCCGCGTACTTTCGATCGCTTCGATCACGCCGTCGGGGCAACGGGCCGTCACGCGGAAACCGCGCGCCAGCTCGTCGATCGCCATATGATGCATGCTGTTGACGCGAATTTCGCCATCCCCGTAGACCCGATCCATGATCGACTTGGGAACGACCGTCAGGCCGTGGCGGTGGGCGGAGTCCTGGGGATCCTTGTGAGGAATGGCGGTCGGCAAGTCCTCGGGAATGTGCAGGTACAGATTGCCTCCCTGGGAGACATTCAGCAGCTGACAACCGACACCGATCCCGAACACCGGCATGCGGCGTTCCGCGACGGCGTCCATCAGCATTCGGTCAAAGGTCTCGCGGCGCGGCTCCATCGCACGCACGGCCCCATGCAGCATGAATCCGTCCCGTCGTGGATCAAGGTCGGGTCCGCCCACCAGCATGAAGCCGTGCAACTGGTCCAGCACACACTCCAGATCGGCCGATTCACTCAACGGCGGCACGATGATCGGAATGCCACCCGCCTGGAGAATCGAATCGTAGTAACCCGCGGCAAGAAAAGTATAGGCCGGGGCATCCTTCTTGGCAGACTTGAATTCGGCGTTAATCCCAATCAACGGCTTGAACGACGACTTGAACGACATGGGGTTACTCCCTTACCGGTTTTTGCATTTCGACGCACAACCTTGTGAGTCGCGAATTGGGGTGTGAGTTTAGGCGCCGGCGTTTTCAGAGCAACACACACCCGCGATTTTGCGATCGCGCGGTAGTGCTAGCACAATATCATGTGCAAGCACTCCATTTCGGCCCTTGCCAACCGGCCCGCGGCAGTTACCTTAAGAGCACGCGAAAGGATCCGAATGCCGATGCGCTACGAAGACGTCTGTATCGAGTCGCTGGGGTATACCCTGCCGGAGGAGGTCGTGACGTCGTCGGAAATCGAGCGTCGTTTGGCCCCGCTCTATCAAAGGCTGCGGCTGCCGGAAGGGCGTCTGGAGCTGATATCCGGGGTGCGCGAACGGCGATTCTGGCCGGTGGGGACGATGCCGAGCAGCATGAGTCTGCTGAGTGCGCGGCAGGCCCTGCAGGCGGCCGAAATGTCGCCCGCGCGGATCGGCGCATTGATCCACGCCTCCGTATGCCGCGACTACCTCGAACCGGCCACGGCCTGCTCGGTCCACCACCGACTCGGTCTGCCTCCATCCTGCATCGTTTACGATTTGTCCAACGCTTGTCTCGGACTGCTGAACGGAATGGTACAGATCGCCAACATGATCGAGCTTGGGCAGATCGAGGCCGGCATTGTCGTCGGTTCCGAAGGCAGCCGGCAACTGGTGGAGACCACCATCGACTGGCTGAATGCCGAAACGTCGCTGACGCGCCAATCGGTGAAATCGGCCATCGCTTCGCTGACGATCGGTTCAGCGAGTTGTGCGATTCTGCTGACGCACCGCGCCATCAGTCGAACGGGCAATCGACTATGGCAAGTGACCACCCGCGCTCATACCGAATTCCACGACCTGTGCCACAGCGGCAACGACGAGGCCGTTGGATCGGGAATGAGTCCGCTGATGGATACCGATTCCGAACGGCTGCTCGAAGAAGGCATCGCGACCGGCAAGGCGGCATTCGCGGAATTTCTGCAGCAAGCCGGCTGGACTCCCGATTCACTGCATCGCACCATCTGCCATCAGGTCGGTTCGGCTCATCGCAAACGGATGATCGAGTCGCTCGGCTTAAATCTGGACCGCGATTTCAGTACGCTGGAGTGGCTGGGAAATACGGGTTCGGTGGCGCTGCCGATCACGTTGGCGCTGGCGGCGGAGCGGCAGGCGATCAGCGGCGGCGATCAGGTCGGCCTGTTAGGCATCGGTTCGGGGATCAATTGTTTGCTCTGTGCGATCGACTGGCGGCATTCTCGGATCCGCGGCAATGGCGGCGCGGAGAGTTCAATTCCCGCTCCCCATTTTCAGGCAGCGAAAGTTCCCGACGAACTGCCTGCCGCAGATTCCGTTCGCAATTCCACGACGGCGAGATGATCGCTTAGCCGCGCGCCAAGATATGCAGCACCAGGAAGGTGAGCAGCGCGCCTAACAGCATGGAAACTGGGATCGAAATCGCCAGGGCCATGGCGACACACATACCGCGCGACCATTCTTCGGGATCGTTGTCTACCGAGAATGGCGGCGCCATCGTCCGCCCGCGACGGACCGTGTAGATGGCCGTCGTGTCGTGCCGGCTGGAGACGAGCGGGTCGGTGCCCTGGGAAAGTTGACTGGGGCTTTCCTGGCTGCGGGAATCGAAATCCTCCACATCGATCGGGACGAAATCGGGGCGTCCTGTTTCCACTTCACGGCCGGTGGGGATGGGGGGCGGCGCCCAGCGTTCGTTCGTCAGGTAGAGCGACGGGATCGGGTTCGCCTCGCCGGCCCACGGCTCCAAACGGGCGACAACCTCCTGGGCCGACTGGATTCTCTTTTCCGGCGACTTTTCCATCATGTCGCCGATAACCTCCACGAATTCCTCGCTGATCTCCGGATTGAACCGCCGGGGGTGCCACGGGGTCTCCTCCAGATGCCGCTTCGCCTTCTCGGACGGTGACCCGCCCGGAAACGGCACTTTGCCGCAGACCGCGTAATACAGCGTGCAGCCCAGGGAATAGATGTCGCTGGCCCTTGTAATCTCCCGTGGCGACTTGATCTGCTCCGGCGAAAGATAATCGGGCGTTCCAACAATCTTGTTCATCCGCGGGTCGGCATCGCCCTCGGACGCGGAAAAGGAGAGGCCCAGGTCGGAGACCTTGGCGATGCCGTCGGGCGTCACCAGGATGTTGCCAGGCTTGACGTCCCGATGGATCAATTCGCGATTGTGGGCGTAATCCAGGCCGGCCGCCGCCTGGGAGATGATGCTTGCAGCCAGCTGCATCGGCAGCGGACCGCGCGAGCGGACCAGGCGTCGCAGGTCGGTGCCAGGCACATACTCCGTGACCAGGAAGTGGACCTTGCCGTCGTGTCCGGCGTCGTAGGCACGCACCAGGTGCGGGTGGTCGAGCTGCGCCTGCGTGCGAATTTCCTTGGTGAAGTTCTGAATGCGATCCTCGGTTGCGAGGTTGCGGGGCAGGACTTTGACCGCGCATTCGCGGCCCATCATCTTGTGCATCGCCTTGAAGACCTGCCCCATTCCGCCGGCCGCGATGAAATCGGTGATGATGTACGGTCCCAGGTTGAGTTTCGTGCGGCCGACGCGGAGCTGGTCGGCCTGATACGACGTGATCGCGCCAAGTTCCACCAGTTTGGCCGCCAGTTCGTCATCGGAAATCTCGCTTCCAGGCGGGAGGCCGAGCTGGGCCGTGAGCATCTCGATCGCCTGCGCGACCTGCTCGCGGGTGATCAAGCCCGACAATACCGCCGAATTGCGAAACGTCCTGCCCACGCCGATTCTGTTTCCTGTCTGTTTCCGAGGATGATCGCTCAACCTGCCGAGCTTCGATCTTGTTGCCCGGAAAAATGCAACTGATCCGCCGGAACGAACTCCGGCGTCACTCTCTTGTTAGATTGTGCACAACCGTGGCACGATCCGCCACACCCGGCCGCTTTTTTCCCCGTCAAAATCCCCGCCACTCGCGCCAGCAGATAGACCGCCGCGCCGGCAATCAGAACCGTCACGAGCAGTCCTTGGGTCCATTCCTGAGCCGATACCATGGCGTCCCCGTCTCGTTCGGTATGCGTTCGAACTACCAGCCGCACCAGGTGGCGATCTGGTAACTCAACAAGGCGCCGACATACGCCAGCGCCGTCATATAAGTGAACGTAAATACCGGCCAGCGCCAGCTGTTGGTTTCACGGCGCATGACCACCAGCGTCGAGCCGCACTGCGCGCACAGGGCAAAGAAGACGATCAATGACAACGCGACCGGGATCCCGAATACCGGAGTCTGGCTGCCTTCCCAGGTTGCATTACGCAACGCCGCGTGCAGCTGTTCGTCCTCGTCGGACGTTTCCGACCCCAGGTTGTAGATCACTCCCAGAGTGGCCACCACCACTTCCCGCGCCGGGAAGGAGGCCACCACCGCACAACCGATCCGCCAATCCCAGCCAAGCGGTTTGACGAGCGGTTCGAGCCCCCGGCCGGCCGTTCCCAGCCAGCTGCGCCGCAGATACTCGCCCTGAATCTGGCGGTCGAGCACCGTGAGTTCCTCCGATAACGCGGCCAGATCGGCTTGCGACCGTCCCGACGCGTCGGCCAGCGTGCTCTGAATCTGATCGCGCCGCATCCGCCATGTTTCGGGTATGTCACTGTCACGATGAGGAAAATAGGCGGCGGCCCAGACCAGCACGCTGACCGCCAGGATCAACGTTCCCGCTCGCCGCACGAATTCCCACCCGCGCTGTCCCATCCGCAGCAAAACGACCCGCCATTCCGGAAACTTGTAACTCGGCAACTCCATCACGAACGGCGGCGTGTCTCCGCGCAGGATCGTCCGTTTCAGCAGCATCGCGACCGCGATCGCCGCGCAACTTCCCACGGCATAGGCTCCAAACCAGACCAATCCACGCAGACCGAAGACCCGCAGCCAGACCCGCTCGGGAATGAACGTCGCGATCAGCAAGCTGTAAATCGGCATCCGCGCGCTGCAACTCATCAGCGGCGCCACCAGCATCGTGACCAGTCGGTCGCGCCGGTTTTCGATCACCCGCGTCGCCATGATTCCTGGAATTGCGCAGGCAAAGGACGAGAGTAAGGGAATAAAAGACTTGCCGTTCAAACCAATGCGGAACATCAGGCGGTCCATCAAATACGCCGCTCGTGCCATGTAGCCGCAGTCTTCCAGGACCGCGATGCAGAAGAATAGAACGAAAATCTGCGGCAAAAACACGATCACGCTGCCCACCCCTTCGATCACCCCGGTCACCAGCAGCGAGCGAAGCGGACCTTCGTCCAGCATCCCGCCCACCCCGGCGGCCAACCATCCTTTCGCCGCGTCCAATAGCCCGTTCGCCGGCTCGGCGATCAGATAGACCAGTTGAAACATCAGCGCCATCGTCAGTATGAAGAATGCCGTTCCATACAGACGATGCGTCAGCAGTCGATCGATCCGATCACTGGCTGTGACTCGGGATTGATTCGCACGAGATACGACTCCCTTCAAGATCTCCCCGACCCAGTTGTAGCGCGTGATCGCCTCCACGCCCGGCACGGCGCACCCGGCCGCTGCCAGCCGCTCGCGGGCCTGTTGCACGTCGTTCGCCAGCGTACCGTTAACGCCCGGAATGCCCGATTCGCTCAAGTACCCCGTCGTATCGAGCAACAACCGCTGCACGAGAAACCGTGGCGGTTCACGACCCTGAATCGCCTCGCAACGCGACGCCAGTTCCGTCACCGCCTGATTGAAAGCAGCGGGGAAAACGGGCACGGAATGCTCGACCGGACCAACCGATCGTTGGGTCAGGGCTGCCTTCAGATCGTCCAAGCCCCGTTTGCGATTGGCCTGAATCGGAACAACCGGCAACCTCAGCCGACGCGATAACTCCTCGGCATCGATCGTGATCCCGCGCGCGGCGGCCACGTCGATCATGTTCAACGCAATCACCGTCGGCAGTCCCAACTCCAATACCTGACTGACCAGGTACAGATTGCGTTCCAGATTGCTGGCGTCCACGATGCAAAGAACCGCCTGGGGCGGTTCGGTTCCGGCCTGGCGGCCCAACAGCACATCCACCGTGATCATCTCGTCCGGTGAACGCGGGGCCAGGCTATAGGTGCCGGGCAGGTCGATCAGTTCGATCGAACCGCTGCCAAAGTGAAAATCGCCCGTTTTCCGCTCGACGGTCACCCCCGGATAATTGCCGGTCTGCTGGTGAACGCCGCAAAGCGCGCTGAACAACGTCGATTTTCCGGTGTTCGGATTGCCGATGAGTGCGATGGTCACGGTTTCGATCGATCCGGATCGCGCCGCTTGAACCATGTTTCGTTCGCCCACTCGCAGGTCTTGCGACCGGTTCTCACTTCGCGACGATTTCGATCCGTGCCGCTTCGGCCCGCCGCAGGCTCAGCCGATAACCGCGAACCGCGAACTCCAGAGGATCGCCCCAGGGCGCGACACCGATCAATTCCAGCTCGGTCGCCGGGACGATACCCATCTCCATGAGCCGGCAGCTGATCGCGTCGTCACCTGTCACCCGCACGACCGACGCCTGATCCCCTACGCTCATCTCGCCCGCGTTCACGAACCCAACTCCGGTTTCACCAGGACCCCTAGCGCGTCGGATTCACGAAAACAGAGCCGGGTGCCTTCAAGTCGAATTATGCAGGGACTGCCTGCCTGGACCATCTCCACCCGCTGGCCGGCGTGCATTCCCAGTTCCTTGAGTCGATGCACATGGTCGGGGACGCCGACGAGTTGTGCGATTTCCGCCGACTCGCCCGAATTCAGCATGTGCAGTGGAAGCAGCACCATGGGACACCGTTATTGAGACTCAATCGCAGTAACGGGTTCATCTTAGGTCCTGCGGTCCAACTTGGCAACTGCGGGACGACGATTTGCGGGCCAGCTTCCGCGCATCCCATGCCGCGGAACACGACCGCGCGAAGGGCTCCGTCCCTGTTTGCGATCCGGCCATCGACTGCTACCATGGGCCAGATCGGTGGCTTGTCGCTGCGAATCCCGAGAAAAACTGCATGCAATCGACCAAAGTAGGACTCGTCGGATTCGGTACGGTTGGCACCGGAGTAGCACGTTTGCTCCTGGAACATGGCGATCGGATTGCCCGCCATTCCGGTCATCGATTGCTGCTGAGTCACGTGGTCACATTGAACGTCGAAAAACCGCGTGATGTCGCGTTGCCCGAGGGAGTTCTCTCCAACGATATTCGCCGAATTTTGAGCGATCAAAATGTTGCCGTTGCCGCGTTACTGGTGGGTGGGATCGAGCCGGCGCGGACGATTGCTTTGGACTTGCTGGCCCACGGCAAAGATCTGGTGACGGCCAACAAGGCACTGTTGGCCGAACATGGCACGGAACTGTTCGACGCCGCTCGCCGCCATGGCCGTTCGATCGCGTTCGAGGCAGCGGTCGCGGGTGGAATTCCGATCATCACCAATATCAGCCAATGCCTGTCCGCCAATCAGATCTTGTCGTTGCGCGGAATTCTGAATGGAACCAGCAACTTCATCATCAATCAGATGGAGGAACAGGGCACCGATTTTGCCTCGGCCCTGCTGGAAGCCCAGCGTTTGGGTTATGCGGAGGCAGATCCGACGATGGACGTTGACGGCAGCGACGCCGCTCAGAAACTGGCGATTCTGGCTCACCTGGCGTTCGGTTCCCGGCTGCATTGGTCGAAGATTCCTCGCGTGGGGATCGACCGCGTGCAGCGAGTCGATCTGCATTTTGCCCGCGAGCTGGGGTATCGAATTCGCCTGATTGCCGTGGCCCAACTCGTCGGACAGGAATTGGAGATTCATGTTTCGCCGACGTTGGTCAAGATCGGGCGTCCGCTGGCCGAAGTGCGGCAGGCGTACAATGCCGTTTCGGTCCAGGGCGACGCCGTCGGCCGGTTGTTTTTTCATGGTCTGGGCGCGGGGCGGATGCCGACGGCATCTGCGGTTGTGGCCGACCTGATCGACACCGCCGTCGGTCGGGCGCAGATTACGTTCCACGCGCTCGACCTCTGGTCGCAGCGTGCGGAAGGCGTTGCCCTCTGCGATCACAGTCGAACCACGGGGCGGTACTATCTGCGATTTGACGTCGCCGATTCGCCGGGCGTGCTGGCGGAGATTACGGGCATCATGGGTCGGCACCGGATTTCGATCGCATCGGTGATACAGCCGGAGCCTGGCGAGCGGTTTGACGGCTATGTGCCCTTGGTGATCATGACCCATGAGGCGACGGAAGGCGAGGCGACGGCGGCGGAGTTGGAGATTAACCGGCTGGCGGTCGTCCGCGGCAACAGCATTCGGCTGCGAGTATTGGGAAACTGAATGGGAATGAAATACGCGATCGTGATTCCGGACGGTTGTGCGGACGAGCCGCAGGAGAGTTTGGGCGGGCAGACGCCGTTACAGGCGGCGCATACGCCGGCGATGGACGCCATTGCGGCGGCGGGGATCGTGGGCAGGGCCAATCACGTGCCGGCTCATTTGCCGCCCGGATCGGACGTCGCCAACTTGAGTCTGCTCGGATACGATCCGGAGGTACACTTCACGGGTCGCGCGCCGTTGGAGGCGGCCGCTCAAGGCATTCCGCTGGGCGCCGACGACTGGGCGATCCGCTGCAATCTGGTGACAATCGAACGGCAGGTGATGCGCGAGTTCACCGCGGGCCACATTTCGACGGCGGAAGCGCGTGAATTATTGTGCGAGGCCCAGGCGCGGCTGGGCGCGGCCGACCGGCAGTTCATCGCCGGGGTCAGTTACCGCAACTTGTTGATTTGGCGTGGCGACAAAAGCCCTGCGCCGTTTTCGCGGGATACGCGGACCATTCCGCCGCATGACCTCACCGACCAGGAAATTCTGGATGCATTTCCGCGCGGGCCCGGCTGCGACGTATTGACGGCGTTGATGGAGGCCAGCGAGGAAGTTTTCGCGGGCCATCCTGTCAATCGAGCGCGTGTCGAGGCGGGGCAGCCGCCGGCGACACATGTCTGGCTCTGGGGATTGGGACGGGCGCCCGATCTGCCGTCATTTCTGGATAAGTATCGCCGCTCCGGCACGATGATTACCGCGGTCGACCTGTTGCGCGGACTGGCCGCGCTGCTGGGCTGGCGGCGCCTGGAGGTGCCCGGCGCGACAGGCTATCTGGACACCGATTATGCGGCGAAGGGCCGGGCTGCGATCGAAGCCCTGGCCGATTCGGACATTGTCTGCGTCCATATCGAAGCGCCCGACGAGGCATCGCACGAAGGTCGAGTCGACGCCAAGATCGAGGCGCTGGAGCGCATTGATTCCTTGATCGTGGCGCCGCTGCATGCGGCACTGCGCGACCGCGGCGAATACCGGATCCTCGTATCGCCGGACCATCCCACGCCGGTGCGCACCAAGACCCATAGCCACGGGTTCGTTCCGTTCTGCGTGGCCGGGTGGGAAATGAACCGGCGGGGAGACGCCGCGCCCGCCTGGGATCGTGGCCCCCACCCCGGATATCACGAACGGGCGGCGGCCCATTCGCCGTATGCGTTCCCCGCTGGCTGGCAGCTGATGCGCAGCTTCCTTGACGACCCGCTCGACCGTTGGCCCACGGCAATACCGGGGCCCCTGGGGCATGCGGCCCAGGTCGGTTAGAATTCGCCGTTCCCATCCGCGGGCAGCGCCGCCGGCGGATCGCTTCCCACCCGATGCAAACCTGAAAACGTCCCAGCCATGGCAATCATCGTGCAGAAATTTGGCGGAACCAGCGTGGCGACGCCCGAAAAAATCCTGGCGGCGGCCCGCAAAGCGATCCGCGCTCAGAAGGAAAACAACCAGGTCGTGATGGTGGTCTCGGCGATGGGGCACAGTACCGACGAACTGATCGATCTGGCTCATCAGATCACCGATCGCCCGCCGGCTCGCGAAATGGACATGCTGCTTTCGACCGGGGAGCAGGTCAGCGTGGCGCTGATGGCGATGGCGATCCACGCGCTCGGCTCACGCGCGGTCAGTCTCACCGGCGCGCAGATCGGGATCCGTACCGACGCCACGCACACCAAGGCCCGCATCAAGTCGATTTCCACCCGTCGCATGCAGCAGCTGCTGGACGCCGGCAACATCGTGATCGCGGCCGGATTTCAAGGCATCGACGAGGACCTGAATATCACCACGCTGGGGCGCGGTGGCAGCGATACCACGGCGGTGGCGCTCGCGGCTGTCCTCCGCGCACAGGCCTGCGAGATCTATACCGACGTCGACGGCGTCTACACAACCGACCCGAGGCAGTTGCCGGAGGCGCGTCGCGTGCCGCGGATCAGTTATGACGAGATGCTGGAACTGGCCAGCCTGGGATCCGGCGTGATGCACAACCGGTCGATCGAATTCGGGAAGAAGTACGGCGTCGCGATCCATGTCCGCAACAGCCAGTCCGACGCTCCCGGCACGATGATCGTGGCGGAACCTGAATCCCGCGAAGTGGCAGTGTGCGGGGCGGCGCTGATCAAGGACGAAGCGCGGGTCAGCGTGCTCGGCGTCCCGGACGTACCCGGAACCAGTCTCGACATTTTTTCGCGGATCGCGGCCCGCAACGTCACCGTCGACATGATCGTGCAGGATGTCGGCGAGGGCGGCAAAGCCGACATCTCGTTCACGGTCCCCAAAAACGAGTTGCAGGTGACGCTGGAAGCGGTGCAGGATTCGATTCGTGCATTTGGCAGCGGAACCGTTACGCACGACGTGAACGTCGCCAAGGTTTCCGTCGTCGGTCTGGGCATGGCGCGGCAGACCGGTGTCGCCGAACGGATGTTCCGCACGCTCGCCGACCATCAAATCAACATCCAGATGATTACCACCAGCGAAATCAAGATTTCGGCGCTGGTAAGTCGCGACCACGCGCAGGCCGCGTTGCGGGCCGTGCACGAGGCATTCCAGTTGGAGAAGGCTCCGCCCGCGCAGGCCGAGCTGGAGTCGAGTGCCGCGAGCTCGGCCGATCCCAGCGACGCCGCCGATGTCGTGACGCGCTTGCAGGGGATCGATATGGAGGAGTTGTTCATCGACGACATCGCACTTGACGAAACTCAGGCACGGATCACGATCAAAGGTGTCCCCGACGCGCCCGGCATCGCAGCCCGCGTATTTGAGGAGGTGGCCGCTGCCGGGATTTTCGTCGACATGATCGTGCAGAGCCACGGCGGCGCGGACCGCGCCAGCTTGAGTTTCACCGTCCCGCAGAATCGGCTGCAATTGGCGCTGAATGTCGCTCAACAAATTGCCGGAGAAATGGCCTGTGCCCAGGTCACCAGCTGCCCGCACGTCGCCAAACTGTCCGTCTCCGGTGTCGGACTGCGTTCCCATACGGGCGTCGCGATTCGGATGTTCCGGGCTCTGTCCGAGGCCAGCATCAACCTCGAACTGATCAGCACCAGCGAGGTCAGGGTGAACGTGATCGTCGACGGCAGTCAGGGCTCACGGGCACTCGACTGCCTGCAGACCGCTTTCGCCGACGTGCTGCGTTGATCGATGCGCGAGCATGCCTGCCGGCGAAAATCGGGTGGATCGGCCAACCTTGAGCCGTTCAGCCTCCCAGCCCGGCGCCGCCACCCATCGCCACGTCCTCGCCGGTGAACCGGCCGTGGGCCGCGACATACAGGGCAAGTTCGGCAACTTCCGTGGCGCTGTTCATCCGCTGGTCGAGGCAGATCTGCCGCACGCTCTCATGCACATGCGGCGGCTGCTGATCCATCATGGAGGTCGCCGTCGGGCCGGGCGAGATGCTGTTGATGCGGACGCCGGATCCGCGGAGCTGCATCGCGCTGGAATTCACGAACGCAGCGATGCCGGCCTTGGTCGCGTTATAGACCGGGTTGACCCGCGATCCGGATCGCGCGCGGGTTCCCGCAATCGATCCCAGCAGCAGGATGCTTCCGTGTCGCCGCTCCACCATCCAGGCGGCACACGCCTGCGCGCAATAAAACGCCCCATTCAAATTCACCTCGACCGATTTCCTCCAGTCCTCGTCGCTCATTTCCAGGAAGGGCGCGATCGACAATACCCCGGCGGTATAGAACAGAAAATCGACGACCGCCAGTTCCGAGCGAAGTTCCTGAAACCGCTGCTGGACCTGGCCGGCGTCACGAACATCCAGCGTACGACGCAGCAGGCGGGCCGACCGTTGCGGCAGCGCTTCCAATCCGTGGCTGACACTGTCCACGGCGATCGGATCACGATCGATCAGAACCAGACTGCCTGCCAGCCCGACCAACGAAACCGCAATCTCGCGCCCGATACCGCCGCAGCCGACCAGAACCACCGTCGACCCACGATAGCTGTCCGCAATTCGCTCAAACATCCGCGCGCCCTCCTGTAACGTTGGCAGATTATAGCGGTTCGGGCCGCTGCCGCGACGTATCGCGAAACTTGTTTCGCGTGGTCGCTCGAAACAAGTTTCGAGTTACCTGCGGGCGGTTGCAATTGTGTTCCGGGATCGTTTCAATAGGAGCCATACCGCAAAGACCTTCCCCAGCCCCCTGAATTCGAGGCCTGCCATGCGCATCGTCGTTTCCCTGCTTGCCGCCTGCCTGCTGTCTGGCATTCCGTGCTCCCGGTACGGAACCGCCGATGAACCCAAAGCGCCCGAAGGATTCAGCGTATTGTTCAATGGAAAAGACCTCGCCGGCTGGCACGGCATGCCGCATTTCGATCCGCGCGAGCTGGCGGCGATGGCCGAACCGCAGCGGAAGGCGAAAATCGACGAATGGACCGCCGACGCGCGCCAGCATTGGACGGTACAGAATCACGAGCTGATCAACGACGGGCACGGCGCCTACATGACGACCGACCGCGACTTTGGCGATATGGAGTTGTTGATCGAGTACAAGACGGTGGCTAAAGCCGACAGCGGAATCTATTTGCGAGCGACCCCGCAGGTCCAGATCTGGGACTACACGAAGGAAGGCGGGAAGTGGGAGATTGGCGCCGATAAAGGATCCGGCGGATTGTGGAATAACAGCGCCGGGGCGCCCGGTAAAGATCCGCTGGTGCTTGCTGACAAGCCGTTTGGCGAATGGAACAAGCTGCGAATCATCCAAGTCGGATCGCGCACCACGGTCTATTTGAACGACAAACTGGTCGTGAACCATGCGATCATGGAGAATTTCTGGGATCGATCGGCGCCGCTGCTTGCTCGGGGACCGGTTCAGCTGCAGACCCACGGCGGTGAAATCCGCTGGCGGAATATTTTTGTCCGTGAAATTTCCTCCGCGGAGGCGGTCAAGATTCTCGCCAGTGGCGGCCCGGCCGGCGACTCTGCGGCCGCGAGCGGTTTCAAGTCATTATTCGACGGCAAGTCGCTCGAAGGCTGGGGCGGAGCCGTGGACGGCTACCAGGTCGTCGACGGTTCGATTCGCTGCAAACAAGGGGGCGGCGGAGTCCTGCATACCAAGGACGAGTACGGGGATTTCGCTGCCCGCTTCGAATTCAAATTGCCACCTGGTGGGAACAATGGACTCGCAATCCGCTATCCAGGCCAGGGCGACACCGCCTATGTCGGCATGTGCGAATTGCAGATTCTCGACAATGAAAGTCCGCAATACGCGAAGCTCGATCCGCGACAATATCATGGCTCGGCCTATGGCATGGCGGCGGCCAAACGCGGATTTCTGCGCAAACCCGGCGAATGGAATTTCCAGGAAGTCACCATCAAAGGCTCCACCATCAAGGTGGAACTCAACGGCTCGGTGATTCTCGATACCGATCTGGCCAAGATCACCGAGTACCTGGGGAACAGTCCGCATCCGGGCAAGACGCGGACCAGCGGATTCTTCGGTTTCGCCGGTCACGGAGACGCGGTTGAGTTTCGCAATATTTCGATCCGCCGTATCGAGCCTGCAAAATAACCACAAGCTCCGTCATTGGGCCGTGGTTCTGGGGCGACTTGAACAACTCCGACTGCTCGCCATCGCTTTCAGCCAACGCTGTGAAGTGAGTTTTCAGTGAATTGGCAAACGCATCGCGCTATGTACCCCGAAGGGGTTTTTCTGCCGCGCAGCCGGGGGTTGCCGGTACTCCGGCTACCCTCGAGACCGCAACC
>Ga0233425_10003966_pt1 | contig 25745 bp, 20 predicted proteins | sample Watercolumn_Towu_2_FD_181712 | JGI IMG/M metagenome (GOLD analysis project Ga0233425, IMG submission 181712) | Freshwater microbial communities from Lake Towuti, South Sulawesi, Indonesia - Watercolumn_Towuti2014_140_MG | ecosystem: Environmental > Aquatic > Freshwater > Lake | place... | reverse complement strand
ATCGAGGCATGGCGCGCCGACGCCGCGCGGGCGGGGTTCGATCTCGACGCCGGCCGCGTCGACGGGCTCGTGCGCCGCCTGGCCGACGACGCCCGGCGCGACGAGGTCGCCGCGCTCCTCAACACCCCCGAGAAGCGGGACCTCTGGCGGTCGACGTTCCGCGAACGCCTCCCGCTCGACGCCCGCCTGCTCCGCCTCGGGCGCCCGGGCGCCGTCGAGCTGCTCGACGGGCGGTTCTCCGCCGCCGCCCTGCGGGCGATCGCCGCCCGCCAGGCCCGCGAGCGCCGGCTCGCCGAGCTGGAGCGGCGCCTCGGGCCCCGCGCCGCCGCCGAGGCACGCGGCGGCGTCAGCGGCCGGCAGGTCTTCCTGCTCGCCATCTCGCTCGTCGTCTGCCTGGTCGGCATCGCGAACGCCATGCTCATGGCCATCACCGAGCGGTTCCGCGAGATCGCGACGATGAAGTGCCTCGGCGCGACCGACGGCTTCATCCTCACGCAGTTCCTGGTCGAGGCGACGTTGCAGGGCGTCGCCGGCGGGCTGCTGGGCGTGGCGATCGGCCTCGCGCTCTCCATCGCCAAGAACGCCTGGTCGTTCGGCGGCTGCCTGTTCGCGAACTTCCCGGCCGCGCCGCTCGCGGCCGCCGGCGGCCTCTCGCTCGCCGCGGGCGTGCTCGTCTCGGTGCTGGCCTCGGTGTATCCGTCGTGGACGGCGTCGCGCATGGCGCCGATGGAGGCGATGCGCGTGGAATGACCGCCGCACGGACGGGACGGAATCATGGCGTTTGACGCGACAGCCTACGCGAAGGGACGGCACGTGGTCGTCCGTTCCTACGCGCTGAAGAAGGACTTCCGACGCGGGGCGGAGACCGTCCACGCCCTGCAGGGCGTCAACCTGACGATCTACCGCGGGGAGTACGTCTGCGTCATGGGGCCCTCGGGCTCCGGCAAGACGACGTTCTTCAACATGATCGGCGGCCTCGACTCGCCGACCTCGGGGCGCGTGTTCATCGACGAGGTCGACATGGCGCAGCTCAACGCGCGGGAACTGGCCTTCCTGCGGTGCCGCAAGATCGGCTACGTCTTCCAGACCTTCAACCTCAACGCCGTCATGACCGCGCTGGACAACGTGACCAGCCCGATGATCTTCGCGGGCGTGCATCCCGACGAGGCGCGCAAGCGCGGGATGACGCTCCTCGAGCGCGTCCGCCTCCAGGACCGGTGGAACCACCGCCCCAAGGAGATGTCCGGCGGGCAGCAGCAGCGCGTGGCCATCGCGCGCGCGCTGGCCAACCGGCCGTCGCTGCTGCTGTGCGACGAGCCCACCGGCAACCTCGACCTCGACACCGGCAAGGAGATCCACGTCCTGCTGTACGAACTCAACCGCCGCGACGGCGTGACCATCGTCTGCGCGACGCACGATCACAACATGCTCGCCGTGAGCGACCGGATGGTGTGGATCACCGACGGCCGGATCGAGCGCATCGAGACGCGCGACGACGTCGTGGTGGAGCAGGCCAGCCTCGGGGAGGAGGCGCCGTGACGGCCCGCTCCCCCGCCCGGCCCCGCGCCGGCCCGCCGCGCGCCGCGGCGCGGCTCGCGGCGGCCCTCTTCGTCCTCGCCGGCCTCCGGGCGGCCGCGGCGGCCACGCCCTACGAGACGGTGGGCCGCGCCCTCGCCGACCTGGACGAGCGCCTCCCCGGCGGCACGAACTTCGCGCGGGCGGTCGGCGTCGTCGAGGGCGTCCTCCGCGGCGCGGGGCTGGAGCCGCGGCGGCAGACCTTCGCCACGGTCGTGCCGCGCACGATCCGGTGCGAGCTGACCGCCGACGGCCGGCCCGTGGGGCCGCTGTACCCGCTGGGCCCCAACGGCGTGGCGCTCACGACCACCGGCGACGAGACCTGGTCGGGCCCGCTGCTCTGGCTCGGCGACGGCACGCCGGGCGAGATGGACGGCCGCGAGATCGAGGGCGCCATCGCCCTCCTCAACCTCCGGTCCCGGCGCATGGCCGAGGTCTTCGCGCAGGGCGCGCGCGCCGTGATCTTCGTCGACGACGGGGAGGCCACGCAATGGGACGCCGCGCGGCACTTCACGGAGATGACCGTCTCCCGCCCGCGCTTCTGCCTCCCGCGCGCCGCGGCGGCCGCCGCCGGCCTGCTGGATCCCGCCGCGGCGCGCGCCGGCACCGTGCGATGCGCGACGGCCTGGGCCGACGTCGAGGGCGTCAACCTCTGGGCGGAGATCCCCGGCGACCCGGAGGCCCGGTTCTACCTCGACGCCGGCGAGATCCTCGTCCTCGCCGCGCGTCTCGACACGTTCGGCATCGTGCCGGACGTCTGCCCGGACCGCCGCCGCGCCGCGAACGCCGCCCTGCTGGCCGAGGTCGCGTGCCGGCTGGCGCGCGAGCGGCCGAAGCGAACCGTCCTGGTCGTCTTCCTCGGCGCCCACTACGGCGCGCAGGAGGGCGCGCGGCAGTTCTACTACGCCGTCGGCAAGGCGGAGCGCGGCGGATGGAACGTCGACCCGCTGGACTTCCGCGAGAAGCGCTACCGCGAGGAACGCAAGGGCGTGACCGCGCAGATCGAGCTGCTCGGCGAGCCGGATTTCCTCCGGCGCCGCCGCCATCCCGAGTGGTTCCGCGTCCGCCAGCTCGTCGGCCGGGATCTCGAGGCGCGCGTCAACGACCTCAACTACGAGATGCGCGAGCGGACCCTGGCCGCGGCCGCCGCCGGCGCCGAGCCCGCGGCGGTGGACCGGGCCCTCGAGGGGATCCGGGAGCGGAAGACCGTCTGGAACGAGTTCCGGCGGCAGCTCAACCGGCTCGCCGTCGACCCGGACGACCCGGACTGGCGGCGGCTCCTCGACGACGTGCGCGGCGGCCTGGAGGCGCGGCGCGACGAGCTCGATGCGCAGATCCGGCACAACCGGTCCGCGATGGACCTGGCCGAGCGGGTCGCCGGGCGCACGGTCGTCGCGCATTTCGGCTTCGACTTCGCCGACGACGAACGGGACTGGATCTTCAGCATGCTGGGCGACGTGCGCATCGCGCGGGCGGAGACGGTCTACCCCGGGTCTTACGGGCTGAACCTCGCCTCGCTGCAGACCGTGTTCGACCGCGCCCTCGGCGCGGACCGCCGGCCCGGGCCCGTGCCCGACGCGCTGCGGGCCTCCTACCCGCCCTATTCCCTCTGCCTGCCGGCCGAGCGCCTCCTGCCCGCCGCCGCCGCCGGGTCGTTCGGCATCCCCGCCTACGAGATGATGACGGCGGGCGACCCGCTGGCGGGCGACGAGCTGCCGCGCGCGACGGAGGCGGACGTCGCCGGGCTGGCCGACGCCCTCTCGCGGTTCTTCGCCGAGGCCGCGCGCGCGCCGGAGCTCTCGCAGCGCCCCGTGCTGAAGGCGGTGAAGTTCGAGTCGAACTACACGTACTGGCTGGTCGGCGGCGACCGCTACCAGGGCGACCGCTTCGTCGACTTCGCGCGCGGCTCGGGCGACGTCGGGGGGCCGTCGCCCGCCGCGCTGGCCTGCTCCGACAGCGGCGGGATCAACGTCCTCCCCGCGGTGGCCGGCCACAGCCGCATCGGGTACGCGCGCGTGAACCGCGCCGGCTACTTCTTCCTCCCCGGCGCCCGCGAGGGCATCGGCCGCCGCGTCGCCTTCGGGTTTGACGCGACCGGCCGGCTCGAGCGCTTCCCCTACCGCACGGGCCGCGAGGGCGAGTCGGGCCGCCTCTTCCACGGCTTCGGCGGCGGCCTGTTCGTGCCCTACCAGCCGCGCCTCCACTCGGCCTTCGGCAGCGCCTACACGGCCGTGCTGAACGGGCTCAACGACTCGGCCGAGAAATACCAGTACCGCGAGGAGAGCGGCCGGCAGACGGTCTTCTACGTCGGCCGCGAGGTCCCGCTGAAGTACATCGGCGCCAACGGCGTGACGCTGCTGGGCGCGACGAAGGAGCGGCCGATGGGCGGCGGCGTCCCGATCGGCCCGGCGGACCTCGACCGGCTCGACGTCACGCGCCGGTCGGCCCTCGACTATGCCCTCCTCAACCAGGAGCGCCTCGAGGCCCTGCGCCGCCGCCACATCGTGAACGCGTCGATCGAAGCGCTGCACGCCGAGGCCCGCGACCACATCGAGCGCGCCGGCGAGGCCCGCGCCGAGCGGCAGATCGCGCGCGCGGCGGCGCACGAGGTCTTCGCGTTCTCGCTCGGGCTCCGGGCCTTCGAGCCGCTCAAGGGCGTCACCAACGACCTCGTCCGGGCGGTCGTCTACCTGATGATCCTCAGCATCCCGTTCGCCTTCGCGATGGAGCGGCTGCTGTTCGGCTTCACGAGCATCTACCGGCAGGTCGCCGGCTTCGCCGGGCTGTTCATCGCCACGTTCCTGCTGCTGTTCTTCGTCCACCCCGCCTTCGCGCTGGCCGCCGCGCCCGTGATCATCTTCCTCGCGTTCGTCATCATCCTGCTCAGCAGCATCGTCATCTACCTGGTCATGTCGCGCTTCAAGCAGGAGCTCCGCGCGCTCCAGGGCCTCGCCTCCAAGGCGCACGGCGCGGCGGCCGACTCCGGCGCCGCCGGGGCGGCCGTCCTCATCGGCATCACCGGCCTGCGGAAGCGCCCGGTCAAGACGCTCCTGACGGCGGTCACCGTCGTCCTGCTGACGTTCACCATCCTCGCCTTCGCCTCGTTCACGTCGGAACTGGACGTGGTGGAGACGTACCTCGGACGCGGCGAGGGCGAGGACCGCATCGAGGCGCACCGCTTCTCCTTCCTCGAGCTGCCCGCCGCGTTCGCGGACGCGCTCGACCGGCTGTACGGCGACGCGTTCCGCGTCTGCCGGCGCAACGCGATCTTCATGGATCCCACCTCCGTCCTGCGCGACCACGTGCCGGCGCCCGTCGTCTACTGCCCCGCCCGCCGCCGCGCGGTCGAGCTGGGCGCCGTCCTCGGCCTCCAGGCCGCGGAGACCGAGGCCAACGCGTCGCTCCGCGCGATCCTGCCCGGTCCGGCGGCCGCGGCCGCCGGCGATCTCCCGCCGCTCTTCCTCCCCGACAGCGCCGCCGCCCACCTCGGCGCGAAGCCCGGCGACGAACTCCGCCTCTTCGGCTCCCCCTTCCGGTTCGCGGGCCTCACCGACACGGCGCGCCTCCGCGACGCGGCGAACCTCGACGGCTCCCGGGTGCTCCCGCCGGACTTCGAGGCCACCATCACCGAGCAGAACGCCGACGTGCGGCAGGCGCAGGCGAAGAACGAGCAGCAGCTCGAGACGATCGACACGCACAGTTTCGTCTGGTCGTCGCCCGACCGCGTGGCGGTGGCGCCGTACGACGCGCTCGAACGCCTCGGCGCCGTCCTCAACGTCGTGGCCCTCTACCCGCGGGACGGCGCCGATGTCGAGGGCGCGGCGCGGACGATCGCGCGCGTGTTCGACGGGCCGCTCGTCGCCAAGGGCGCGGGCGGCGCGCGGCAGTACTTCTTCACGCGCGCGGTCGAGGGGTCGGGCCTGCGCGAGATCATCGTGCCGTTGCTGCTGGGCGGACTGATCATCTTCAGCTCGCTCATGGGGTCCATCGTCGACCGCGAACGGGAGATCTTCACGTACAGCGCGCTCGGACTCGCCCCGCGCGATGTCGGCGTGCTCTTCCTCGCGGAGTCCGCCGTCTACGCCGTCGTCGGCGGCATGGGCGGCTACCTCGTCAGCCAGGTCGTGGCCAAGGTCCTCTACGCGATGGCGGCGCGGGGCTGGGTGCAGCCCCCGGAGATGAACTTCTCGTCGCTGACGGCCGTCCTGACCATCCTGGTCGTGATGGCGACCGTGATGCTCTCCGCGCTCTATCCCGCCTTCAAGGCCGGCCGCTCCGCCAACCCCGGCGTCGCCCGGCAGTGGCGCATGCCCCCGCCGACGGGCGACGCGCTGACGTTCGTGTTCCCCTTCACGGTGTCCGAAGCCGACCTGGCCGGCATCCTCAGCTTCGTCGGCGAGCACTTCGAGAACCACGGCGACGCGACGCTCGGCAACTTCGCCGCCCGCGAGGTGCGCGTCTTCCGGCGCGACGCCGGCGGGCGCGGCCTGGGCATCTCGGCCCTGGTCTCCCTCGCGCCGTTCGACCTGGGCGTATTCCAGGATTTCCGGATGTACTCGAAGCCCTCGGAGATCGAGGGCATCGACGAGGTGGTGGTGGAGCTGCGCCGCCGCAGCGGCGCCCCGGCGTCGTGGGTCCGCGGGAACCGGGACTTCATCGCCGAGCTGCGCCAGCAGTTCCTGCTGTGGCGCTCGCTGCCGGTGGAGACCTGCGAGCACTACCGCCGCCGCACCGAGGATCTCCTGAAGACGGCGTGACCATGGCCCGACTCGACAAAGAACTGGAGCAGTTCCGCGCGCTGGCCGAGCCGCCCTCGTCGTTCGAGGACGGCTTCCGCGCGTCGTCGCTGCTGGGCACGCTGTTCGTCGCGCTCATCATGGTGCCGGGCTCGCTCTACATGGAGCTGATCGCCGGCATGGGCGTCGGCGGCGCCGCGCAGTGGGTCACGGTCCTGCTCTTCGTCGAGATCGCCAAGCGCGCCAACGCGCGGCTCTCGCGGGCGCAGCTCTTCATCCTCTTCTACATGACCGGCCTGATCGTGGGCCAGACCGTCCACGGCACGCCGCTCTTCGTCCAGTTCCTCGTGCGCAGCGAGGCGGCGACCTCGTTCGGCCTGGCGTCGCGCTTCCCCTCGTGGGTCGCGCCCGTGGCGGAGTCGGCCTACGAGAAGCGCAGCTTCCTGCAGGCGGCGTGGATGCCCGCGATCGGCCTGATGGTCTTCACGATCTTCTTCGGCCGGCTGAACAACGCCGTGCTCGGCTACGGGCTCTTCCGGCTCGCGAGCGACGTGGAGCGCCTGCCCTTCCCCATGGCGCCGCTGGGCGCGCAGGGGGTCATGGCGCTGTCGGAGGAGGTGGACGGCACCGGCGAACGGCGCGACGCCTCGCGCTGGCGCATCTTCTGCATCGGCGGCGCCGTGGGCATGGGCTTCGGCGCGCTCTACATGGGCCTGCCCACGCTCAGCGGCGCGCTGCTGGGCACCCAGCCGCTCCGCGTGTTCCCCATCCCCTTCGTCGACTGGTGCCCCTACACGCAGAAGATCCTCCCGGCCGTCGCGACCGGGCTCTCCTTCGACCTCGGACAGATCGTCATCGGCATGGTCATGCCGTTCTACGCGATCCTCGGCAGCTTCGTCGGCCAGGTCTGCCAGTACGTCGCCAACCCCATCCTGTACCGGATGACCCTCCTGCACTCCTGGGAGCCGGGACAGAAGACCGTCGAGACGCTCTTCAAGAACAACATCGACCTTTACTTCAGCCTCGGCATCGGCCTCTCCCTCGCCGTGGCCGTCATCGGCCTGTCCGCGCTGTTCCGCCGCGGCCGCCGCGCGCCGGCCCCCGAGGAGGCCCCGCGCCCGATCCCGAAGGGCCGCGGCGACATGCCGCGCTGGATGATCCTCGGCACGTACCTGCTCTCGACGACCGCCTACGTGGTGGTCAGCGGCTTCCTCGTCGACTGGCACCGCGGGGTCATGCTGGTCCTCGCCTTCTTCGCCTACCTCTACACGCCCCTCATCTCCTACGTCACGGCGCGCCTCGAGGGCCTCGCGGGCCAGGTGGTCGAAATCCCGTTCATCCGGGAGATGCTCTTCATCCTGTCGGGCTACCGCGGCGTCGCGGTGTGGTTCATCCCGCTGCCGAAGGCCAACTTCGGCTCGCAGACCGTCCTCTACAAGCAGTCCGAGCTGCTCGGCTGCCGCTTCACGTCGCTCTGGAAGACGAACTTCCTGCTGTTCCCCATCATCGTGGTCTCGATGGTCGGCTTCTCGAGCTACATCTGGAGCCTCGCGGAGGTGCCCTCGGCGATCTACCCCTACACCCAGGAGATCTGGGAGTTCGAGGCCAAGAACGCGTGCCTGGTCTACTCGTCCACGCTGGGCGAATACTCGCGCTTCGAGGAGGCGCTGTCCGCCGGGCGCGTGGCGACCGGCTTCGGCCTGGGCCTGGCCGTCTACGGCATCCTGTCCGGCCTCAACGCCCCCGTGCTGCTGTTCTACGGCTTCATCCGCGGCCTCTCGGGCGCGCTCCCGCACGTGCTGATCCCGCAGTTCGCCGGCGCCTGCGTGGGACGGTTCTTCTTCCAGCGGAAGTTCGGCGCGCAGTGGCGCAAGATCATCCCCGTGTTCAGCTCGGGCTATTTCGTGGGCGCCGGCCTCGTGACCATGTTCTGCATCGGCATCGTGTTCCTGGTGAAGGCCACCAGCACGCGGCCCTACTGACCGGCCGGGGAGACCGTCGTGGCGGACGAACGCGACATCCTGGTGAGCGTGCGCGGCGTGGACAAGGTGTTCCGCGCGGGCGACGAGGAGGTCTACGCCCTGCGCGGCGTCGACCTCGACGTCGTCCGCGGGGAATACCTGTCCATCATGGGCCCCTCCGGCTCGGGCAAGACGACGCTCTTCAACGCCATCGGCGCCCTCGACCGCCCCACCCGCGGCGAGATCCGCATCGGCGACGTCTCCCTGCCGGCCCTCGCCTCCGCCGAACTCTCCTATTTCCGCTGCCGCCACATCGGCTACGTCTTCCAGACCTACAACCTCATCCCCTTCCTCTCCGCCCGCGAGAACGTCGCCCTGCCGCTGATCTTCCTCGGCGCCGGCGACGACGAGGCCCGCCGCCGCGCCACCGAGGTGCTCGAATACGTCGGCCTCGGCCACCGCCTCGGCCACAAGCCCGGCGAACTCTCCGGCGGCCAGCAGCAGCGCGTCGCCATCGCCCGCGCCCTCGCCAACGACCCGGCCATCCTCCTCGCCGACGAACCCACCGCCAACCTCGACCTCGACACCGGCACCCACATCATCGCGATCTTCAAGCGCCTCAGCGTCGACTTCGGCACCACCGTCATCAGCGCCACCCACGACCACAAGATGCTCGCCCAATCCGACCGCATCGTCTGGATCAAGGGCGGACGCGTCGAGCGCATCCAGAACGTGGCCGACATGAAGATCTCCGTCGGCGCCATCCGGACGAAGTAGCGTGAACACCCGCCCCGTCGCCTGGTTCCATGCGCAGTTCGAGGTGCCCGCCGAGTGGGAGACCGTCCGCCACTCCGCCAACCGCCTCGCCGGCCGCCTCGAGTTCGCCACGCGCGCCGGCTTCCAGGCCCTGTTCTCCTGGCAGGCGTGCCGCCGCGAACCCGATGCGCCCCGCATGATGCTCGAATTCCTGCGGCGCGAGATCGCGAAGACCGACCCCGAACGCGCGCGGAACCTGCGCGACCTCCGCGCCGGCCGCGTCGGCGCGTTCGAGACCGGCCACGCCGGCGAGGGCCTGCCCTGCCTCGCCGCGCGGTATCTCCCCGCCGCCGGCCAGTACGTGCAGTGGATCTTCCCCCGCTTCGACGCCGCCCGCTTCGCACGCGAGTGGTCGCCCCTCCTCCTCGGCACCCGGCCCAACGACGGCCCGCGGCGGCGCTGGTGCCTGTTCGGACTCGACCTGCGGCTGCCCGACGAACTCGACCTCGAACACGCGGAGGTCTTCCCCGCCGACGTCACGCTCCTCTTCGAGAGCCGGCGGAAACTCGCCGTCCACGCGCACCGGTGGGGCCTGCCGGAGGAGCTGCTGCGCGGGACGACGCTGGCGGACTTCTACCATCGCGTCCTCCTGCGCCGGCACAGCGTCGTGCGGCGCGTCTACGAGACCGCGCTCGGCGGCCGGCGCGCCGTGGGAATCGACTTCGACCGCCGCGGCGAGTTCCAGCTCGACACGCTCGCCGGCCGCCGCTGGAAGGGCCGCGGCACCGCCTGGCACGACGCCGCCGAACAGCGGATCTACGCGGTCGAGGTCGCCGGCCGCGGGCGCGTCCCGGATCTCGCGCCCGGGGAGATGTTTTCCCATGTGGCGGCGTAAGCCCGAGCGCCCGGCGATCGATTTCGCGTTGCAGCTCGAGATGGTTCCGCTGCGCAACGCGAAGGTCGCGCGGGAGGACGTCGCGGACGGGGCGCGGCTCACCGTCGACCTCCGGCACCGCGGCCTCGCCGCCGCCCTGGCCCGGCCGCTTCGCCTGCGCCGGAACAAGTCCTACGTCCTGCAGGGCGCGGGCCTCGAACTGTTCGACGCCATCGACGGACGGCGCACGGTCGGCGACCTCGCGGACTGGCTCGCCGAACGCCACCGCCTGACGTTCTTCGAGTCTCGCGCCCTCGTCGTCGAATACCTCTCCGGCCTCATCCGGCGCGGCCTCGTCGCCGTCGCGCGCGTCGCCCCGGAGTGATCCCCGGCGCGCGCGCCGGGCGGGGCGATTCAGGGATCGCGACGAAACGCTTTGGCGGGCGCGGGCCCGCCCGTCGGCTCAAGGCTTGGCGGGGATCTGGATCTGCGCGCCGACGGCTTCCAGGATCTCCTTCCGCGCCTTGGCGTATTCCTCCTCCGTCAGCAGTCCCTTGTCCTTCGCCTCCTTGAGGTCCACCAGTTCCCGGCCCATGCTCGTCGTCCGCGAGTACGCGACGCTCGTCTCGTTGAAGCACGCGCACCCGCACGCGCCCGCCGCCAGCATCGCCGCCGCCACCGCCGTCCGCATCGTCTTCATGTTCTCCCTTTCCCTTGGTACGCCTGCCCATCCCCGCCGTCCGCGCGACCCCGCCGGCCGGACGAGACCGGCCGCCGTTCCATTCACCGCCGCGCGCCCGCCCTATCCCCGCCGCCGGAGGTGCGAGGGCAGGATGCGCAGCTCGTCGCGGTACTTCGCGATCGTGCGCCGCGCGACCGAGAGGCCCCGCTCCTTCAGGGTCCGCATGAGGGCCTGATCCGACAGCGGCGCGCCGGGATCTTCTTCCGCGATCAGCTGATCGATCGCGTCCTTGATGGTCTTGTTCGAGACCTCCTGCCCGTCCGTCCGGGTATAGCCCGGGGTGAAGAAGTACTTCATCTCGAAGAGGCCCATCGGCGTCTGCATGTACTTGCCCGCGATGGCGCGGCTGACGGTCGTCTCGTGGATGCCGAGGCGACCGGCGACGTCGGCCATCGTCAGCGGCCGGAGGTGCGAAACGCCGTGATCCAGGAACTCCCGCTGCACGCGCACGATCTCGGTGGCGATGTTGAAGATGGTCTGCTGCCGCTGGTCGATGCTCCGCAGGATGAACGCGCCGGCGCGGATCTTGTCGCGGACGTAGTCGCGCGTCTCCTTCGGCGTCGCGGGGTCCTCCATCAGGCGCCGGTACTGCCGGCTGATGCGGATACGCGGCAGACGGTCGTTGTTGAGGACGACGACGTACCGATCCTCGACCTTCTGGATCGCGACCTCCGGCACGACGTAGGCGGCGTCCTCCGCGGCGAACGCCCGTCCCGGCCTCGGCTCGAGCGTCGCGATCATCCGGGCCGCGCGCTGGACGTCCTCCACGCGGCGACCCATGGCCTTCGCGATCTCGGCGTGGCGGCGCCGGCCGAGATCGTCCAGATGCCCGTCCACGATGGCCGCCGCCAGCGATTCCCGCAGGCCCAGGCGGTCGAGCTGGAGCAGGAGGCACTCCCGCAGGTCGCGCGCGCCCACGCCGACCGGGTCCATCGCCTGCACCGCCCGCAGCAGGCGCTCGAGGCGCGCCATCTCCACGCCCGTGGTCTCGGACAGCTCGCCGAGCGTGACGTTGAGGTAGCCGTCGTCGTTGATCGAACCGATGAGCATCGAGGCCAGTTGCCGGTCCTCCGGCGGGAGGTCCGCGTAGCCGAGCTGGCTCACGAGGTGTTCCTGCAGCGTGGCCTCGCGGGTGAGGGAATCGAGGAAGAACTGCCGCCGCGCGTCGGAGTCGGCCGACCGGTGCTGCACGGGCCCCGCCTGCTGGAAGTACTCGCGCCACTCGTCGTCGAGATGGGCCAGCTTCTCGTATTCCTGCCGGAAATCGAGTTCGTCGTCGCCCTTTTCCGACGTGTTGCCGCTCTGGCCGGGCTCGACCTCGATCCGGTCGTGGTCGTCGATCTTCTCCTCGAGCGTGGGATTCTGATCGAGTTCCTTCCGGATCAGCGCACGGAGCTCGAGCAGCGGGACCTGGAGGAACTCGAGCGACTGCCGGAGCTGCGGCGCCAGCACCTGCTGCATCCGCTGCTGCTGAACCTGGCTGAGATAACCGTCGCTCATCGCGCACCCGCTCTCCCGTGGAGTATAGGTGCGCGAGCGCGAATGACAAGCGGCGCGCCCGGAAGACCCGAGCGCCGGCCGCCCCCGCTTCGCCCGCCGGCGGCCGGCGCGGAGGGGGACGGAGATGAAGGCGTTGGCCCTCGGTCCGGCGTGGACGACCCGGAAAGAACATGGAAGAGCGATGTTCTTCAGGATGGTGGTGGGGGAAGGATTCGAACCTTCGAAGGCGTGAGCCGTCAGATTTACAGTCTGATGCGTTTGACCACTTCGCTACCCCACCCGGGGGCGTCGCCCGGCCGCGGACCCCGCGGCGACGACGGCCGGGGAAGATAGCCGATCGGCGCGCCGCGCGCAACCGATTACGCGGCGAAAGGCGAACGTGAGGCGCATCGGCGAGAATGGGCTTTCCTACGCCCGGCCGAAACGCTACATCTGCCGTCGGCCGGCCGCGCGTGGCGGCGCCGCGGAGAACAGGACATGGCCGACGACGACATTCCGGTCCGGAGCGCGAGGTTCGCCGACGCGGCCGCCATTTTCGCCCTGATCCGGAGCCATCCGGACGAGCTCGTGCCGCGCTCGATGAGCGACATCCTCCAGAACATCGACCGGTTTCACGTCGCCGAACACGCGGGCCGGATCGTGGGCACGGCCTCGTGGGGCATCCTCCCCGAACTCGGCTCCGCCCGGCATCCCTCCGTCGAGATCAAGTCCGTGGCCGTGGAGGCCTCGCAGCGCGGCCGCGGCGTCGGCCGGCGGCTGGTCGAGGCCGTGATCGAGCGCATCCGCGCGATGAACCCGGAGCAGATCATCGTGCTGACGTTCGCGCCGGAGTTCTTCCGCCGGTTCGGCTTCGGCGAGGTGCCCAAGGAGCGGCTCATGCACAAGCTCTACAGCGGGTGCGTGAACTGCACGCGGTACGACTCCCCCTTCACCTGCCCCGAGATCGCGATGGTCCGCACCGAGCGCCCGGCCGGCGGAGAGGGCGCATGACGCGCGGCGCGACCGTCCCGGGGGACCGTCCGTGACCCGGCGCGCCCCGCTGGCCCTGTACCTGTTCGCGCCGCTGGCGGCGCTGCTCGGCGCGGTCGTCGTCGCGCTGATCCTCCCGACCTACCGCGCCTCGTGGGATCTGCTGCGGGCCCGCACGGCGCGCGACCTCGAGGCCGCGGCGCGCGTCGCCGAGCGCGACGTGCGGCCGCTGCTGACGGCGTCGGCCGTCGCCGACGTGCAGCGCCTCTGCCGGGACCTGGGCGCCCGCTCGGGCCGCCGCTACACGGTGGTCCTCGCCGACGGGACGGTGATCGGCGATTCGGACGAAGACCCGGCCCAGATGGACAACCACCGGACGCGGCCGGAGATGGCCGAGGCGCTGCAGGGGCGCCTGGGCACGTCGATCCGTTTCAGCTCCACGCTCCTCGAGGACCGCATGTACCTGGCCGTGCCGATCTACGGCGAGGGGCCGGCGCCGGTCGCGGCCCTCCGGACCTCGGTCTCGATCGAGGATCTGCGGGACGCCTTCGCCTCCATCCGCCGGCGCATCCTCGAGACGGCGGCCGCCGTCGGCCTCGCGGCGGCGCTCGTCGTGGGCGTCCTGACGGCGCGGCTCGCGCGGTCGGTCCGGCGGTTGCGGGACGGCGCGGAGCGGTTCGCGGCCGGCCAGTTGGAGACGCCGATCCCCCGGCCGCCGTCGCGGGAGTTGTCGGACCTGACCGACGCCCTCAACCGCATGGCGCGCCAGCTCGACGAGCGGCTGAGCGACCTCCACGAGCGCACCGAGGAGGCCGAGGCGGTCATCGCCGGCATGACCGAGGGCGTCATCGCGGTCGACGGCCGCCAGCGCGTCATCCGCCTGAACGCCGCCGCCGCCGCCATGCTCGGGGCGCAGGGGTCCGACGTCGTCGGCCGCGATCTCTGCGAGGTCGCGCGCCCGTGGGACTTTCAGCAGTTCGTGACGGCCTGCCTGGAGAGCACCGCGCCGCAGGAACGCGAGATCCGCGTATACGGCCCCGACCCGCGCGTGCTCCTCGCCCGCGGCAGCGTGCTCCGCGACGAGGCCGGCGGGCGCATGGGCGCGGTCATCGTGATCGCCGACCTCACGCAAATGCACCGGCTCGAGAACCTGAGGCGCGAATTCGTCGCCAACGTCTCGCACGAGCTGCGCACGCCGCTGACCTCCATCCGCGGCTTCGTGGAGACGCTGCGCACGGGCGACCCGACGCCGGAGGAGCGCGAGCGGTTCCTCGACATCGTCGGGCGGCAGGTCGAGCGCCTCCACGCCCTCGTCGAGGACCTGCTCGACCTGTCCCGCATCGAGCAGCAGGAGGGGCGCACCCTCGAGAAGACGGAGGCGCCCCTGCGCGACGTGCTGGAGGCGGCCGCCACGGCCTGCCAGGGGGCGGCGGAAGCCCGCGGCGTGCGGGTCTCGATCGACGCCGACGCCGCCCTGCGCGCGCCGATGGACGCCGCGATGATCGAGCGGGCGCTGGTCAACCTGCTCGACAACGCGATCAAGTACAGCGAGCCGGGGCGGCCGGTGGAGATGACCGCCGCGGCCGACGGCGGGGAGGCGGTCCTGTCGGTGCGCGACCGCGGCCCCGGCATCGCGGCGGAGCACCTGCCGCGCCTCTTCGAACGCTTCTACCGCGTCGACAAGGCCCGCAGCCGGCAGGTGGGCGGGACGGGGCTGGGCCTGTCCATCGTCAAGCACATCGCCCGCATCCACGGCGGCCGCGTGAGCGTGGAGAGCCGGCCCGGCGCGGGCAGCACGTTCCGCATCCACCTGCCCGCGGTCGCGGCCGCGGCCCCGGGCGGGACGCCGATCCCGTGATCGGACCTCAGGCGGCGGGGGGCGGCGCCGCGGGCGCGGCGGCGGGCGGCGTCTTGAATTCCCGGCCGCGGTGGCGGACGATCTCGCCGGTCACGACGTAGAGGACGTCCTTGGCGACGTTGGCGCTGTGGTCGGCGATGCGTTCCACCACGGCGGCCAGCTCGTGGAGTTCCATCAGCACCGGCGCGCGGTGCGGCGCGCGGCGGATCTCGTCCTGGATGGCGGCGACGGCCGCGCGCGCCAGGTCGTCGGCCTCATCGTCGCCCGCCCACACCTGCCGCGCGCGCTCGACGTCGAGCCGGATGAGCGCGTCGAACGCCTGCCGGAGCATCGCCACGGCGCGGTCCATCAGCGCCAGCAGCGCGGGCGGGACCTGGCCGCGCGCCTGGGCGTTGAGCCGCTGCGTGACCTCCGCCACGGCCACGGCCTGGTCGCCGATGCGCTCGAGGTCGCGGTTGATCTTGAGCAGGCTCACCAGGTAGCGGAGGTCCTGCGCGACGGGCTGATGGAGCGCGAGGATCTTGAGCACTTCCTCCTCGACCTCCACCTCGGCGGTGTCGATCTCGCGGTCCTCCGCGATCACGCGGGCGGCCAGCTCGGCGTCCTGCTCGACGAACGCGCGGATGCCGCGCCCGAGGGCTTCCTCCACGCGCGAGAACAGCGCGAGGAACAGCCGCCGCAGGCGCTCGACGTCGCGCATGAAATGCATCAGGGCCATGGGTCGTATATCCTCCCCGCCGGCGCTCGGATCAGCCGAACCGGCCGGTGATGTAGTCCTCGGTCTGCTTCTTCTCGGGCTTGGTGAACAGGCGGTTGGTGACGCCGAACTCGATCAGGACGCCCTCGTAGAGGAACGCCGTGAGATCCGACACCCGCGCGGCCTGCTGCATGTTGTGCGTCACGATGAGGATCGTGTAGGTGCTGCGCAGCTCGTCGATGAGGTCCTCGATGCGCGCCGTCGCCTTCGGGTCCAGGGCCGACGTGGGCTCGTCCATCAGCAGCACTTCCGGCTCCACGGCGAGGGCCCGCGCGAGGCAGAGCCGCTGCTGCTGCCCGCCCGAGAGCCCCAGCGCGTTCTGTTCCAGGCGGTCCTTCACCTCGTCCCACAGCGCCGCCTTGCGCAGGCTGCGCTCCACGACGTCCGACATCTCGCGCCGCCCGCCGCCGGCGTGCAGCCGCGGCCCGTAGGCGACGTTGTCGAAGATCGACTTCGGGAAGGGGTTGGGCTTCTGGAAGACCATGCCCACCCGCCGGCGCAGGGCCACGACGTCGACCCGCGGGTCGTAGACGTCCTCCCGGTCGAGCCGGAGGGCGCCCTTCGTCCGGCAGCCGGGGATCAGGTCGTTCATCCGGTTCACGGCGCGCAGGAGCGTGCTCTTGCCGCAGCCGCTGGGCCCGATGATGGCCGTCACGCGGTGGCGGGGGATGCGCAGCGACACGCCCTTCACGGCCTCGGTGGCGCGGTAGAAGATGGAGAACCCCTCCGCCTCGACGTGGGCGTCGCCGCCGGGCGCCGCCGGGCCGGCCGGGGCGGCGGCGAAGTGCGCCGGCCGGGCCGTGGGCACCGTGTCGCGGGCGCGGTCGGCCGCCGTATCGGTCGCGGGCGTCGTCGTCATGTTCTCATCCCCTCAGGTTCCGGGCGATGCGGGCGCGGAAGCCGATCGCCGCCAGGTTCAGCAGCAGCACCAGCGCCACGAGCGTGAACACCATGCCGTACTGGACATGGCGGATCTCGTCCACCGCCTCGTGCTCGGTGCAGAGGTTGTAGATGTTCCACGGCAGGGCGGGCGTCGGCTCGGTGAGCGTCTGGGCCGGCGTGAGCGGGAGCCCCACGCTGACGGCGGCCGTGAAGATGATCGGGGCGGTCTCGCCGGCGGCGCGGCCCATGCTGATGACGATGCCCGTGAGGATGCCGGGCAGCGCGGCCGGCAGGATGACCTTCACGATCGTCGCCCAGCGGCCGGACCCGAGCGCCAGCGCCGCCTCCTTGTAGGTGCGCGGCACGGCCAGCAGGGCCTCCTCCGAGGCGCGGATGACGGTGGGCAGGATGAGGAGCGCGAGGGTGAGCGAGCCCGCCAGGACGCTCTTGGAGGGCGACACGCGCAGGGTATTGAGGAAGAAGGCCAGCCCGAAGAGCCCGAAGACGATGCTCGGCACGCCGGCGAGGGTGCTGATGAACGTCCGCAACCCGCTGATCACCATGTTCTCGCCGGCGTACTCGACGAGGTAGATCGCGGAGAGGACGCCGATCGGCACGGCAAAGAGCATCGCGCCCAGCGTGAGGTAGAGCGTGCCGAGCACCTCGGGTCCGATGCCGCCGAAGAAGTGGGCGTCCTTCGCGACGTCGGTCAGGAACCGCCCGTAGAACGTCCAGCGCGGCCGCAGGATCTCGGCGAGGTGCCGTTCGAGGTGGTCGAACGCCGGCTCCAGCGCCGTGCCGCGGAAGTCGCGGGCGCGCGGCACGAGCACCTTCTTCCCGCCGGCGGCCGGGTCGGAGTAGTCCCACTCGGTGCGGAACTTGACGGCCTGCCACTTGACGAGCGCGCGGTCCCAGCGCGTCTGCCCGTAGCGGTTGCGGGGCAGCGCCGGCTCGGCCTCGCCCGGCAGCGGTCCGAGCAGCTCGGCCAGCGCCGGCCGGAGGGACCGCGCGGCGGCCTGCAGCCGCCGGCGCTCCGCGTCCGGCCGCCCCTCCAGCTCGCGCTCGAAGGCGGCCCAGGCGTCGACGACCGGCTGCTTCGCGGCGGCGGCCCGCCGCTGCTCGGCGCGCACGGCGTCGGCGTCGCCGCGCCCGAAGAGCTCCAGCTGCATGCGCCGCCACTCGGCCGTGCCGCGGAACGCGAACGCCCGCGCCCCGCGCACCGCGATGGGCAGGATGAGGACCAGCAGCGACAGCGCCATGGCGGCGATCGACAGCAGGCCGACGGCCGAGAAAGACCGGTCGAGGAGATGGCGCGTCCGGAGTTCCATGCCTCAGGCCCTCAGCTTCCGGCGCGTGCGGCGCACGGCCACCTCGCTGGCCGTGTTCATGAACAGCGAAATGACCAGCAGCACCAGCGCCATGGCGAACAGGACGGAGTACCGCGTCGAGCCGGTGACCTGGTCGGCTTCGCCCATGTCGCCCGCGATCGTCGCCGTGAGCGTCCGCACCGGCAGGAGCGCGTTGAACCAGGGGCGCGGTATCTGGGCCGCGTTGCCGGACGCCATCCACACGACCATCGTCTCGCCGATGGCCCGCATGATGCCCAGGATGACCGCGGCCATGAGCCCGCTCGACGCCGCCGGCAGCACCACGCGCAGGAGCGTCTCCGCGCGCGTCGCGCCGCAGGCGTAGCTGCCCTCGCGCAGCTCGCGGCCGACCGCCTGCAGGGCATCCTCGGACACGCTGACCACGGTCGGCAGCGCCATGATGCCCAGCACGATCGACACGTTCAGCGCGTTCGTGCCGCTGTCGATCGCGACGCCGCCCACGCGGCGCGCGAGGAGCCATACGGCCGCTCCGCCGGCCGCCAGGAGCGCCAGCGTCACGATCGCGCGCGCGGCCGTCCGGCGGCCGCGCAGGCGGCCGGCGGCCAGGTCGCCCAGGACCACGGCGGCCAGCGCCACGACCGGGGCGCCGACCATCCAGGCCGCGATCGAAAGCAGGTGCCCGCCGCGCTCCTGCAGCAGCGGCGCCAGCACGACGAGCGCGAAGAATCCGTACGCCACCGAGGGAATCGCCGCCAGGATCTCGATGACCGGCTTGACCACCTGCCGCAGTCCGAAGGGCAGGACGTCGCTCAGGCAGATCGACGCCGCCAGGCCCAGCGGCACGGCCACCACGATGGCGCCCAGCGTGACCAGCCCGCTGCCCACGAGGATCGCGAGGACGCCGAACTCCGGCGGCTCGCGCGACGGATACCACCGCGTGGAGGCGAAGAACTCGCCCACGTGCCCGGTGCGGAAGAAGGGGAACGCCTCGCGGGCGATGTAGTAGACGATGAAGACGACGGCGAGCGTGGAAACCGAGGCCACCAGGAACAACAGGCTGCGCCCCAGACGCTCCTTCCAGCGCGTCCAGCGCTGGCGGCGCCCGCTCATCATCAGGCTGGGCGCCGCCGCGGGGCGCCGATCCGACTGTGGTTCCGTGGAGGGCATCGGGAGCCGCCGGCCGCCGGCGGGCGACCCTCGCGAAGAGGCCGAGGGGCCGCCCGCCGGACGACGTACGCTTCGGGATCGACCGTTACTTCGCCGGCACCGGCACGAAGCCGATGTCGCTCACGATCTGGCGGCCCTTCTCCGTCTTGCAGAAGCCGACGAATTCGGCCAGCGCCGTGCCCGCCTTCGGGTCGCCGTTCGTGTACAGGTAGAGCTCGCGGGAGACGGGGTACTGCTTGGAAAGCACCGTCTCGGCCGTCGGCGCGACGCCGTCGATCACCAGCGCCTTGACCGTCTCGTCCACGAAGCCGAGGCCGACGTAGCCGATCGCCGCGGGCGTGCTCTGCACGCGCTGGCGGATGGCGCCGCTGCTGCCGACGTACTCGGCGCCCTCGGCGATCTTCTCCTTCTTCATGACGAGGCCCTCGAACGCCTCGTAGGTGCCGCTGTTCGTGTCGCGGCTGATCAGCACGATCGGCTTGTCCGGACCGCCGAGGTCCTTCCAGCTCTTCACCTTGCCGAGGTAGACGTCGCGGACCTGCGCGACCGTGAGCCCCTGGACCGGGTTGCTCGGGTGGACGACAATGGCCAGCCCGTCGAACGCGACCACGTGCTGCACGGCGTTCACGCCCTTGCCCTTCGCCGCCTCGACCTCCTCGCCCTTCATCGCGCGCGACATCGTCGCGATGTCGCAGGTGCCGTTGATCAGGCTCTTGGCGCCGTTGCCGCTGCCCGACTCGCCGACCGTGATGTTCAGGCCCTTCTTCTCCTTCATGAAGTGCTCGGCGAACTGCTTCGCGATCGGCCCGACCGTCGTCGACCCGTCGATCACGATCTTCGCGTCCTGCGCCGATACGCCCGCCGCGACCAGCGTCGCGGCCGCCAGCGCCGCCATCGATATCCGCATGCTCCTCATCGTGCGTGTCCCTTTCCTCGCTCCCCTGTTCGGGGCTCTCCGCCGGATCCGGCCGCGGCACCATGCCGCCGATTGAGCCGCCCGCGGGCGACGCCGGTCCGGCCGACGCGGGATATCATCGGCAACGACTGTTACGGATGCGTTAGGGAAGCGTTAGATTGCCGATGGAGGTCGCGCGGGCCGCGCCGGCCCGCCGGCGCCCGGATCAGGTCCGGATACCGCGAAGCGCGCTTCGGACGTGCCGCCAGAGGGAGTCCGGCCCCGGTTGCGCCGGCGCCTGGTCGCCTCCCGCCCGGCCCGGTCCGGCGTTCCTCCAGTTCCGGAGCCGCCGGGCGGCGGAGGCCGACAGCGCGGTCTCGTGGCAGGCGTGCGACTGCCAGAGGTCGTCGCCGTCGTCGCGTTCGCGCACGCGGTAGAAGACCCACGCGAGTTCCGGGTCCGCGGCCGGACCTCCGCCGCGGACCGGGGCCAGCCGCTCCACGACGCGCGCGACGCGCCGGCGGCCGAGGGCGGCCTCCACGACATCGGGCGGGCAGGACAGCCGGACGGAGAGTTCTTCGAGGCTGGCGACGCGTCGGGCCTTCAGGATGCCCAGGGCGCGCCGCGGCAGGGAGGAGGGCCACCCGCGGTCCGACGAAAGGAGCCGGAGGCCGACCGCGGCGTCGATGGATCCGGCCGAGCGGGCGCTCATCGCGGTGGGGAATGGCGGCGGGGGCGTCGCGCCCCCGCCGCTCCATCGAATTCCGCTCAGAACTTCGCCATCAGGTCGACCTGCAGGCGGTTGTAGTCCTTCGCCGTCTTGCTGATGCCCTTCTCGTCCATGTAGTACGTCGCGGCGCACTGCCAGCTCTTGAAGAACTGGTACTTCGCCATGACCTTGTGGCCGCGGCCGTCGGTGCCGCCCCCGGAGGAGTCGGAGTCGGCGAAGGCGCCGAGCACCGCGTTCGCCTCGAGTTCGCGGTAGTTGTAGCCGAACTCAAACGACCCGGGATCCTTGGCCTTGCCGACCGTGAACCCGCCCAGGTACCCCGTGTCGTAGGCGGAGGCGTCCTGGTTGACGACGTACTGCCCGTACACCGCCACCGGCACACCCAGGTCGAAATCGAGCTGAACGAAGCCCTCGACCTCCGCGAAGTCCTCCGCGTAGACCAGCATCTCCTCCGGCTCCTCGGCCGTGCCGACGTCGATCGTCTCCGTCGTGTTGCCGAAGCTCTTCTCCGGATCGACGAACAGCTCCTGCCCCTTGACCTGGTCGTACAGGTAGTAGCTGGCGCCCGCGAGCAGCGTGGCGCCTTTGCCCACGCCGACCTTCGCCGCGACCTGCCCGCCGTAGAGCATCGTGTCGTCGCCCGACGACCGCTCCTCGACCCAGAAGTAGCCGGCGCCGGCCATGACCTGGCCGCCCTCGCCCGCCTTGTACGTCGCCGCCACACCTTCCGGCGTGAGGTCGCTGTCCCAGACCAGGTCCGCGACGGCGATGAAGGGATTCTCCACCTTGCCGCCCAGCAGCACCAGGCCCGGCGTCACGGCCGGCTTCCATTCGGCGTACGCGAGGTCGAGGTGGATGTCCTTCTTCGAGAACCCGTCGCCCAGCGTCTGGTTCGTCGAGACCGGGTCGCCGTCGCCGGTGGCGAGGCGCAGGAAGGTCTTCACTTCATCGTTGACCTCGGCCGACGCGCCCACGCGCAAGCGGATGCGGTGGCGGTCGCGCTGGTCCTTGCCTTCCTCGTCGATCGACTCGATCCGGTACCGGAAATCGCCCTTCAGGGCGATCGTGTCCGTCCAGCTCTTCTTCTCCTGTGCGCCGGCGACCGTGGCCACCGCCAGGATCGCCGCCATCGTTCCTATCGTGCTCTTCATCGAACTCCTTCCGGCTTGTTGCCGTGCGTTGCCTCTTTCACGAACTCCTCGGATCCATCGCCCCTCATCGTCCCTCGCCGTCGCCGCCCACCCCCTTCCTGCGCCACGCCTCTCGCGCGGCCTCGTCTCCATCGATGGCGAAACTGTGCGAGGGCCGCATTAGGGCCATGTTAGGGAGAGGTGAAAAAAAGGTGAAGACCGAATCTCGCGCTCCGGCGCCCAAGGCGGCGGCTCCGGGCGTCCGCGCCGCGGACGCGCGGCCGCCTATTCGGCGAAGCGGTATCCGACCCCGCGCACGGTCTCGATGCGGTCGCCGTGGCGTCCGAGCTTCCGGCGCAGGCCGACCATCTGGACGTCGACCGCGCGCTCGGTGACGGGATAGTCCTCGCCCTTCACGGCATCCACGATCTGCTGGCGGGTGAATACCCACCCCGGGTGCCGCGCGAGGAAGTGCAGCACGCCGAATTCCGTGGCGGTGAGATCCACGGCGCGCCCGCTGACGCGGACCTCGTGCCGGCGGGGGTCGATGAGGATGTCGCCGGCCCGCACGGCGTCGTCGCCCGCGGCGGCCTGGCGCGACTTGCGGCGCAGGACCGCCCGCAGCCGCGCGACCAGCACCTTCGGGCTGAAGGGCTTCGTGACGTAGTCGTCGGCCCCGACTTCCAGGCCGGCGATCACGTCGCTTTCCTCGCCCTTCGCGGTCAGCATGACGATCGGCACGTGGGCCGTCCGCGGCTCGGCGCGCAGGACGCGGCAGATCTCCAGGCCGTCGACGTCCGGCAGCATCAGGTCGAGCACGATCAGGTCCGGCGTCTCCTCCTTCGCGTGCGTCAGGCCCGTCTGCCCGTTCGCGGCGCAGACCACCTGCAGTCCCTCGCGCGCGAGGTGGTACCGCACGAGTTCGAGGATGTCCTCGTCGTCTTCCACCACCAGCACTTTGGTCTTCGCCATGGCCGCCTCCATTTCCACGCGTAGCGGCCTCAGCCTGCTCCCGCGCCGTGCGCGTCGCGTGCGGACTCGGTGAGGATACGGTTAGGGCTCCGGGGCGCCCGGGGCCCGCGCGCCGCCGCCTCCGGCCCCCGCCCCGCCGGCCGGCGAGCCGCGGGCCATGTCCTCCAGGACCGCACGGGCCGCCGCGGCCGGGTCCGGGGCCTCGAGGATCGGCCGGCCGACGACCAGGTGCGTCGCGCCATCGGCGACGGCCGCCGCCGGCGTCGCCACGCGCTTCTGATCGCCGGCCTCGCCGCCCGGCGGCCGGATCCCCGGCGCGACCAGCAGCGGCGCCGCGCCGAACCGCCGCCGCAGGCCGGCCAGTTCGCGCGGCGAACAGACGAGCCCGTCGATGCCGCACGACAGGGCCAGTTCCGCCAGCGCGAGGACGTGGTCCGCCGGGTCGCGCGAGACGCCGATCGCTTCCAGGTCGGAACGGTCGAGGCTGGTGAGGACGGTCACGGCCAGGAGGGCCGGGCGCGCGGGCCCCGCCTCGCGCGCGGCGTCCGCCGCGGCCCGGAGCATGTCGCGTCCGCCCGACGCATGGACCGTGAGGAGGCGCGCGCCCTCGCCCGCGGCCGCCCGGACGGCGCGCGCCACGGTGCGCGGGATGTCGTGGAACTTGAGATCGAGGAAGACGGAGCACGCCCGGTCGCGCAGCGGGTCCAGCGCGCGCGGGCCCGCCGCCGCGAAGAGCTCCAGTCCGACCTTGTAGAAGCGGATCTCCGGAGGGAGCGCATCCACGATGGCCCCGATGCCCGCCGCGGCGGGCACGTCCAGCGCCACGATCAAGCGAGCCGCCATGGCCGTCCTTTCCGGGTCATCCCGGCGCCGCGGGCCGCAGGTAGCCCCATTCGATGAGGCGCCGCCGGGCGTGCTGCGCCTCCTCGCCCTCGTTCACCTCGCGCAGGAACGCGAGGTAGCGCTGCGCGGCGTCCGGCCGCCGCCCGAGGCCCTCCAGCGCGAAGCCGTCGAAGTACAGCGTCATCGCGTTGCCCGGCAGCACGCGCAGGTACTCCTCGAAATCGCCATGGGCCAGATCGAAGCGCCTCAGGCGCAGCGCGGCCAGCCCCCGCGCGTGGAGGGCCTGCGGCTCGCCGGGGTAGACGGCGCGGGCGCGCTCGGCCCACGCGAGGGACTCCGCGAACCGCGAGCGCCGCAGATCCAGCACGGCGCGCTTGAGCAGCGCCTCGTAGTCGTCGGGCGCCCGCTGCAGCGCGCGCGCGTAGTGGCCCTCCGCCCCGGCGAGGTCCTTCGCCGCCATGCGCTTGTCGCCCTGCTGGATCGCCTGGATGGCCTCGCCCTGCCGCCGCACGGACGCGGTGCGGTCCATGAACCGCTCCCGCCCCGACTCCCCGGACACGCCGGCCTGGCGGTGCCGCTGCAGGCGGTTGCGCGCGGTCTCCCGGCGCTCGGCGCTCATCGGATGCGTGGAGAACATGACCTCCAGGGCGCTGGGCTCGCGCTCGGACTGCCGGCACAGCGCCTCCATCAGCCCCACCATGCCGGCCGGGTCGTAGCCCGAGCGGACCATGTACTCCATGCCCAGCTCGTCGGCCTGGCGCTCGTCGGCGCGGCTGTAGCGCGCCAGGAGGAGCCCCGCGCCCAGGCCGCCGAGGCCCGCGGCGAGGCCGGCGTAGTCCTCGTCCTTCGACGCCACCACGGCGACGCCCGCGAGCACGACGAGCTGGGCCAGCATCCCGGTCGTCATCCGCCGGGCCGTGTGCCGCGCGTTGACGTGCCCGGCCTCGTGCCCGATCAGCGCCGCGAGCTGCGCCTCGTCCTCCAGCGCGAGCAGGATGCCGCGCGTGGCGGCGATGCTGCCCCCGGGAAACGCGTAGGCGTTCACGTAGGAGGCGTTCACCGCGCGGAACGAGTAGGGCATGTCCGGCCGGTGGCAGACGCCGACGATCCGCGCCCCCACCTCGCCGACGTAGGCGTTGACCGATGGATCCCGGACCTCACCGTAGTCGGAGGATATCTGGTGCCGCGCGTACTGCCGGTCGATGCGGATCTCCTCGTCGCGGGTGACGAACATCAGCTCCTTCCGGCCGCTGACGGGATTCGTCGCGCAGCCGGTCGCGATCGCCGCCCCGGACAGGGCCGCGGTCGACAGGAAACCGCGGCGCGTGACGGCCGCCGGAGATCCTACCCGTGTCGCCATCTGCCTGCCTCCGCCCGCCGGATCGCGCGCGCGCGACCCGGCGCCCTTCGACCGTCCGATTCTTCCCCCCTCCCGCGCCCCGTGTCAATCGCCCCGTCGTCCGCGCCGGGGGCGCATCGGCGAGTGGTCATCGCGCCGGCGCCGCCGACGATACGGTTGCGGCTCGCCCGGAGAGCTCGCCCTGCCCGAGATCCGGTCGCCGTCGGTGGGGCGTGCTCTCCGAGCGAGCCGCCACGCCGGTCCTATGCCGCGCGCGCCGCCGGCGAAATTCCCCCTCCCGCGGGGTTGATGACGCGCCCCGGATGAGGCATGTTCGTGCCGGGGCGCACGCGCCGCTCGCGCCCCCCCCCGGCCCGCCAATCGACGACCAGCGAAAAAGTGGTGGCCCGACGCGGCGGGCGGGTGTAGAAAATCCCGCGTCGGCGGATCGGCGCCGCGCGGAGGACGAGCGAAGATGAGCATGGAAGAGGAAGATCCTTTCTTCGCGTTCGGGGAGGGTTGCGCGGTCCACGGCGACGGCCACATGCGAGAGTGCACGATGTGCGGGGTCGAGTTCTGCGCCCGGTGCTTCCCCCGGTCCGTCGTGTGCCCCGACTGCGCCGATGTCGACGAGGACGCCGAGGCCGACGACGCCGAGGGCATCGAGGCGGACGACGAGGTCGAGGCCCTCCTCGACGAAGCCGACGAGGCGCCCGACGCGGATCTAGTCG
>Ga0233425_10003965_pt1 | contig 25749 bp, 24 predicted proteins | sample Watercolumn_Towu_2_FD_181712 | JGI IMG/M metagenome (GOLD analysis project Ga0233425, IMG submission 181712) | Freshwater microbial communities from Lake Towuti, South Sulawesi, Indonesia - Watercolumn_Towuti2014_140_MG | ecosystem: Environmental > Aquatic > Freshwater > Lake | place... | reverse complement strand
GCGCGGCGACGACGAAAGGCGAGGTGAAGCTGATCGCCGCCATGTCGGCGAGCGGCAAGAAGGCGAGCGCCCAGAAATAGAGCACGTTCGACCCGAGCGCGAAGACCGATCGAAAGAACTGCAGCTTGGGCGCGCGCGTCCGATAGAGCCGAACCACGCCTTGGCGGGAGAACAAGAGCGTGATGAAAATCAAGTGGCCGAGCACGCGCGCCCAGACGATTTCGGTCGTCGGATAATCGTCGCTCAGCATCTTCACCAGCGCGTTCATGATCGGAAAGATCGACGAAGCGAGGCACATGAAAAAAATGCCGCGCAGGATGTCGTTGCGAAGCACGGGATTGGCGTTCATGCGAACCATGCCTGCCAGGCCGGCCAGGTCTCGACCAACCTAGCGAACGCGACGTACCCTTCGGCCACCGGATGGACGCCGTCACCGGCATCGACATGGTGCGACCAGGCCTCGCTCGCCGAGAGCGGCCCGAACACGTCGAGATAGGGAACGCCGATCTTGTCGGCCAGCGCCGCGAAGGCAGCATTGGCTTCGGCGATGCGGGCGTTGCGAAAGTCGTAGGCCAAGCCGGGATATGGCCGGAGCGGCTGCTTTGGCTCGACGATCGGCGCCGGCCCGATCCAGAGCGTCGGCTTCCAGGCTTGGGCCTGCGTCAGGATCATTTCCGCATTGGCGAGCGACGCGCCCAACGGGACGCGTACGCCTTTTCCGACCTCCTCCGCCGTGTCGTTGACGCCGAAGGCAAAGACCAGGCGGCCGTTGACGCCCTCGGGCAAGCGAACCCGGCACTCGCCCTCCCAGCGCGCGCGGATCAGCGCCGAGGTGTCGGCGCGAACGCCGAGATTGTAGCAAGTGAGTTCGTGTCCCGCCGCGACGCCGGCGCGGCAGACGCGCCCCGGCCAGCCGAGAAACTCCCGGTCTCCCGTGCCGTTGGTGATGCTGTCTCCGACGAAGCAAGCGCGCAGCGCGACCATCGCCGCACTCTACCGGGAACGCGCCGCGCGGAAACCCACAAATCCGCTGTGGCCCTATGCGCCGCGGTCGCCGGACGGCTCTCGACGGCGCCTGAGTTCCGCCAGCAATTCGTCTCGATCCGGGGCAAAGTCCCGATCGACCCACCAATTCTCCAATTCTCGAAGCAGGATGCCGACGGCCTTGCCGGGCGTCAGCCCGGCAGCCACCAGATCGGCGCCGCGCAACGGAAATTCGGGAGGCCGCCAGGAATCGGAGAGCGCGCAAAGCCTGCGCCAAGGTTCGCGCGCCGGCTCGTCGGCCCCGCCCGCTTCGTAGAGCAGCACGAGATCGCGAAAGCGCGGCGCGCCCAAGGCATGAAGCAGCGCGCGCGCGTCGCGAACGCCCAGGTCGGCGCGCAGGCGGTTCTCCGGCCCACCGATCGCGATCAATCGGTCGCGTTCGTCGTTCGAGAGCCGCAGCCGCTCGGCCAAGGCGCGATTGTCCAATCCGAAACGAAGCGCGGCGAGCCGCCGGAGCGGATCTCGCTCGCCAACTCGGTTTTCGATGCTCACGAGACGCGCAAGACGCGCGACATCGGCGCCCCCAGGCAAGAGGCGGTCGAGCACGCCGACGCGCGCCATCTCTTCGATCGTTGGACCGGGATCGTCCGCCGCCAGCAATCGAAGCGTCTCCTGGCGCAGGCGTTCGCCCGACAGCCTTGCGAGTTCGGGCGCCGCACGCGCGCAAGCCGCGAGCGCCTCGGCATCGCTGTCGCCCTGGCCGTAATGCGCGCGAAACCTGAAGAAGCGGAGCAGTCGCAAATAATCCTCGGCAAGGCGCTCCTCGGGACGACCGATGAAGCGCACGCGGCCCGCCTTGGCGTCCTCGATCCCCGTCCCCGTCGGGTCGAACACCCGGCCCGCGAGATCGCAATAGAGCGCGTTCATGGTGAAGTCGCGCCGCGCCGCATCGGCCTGCCAATCGTCGGTGAACGCGACGGTCGCGCGGCGTCCGTCGGTCTCGACGTCCTTGCGGAGCGTGGTGATCTCGAAGGTCCGACCGTCGGCGAGCGCGGTCACGGTGCCGTGCGCGAGGCCGGTCGGCACGGTCTTGATTCCGGCGCGCGCCAAACGCTCCGTCACCGCGGCGGGCGCGAGCCTGGTCGCGATGTCGATGTCGCCCACCGCGCGCCCGAGCAGCGCGTCGCGCACCGCGCCGCCGACGATCAGCGCGGTCGGATCGGCGGCGGCGTTCCCCTCGTCGAGCGCAAGAAGCACGGCCCTGAGACCGCGGTCCGCGAGCCAGGCGCCTTCAACGGCCGAGACGGATGACTTCAACGCCTTTCTTGGCTCCGATTTCGGGCCCCTGCTGGACCGTGGTGCCGCGGATGTTGAGCCTGTCGCCCTGCCAGGTGATCAGCACCCAACTCGCGGCGCAGAGCGCGAGCGAGGTGCCGAGCAAGGTCAGGAACGGCAATTTGGGCGCCTCGACCGGCGGCACATGGCCCTTCGCCTGATGCGTCGCGATCTTGGGCACCTCGATGTTCTCCCAAGGCCGCTGCTTGGCGCGCTTGGCGAGGGCCTTGGCCTGCGCTTCGGCCGAGGCCATGCGCTGTTCCTCGGCAAGACGCGCCTCCTCGGCCGCGCGCCGTCGCGGCGCCGTGGCGATCACATAGACGACGAATCCCACCCAGGGAAACAAGAAGGCCACGGCGTAAATCGCGATTTCGATCGAGCTCAGCGCCATCGCCCAGCTCCCGTCCTTCAATTCCGGAGCTTGGCATGCAGGTTGACCAGCATGCCTGCCGTCGCGCCCCAGATATACCGATTCTCGTAAGGAAGCACGTAGAAGTGTCGCTCGCGGCCGTTCCAGACGCGCGACTGGCGCTGGTGATTGGTCGGGTCGAGCACGAAGGCAAGCGGCACCTCGAAGGCTTCCTTGACCTCGAAGGCATCGAGCGTGAGATCGAAACCCGGGCTGATCAGCCCGACGATCGGCGCGATCAAAAAGCCGGTGCCGGTCTGATAGGTGTCGAGCGCGCCGGCGATTTCGACATGCCGGCGATCGAGGCCGATTTCCTCCTCGCATTCGCGAAGCGCCGTCGCGACCGGCGTCTCATCCGCGTCTTCCGCGCGTCCGCCGGGAAAGCTGATCTGTCCGGCATGGTGATGGAGGTGATCGGTCCGCTGGGTAAGCAGCACCGTCCAGCCCTCCGGCCGTTCGACCAGCGGCACCAGCACGGCGGCCCGCATCAGCGGCGCACCGGTGGCCGGGATGTCGCCGGGCGTGAGATCGTGATCGCCTCGAATGCCGGCGACGGGATTGCTCCAGGCCGGCGCATGGCGCTCGACCGGGACCAGCCGGCGGCCGATGTCGTCGCGCTTGGTCGCCATGTCAGGGCGCTCCCGCATGATCGAGCGCACCAAGCACGAAGAACGTCCCGCCGCTCCACACGCCGAGCTCGCGCCCGCGCGGCGTGGCGTGCTCCTCGCCCATGGCGACCAGGCGGTAGTAGACGGATCGCGCGATCAACGCCTCGAGCCCGTCGCGCACCAAGACGTAGGGCGACGGCTCGGCGGTCGCGGGATCGAAGCGAACGCGGATCGGACGATCGGCGCTCGCCGTGACGCTGTCGTCGAGATTGGTGCGAAAGACCAGGCGTTGGTCTCGCCCCTCGCCTTCGGCGTCGACATCGACCGCGACGAAAGGCGCGTCGTCGACCTTGATGCGGCAGATTTCGACCGGCGTGCGCAAGTAATAGTCGCCGTCGGGTTCGCGCCGCAGCACCGAGGCGAAAAGCTTGACCAGGGGTTTGCGCCCGATCGGCGAGCCCAGATAGTACCAGGTGCCGTCGCGCGCGATCCGCATGTCGATATCGCCGCAGAAAAACGGCTGACGCCCGCCCGCAGTCGTGCCCGTGGCGATGCTCGCGGCGAGCGATGCCGCGTCTCGATTTCTTATGTCGCCGGACAAGCTCACGATTTTCCCCAGGGTCCCTTTCGGACCATATATAATGCCTGACGATGCAGACAACCACCCTGGCCGACGGCGCGCTCGCGCGCGATGCCGAGGCCCTGATCCGCACCGTTGCCGGCGTGCGCGAGGCCGTCGGCAAGGTGATTTTCGGCCAACGCGACGTGGTCGAGCAGACCCTGATCACGATCCTGGCCGGCGGCCATGTGCTGCTGATCGGCGTGCCCGGCCTCGCCAAGACCAAGTTGGTCGAGACCCTCGGCGGCGTGCTCGGCCTTTCGGCCAAACGCGTCCAATTCACGCCCGATTTGATGCCGGCGGACATTCTTGGCTCGGAAGTGCTCGACGAGAACGAGCACGGCCGGCGCAGCTTTCGCTTCATCCCGGGGCCGGTCTTCTGCCAACTCCTGATGGCCGACGAGATCAACCGCGCGAGCCCGCGCACCCAATCGGCGCTGCTCCAGGCGATGCAGGAGAAGCACGTCTCGGTCGCCGGCACGCCGCACGCGATCCCGCGCCCGTTCCACGTGCTCGCGACGCAAAATCCGATCGAGCAGGAAGGTACCTATCCGCTTCCCGAGGCGCAGCTCGATCGCTTCTTGATGCAGGTCGACGTCGGCTATCCCGACCGCGCCGCCGAAGCGCGCATGCTGATCGCGACCACCGGCATCGCCGAGGAGGCGCCGCGTCAGGCGATGACGGCGGAGCAGGTCATCGCCGCGCAGCAGCTCGTGCGCCGCATTCCTGTCGGCGAGAGCGTGGTCAACGCGATCCTCGACCTGGTGCGCGCCGGTCGCCCCGACAGCACCGACCTCGACGACGTGCGCCGGCACGTCGCCTGGGGTCCGGGGCCGCGCGCGAGCCAGGCGCTGATGCTCGCTGCGCGGGCGCGCGCCTTGCTCGATGGGCGTTTTGCGCCTTCGGTCGACGACGTGGTCGCGCTGGCGCCCGCCGTCTTGCGCCATCGCATGGCCCTCAATTTCGCCGCGCGCGCCGACGGCATCACCTTGGCCGACGTCATCGCGCGGCTGACGGCCAGGCTCGGATAGGCGATGGCGCTCGCGCCCGCGGTCCGGCGCCGCGAGGCCGCCGAGCAGCGCGCCGAGAGGCTGGCGGGCGCCTTGCCGCCGCTCATGGTCGCGGCCGATCGCGTCGCCGCCACCGTCGCGCAGGGCGTTCACGGTCGCCGCCGCGTCGGCACGGGCGAGACGTTCTGGCAGTTCCGGCACTATCAGCACGGCGATCCGATCAATCGCATCGATTGGCGCCAGTCGGCGAAATCCCGCCCGACCTTCGTCCGCGAAACCGAGTGGGAAGCGGCGCAAAGCGTTTGGCTTTGGCGCGACGGCTCGCCCTCCATGCGCTATCGCTCGAAGGCGGATCTCGACGCCAAGAGCGATCACGCCACCATCCTTCTGCTCGCGCTCGCCGCGCTCCTGCTCCGAGGCGGCGAGCATGTCGGATTGCTGGGCGCCGATCGCCTGCCGCGCCGCGGCCGCGCGGTGATCGGTCGCCTGGCGCTCGCGCTCGACGCCGAACCGGCCGAGTCCGCGCCGAGCCTGCCCGCCTTCGAGCCGCTGCCCCGACACGCGCAAATCGTCCTGATCGGCGATTTCCTGTCGCCGCTCGAAGACACCGATCGACTGCTCCGACGTTTCGCGGCCGGGCGCATTCGCGGTCATCTCGTCCAGGTCGTCGATCCCGCGGAGGAAGACCTGCCCTTCGACGGCCATGTTCGCTTTCAGGGTCTCGAGGCGGAGGGCGTGGTCGCGCTCGAACGCGTCGAGCGGTCGCGCAGCGACTACAGGTCGCGTTTCGAGGCGCAGCGCGCGGGTCTTGCCGAAATTGCGCGGCAAATCGGCTGGACTTTCGCCGTGCATCGGACGGACCGACCGCTGCAGGCGGCGCTGCTCTCGCTTTTCATGGCCCTCGCCATGCCAGAGAATTGATGTGTTGAGCCTCGGCGCCCTGGCCTTTCTCAATCCATGGATGCTGAGCGCGCTCGGCCTTTTGCCGATCATCTGGTGGTTGGTGCGGGTGACGCCGCCGCCGCCGCGCCTGGTACGCTTTCCGGCGCTGCGCCTGTTGCTCGATTTGCCGAAGCGCGAAAAGACGCCGGCCCGGACGCCGTGGTGGCTGCTGCTGCTGCGTCTCGTCGTCGCGGCGCTCGTTATCCTGGCGCTCGCCGCGCCGCTGCTCAATCCCTCGGCGCGCCTGGTCGGCTCGGGTCCGCTGGTGTTGGTCATCGACGACGGCTGGACCTCGGCCGCGCGTTGGCGCCTGCGCTCGGAGGCGCTCGGCGCCCTGGTCGATCAGGCGGAGCGCGCGGGACGTCCGGTGGTTTTGGTCGGCACCGCGGCGCCGGCAACGGGCGGACCTCATGTTGCGTCGCGGCTCCTGCGCGCCGGCGAGGCGCGCGCTCTTGCTCAAGGGTGGCGACCCAAATCCTGGAACGCCGACCGCGCGGGCGCGCGGGCGGCGATCGAGGCGATCGAGATCCCGCGTCCGGCCGAGGCGATATGGCTCTCCGACGGCCTGGACGACGGCGGTGCCCGCGCGCTGGCAGAAGCCTTGCAGCGTTTTGGTTCGCTTCAGATCGTGAGCGAGGCGCCGGAGGACCTCGCCCGCGCGCTGAGCCCGCCTGTCGCCGACGGCACAAACTTCTCGGTTCAGGTCCGTCGCCTGCCGCTCGGCCCTGCCGAGACGGGCTGGATCAAGGCGCTCGCCGAGCAGGGCCAAGTGGTTGCGCGCGAGCGCTTCGATTTCGCCGCGGCGCAGGGCGAGGCCAAGGCCGAGTTCCGACTGCCGTCGGAGCTCCGCAACCGGATCGAGCGTCTCGAAATCGAAGGCATGGCATCGGCCGGCGCCGTCGTGCTGGTCGACGAGCGCTGGCGCAGGCGTCCGGTCGGGCTCGTTTCCGGCGGGACGATCGAAACGGCCCAGCCGCTGCTCTCCGATATCTACTACCTTTCGCGCGCGCTTCAGCCCTTCGCCGAGGTGCGCGAGGGTCAGATCGGCGACCTGATGAAACGGGCGCTGTCCATGATCGTTCTCGCCGATGTCGGTCAGGTCGTCGGCGCGGATCGCGCCGCGCTCGACGCCTGGATCGACCAAGGCGGCGTGCTGGTCCGTTTCGCCGGCCCGCGCCTCGCCGAAGCCAATGACAGCCTCGTGCCGACGCGGCTGAGGGGCGGCGGTCGCGCGCTCGACGGCGCGATGGTCTGGGGCCAACCGGCGCGGCTCGCCCCCTACGCGGCGGACTCGCCCTTCTTCGGCCTGAACGTCACCGCCGACGTCACCGTGCGACGTCAGGTCTTGGCCGAACCCGCGCTCGATCTCGCGAAGCGAACCTGGGCCAAGCTCGAAGACGGCACGCCGCTGGTCACCGGCGAAAGGCGCGGCAACGGCTGGCTGGTGCTGTTCCACACCACGGCCAACACCAGTTGGTCGAACCTTGCGCTCTCGGGCCAGTTCGTCGAAATGCTGCAACGCCTGTCGGCCATGGGTCGCGGTATCGGCGGCGCGGAGCGAACCGCCAGCCTGCGGCCGGTTGCCGTGATCGACGGTTTCGGCCGCCTTGGCCCGCCGGGCGCGGTCGTGCTGCCGATCCGCGGCGATCAGATCGCCGACACGCCGATCGGCCCGCGCCATCCGCCGGGATTCTACGGCACCGAGGACGCGCGCCAGGCGCTCAACGCGACCGCTCGCCTGGCGCCGTTTCGGCGTCTGCCGGCCATGCCGAGCGGCGTCGGCAGCGCGGCTTACGCGGCCGGCAGCGAAATCCCTCTGAAGCCTTGGCTGCTGGCGGCGGCCCTCGCGCTCGGTATCCTCGATCTCGCGATCAGCCTCGGACTGCGCGGCCTGATTTTCGCGCGGGCCGCCGGCGTCCTCGCGCTGGCCGCCCTCTCCTGGCCCGAGAGCGCCCGCGCCGCCGACGACTTCGCCAAGTCGGCGTCGCTCGACACGCGCCTCGCCTATGTGCGGACCCAGGTCCGCGACGTCGACCAGATGTCCTTCGCCGGATTGCGCGGCCTGACCGACATTCTCGCCCGGCGGACGTCGGTCGAGGCGGGCGAACCCATCGAGGTCGACATCGAAGCCGACGATCTGATGTTCTTTCCGCTGCTCTATTGGCCGATCACGCCGGCGCAGAAAGAGCTCACCCCCAAGGCCCTCGCCAAGGTCGACACCTACATGAAGACCGGCGGCACCATCTTGTTCGACACGCGCGATCAGGGCCAGATCTCGACCAACACCCAGGGCGTCGGGCCAGGCACGCTGCGCTTGCGCCAGCTCCTCGCCAAGCTCGACTTGCCGCCGCTCGTGCCGGTCCCGCCCGATCACGTGCTCACAAAGGCCTTCTATCTGATGCAGGAATTTCCCGGGCGCTTCGCCGGCGGTTCGGTCTGGGTCGAGCGCCACGCCGAAGGCGTGAACGACGGCGTCTCGGGCATCATCGTCGGCGGCAACGATTGGGCCGCGGCCTGGGCGATCGACGATCGCGGCCAGGCGATCGCGGCACTCGTCCCCGGAGGCGAGCGCCAGCGCGAAATGGCCAACCGCTTCGGCGTCAATTTGGTGATGTACGTGCTGACCGGAAACTACAAGGCCGATCAAGTCCACGTTCCGGCGATCTTGGAGCGGCTCGGCCAATGACCGCGACCAGCGACATCGCGCTCGCGCCGCTCCTGCCCTGGGGCCTGATCGCGCTGCTCGCGGGCGCCGCCGCGGCGGTGCTGATCTTCGGCGCCTGGCGTCGGGCGAGCGGCCTCGGTTGGCGAAGCCTCGCGCTCGGCATCGGCATTCTCGCCCTCCTCAATCCGTCTCTGGTCGAGGAAGAACGCCAGCCGATCGCCGACGTGGTCGCGGTCGTGGTCGACGATTCGCCCTCGCAACGCATCGGCGAGCGGCGCGCGGAGGCCGAGCGTGCGGCGGCCGACCTCCGCGCCAAGATCGGCAAGTTCGAAGGCCTCGAACTTCGTTACGTGAACGCCGGACAGATCGACTCGCCAGGGGTCGAGGGCGACGGCACGCGGTTGTTCGGCGCGCTGTCGCGGATCGTCGCGGATGTGCCGCGCAGTCGCCTCGCCGGCGCGATCATGATCACCGACGGCCAAGTCCACGACGTGCCGGCGGATCTGGCTCAGCTGGGTTTCGATGCGCCGCTCCACGTCCTGCTGACGGGGTCGGAAAAGGAAGGCGACCGGCGCCTCAAGATCGAGGAAGCGCCGACCTACGGCATCGTCGGCAACGAGCTCTTCTTGTCGCTTCGGATCGACGATCTCAACGACGCACGCCCAGGCCGGACCGCCAAGGTCACGTTGACGCGCGACGCCGAGCCGCCGACCACGCTGACGCTGCCCATCGGGCAGAAGACCCGTGTGCCCTTCTCCCTCGCCCATGGCGGCACGACGGTTCTCGACCTCCAGGTCGAACCGGGTCCGGAGGAATTGACCCTCCTCAACAATCGCGCGCTGGTCGTGGTGAACGGCGTGCGCGATCGCTTGCGCGTGCTGCTGGTCTCGGGCGAGCCGCATGCCGGCGAGCGCACCTGGCGCAACCTGCTCAAGGCGGATCCGTCGGTCGATCTGGTCCATTTCACCATCCTACGTCCGCCTGAAAAACAGGACATGACGCCGGTGCGCGAACTCTCGCTCATCGCCTTCCCGACCCGCGAGCTGTTCGAGCAGAAGCTGTCGGAGTTCCACCTCATCATTTTCGACCGCTATCGCCGACGCGGCTTGCTGCCTCAAGCCTATGTCGACAACGTGGTCGAATACGTGAAGAACGGCGGCGCGGTGCTCGAGGCCGCGGGTCCGGCCTTCGCCGGACCGCTCAGCCTCTACCGCACGGCGCTCGGCGAGGTGCTGCCCGGGCGGCCGACCGGCCAAGTCTTCACCGACGGCTTTCGCGCGAAGCTTTCCGACATCGGCGCGCGTCATCCGGTGACCGGCGACCTGCCCGGCGGCAATGCCGGCCTCGAGCCGCCGAGTTGGGGTCGCTGGTTTCGTCAGATCGAGGTCGATGCGGTGCGCGGCCAGGCGGTGCTCGAAGGTCTCGGCGCCAAGCCGATCCTGATGCTCGATCGGGTCGGCGAAGGGCGGATCGCCCAACTCCTCTCCGATCAAGCTTGGCTTTGGGCGCGCGGCTACGAGGGCGGCGGGCCCCAGGCCGAACTTCTGCGCCGGCTCGCCCATTGGCTCATGAAGGAGCCGGAGCTCGAAGAGGAAGATCTCCGCGCTTCCGCCCATGGCCGACGCCTCGACATCGTCCGGCGGAGCCTTGCCGCGGTCACGCCGTCGGTGATCGTCACCGCGCCGTCGGGCGAAACGCAGGAAGTCGGCCTGGTCGGCCAAGGCGCCGGACGCAGCGTCGGCTCGCTCGCCGTCGACGAACCCGGACTCTATCGCCTGAGCGACGGATTGCGCGCCGCGGTCGCCGCGGTCGGCACGCTCAATCCGCTCGAATATGCCGACATGCGCGCGACGCCCGTTCCCCTGAAGCCGCTCGCCGAAGCGAGCGGCGGCGGCGTCAGGTGGATCAAGGCGGGGCTGCCCGAAATCCGCAAGGTCCGACCGAGCCGCGACGCGCAGGGTCGCGGCTGGATCGGCCTGCGGGCCAACGGCGACTACGTCGTGACCGGCGTCAAGCAGTTGCCGCTTTTGCCCGCAGCGGCCGTGTTGGTTCTGCTGCTGGGCGGCCTGGTTGGCGCTTGGCGCCGCGAAGGGCGCTGACTTCGCCGAGCGCGCCTTTCAGCGCACCATGGACGAGTTCGAGCCCGAGAAAACGCCGCTCGTCGACCCAGCCCGGCAACCTGAGGCCGAGGGCCAATTCGCGCCGGAAGCCGAAAGGCTGGTAGTAGTCGGGATCGCCCACGAGAATCACGGCGCCGTGGCCGAGCTTCTTGGCGATGGCCAAGCTGTGGCGCATCAGGGCCTTGCCGAAGCCTTGCCCCTGCTGCGCCGGCTCGACCGACAAGGGACCGAGCAAGAGCGCCGTTTGCCCGCCCGCGATCACGGGCCAGTAGCGGATCGACGCGACGAGCTTGCCCTCGTCGTCGATGGCGACGAAGCACAGATCGACGACCGGCGGTTGACCGGCGCGCAGCTTGTAGACCGTCTTGGCCTTGCGATCGGGACCGAAGGCCCGGTCCACGAGAAGTTCGATGGCGGCCCCGTCGTCGGGCCGTTCAAGCCTGATATGGCTCATGATGTCCTGCCTGCCGAAACTGCGAATACGCGCGAAAGGCCCCGCTCGCGGGGTCGCTCAAGCACGTCGTCGCAGTCGCAGAGCCTTGGACATGGCGCCCCCATAGCATTTCGATCGACGATTCGCCAGCCTCAGTTTCGCCACGAAGGTTGGGCGAAGCGCGCCGCCAGAAAATCGACGAAGGCGCGAAGCTTGGGCGAAAGCCGTCGGCTCGGCGGATAGACGACATGGATCGCCGCCCCGGCGCTCGAAATCCGATACCCCGGCACGACCGGCACGAGCTTCTTGGTCGTGAGCGACTCGGCGACGATGAAGTCCGGGGCGACCAAGATGCCGAGCCCCGCGACCGCCGAGGCGAGCAGGACCTCGGCGTTGTTGGCGTGAAGCGAGCCCTCGACCTTCACCGTCTTGCGCCCTTCGGGGCCGACGAAGGTCCAGCGGTCCGATGCGGTCGTGGTCGAGAGCGTGTAGATCAGGCAATTGTGCCGGGCGAGCTCGGCGGGCGCACGCGGCATGCCGCTTGCCACGATATAGGTCGGACTGGCGGCGACCGTCAGGGTCATGGGCGCGAGCTTGCGGGCGATCAAGGTCGAATCCTTGAGCCCGCCGATCCGGATCGCCAGATCGAAGCCCTCCTCGATCAAATCGATGAACCGATCGTTCAGAACCATGTCGATCGAGATTCCCGGGTGATGGCCGAGAAAATCCGCGACCGCGGCCGCGAGATAGCGCGAACCGAAAGACGTCGGCGCGTTGATCTTCAGGAGGCCTCGCGGTTCGGCCTCGAGCTGCGCGACCGAGCTCTCGGCTTCCTCGATGATTTCGCACAGCCGATTGGCGCCCTCAAGGAACGCCTGGCCGGTCTCGGTCAGATGAAAGCGGCGCGTCGTTCGATGGATAAGTTTTGTCTTAAGAGAAGACTCTAATTTATTGATTAGTTTGCTTATTGTTCCTTTTGAAAGGCGAAGTTCCCGGGCCGCGGCCGTGAAGCTCTTGGCCTGAGCCACCTTGGAAAAAGCCATCACCGCGATGGGGTCGATCATTGTTTCTTCAGATAAACAATTTGTTTCGGCCTGCGGATATTAACATCAAATACGAAATTAACCATCTTCGTGTCGACCGACCGCCTTGGTCCGCCCGGACGGCGGTCGCCGAAAGAGCGAGGCCCCCCGCCATGATGAGCATTCGCAGATCCGAGGATCGTGGACCGACCCAAATCGACTGGCTCGACAGCCGGCACAGTTTTTCCTTCGGCGAGTACTACGACCCGCGCTTCATGGGCTTTCGCGCGCTCCGCGTGATCAACGAAGACCGTGTCGCCGCGGCCGCCGGCTTCCCGACCCACGGCCACCGCGACATGGAGATCGTCTCCTACGTGCTCGAAGGCGCGCTCGAACACCGGGATTCGCTCGGCACCGGTTCGACGATTCGCCCGGGCGACGTCCAGCGCATGAGCGCGGGCAGCGGCATTCGGCACAGCGAGTTCAACGCCTCGAAGGACGATCCGGTCCATTTTCTGCAGATCTGGATCGAGCCGCGCACCAAGAACCTCCCGCCCTCCTACGAACAAAAGGCCTTCGCGCTCGAGGAAAGCACGGGAACCCTGCGCCTGATCGCCTCGCCGGACGGACGCAGCGGCTCGGTGACCATCCATCAGGACGCGTCGATTTACGCCGCCCGTCTCGCGCCCGGCCAGCGCATCGATTTCGTGCCCACGCAAAATCGGCATCTGTGGCTTCAAGTCGCCCGCGGCTCGGTCGCGCTGCTCGGCCAGACGCTCGATGCCGGCGACGGCGCGGCGATATCCGATGAGCGAAGCGTCGCGATCGAAGCGACGGCCGACGCCGAGGTCCTGCTCTTCGACTTGGCCTAAAGCGCTCGAGCCACGATGCCCGACCTCGCCGCCTTTTTTGATCTGAACGATCCGCTGGTCCAGACGGCCCTCTTGCCGCTCGCGGTCGGCGCAGGCGGCGCCGGGCTCTTGCGGGTTCTGGCGGGACCGGGTCTCGGGCCGAGGATCGCGGTCGTCGCCGCCGTCCTGGCGCTGCTCGCATCCTATGTCGCGACGCTGGGCTTGCCGCCTTGGCCGCCGCGCGCGGCGATCCACAAAATCGCCTACATCGCGGCACTTGGAACCGCGATCGGCTTCGTCCTGGCGCTCATGCCCAAACTCCGCGGCCAAGCCGCTCCGCTGGCGCTCGCCGGCGTCGTGGCCGCGGTTCTTTGGCTCGGCTGGAACCGCCTCGGCGATTTCGGCGCGAACGGCCCGACCCTGGCGACGGCCGGCGTGGCGTTCGCCGGCTATGTCGTCCTCTATCGGACGTTGGGCGAAGCGGGCGACGGGCAAAGCGAGGGCGTGAACGCACTGGTCCATGCCTTCGGCGCGGGCGCGATCGCCTTGATCGGGAATTCCGCGTCGCTTGCCCAGCTCTCTTTTGCCACTGTCGCCGCGCTCGGCGGCTTCATGCTTTGGAATTGGCCCAAGGCGCGCTTCGCTTTTGGGCCCGTCGGCGCCTTCGGCGCGACCGGCGCCGTCGTCGCCATGACGCTTCAGATGGCGATGTTCACGCGCGCGAGCACGTCGGCCTTGATGCTGCTCGGCCTCGTCGCCTTTGCGGACATCCTGGCCCGGCCGCTGCAGCCGACCGTCGGCGCGATGGCCAAGGCCGCGCGCCCCCTCGTCCAAGGTCTCGTCGCGGCCGTCATCGTCGGCGCCGCGATCGGGCTCGCCTATTTCCTCGACGAACAACCCTGACCCCAAACCGAAGGAGTTCACGCATGTCTCGCCTTGCTTCGCTCGCCATCGCGGCCGGCCTCGCGCTGCCGATGTCCGCCCAGGCGGCGGACAACTACAAGCTCGATCCGACCCACACCTCGGTCTTTTTCCACGCCAATCACATCGGCTACTCGAAGGTCTTCGGGCTGTTCCGCGACGTCAGCGGCGAGTTCACGCTGGATGAGGACAATCTGTCGGCCAACAAGGTCAGGATCTTGATCAAGGCGGCCTCGATCGACACCAACGAGAAAGCGCGCGACGAGCATCTGCGCTCGCCCGACTTCTTCAATGCCAAGGAATTCGGCGAGATCGTCTTCGTCGGCACGCGGGTCGAGAAGACCGGCGACAAGGCCGGCAAGCTCCATGGCGACCTCACCATGCTCGGCGTCACCAAGCCGGCGACGCTCGACATCACCCTCAACAAGATCGCGCCGCACCCGGTGCCCAAGTACAACAAGGTTCAGACCGCCGGCTTCTCGGCCCGCGGCACGATCAAGCGGACCGACTGGGGCATGAAATACGGCGTTCCCGGCGTCTCCGACGAAATCGCGCTGATGATCGAGGTCGAGGGCCACAAGCAATAGCGCGCGAGGCGGCGAGTGCGGTTCCGGAGGCCGCGCAATTGAGGTAGCTTACCCCGGCCCTAAGCCGGCCGGGGAAGCCATGGCGGAGACGGAAAACGCGATCGAACCGGAGGGCGGCCAAATCGGCCGCTGGCTCGCGCGTTTTCTGCAATGGTGGAACGGCGATTTCGATCGACCGCCGACCGACGCCGCCGCTGCCACGGCGCCCGTCGAGGCGCCGGTGGCGCTCGCGACGGATCCGGCGACCGCCAAAGGCTGGCCGGCCGAGCGCATCCAAGTCACCGAGGCATTTTTCGGCGCCGGGTTCGTCACGGTCGGCGGCGTGGCTTCCGCCCAGGCGTGGATCAAGACGCTGGCAGTGAACAAGGATTCGAGCGTCGTTCAGCTCGGCTCCGGCCTCGGCGGCATGCTGCAGACCCTGGCGACGGAGGTCGGCGCCTGGGCAACGGGCTACGAAGCCAATCCCGAACTTGCCGCCGCCGCGACCCTGCGGGCGGAGCAGGCGAAACTCGGCAAGCAAGCCAAGACGATTTGCCGGGCGCTCCACGAAATCGAGCGCAAGCCGCGCGTCGACTGCATCTTCGCCAAGGAAGCGTTCTATCTGATCGATGACAAGGCCGGGCTGTTCAGGGCGGTCGACGAGACGCTCAAGCCCAAAGGAACTTTCGCTTTCACCGACTATGTCCTGCCGTCGGCCGGTTACGACAGTCCGCTGCTCAGCGCCTGGCGCCGGATGGAGCGTGAGACGCCCCATCTCCTCGATGCCGAGTCCTGGAGCGGCATGCTGAGCGCCAAGGGCTACGCGCTCTCGATGTCGAAAGACGTCACCAAGGAATACATGCGCGACATGGTAAGGGACTTCGAGGCCTTTGCCCGGCGCCTCAAGGAAACCGGTCTCGACCGGACGCTCAAGAAATGGATCTTGGCCGAGACCGAACGTTGGCTGATCCGCTTTGCCTGCATGGAGCGCGGCGAGATCAAGGTCTATCGCTTCCTGGCGTTCAAGCCGGCCGAGATCCATTGACAGCCTGGGGGCTCGCCCCTATGTTGCGCCGCCCCGCAAGAGGAACGGAACATGAAAGTCGTCAATTCGCTCAAGTCCCTGAAGGGTCGCCATCGCGACTGCCGCGTCGTTCGCCGCAAGGGCCGCGTCTACGTCATCAACAAGAAGAACCCTCGCTTCAAGGCGCGCCAGGGCTGAGCATCCGAATTTCGGCGGGAGGCCGCGCCGCGAGCGCGGCCTTCTGCTTTTCCGAGGACTTCCGCCATGGACAGGGCCGACCCGAGACCGCAAACTAGCGCGGGGGGGCGGCCATGTTGATGCCCAAGCCGGAAGAACGACTGCTCGCGATGCGGGACGACATCGTCGCCGCGCTCCGCGATATCGTTCCGGGCGAGGGCACGATCGCCGACGCCGAAGCACTCAAGGTCTACGAGTCCGATGGCCTGACGGCCTATCGCCAGGTGCCGCTCGCGGTCGTCCTGCCGACGACGGTCGAACAGGTCTCGGCCGTGCTCCGCTATTGCCACGAAGCCGGGGTCAAGGTGGTGCCGCGCGGCGCCGGAACCGGGCTCTCGGGCGGCGCCTTGCCGCTGCAGGACGGCATCGTCCTTGGCCTCGGCAAGTTCAAGCGCATCCTCGACATCGATTACGCCAACCGCGCGGTGCGCGTCCAGCCGGGCGTGACCAATCTCGCCATCACCCAGGCGGTCGAGCATGCCGGCTTCTATTACGCGCCGGATCCCTCGAGCCAAATCGCCTGCACCATCGGCGGCAACGTCGCCGAGAATTCCGGCGGCGTGCATTGCCTGAAATACGGCATGACGACCAACAACATTCTGGGCGTCGAGCTCGTCCTGATGACCGGCGAGATCGTCCGGCTGGGCGGACGCCACCTCGACGCCGCGGGCTACGATCTGCTCGGTATCGTGACCGGGTCCGAAGGCCTGCTCGGCGTCGTCACCGAAGTCACCGTCCGCATTCTCCAAAAACCCGCGACGGCGCGCGCCCTCCTCCTCGGCTTTCCCTCGAACGAGGCCGCCGGTCGCTCGGTCGCCGAAATCATCGCCGCCGGCATCGTGCCGGGCGGTATGGAGATGATGGATCGGGCGATGATCCATGCCAGCGAGGCCTATTGCCGCCCCGGCTATCCGCTGGACGCCGAGGCGATCTTGATCGTCGAACTCGACGGTCCCCAGGTCGAGGTCGACCATTTGATCGAGCGGGTGCGCGAGATCGCGCTCGCTTGCGGCGCGAATTCCGTCCGGGCGAGCGCGAGCGACGAGGAGCGCCTGCGCTTCTGGGCCGGACGCAAGGCCGCCTTTCCCGCGGTCGGGCGCATCTCGCCCGACTACATGTGCATGGACGGGACCATCCCGCGCAAGCGCCTGCCCGAAGTGCTCGAGCGCATGCGCGCGCTCTCGGCCAATCATGGGCTGCGCGTCGCCAACGTCTTTCATGCCGGCGACGGCAATCTGCACCCGCTGATCCTGTTCGACGCCAACGTGCCGGGCGAGACCGAAAAGGCCGAAGCCTTCGGCGCCGACATTCTCAGACTCTGCGTCGAGGTCGGCGGCGTGCTCACCGGCGAGCACGGCGTCGGCGTGGAAAAGCGCGACCTGATGCCCGCGATGTTCGGCGAAGCCGACCTCGCCCATCAGGAACGCCTGAAATGCGCTTTCGATCCGGCCGGTCGGCTCAATCCGGGCAAGGTCTTTCCGACGCTTCATCGCTGCGCCGAGCTCGGCAAGATGCACGTCCATCGGGGCCAAATCCCCTTTCCCGACATCCCGCGCTTCTGATGACGGGCATGATCGAACCCAAGGACGAGAAATCCCTCGTCCAGCTGATCCGCTGGGCCGCGGCCGAGGAGAAACCGATCGAGCTTCTCGGCGCGGGAACCAAGCGCGCGCTCGGCCGTCCGGTCGAGGCGACGCTCGCGCTCCGCCTTGGCGGGATCGCCGGGATCGAAGACTACCAACCCGAGGAACTCGTGGTCTCGGTTCGCGCCGGGACGCGGATCGCCGATCTCGATCTGGCGCTCGGCCAGCGCGGACAGATGCTGCCCTTCGAGCCCGGCGATTGGGGGCCGCTTCTCGGCGCCCCGGCGCGCGGCGCGACCATCGGCGGCGTCGTCGGCTGCAATCTCTCGGGACCTCGGCGCATCAAGGCAGGCGCCGCGCGCGACCATGTCCTCGGCATCAAGGGCGTTTCGGGCCGGGGCGAGGTCTTCAAGGCGGGCGGCTACGTGGTCAAGAACGTCACCGGCTACGATCTGCCAAAGCTCATGACCGGCTCCTACGGCACGCTCGCGGCGCTGACCGAAATCACGCTCAAGGTCCTGCCCAAGCCGGAAAAGACCCGAACGCTCCTGGCCTTCGGCCTCGACGACGATGCAGCGATACGACTGCTCTGCGCTGTCGCGGGGTCGCCCCACGAGGTTTCCGGCCTCGCGCATCTACCTCATGGCGTCGCCCGCCGCTCGCGCGTCGCCTACGTTTCGGGTGCCGGCAAGGCGACCACCGCAATCCGGATCGAGGGCCCGGCACCCTCGGTCGCGGTGCGCCTCGAGGCGCTCAAGGCGATCGCCGGCAAGCTCGGCGCGCTCGAGGAGTTGCACGGGTCGAATTCCGCGGCGCTGTGGTCGGAAATCGCCAACGGCGCCTTTTTTGCGGCCGATGACGCGGCGCAAATCTGGCGCCTCTCGGTCGCCCCGACCGATGGGCCCAAGGCGACGGCGCTCGTCCGCGCCGCCTTGCCGGGCGCCGAGGCGTATTTCGATTGGTCGGGCGGGCTCGTCTGGCTCGCGGTGCCGCCGTCGTCCGACGCTCGCGCGCAAACGGTCCGCGGCGCGCTTGGCGGCCTCGACGGTTACGCGACGCTGATCCGCGCGAGCGCGACGACGCGGCAAAGCGTCGCCGTCTTTCAACCCGAGCCCTCGGCCCTCGCCGCCCTTAGCCGACGCGTCAAGGAGGCCTTCGATCCCAAGAACGTTCTCAACCCCGGCCGCATGACGGCGGGGACCTGATGCAAACCGGCTTCACGCTCGCGAAACTCGCCGATCCCGACATGGCGGCGTCGGAAAAGATCCTGCGTGCCTGCGTGCATTGCGGCTTTTGCACGGCGACCTGCCCGACCTACGTGCTGCTCGGCGACGAGCTCGACAGCCCGCGCGGACGCATTTATTTGATCAAGGCCATGCTCGAAGGCGATCGCGCGGTCGACGAGCGTACCGTCAAGCATGTCGATCGCTGCCTCTCCTGCCTGTCCTGCATGACGACGTGCCCATCGGGCGTCCACTACATGCATCTGGTCGATCACGGCCGCGCGCACATCGCGCGCCGTCATCGCCGGCCGATCGCCGAGCGGGCCTTGCGCGCGCTTCTCGCCTTGGTCCTGCCCAGGCCGTGGCTCTTCCGCCTGGCGCTGCTCGGCGCGGGCCTGGCTCGCCCGCTCGCCGCGCTTCTGCCGGGTCGCCTCAAGGGCATGGTCGGTCTCGCGCCCGAAGCCTTGCCCGGCCCTTCCCCCGTCGATCGGCCGCAGGTCTTCGCGGCCGAAGGACCGCGACGCCTGCGCGTCGCCTTGCTGCAAGGCTGCGCTCAGCAGGTGCTCGCGCCGAACCTCAACGAAGCGACGGTTCGGCTCTTGACCCGCCTCGGCTGCGAGGTCGTCGTCGCCGAAGGCGCGGGCTGCTGCGGCGCGCTGGTCCATCACCTGGGCGAGCCCGATGCGTCGCACGACGCCGCGATCCGAAACGTCGCCGCCTGGACGCGCGAAATCGAGCGCGGCGGGCTCGACGCCGTCGTGGTGAATGCCTCGGGTTGCGGCACCACGCTCAAGGATTACGGCTACATGCTCCGCAACGAAGAGGCCTGGGCCGCCAAGGCGGCGCGGGTCTCGGCGCTCGCCAAGGATGTCAGCGAGGTCGTGGCGCCGCTCGGCCTTCCTCCGGGATCGAGCGCGACGCGCTTGCGGATCGCCTATCACGCCGCCTGTTCGCTCCAGCACGGCCAGAAAATCACGCGCGAACCCAAGGCGCTTCTGGCCGCCGCCGGCTTCGAAGTCCTCGAGATTCCCCAAGGCCACCTCTGCTGCGGCTCGGCCGGGACCTACAACCTGCTTCAGCCCGACGTCGCCGCGGCGCTGCGCGAGCGCAAGGTCGCGGCCATCGCGACGACCAAGCCCGATGCCGTCGCGGCCGGCAACATCGGCTGCATGATCCAGATCGCCTCGGGGACCGACGTGCCCGTCGTTCACACGGTCGAACTGCTCGACTGGGCGACCGGCGGGCCGAAACCGCCGGCCCTCGACGCCTGATCCGAAATTCCTATTTGCAGGGTCCGCCGCAGCGCTGCTCGAGCACCGTCTTGAGCCGTTGGCCGAGGCCGTGCTCGGGATTGAGCTTGAGAAGCTCGCCGACCGCCGCATAGGCCTCGGCGTTACGCCCCGTTTGGGCGAGCACGGTCGCCAAATTCTGCTGAATGGTAGGATCGCGCGGATCGAGCGACGCGGCGCGGCGGAATTGCTGGACCGCCTCGTCGACTTGACGGTTTTGCGCCAAGAGCCAGGCGACGGTGTGAACGCTTTGCGCGGGCTTCGCCGTGTCGCCGGCGACGCGCTCGAGCTCGGGGATGACGCTTTTGTCGCCGCTCTTGTAGCGGTCCATCATCGCGGTGAAATCGCGCTCGGCGATCTCGGTCTTCGACAGTTGCGGCGCGGCGGGTGGTGTCGGCGCGCTGACCGCCGCGACCTGCGGGGCGGGCGCGGGTTGCGCCTGCGGCTGGGCCGTCGCGGGCGCCGGTGTGGGCGCGGGCGCGGGTTGAGGCTCCGGCTTGGCCTCGACCTTGGGCGCGGCCGGCGTCGGGGCAGGCTGAGCCGTCGCGGGAGCCGCGGCCGTCGCCGGCGGCGGCGCGGCGGCATCCGGCTTCTTCTCTTCGACAGCGGGCGTCGCGGGGGCGGCCGGCTGCGCCGGCGGCGCGCCGCCGATCGGAAAGCCGACGACCCGCGAGATCACCTTGGTCGGATCGGTCAGCGTGATGTCGTCGGGCAGCGCGACGACCGGAGCGAGTTCCTTCCTGGCGACGTCGCGATTGAAGAACAGATAGCCGCCGCCGCCGCCGAGAAGCGCGAGCAGCGTCGCGATTTGAACGAATGTCCGGCCGGCCGCCATGACTCCTAGCCCTTCTCCGTCGCGACGACCAAATGATTGAGCAGGCCCGACCGAAGACGCGGGAAGACCTCAAGATGCTTCTCGTAGGTCGCGAATTGCAGGGACAAACGATAGCGAATTTCGCCCTTGTCCACGGTCATGGTCGCGAAGGATTTGCCGACGATCTCCTTGGCCTTTTCGGCCGGCGCGAGAAAGGCGTCGACCTCGCGCTTGACCGCTTCCGGCCGGCGGTCGAGCGGCATGCCGAAAAGAACCTCCGCGACATAAGGGCTGTCGCCGATCAGGCTGTGATTGACGTAGACGCCGCCCTCGAATTGCTGCGGCGCAATGACCAGGAGCTCGCGATTGCTCGAGCGCAGGATCACGCCGTCAACCGTGAATTCCTCGATCCGTCCGGTCTTCTCGCCGATCGTCACCCAGTCGCCGACGTTGATGTTCGGATCGCGCGCCATCTTGATGACGCGCATGATGCCGTCGACATAGGTCTTGGACAGGAACCCGACCGCGATCAGCGCGATGCCGATCATGGTGAGCACGTCGACGATCGAGCGCTGCAGCACGAGCCCGAGCAGGAGCGCGAAGACGACGGTCGCCGAGATCACCTCGAAGACCTGCATGGTGAAGGCGGCGATCTGGCTGACCAAGAGGCGCGAGATCACGAAACCGACGCCGAGCAGCAGCGTCTTCAGGACGACGCCGGTGGCGATGAAAAGCTCGCCGCGCGGCATCAGCGCCGCGTAGGGCGCCGTGGTCGAGAGGTTCATGATCCTGACCGCGACCTCGAAGCCCGCGACCAGGCCGGCATAGAGGAACATGTCGGCGAAATAGCGAAAGACCGACAGCCCGAACCGCACGGCCACGGCGACGACGACCATGGCCAAGACCAGCCCGAGCGCGCTCGAGCCGACGACGATCAACAACGCTTCCGACATTCCCCGTCCGCCCTCGATCCGAATCCGTCAGCCGCGACGCGCGTCCCACTCCCGAAAGAGTTCCATGTCGCGACGCACCTTGGCAAGATAAACGCGCGTCTCGTCGTAAGGAAGCTTGGCGACGAGGGTCTGATAGACCTGCTCGGACGACATGCGGTTGATCGCCGCCTCCGCCGCCTCGACGCTGGCGCGCCCGGTAAAGGCGCGCGCGACATTGCCCGGCCCGGTGTTGTAGGCCGCGATCACGCAATAGATCCGGCTCGCCGGATCGCGAATGCCGTCGAGGTAGCGGTAGTGCAGAAGATGCAGATAGGCCGCGCCGAGCTCGACGTTCTCGATCGGTCGGAAGAGATATTCAGGCGTCGGCATCGACTTCTTGCCGCCGAGGACGAAGGTGTAGGCGTCGGTGCCGCCCGAAGACGGCACGAGCTGCATCAGGCCGAAAGCCGGCACCGGCGACTGGGCGCGCGGATTGAACGAGCTCTCGTTCTTGATGATCGACAGCACGAGGGCGCGCGGCAGCTTGTAGTTGTCGGCATAGGCCTCGACGGGTGTGCGCAAGCGTTCGGCGTTGAGCTTCGCCGCGTCGGCGTTGAACGGCACGGTGATGCGCTTGACCTCGATGCGCTGGCCTTGCGGCCCGACGACGGGCACGCTGTCGACGCGCGGCTGGGCGGTCTTGTCGATGACCTGACCGATTTCGTCGCGCCGGCGGTCCTGCGGGCGCGGCGGCGGCTCGTCGAGACCCGCTTCCTTGGTCTTGCGCTTCATCCGCTTGGCGATCTGGTCGTATTCGTCGAGCGCGTCGGAATCGGAGTTCATCAGCCGGTCGAGCTCGCTCCGAAGCTGCGCCGGCGTCATGTCGGTCCGCGTCGTCTCGACGCTCACTTCGCCGCTGTCGTAATCGACGGTGAAGCGGGTATCGAGCCGGTCCGAATAGCCGACCCAGACCTTGGGGGTGGAGATACGCTTGCCCTGCCCCCAGGTTCGATCGAGGTCGCGCTCGAATTCGGCGAAGGTCTTTTCGAGATCGGCTTCGATCTTCTTGAAATAGGCATCGAGATCGCGCTCGAGCTTTCCCATCGACTTCTCGAGCTGCTTCTCCATGTCGTCGAACGCCTTGTCGAAGGCGTCGGGCTTCGCCTGGGCGAAGCCCTCCGATCCCGCGACCGCGAGCAGGGCGGCGAAAGCCAAGGGTGTGAACCTCATGGTCCCCTCCTTCGGGCGACCCCCGTCGTCACTTGTAGGCGAGCGCCACGCGCGCGCCCGCGAGGAAGCTCGGATTGCCGGTCGCCGAGGCGACGATCTTCGCGCCGTCTTCAGGCGTAACGACGATCTGGTTCGCCGCGTTCACGTTCGAGACCTTGACGACCAGCGGATTGGCCCCGATCAGCTCGAGCGACTTGGCGCGGTCGACCGAGTCGACGTATTGCATCGGCCCGTAGGCGACGACCGCCTGCGGTTCGATCTGCGAAACCGCATAGACGGTCTTGCCGGCGGTGGTCACGACCTCGGGCGCGAGCATCGGCACGTAATCGAGCGTACCGCCGAGGCTGAGCACCAGGCCCGACGGCGCGGGCGGCGGCGCCGCGGGCGCAGGCGCGGGCGCGGGCGCGGCCGGAGCCGCCGGCGGGGGAGCCGCGGCGACCTGTTCCTTCGCCTGCTCGACGGTCAGAGGATCCTTCGGCTTGGGCGCGACCTCGGCGACCGCCATGGCCTGATAAAGCCCGGGACCGCCGCCGCCGAACTTGGTGCATTCGGGCGAACGGTTCATCAAGCAGACGCGGACGGTCGCGGTGCCTTCGACCACCTGGCCGCCCTGAACCGTCGGCGCGGGCATGAACTCGGCCTTTTCGTCGACCACGACCGCCGAGGCGAGCGTGCCCTTGACCTTGGTCATGATCTTCTGGCCGCCGAACTCGGCGTCCTGGACCAGCGTGCCGCCGACCAGCTGCACGCCTTCGAGCGCCTCGACGAGGCGCGCCTGCGCCACGACCTTGGCCGCTTCGATGGCCTGGAGCTTCATCTTGACCGGGTTGGGGTCGGGCCTGGCCGTCGCCCGGCCGGTCGCCTCGAAATAGCCCTTTTCCCAGTTGAGCAGCGCGCCGCCGTTCTCCTTCTTGATGGTCACGTTCTGCGCCGAGGCCGCGCCGGACAAGGCGGTCGCGGCCAGAAGCAGGATCGCGTTCGAGATACGCATGGACAACCTCCGTTCGTTCAATTCGTCTTGCCCGAAAATACGAGCGTCGAACCTTCCAACTTGGTCGCGGCGAGCTTCAACCCGGCATCGCCCGCGAGCTTGCGAAAGCGTTGGCGAAAAGCGGTCGCGTCGTCGGGCGTCGTGATCTTGAGCACCAGCGTCGTGCCGCTTTGCCGATCGATCGCGAAGTCGATAGCGTTGGACGAGAGCAGGCCTTCGACGCCCTCTTGCGTCTTGGCATCGGCGTCCTCGACGGTCAGCAGCAGCACGTTCTCGCGCTTGGCGAAATGCGCGATCATGCGCTTGACCAATTGCTCGGCGCCGTCGCGCGCGGCCTCGGTCGCGGCATTGGCCGCCGCATCCTGCGAACCGAAAGTCCCGGGGGCGCCGAAACGCTTGCCGCGGCCCTGCGCCTCGCCGAAAACGCGCCCGGTCGACGCATCGAAGCCCGAGAGCATGGCGCTCGCCGTCACGGCGACGGCGCCGCCCTCCATCTTCTGTTCGCCGGCGCTCAGCGTCGCGAGCACGACGGCATCGGCCTTCGCTGCCTTGGCGATCGCCGCGCCGTCGCCCGCGGACGAAGCCTCGGCCAGCTTCACGTCGAAGCCGTATTCGGCGAAGCGTCGGCGAAGTTCGGCGACCAGGGTTTCGGCGGCCTTGCTCGAGGCCGGCTGGGCGCCCGAAATCCCGCGCGTCGCGTAGGCGACGGCCAGCGAGCGTCCGGCGAAGTCGCTTTTGGCGAACAGCGCGACGGCGCGCGTGTCCTTGACCATCGCCTCGACGCTGTCGGCGACGCGGCCCTCATAGACTTCGACCGAAAGCCGGACGCGGCATCCGCCCCCGGCCAGCGCTTCCTGGCCGAGCTCCTGATAGCCCTTGATCGCGCCTTCGGCGATCTGAGTGATCCGGCTGCCTTCGAACTGCATGTCCTTGACGTCGGTCCGACCTAGGATCGCGAGGCCGACGACCTGCTCGACCGCCTTGCGCAGCCCCGCTTGGCGGGCGCTCGGGCAGGTCAGGTCGTCGCCCGCGACCTGAACGGTCGTGGTCGCCCCGGTCGGCGCGCCGCCGCCCGCCTCGCGCGTCGTGCCCGCGCCGCCAAGGTCGAAGCTCTCCGCCTTGACCTGCCGGATCGCCGAAGCGATCGAGCGGCGTAGCGCCGCGTCCATGCTGAGGCTTTCGGTATCCCGCGTCTTCTTGTCCTTCTTGCTGTAGACTAGGTTGGCGACGTCGACCCGCCCGCTGACGTTCTGCGTTCCCCGGATCGCGCCGTTCGAAATGTCGACCAGGCGCAGTGCCAGATCTACGATCAGCGCGCCTTTGTCGATGTCGAGGACGTTGGTCGTCTCGGTGTATTGGCCCTCGACACGGACATCGGACACGAAGGAGACCAGCAATAGGTTGGCCGGCACGATCGCGCCGAGCTCGACCTTCGCCCGATCGTCGTAGACCGGGTTGAGGGCGATTTCGGCGATCGCCTTTTCGACCTGACGCAACGCGCCGCGATCGACCACCTTGAGCCCCGGCACCTTGGCGAAAATCGCCGCGAGCTGGTCCGCCGCTTCGCCGCGCGCGGGTTTCGAGAGCGGATAGGCGTCGAGGCGCGATTCGGGTTCGGCCACGGCGATCGCGCGCTGGGCCAACGCCTCGCCGGCGAGACCGAGCGCCGCGACGAGGATCAGAGCGAGGACCCGAAATCCGCGCATGATCGTCAGGACGCCAATGCCGACATCGAGCGCGAGACGATGTCGCTGCCTTGGGCGCCCGCGGACTTGGCCATTTCCGAGACCATGTCGGTCAGGCTCGCGATGAAGGCGACCCCCGCCGTCACGGCGGCAACCCGCGCAATTTCGCCGATCGGGTCGTCTTTCGCGCTGTGTTTTTGCTGGACCACGACGAGAGCCGTCATCGCGGCGAGCGTGCCGACATATTTGAGATCGA